>Ga0182005_1000076_pt1 | contig 79167 bp, 64 predicted proteins | sample Sormic07211103_1_FD_123021 | JGI IMG/M metagenome (GOLD analysis project Ga0182005, IMG submission 123021) | Rhizosphere microbial communities from Sorghum bicolor, Mead, Nebraska, USA - 072115-103_1 MetaG | ecosystem: Host-associated > Plants > Roots > Rhizosphere | place: USA: Nebraska... | reverse complement strand
TCCCTTCAGGACAGCCCTTATGACCCATGGAATGAACAGGGATGGCAGAATTACCCTACCGATGCCCAATTCTTTAGCGCCTACCCATTCAAAGGGTCCAGCTATTCAGCAGTTCCTTATCGTAGCGTAGACGAAATCAGAGCACACCTCTGTAACCGTGAGCCAGTTGTTATCGGCTTTCCCGTTTACGACGATTTCATGTACCTCGATGCAACCAATGATACCTACGATAACCTCAATGGTACCTTATGGGGTAATCATGCTGTTGCAATTATCGGTTACGACGATTCCAGACGCGCCTTTAAGATCGTCAACCAATGGGGCCAATTCTGGGGCGCTAATGGTTACGGTTGGATCAGCTATGACCTCATTGCCAACAACGACTGGGAAACTTATGTCATGTATGACACACCTGATCCGTTGATGTCCCAAACATATAGCGCCCTCTCCGGAGCCGGCATCAGCACCATCGGCTACCTGAGTGGAGACTTCAATGGAGACGGTAATAGCGATATCATCCAACCATGGCAAAATGGTAGTCAACTGGCGTGCATGGTTCACGACATCACCAGTGGTTCCGGCACCTATATGCTGGAAAATCAAACTGACCTCAATGCAGGCTATGGAAACGTAGGCATGATGGCCGGCGACTGGAATGGCGATGGAAAATGCGATCTCATTCAGGGGTGGAATAATGGCGGTAAACTCGGTATTACTGTCTTTACATCCAACGGCTCCTCTTTCAACAGAGCCTATGACGTCACTCCCGGACAAGGCTCAGGGAATCTCAAACTCTTGCCTGTAGATCTGGATGGTGACGGCAAAACAGATATCGCACAGATCTGGAATAAAAATGGAAACATCGATATCTTCGTTTATCGCTCCACTGGTTCTTCTTATTATCAGGTATCAGATTTCTTCGCATCTGGTGTAGGTGTCAACAATGTGGGCTTCTTCGCAGCTGACTGGAATGGAGATGGTAAGACAGATATTATCCAGACATGGAATAATGGTGGATACCTTGGTATCATCGTGTTTCAATCCACAGGTAGCAACTATTTCGTAGCCCATAGCGGTACATCTCCACAGGGCCAGGGTAATATAGGACTCGTGCCGATGGACTACAATGGGGATGGTAAAGACGATTTTGTTCAGGCCTGGAATAACAATAATGTATTGAATTTCTTCCTGTACCAGTCTAGTGGATATAATTATGAAGTATTAGGCAACTATGGTACACAACAATATGCTTCCAGTTTGCTGGCCATGCTGCCGGTGAAAAGAGCGGGAAAGAAACCAGGAGTTGTACGGGTATGGAATAATTCATCATGGACGGCATTCAATAGATACGATATTCTGACTTACGAATAATGCCATAAAAAAGAAGCCCGACTCAAAAAGTCGGGCTTCTTTTTTTTATTCAAATTGTATGATTTACTTCTCATTTTGAAATGGTTCAATCTTCCGGGTAATTAATTCCCTCATTTTTCAGCCAGGATTTAGCAACATTCAATTTTTCAAGCTCTCTTTTGGTGTGAGGTCTATACTCCATTAAATGAGTGAGCTTAAACTCTCTTTTCTTTTTGATAATTGTAATTCTGAAAGATTAACATCCTTCAATTCCACTGCAGCATCTTCAGAACTTATTTTGCATTTAAACTTCTGCTAAATATCGGATTTATTATCCTCGCAAAAATTATGCATATACTCAGGATCTGTCAATCATTAAATAATTTCTCAAATTCACTCCTTTCTCCTTCCTTCTCTATATTCCAAAGCCCTTCACCCGATCTTTCTCTGATTAAAAATATGAAGGATTTTCATTGACGAACCCTATAAGTTAACAAACCAAATTAAAATATACCCCTATTTATTGTCGGGGTTCACGCCGGGGTAAACCAGTAATTGATTTTACTTTTTCTACTTTAATCCAAATTTTTCTCAAACCCCGCCACTGTAAAAGAAAAAAGCCAATTCCGATAAAATCAGAACTGGCTTAAAAAACTTGTTTGTTGTCCTACCAGGATTCGAACCTAGACAGTCTGAACCAAAATCAGATGTACTACCATTATACTATAGGACAATACCTCCCTCATTTCAACAACTCGCTGTCGTTATTTGGGATGGCGAAATTAGCAAAATTTTCTATCTCACCAAAAAAATTTAAACTTTTCCTAAAATTTCCGTCACCGGCAACTGCTCCATACACGCATGATCCCCCCTGAAACAAGGCTTATTCCCAAATATACTACACGGCCTGCAACTCAATTCTATCTGCGCCGCCCGCTCCATTTTCTGCCCGTAACCCATAAATCCCGCAAACGGATGCGTCGCTCCCCACACTGATACCACCGGTACCCCAAACAACGAAGCCAGGTGCATATTTGCCGAATCCATACTGATCATTACATCCATCTGACTAATAATAGCCAGCTCTTCCGGCAACTTGAACCTGCCAGCCACCACTATTGCCTGCGGATAACGTGTCGCCAGCTCCTGCAGTTTTGCAACCTCACCAGCACCGCCACCCATCAGCAACACCCTTGTATTCGCCTGTGATACCAACTGCCCCAATAACGTCGCTATCTTATCAAAAGGATACGTTTTCTCTTTGTAAGTCGCAAACGGTGCCAGTCCAATCCACTTAAACCCTCCTTTCGGCTCCATTCCAACAGGTACGGAGCGGCGACCAAACACCGGAGGCGTCGCACTCATATCCACATCATATCCTAAATTACGAAACACATCTGCATACCGCTCTATCGTACTCCTCAATGGCTGCAACACCTTGTTCTCCCTGGCAGCCAACGCTTTTTTACCTGCCCGCCCCTTATCAATCACTGCCACCTTTCGTCCCGTCAATCTAAAGAACGTCCGTACAATCTGTGAACGCAACACCTGGTGCAAATCTGCCACCGCATCTATGCGGTACGCAGCCCGCACAGCCTTAAATAGCCGGTACAACCCTTTCACCCCCTTATGCTCCCCCTTCAGGTCTGCAGGAAAAAAGTGCAACCTGGGAATACCTTCACACAAAGCTCCCCAGTTCCTGTTTGACACAAAAACAATTTCCACATCAGGATGAGCCTGTAATACCCGCTGCATAACAGGTATCGTCATAGCCACATCTCCCATAGCCGAAAAACGGATGGCCAGTAATGTCCTCATATATTAATTGGAAGCACTCTTGTAGAGAACAGGATTCAGTGAAGGATCGTTGTACATCTTCATCTGCTTATACACTTTCATATACTTCTTACCACCACCAATATCTTCCAGCAGCAGGTTGATCGCCGTACCCAGGTCCCTCCGTTGCTCCAGCAGCACATTCAGCTTACGCTGACACGCTTCACGATGCTCCGGAGTAGCATCTGTACGGGTAGCTTCCTCCCGCATGTGGTAAATCTTCAACGCCAGGATAGACAAGCGGTCTACTGCCCAGGCCGGACTTTCAGTGTTGATAGATGCACCCGCCACAGGCGTTACATCGTTGTATTTTTCCAGGAAATAACTATCAATATATTCTACTACATCAGTACGCTCCTGATTAGATTTATCAATCCAACGCTTGATCTCTAAAGCCTTCACCGGATCAATCAATGGATCACGAATTATGTCTTCCAGGTGCCATTGTACCGTGTCAATCCAGTTTTTCAGATATAACAGGTGCTCTATCGCCGTTTTTTCATAGGGATTCAGGATAGCTTGATGCACGCTGTTATGTACATGATAATCAGTAATGCTCTGATCAAATATTTGATTGCAAAGTTCTGTAAACATGGAGCAAATGTATACAAAATGGTTAAATAGGTGGAGAGAGATTTTAATCCTCCGAACTTTAACATTCAAGTAACAAATGCTGCTTACATTTAATTCGCATTTTAGCAACCTTATATCAAACTATATGTCTGATAACCCATCCAGGATTCTCTTTGGCCAGTTATTTGAAGCCAACAGGGAAAAAGTGTACAGGTTCGCATACAAACTTACTGACGACCGTTTACGGGCGCAGGAAGTGACACAACAATGTTTTATTAAGTTATGGGAAAACATACATAAAGTACAGGTAGGACAAGACGTGTTTCCCCTTCTTTTCGTCTTTGTCAAGCATATCGTTATCGATGAAACCCGGAAACTCTACCGGGAAAGGAAATCCCTTGCCCAGCTCTCTTCCGGCCACCATCCCGTTTCTGACAACAGAGATGACCAGACCTTAATGCACAAAGAATTCCGCGAACAGATCCAGAAAGTGATTGAAAAAATGCCTGAACAACGCCGCAATATTTACCTGCTGAGTAGAGATAAAGGCAAGAGCTACAAGGAAATAGCCGATCAGCTCAGCCTCTCCCCTGCTACTGTAAGGAACCACCTGAATCTAGCCCTGCAATACATCAGGCGCGAAATGATGGCCCATTATGACATGTGATCTCACCCAATTAACCTTTTTACTATGCTACGCCCATCCACCCTTGCCCTGACAGCACTTCTGGCTTTTGCCGCCTGCCGTAAGGAAGATACTCCCAATATACGCCCTACCGGCCCTGTCACCCAAAGTGAAACAAATACCTGGATCCTGGATAGTATGCGCTACTTCTACCTCTGGAACAGTTACCTGCCGTCTTCTGTAGATACGACCCTAAGTGCGACTGATTACCTGGCCAGTATAAAAAATACGGAAGACCGCTTTTCTTTTCTCTACAAACCCAGCGACCCCGCTACCTATCCGAAATACATGCTATCACAGTACGGCATCCTATTTTCAATCATTGATCAAAACGGGACCAAAGGCATTATCCAACTCGTCATTCCTAATTCTGTAGCAGACCTCAATGGTATCAAAAGAGGAGATTATTTCACTGAAATAAATAACACCCCCCTCACCGGCAGCAACGCGACGCAATTAACCGCAGCTATGTTGAATGGAACTTCCAGTACCCTCACTATCAATAACGAAATCATTACCCTCCCCGCCCAAAGCCTGGGAGAAAACCCTATCTACAAACAGGATACCTTTATAGTAAACAACAAAGTAGTCGCCTACCTCTTTTACAACTACTTCAATGATACCTACAATACCGCTTTGCAACAAGTATTTCAATCCTTTAAATCCGCAGGTACATCCGAACTGATTCTCGACCTCCGCTATAATCCCGGAGGCAGTGTAGCAGCTGCTGCTTTACTGAATGCCATGATCGCTCCCGGTGTCACAGAACAAAGTCTCTTTGCAAAATATACCGGCAACAATCACCTTGGTAACAGAGATGTCACCTACAAATCTGCCCTATCTGTTCCTGAAAGCGGTAACCCTGTTTCATTTTCCTCATTGACTGACAAACGCCTCTCCCTCCCCCGCGTCTTCATACTCTCCAGCGAAGCCACAGCCTCCGCTGCCGAGCTGACCATCAATACCCTGAAACCTTATACACAGGTCGTCCAGATTGGGGAAAAAACATTCGGGAAAGATAAAGGAGCTGTCATTATCAGCGATAACCGGATTCCCTGGACTCTCCTGCCCATCACATACAACCTGCTCAACGCCAAAGGCAACGGTGGCTATACCACAGGTATCACACCAGATTATACCATCGACGAATTATCAAATCTGCCGCTGACTACAATCGGCGACAGTAACGACCCGCTCATAGCTAAAGCCATTGCTATCATCAATGGCAATGCAAGAATCAATATAAATACAAATACTGTTAAACAATATTACAATTCACAGGTGCAAACGGCCCGGAAAGAAATGATCATTTGCAGATGATGTAAGCTATTATTTGAAGCATAGACTAATAAAAGTCTGCTGTAGATACAGCAGACTTTTATGCTTCTAAATGGGGATTGTTTTAATGCTAAACTTTAATATTTTATAAGGAGACATATATCGTATACTGTAGACACAGTATACCAGCATCAAACATTTATCAAAGATCATTGTAACCTTTAGCGTTGATGGAAACCTGTGTATGCATCAATACATGATTAATACGTGTCTTGCTGCCTACACCCAGGAGTAATATACCCGGAGATTTTACGTGATGAAAGTCCATATAAACATGCTCAATGATGCCTGAACTATCTTCAGGAAAATCGCCACCGTAAGACAATTCCTTCCCGTCCGGCAACAGAAAGCCGGAAATTGCTTTCCGCTGTGGCGCTTTGCCCATCAATATCAGGCCATTCCAGTGTGCATTCACTGTATCTGTAAACTGAAATTTTATTGGTAAACCTGTAGTGCCCTGCGCTACCAGTTTTGAGTCGCGAACAATAATAATCCCACTACCATTTTTGGCAGCAGGATCCGGTATTATTTTTATATGTGTGCCGGGTTCTATGCGCAACGATGCACTGTTGATAACATACACCCATCCCTCTACATACCACACACGTTCGTTTGTCAACAGTGTATTAGCACTATATACACCCCGTAGCGTATCGCTGGCGGGAACAATTTCCTCTTTCAGCTCCTGTAGCGTGGCGTCCTCCTTATCACAGGACGCCAACAGGAGCAGGATAACGATGTATAAAAAAAGGGTTTTCATGATAGTAAGACAGCTTACTAATAAATAGCATAATCCGGTAAGTACATATACAAACCTCCCAAATCAAGTGCATTCAAGGTGATAATCTCACGCTTGCCGGCTTCAAAATATGGAGACAAGTACTCTGAGCCAATACCATCCATAATGAATTCTCCGGTAGTACGACTCTTTATTTTAATAGCATATGAAATAGCAGAACCGTCATCTTCGGTCACTCTGATTGTTGTCAGTTTAGAATGAAGCTTCCCCCTCTTCACGTCTGTCCACACAATATCTGTAGCTTCATATGAACCATCTGTTTTATTAAATTTAAACAGATAGGCATCTATTTCCTCATCTGCCACAGCACCTTCCGGTAGCCCATTGAAGAGGAAAAAAGAGGTGGAATCCGCTCCTACACTTGCATCACTTACCGATGTAAATGCATTTATTCCCAAAGCCTCACTATATGCAATTTTTAATCCCACTTTTTCTCCCGCACCAACAGATATGGTAGTATCAAGTACCAGTGAATCTTTATCTGTTGTTTTAAATGAAATAGTAGTAGATTTTCCGGCAGACAACATTAACGGAGAAGCATTACCAATCGCAGTTCCGCCAGATAAGGAACCTACTTTATTATCTCCTACATACACATCCAGTGTAACTGAACCCGGCAATGCCAGCATTTCAGCAGAAAAAGAACCAAAACCATATTCCTTAACAGGATCCCCCTTTCTACAAGCCGTCATAAGCGTCAATACGACTAAAGAAAAAAATAAATTGAATTTGAGCATGTGTTGATTTTTTTTAAAAGCAAGTGTGGAGAAAAACTCTCCACACTTGTTTAATAGAACTGAAAGATATTAGTAACGAGACCAACCTGCAGTCCAGTCGGTACCACCGAAAGAGAATGCACCTGAACCCTTAACCTGTGCAGGGCTGGAAGTAGATGCAGGGAACCAGTTAGCAGCAGTAGCTGTAGTAGGCCTTGCGAAAGGAGCTACCAGCTGAATAGCTGCGTTAGCATTGGTTGCATTGGTGATAGCTACGTTGCCACTTGTCAGGGTTACAGAGCAAGGGCTTGTACCTTCAATACCAAATGGAGTAGCATACGCATGCACAATGTTGTTAGTCAAAGTAGACAAACCTCTGAAGTAAGCACAAGGTGTGTTACCCAGCTGACCATCCAGTGAGAATCCTTTGTTGAAGCCCAGGAATACTGAGTTCTGGATGTTGAAACGAGAACTTCTTCTCAGGTGAGCAAGACGACCATAGCTACCTGTACCAGAAGGCTGACCATTTGTAATTGAAGCGCGGGTTGGAGTTACACCAACGATTGTAATGTGATTCACTGTTGGAATTGTAACCGGAGTTGCGGTAGAATCACCAGTTGAATTGTTATCGCTTTCAATACCGTTAGACTGGCTCTTGTCAGCACGTGTGGTATCAGATAAACCTAATGCAAAGTTAATTGTACCGGAATAACCGTTATCAAAATCAAACATATCATCCAGCGCATCAACAGAAATCAGGTAAGAAACGTTAACAGTACCACCGAAGAATTCGATAGCGTCGTCTTTTGATTTGTAAATCTCAATGTGATCAATAGTAGTACCGGAACCAACACCAGCTAATGTCAGACCGTTAATTTCGTTGTCAGTTGACAGTTCATAACCACCGTACTCAATACGAACATACTGCAAAATACCAGAGTTGTCAGAGCTAACAGTACCTACAGTACCACCGAAAGTTGCATTAGCCGGAGGATTTGTTGGAATACCTTCTACCTGAACACGACCACTGTGGTTAGATGGAGCGTTACCTAAGATAACAACACCAGACCAGTCACCTGAAGCAGGTGCAGTAGTGTTGGCAGAAGTAAAGACGATTGGGTTCGCAGACGTACCCTGAGCAAGTATTTTTGCACCACGGGTAACAACGAGACCACCACCAGGTACTGAAGAGTTGGTACTCAGGTCACCATAAATTTTAGTACCGGCATCGATGATCAACACGTCAGCTGAATCAACGTATACCAGACCGCTCAGGTGCCATGCTACACTGCTGGTCAGGTGAATTGAGTCTTGTACAGTATGGCCTGAACCTAATACGCCAGACAGTGTGGAATTGGTAGGAACTACCTGGGTTGCGGACAATGCACGATCGCCTACTGCATTTGCATCTTTCTTACAAGAGCTAACCAGTGCTGCGCTAATTATTGCAGCAGAGGCCAGAGCGGCGAAAATTAAGGGTTTTCTTTTCATCTTTGTTGATGTTTTCTTAAAGGTTAAAAATTGCATACCTGATCAGGATATATATGGGAAACGCGTTTACTATAACTTGTAACTGATTGTAATGCTGTAAGTACGGCCAGGCTTTGCTTCGTAGTTTATCAGATCCTTCCCGTTCTGATACAGCACTTCTTTAGTAGATGGTGTCTTTTTTCCATTTGTGATTTCCCCATCACTATAACTGTTACGATATACAAGTGATGAACTATTCAAAAGGTTGGAAATGTTCAGTTTCACCTCCCCTTTTTGTTTCAGGAATCTCACTGCCAGCTGAGCATCCAGCGACTCAAGCGGACGCTCATACAATGAATAGATAAAAGCTACATCAGGACGGAACATCCGGTTAGAAATATAATTGTATACGAGGCTGAATGAAGCTGGCTTCACATCATAAAAGATACCCGCATTCAACATGTAATTGCTGGCACCTGTCTGGGGTCTTCTTTCTTCTTTGCCAATTGTTTCAAGCGGAGTTACTTTTAGAGGATTCGTAGGATCTACAGAGTTATAATTCACCGTCATAGGCGTTACATATGCCCTCAGTGCAGTGAAGTTGCCATACAGAATAATGTTGCGCAATACCGGTACCTTGGTGAACCCAAGAGACTTACGCACTTCCAATTCCAGCCCGTAATTCTTCGCATCTTTATTATTCTTCAAATTATAAATACCTCCACTCTGCTCATCATTGTAGATCTCCATAGAGTAACCAAACTTTTTATAGAACAGAGACATGGATATTATCTCTCCAGCACCAGGGTACCACTCGTAACGGAAATCATAATGGTGAGCAATCGTAGATCTTACCAGCTCACTCTGATAAATTCCGCCTAATTCAAAATCGTATTCTCTGAAAAATGACATCTCTCGCAGGTCGGGACGAATGATGCTTTTTGAGTAAGCCAGACGCAGATTCATAGCAGGAGTCAAACTATAGGTCAGGTTCACTGACGGGAAGAAATTCCAGTTAGGCTCCCTGTTGAGCAACTCACTGTAATCAAACTGCTCTTCGCTTCCCCGGGTACTGTTGATATAATGGAATAAAGAATCAAGTGCATCATTGGCTTTATTCAGATTGTAATACTCAGCTCTTACTCCCCATACCAGACGCCATTTATCTCCGATTTTATCATCCAGCATCAGGTACATACCATGTAGTGCTGCAGTTTTATGAAAATCATCAGAAAAATCACTGATGTAAATACTACCACCTCTCGCCGGGGTAAATGCCTGTGATAATGGTGGATAGTCTGAAGTATTGTAGTTTTTAGACCCTGTATTTAATACATAAAACAGTCTGTCTTTTCTCCATCCAGCATACCCTGCTTTGAATATATTCTGAGAAACGAAATTGCCCGGACTGAAATTAAAAGGTACACTCAAACCCGCATCCCAATTGTAGTTCTTCTCGTAGGCCCTGCTCCACCAACGCAAAACACCTTCACTGATACCGCTACTAAATGGTGAGCTGATATTAAATTCATTTGATTCCAGTTTATCATCTGTTATTATATTAGCCAGCATTTGATGATTATCCGGCCGCTGTTTATCCATGACCAAATAACTACCCATCCACTTAAACTTTATCCCCTTATCGCCAATGGAATGTTCCCCTTTTAACTGGTGCTGCCAAAGGTTTGTCTGTGTAGTCAGATCATAGTATCCTAACAGCCAGCCGCTTGGATCAGAGTGTTGTCCCTCACCGATAATCAGTTGCTGATCATACGTGCGCAGGTATAAAGTCTGATACCCGAGGCGGGTATGAGGTGTCCTGAATCCGATACCTGCCAGCCCACCAAGGTTAGTTGTCAGACCATATCGCTGACCACTGAACCCCGCACGATCCGGGTCATCTGCATTTACTTTACCATCAAAATTATCACGGCTCATCCGGATATCCTGTGTCTGAAAAGTGTTGCGATAACTTGCAGACGCCACTATCCCAACCTGGTTCTTACCTGATATATTAAATACTTTACCGGCAGACAACTGATAGTTTTGAGAAACAGGTGCCTTCATCTCATATATACCCCAGTTATTACTGAATGCTGCGGCATCATTCCCTTTGCCGTTGTAAGCTGCCTTAATTTCTGCCGTATTATTCCAATCCAGTTTACCAAGGAGATCGCGATGAGGGGCTGCTTTACCCCAATATTCACTACCATCCAGCTGGAGAGAACGAAAATTCTTCCCGGTAGTCATGGAGTTATAACTGCTTCCAGCTGCCACATTCAAAAAATTCTGAGTAGGAATATCCAGTGTATTTACTTCAACCAGACCACCTCCAAATTCCGCACTACGGTCAGGTGTCAGTGTCTTTACCACTGTTACGTTTTCCACAATATTCGATGGGATAATATCAAAACTGAAATTCTTTCTGTTCAGCTCTGTGCTGGGCATTACCTGTCCATTCATAACAGCCTGGTTATACCTTTCGCTCAGACCGCGTACTACTACATATTTATTTTCCATAGTAGATAAGCCGCTTACACGTTTCAATACCTCACCAATATTTTTGTCAGGCGTGCGGCTGATCTGTTCTGCACTGATACCATCCGTAATACCTGCATTATTTTTTTGAATTGCATACAATCCCTCTACAGAGGCACGCTTGTAATTGCCGGTCACAGTCACTTCTTTCAAACGGGAGCCTGTGCTTTTCATCACTACGTTCAGCGGTGTTACACCTTTTGCAGAAACATTTACATCTGTAACCTGGCGGGTATCAAAAGATACATAGCTGAATGTAAGAGTATATACACCCGGATTCAGGGCCAGCTCATATATACCATCAACGCTGGTTACCGCGCCCTGTCCATTGTTGGCCAGAATTGTCACACCAGGTAAAGGTTCGTTTTTTGCATCTACAATCTTTCCACTTACACGACCTTTTTCAAGCGCTGCGTTGTGAAGTTGCCGGCCCTGCTTCAACGCTACAGTATTGTTCGTGTAAGTAATGTCAATCGGGGCATAATCATCCAGGTAATGTAATACGGAGGATAACGCCTGTCCGTTGAATTTCACTTCTTCCAGTGCACAATGTTGCAGGTACTCAGGATCGTAAGCAAAAGTGTACTTAGTTTGTTGTTCAAGCGATTTTACAACAGCTGCTGCATTCGTGTTCGCAAGGTTTATAGATACCTTGTCATTCAGAGATTGGTAGGATTGCGCTGACAGCGCCACGGTACTTCCTGTGAGTAAAAAACACAGCAGGAAAGCCTTCCAGGAGTGCATAATTTCCCCATTACAAAATCTGTTTGTAGATTTTTGCATACTTCTATAATTGCATTTATGTTAAAAATGATAGGTGTGGGTTGTCCCCTTCATGGCGCAATCGGGCGCCAGTACAGTCAATATTGTTGTGCCTTTTTAATTAATTATTTTAAGGTGTAACGATCGCATACGTATTTGTTCCTCTTTTCTCAATCCTAAACCCATGAACATATTGCATTGCTTCCAGTATATTTTCTACCGGCGTGGAGGCCGGGAATATTCCTGAGACCTTTCTCTTTCCTTTAAATGCAGGATCTACAATGATTTTGCAACCTTTACGCGCCTGAATTCTTGCAAACGCATCTTCCAGTGGTGTCTGATCAAAGACTATTTTTCCCTGTCTCCAGTCAGTTACTTCCTGCCTGTTAAACATAACCGGTACAAATGTGGTCGTATCATTATTAAATGCCACCATCTGGCCGGGATGCAGGATACAAGAGAACGTGGATGTAGCAACTGATACTTTTCCCTCCAGCAGGCTAACTTCAATCGTGCCATCAGCCTTATTATTTGTCGCAATATTAAAAGCAGTACCAAGTGCAGTGGTCTTTAACCGGCCTGTATGTACACTGAACGGACGGCCTGGATCCTGTTTTACATTAAAGTAACCTTCACCTTCCAGCCACAGCTCACGACTTGTATCATTATATTGTTGATTATAAATAAGAGAAGAATGAGGCGCTAACCAAACTTCAGATCCGTCTGCCATCGTCATGAGTTTGATATCATTCCCCGCATTTGCCAGTGTATCCCAGTTCATGGCCATCATCTGTTTGCCAGGCGTCTTCTGCTGCCATTGCCACATCCAGGCACCGAAGCTGATCAATACCGCTACTGTAGCTGCAACGCCATACCAGTTACGGTACGGTGTCCGCTTTATACTTACAACCCTGGTAGCAGCGCTCTCTTCGTACATGTGCTCAAACCAGTCGTCTGCTTCCGATGTTTCCGGCAGAGACAGGTAAGCTTCAACCAACTTCACCTCTTCATCTGTGCAGCTCCCCTTAAAGTACTTTTCCAGTAGTGAATTGTCAATGTTCATTTTAGTGGCGGATAAATATGCTGATTGTTTTTGTGGTCAGCATAGATAGTACGCTGCAAAATAGGGGGAGTACCAATCAAAAAACGGAGTTAATAATTGCTTAACATAGGATGGGAAACCAGATTAAACGCTAAGAGCCGGGACGGGCCATTATGCCGAAGTCCGGCTGAATTTGGGAAAGCAATTGGAAATGAATACCTGACCTGAGCGCATAAAAAAAGCGTAAGGTAGATACCTTACGCTTGTTGTTAAGATTGTCATGTGAATGTTCGAGAATGCAAATCGTGTAGGCTTTTAATGGTTTACCATGGGGCTCAAGATCTTAACATATCTATAAGCCCCCACCCAATGAGAAAAATATCCTGAATGATTTATAAAATCAATAAATGTCTTTTTGAATTTTTATTAAGTCTGCCGGTTACTTCGCAACACCTGTACGGGAACCAATCTCGCTACAGCTGGTCGGGAAACAACTTGCTACAACTGTCAGGAAATTAGCCCGGCTATACCTGCCCAGGAAACAACTTCGCTACACATACTCAGGTAATTGACTACTACCATGCTTAGGTAATCGGCTACTTCACCTATCCGGGAAAAATCTTCGCTGTGCCCATCCGGGAAACAATGACAAGGTTATCCTATGCAACAATACTTGTTTACACACAATCCTAAAGTCGTTGACACTCATCCATCCTTATCGATCTGTAATTCTGCGGGCCTACGCGTCTGTAGTTGTGATGACTATGATAAATTACCCCACCAGGTTCACACAGTGTTGACAAAGGGTTTTCTATTCATACGTGTTTGTCAAGGGTTACACACAAACCAATTCGTCGGGTCCGTCCGGAAGTCTCTATGCAAATTACATCAATTCACTGAAATTTCCACAGCAGTCACATAAATTTCCAACCATTTTACATACAACTTTTGTGTCACATTACATTTTTTATTGTCTTCTTTAGTTATTTGGACCGCGCCATTGCTACAAAGTACACCGGGATACCTAACAGGATAATACCCAGCCCTGAAATAGCATAGTTGAATTCAAATTTCAGTAATAACAACGCTAAGGATGCCGCAACTATTATATACAACAAAGGTAATACAGGGTAGCCAAATGCTTTGTAAGGTCGGGGCATATCCGGCTGCTTACGGCGAAGGATAAAAATACCCAGGATAGTGATCACATAAAATATCAATACCCCGAATATTACCATGGTCAACAAATCTCCGTATTTCCCGGTCAAACATAATAAAGAAGCCCAAAGGCATTGAATCCATAATCCGTTGGCTGGAACATCAAACTTATTCAGTTCTCCTGCCTTTTTGAAGAACAATTTGTCCTGCGCCATGGTGTAGTAGATACGGGCGCCGGCCAGGGTTAATCCATTATTACAACCGAAGGTCGATACCATGATCATGATTGCAATCACTATCGCTCCTCCGTTACCAAAGATATGTGTAGCTGCTGCGACAGCGACGCGGTCCTTAGGTACAAATGCAATTTCCTGTAATGGTAACACAGCTATGTACATCAGGTTTGCACTTACATATACAATGGTCACCAGAAAAGTACCCAGGAATAAGGCCCTCCCTATGTTCCGCTGCGGATTCTTGATCTCCGCCGCTATAAATGTAATATTGTTCCAGGCATCACTGCTGAACAGTGATCCCTTCATTGAAATCGCTACTGCACCAAACAACGCCAATCCGGATAATGCTGTGGTCACTACCTGCCCGTTCGCATCTTTTGTCATACTCACCGCATCCCAGGCATGCGCCCAGTTAGCCGACCACACTTCCGCCTTCGCTCCCAGGAAAAACCCGAATACAATCAGACCAAACAGCGACACCAGCTTTGCCAGTGTAAAAACCGTCTGAATAATCTTACCGTTCCTGATCCCTCTTGTATTGATCCAGGTAAGTACCACAATTGAGACGATCGCCAGTACCTGCGCTGCAGACACTTTAAAGAGCCCCAGATTCAGCAGGATGTTGTCCTCACTGAAAAATGGAATGATAAACGCCGAATATTTTGCAAATGCAACAGCTACTGCCGCTATCGTACCAGCCTGTATGACACCAAACTGTGTCCAGCCAAACAAAAACGCTACAAAGGGATTATAAGCCTCTCTAAGGTACACATACTGACCGCCGGCACGTGGGTACATTCCGGATAATTCACCGTAACTAACGGCCGCTATGATGGTCACAATCCCACCCAATACCCACATCAGGGTAAGCCATCCGGCACCGCCTATGGTCCTGGTGATTTCTGCAGATACGAGAAATACACCTGATCCGATCATTGAACCGGCTACGATCATGGTTGCATCCAGCAAACCAAGGCTGGGACGGAAAGCCGTCTGGTGATTGTTTGTGTCCAGGTTACTCATAAAAGATTTTAGTTGATTCGTTGTACTATAGCCAGTAGCCCGGTGGAATTACTCAAAAATAACTGGCTTGTAACTACCGAAAATCCCGTTCCGTAAACGCCTCAGTAAATCTGAAACTTCACGGAACGGGATTCCAAGTTAAAAACTTTTTTATATGTTTTTGCTATAGCAACTATTTATTTTTTCGCCTCAGCTGCATTTGCCTCGTTAAGGCCTTTGATCACTTCAGAAGTAATGTCATACTTTTTGTCTTTGTACAGGATATTGCTTGCACCTGTGCGGTAAGACATAATGTATGCATAACGCTTGTTGCTGTTGAATTTCTCAAGGAAATCGTTCAGGCGTTTCTGCAGCTCTTCGTTGAACTTGTTTTCCTGTTCAGCATATTTAGCACGCATGTTCTGCGCTTTGCCTTCCAGTTGCTGTTGTTTCTGATACAGGGTACGCTGAGCAGCTTCACCTTCTGACTGTGTCATGGCGTTAGCTTTACGTTGGAAATCGGCAGCTTCGTTCTGCAATGCACGTACATTCGCCTGCAGCTCGTTTTCAATAGCCTGTTGGTTACTTTCCAGCTCAGTTTTCTTTTGCTTGAAATAGTTGTAATAAGCTTCTACAGTATCAATATCCACATAAGCAATAACGAGACCGTTGGAAGCGGCCGACGCGCTGGTACCTGCTGCAGGTGCTGATGATTCGGTATTCCCCTGTTTAGCAGGTTGTTGACAAGCCATAAATGTTCCGGCTGCGAATGCTGCCAATAATCCGCTTTTCACAATTTGTTTAGTGCGCATGTTGTTAGGTGGATTTTTTAATCTCCTTAAATACATTTTAAAAATTAAACGGCTAAAATAAGGTTTTTACGTTATAATACTAATGTCTATAGTTTCTTAACAACTCTTTCACATTTCGCATGTGACTCATTCTTCATAAATTCTCTAAAGCAGAGCAGGATAGCCTATCACCGGCACTATCCATTCAATGAGCAAAGGCTAATTATGCTGGAGCGTCACTACCTTAAAACTATCAGACTTTAAAGCATTCCCATAAGCAATGAAACTATAACTCTTTCCCGCTTCAATTGTGAAATCAGCTGCATTACCGTATAACCTGCTCACTGAATCTGACACACTCCGTATATCAAGTGTATGCGCCCCTGGCGTAAGCTCTTTGAAAACACTTGCCCCCAGGTAACCAATGTTGGTATACGTTCTTGTACCATCTACATCAAAATCCAGTACCATTGCAGCCCCGCTGCTAAGATATGTATCACTCAGGTTCACTATACGCAGATAACCAACTGTTTTGCTGCCTGTTCCTACCTGATCTTCTGTAGCCAGTAACTGCAATACATCATTGTGGTTCTTCTCAAAGAACACAGAATAATGATGGTTATTCCGCAAACTGATCTGCCCCTGTATCAGGGTATCCGTCCTGTCTCCGGTGGCGAAAATGTACAGATTATAACGCTTTGCAGTAAAAGATTTATAGTCAGTGTATTGTCCCAGTGTCAGACCGGTGCCCAACGTGGTGGTATCCAATACCACATCATAACTGGCATCCGGATTGGCAACAAACACATTTATATAAGAAGTGGTATCAGGGATAGAACTATCACTATCCTTGTTGCAAGCCCAGATCCCTGCTATTACGGCCAGTAGTACAATGAGTTTTTTCACAATCAAAACTGTTTATAAAATGGATATTGACGCGGTTTTTATTGAAGCCGGCCGTAGCCATTTTAAAATTAAAATATCAAACAAGTCAATACCTGAAAATTGACCGAAAGTTACACGTAAAAAAAATGTCCCGGCACTACGCACGGGACATTTTTTTATAGTTTGAGCGTTTCGCTTATTCTTCTTCGTCGAACTGGAACACTTCTTTGGAAGATGCCAGGATATCGTATTCTTCTTTGGAACCTACGATCATGTTTTCGAATTCGCGTAAACCTGTACCTGCAGGGATCAGGTGACCTGTGATCACATTCTCCTTCAGACCCAGCATGTCATCTATCTTACCGTTGATGGCAGCAGAAGACAGTACCTTGGTGGTTTCCTGGAAGGACGCAGCAGAAATCCAGCTATGTGTACCCAGAGACGCCTTGGTAATACCTTGCAGCAGCGGGCTGGAAGTAGCAGGTCTCGCATCGCGGAACTCAACCAGTTTCCTGTCCGAACGGCGCAGCAGAGAGTTTTCTTCTCTTACCTGACGCAGGGTAACGATCTGACCAGCTCTCAACACTGTTGAATCACCAGCTTCTGTTACTACCTTCTTATCGAATATATTGTCGTTTTCTTCAAAGAATTCAAACTTATCGGTGGTATCTCCTTCGAGGAAGCGGGTATCGCCCGGATCTTCGATGTTCACCTTACGCATCATCTGACGTACGATCACCTCAATGTGCTTGTCGTTGATCTTCACACCCTGTAAGCGGTAAACCTCCTGAATCTCATTTACCAGGTATTCCTGTACGGCAAACGGACCTTTGATAGAGAGGATATCTGCAGGTGTGATAGAACCATCAGACAGTGCAGTACCCGCTTTCACGAAGTCACCGTCCTGTACCAGGATGTGACGTGTCAATGGAACCAGGTATTTCTTGATCTGACCTTCGCGGCTTTCGATGATGATCTCACGGTTACCACGTTTGATGTTACCGAAGGCAACAACACCATCGATCTCAGATACGATAGCAGGGTTGCTTGGGTTACGCGCTTCAAACAGTTCAGTTACACGTGGCAGACCACCCGTGATATCTCTCAGTTTACCGAGGATACGTGGGATCTTCACGATTACCTGACCTGCTCTTACCGCTTCTCCTTCTTCGATTACGATGTGGGAACCTACTGGTAAGTTGTATGATTTCACTTCCTTGTTACCATCTACGAACAGGGAAGGGATCTTATTCTTATCCTTTGTTTCAATAACCACTTTCTCACGGTGACCTGTCTGCTCGTCAGCCTCTTCACGGAAGGTGATACCCTCAATGATGCTATCGAAGCGGATGTTACCAGCGATTTCAGATACGATAACGGCGTTGTATGGATCCCATGTACAGATTACATCACCTTTCGCTACCTTCTGGCCATCTTTCACCAGCAGTGTAGAACCGTAAGGGATATTGTTGGTGATCAGCAGACGATCGTTCTTCACGTCTACGATACGTAATTCACCTGTACGGCCAATTACCACCTGTACTTTTTCACCATCGTTGTTTTCGTATGTAGTGGTACGCAGACCATCAAACTGTACGGTACCTTCGAATTTAGCCTGTAAGCCGGTATCTACAGATGTAGAACCAGCCACACCACCCACGTGGAAGGTACGCAGTGTCAACTGGGTACCAGGCTCACCGATGGACTGGGCTGCGATGATACCTACGGCATCACCACGCTGTGTCGTATAACCGGTTGCCAGGTTCTTACCATAACACTTCACACACACACCTCTGCGGCTTTCGCAAGTCAATACAGAACGGATCTCTACAGTGTCAATAGCACTGTTTTCGATACGGTGAGCAATATCTTCGTCAATAATACCACCTGCTTCAACGATGACTTCATCCGTGTGTGGATCAAATACATCCTGCAGGGAAGTACGGCCGAGGATACGATCGTATAATGGTTCTACGATTTCTTCATTGTCTTTCAGCGCTGAAGTAGCGATACCACGCAGTGTACCACAATCTTCCTCGTTGATAACTACATCCTGTGCAACGTCTACGAGACGACGGGTCAGATAACCAGCATCCGCTGTTTTCAACGCCGTATCCGCAAGACCTTTACGCGCACCGTGCGTAGAGATGAAGTATTCCAATACGTTCAGACCATCCTTGAAGTTGGACAGGATCGGGTTTTCGATGATCTCTGAACCAGTAGAACCACTCTTACGTGGCTTGGCCATCAATCCTCTCAGACCTGCCAGCTGCTTGATCTGCTGTTTGGAACCACGCGCACCGGAGTCAAGCATCATGTATACAGAGTTGAAGCCCTGCTTGTCATTCGCCAGCTCACGGATCAGCGTTTCAGTTACTTTGGTATCTGCACGTGACCAGATATCGATAATCTGGTTATAACGTTCGTTATTCGTGATCAGACCCATATTATAGTTATCCCATACTTCGTCTACCTCGCTGGTTGCACTATCAATCATCATTTGTTTCACCTCAGGGATGATCAGGTCATTGATGTTGAAGGACAGACCACCACGGAACGCCGTACGGAAACCTAATTGCTTGATATCATCCAGGAACTTCGCAGTCTTAGGGATGTCGGTAAATTTGATGATGTCACCGATGATCTCACGAAGAGACTTCTTGGTCAGCAGCGCGTTTACATAACCAGCTTCTTTTGGAACGTGCTGGTTGAAGATAACACGACCTACTGTCGTTTCGATCAGCTTATTCACCAACTCACCCTTCTCGTTACGGATGTTAGCCTTCACGCGGATATTTGCGTGCAGGTTCACTTTCTGTTCGTTGTAAGCGATGATTACCTCTTCCGCAGAATAGAAGGCCATACCTTCTCCTTCTACTTTCTCAGTAGGAGTAGATTTCTTGCCTTTGGAAATGTAGTACAGACCCAAGACCATGTCCTGTGAAGGCAGGGTGATTGGCGTACCATTCTGTGGGTTGAGGATGTTGTGTGAAGACAGCATCAACAGTTGTGCTTCAAGGATCGCAGCATTGCTCAACGGTACGTGTACCGCCATCTGGTCACCATCGAAATCCGCGTTGAACGCAGAACACACAAGCGGGTGCAACTGGATCGCTTTACCTTCTACCAGTTTAGGCTGGAATGCCTGAATGGAGAGACGGTGCAGCGTAGGAGCACGGTTCAGCATTACCGGGTGTCCTTTCAGTACGTTCTCAAGGATATCCCAAACTACTGCTTCCTTCCTGTCTACCAGTTTCTTCGCAGATTTTACCGTCTTAACGATACCTCTTTCGATCAGCTTACGTATGATAAATGGTTTGAACAGCTCTGCCGCCATATCTTTTGGCAGACCACATTCATGCAGTTTCAGTTCAGGACCTACCACGATTACGGAACGACCAGAATAGTCAACACGTTTACCAAGCAAGTTCTGACGGAAACGACCTTGTTTACCTTTCAGTACATCGGAGAGAGATTTCAGTGCACGACCACCTTCTGCTTTCACCGCATTTGATTTACGGCTGTTATCGAAGAGGGAGTCAACCGCTTCCTGCAGCATACGTTTTTCGTTACGCAGGATCACCTCTGGTGCCTTGATCTCGATCAGGCGTTTCAGACGGTTGTTACGGATAATTACCCTGCGGTACAGATCGTTCAGGTCAGAAGACGCGAAACGACCACCATCCAACGGCACTAACGGACGCAGTTCTGGTGGAACAACAGGGATATATTGCATCACCATCCATTCAGGACGGTTTTCAACACGACCATTTGCTTCACGGAAAGCTTCTACAACGCTCAGGCGTTTCAGGGCTTCCGCTTTACGTTGCTGGCTGGTTTCAGTAGCAGCCTGGTTACGCAGCTGGTAAGAAAGGCTATCCAGATCAATTCTGGCCAGCATCATTTCTACCGCTTCAGCACCCATTTTAGCGATGAACTTGTTAGGATCATCATCACTCAGCAGCTGGTTATCCTTTGGCAGGGTATCCAGAATGTCGAGATATTCTTCTTCGGTCAGCAGATCGCCATAGTTAAGGCCTTTCTCCTGTTTAGCACCAGCCTGGATGATCACGTATCTTTCATAATACACGATGGTCTCCAATTTCTTGGAGCTCATACCCAGCAGGTAACCGATCTTATTTGGAAGAGATTTAAAATACCAGATATGAACAACAGGTACAACCAGACGGATGTGGCCCATTCTTTCGCGACGTACTTTCTTTTCAGTCACTTCCACACCACAACGGTCACATACGATACCCTTATAACGGATACGTTTGTATTTACCGCAGTAGCACTCATAGTCCTTTACAGGGCCGAATATCCTTTCGCAGAATAAACCATCACGCTCCGGCTTATAAGTACGGTAGTTGATGGTTTCCGGCTTCAGCACTTCGCCATAGGAACGCTCCAGGATACTATCCGGAGACGCCAGACTGATGGTAATGCTATTAAAGTTTGATTTAGGACGATTTTCTTTCTTGATGGCCATTGTATGTTGTTTAAAGAAAATTCACATGGGAAAAAGAGTTCCGGCTTTACAAGCTGCAAGCCACAGGCCGCCTGCCCCTTTTGAGGACTGCTTCCTGCAGCTTGTAGCTATTTATAGCTTAAACTACTATTCAAATTTCAGATCCAGACCCAGACCACGTAACTCATGAATCAATACATTGAATGATTCCGGTACGCCTGCTTTCGGGATGTTATCGCCTTTCACGATAGACTCATAAGCTTTGGCACGGCCTACAATGTCATCCGACTTAATGGTTAACAGCTCCTGCAGAATGTTAGATGCACCGTATGCTTCCAGTGCCCACACCTCCATTTCACCGAAACGCTGACCACCGAACTGTGCCTTACCACCCAACGGTTGCTGAGTAATGAGAGAGTATGGTCCGATAGAACGGGCGTGCATCTTGTCATCCACCATGTGGCTCAGCTTAAGCATGTAGATAACACCCACGGTAGCTTTCTGGTGGAAACGCTCCCCGGTTTCGCCATCATACAGGTAAGTATGGCCAAAACTTGGCAGACCTGCATTATTGATATAATCTGCGATCTCCTCTGTGGTAGCACCATCGAAGATAGGCGTAGCGAACTTCAAACCCATCTTCAGACCAGCCCAACCCAGTACAGTTTCGTAAATCTGACCCAGGTTCATACGGGAAGGTACCCCGAGTGGGTTCAGTACGATATCTACCGGTGTACCATCTTCCAGGAATGGCATGTCTTCATCACGTACAATCTTGGCAACGATACCCTTGTTACCGTGACGACCCGCCATCTTATCACCCACTTTCAGCTTACGTTTGCTAGCCAGGTATACCTTAGCCAGTTTCAGTACGCCAGCTGGCAACTCATCACCAATGCTGATGTTGAACTTCTCACGTTTGTAACGTCCCAGTTCTTCATTGTACTTGATGTTATAGTTATGCAGCAGTGTGTTGATCTGATCGTTGGTTACATCGTCTGTAGTCCAGCCCAGTGGATTCACGTTCTGGAAGTCGATGTTAGCCAGGTTCTTGGAAGAGAACTTAGAGCCCTTAGAGATCAATACTTCACCGTAAGTATTGGTGATACCCTGAGAAGTTTTATCCTTCAACAGTGTCAACAGCTTACTCATCAGCACTTCCAGCAGGTCTTCTTCGTTCTTCTGGTGTACTTTTTCTAATTTCTCCAATGCCGCTTTTTCACGGGTCTTGGAGTTCTTATCTTTCTTAGCGCGGCTGAACAATTTCTTGTCGATTACCACACCTTCTGTGCTTGGAGGTGCCTTCAGGGAAGCATCTTTCGCATCGGAAGCCTTATCACCGAAGATCGCACGAAGCAGTTTTTCTTCAGGAGAAGGGTCAGATTCACCACGAGGAGTGATCTTACCGATCAGGATGTCGCCTTCCTTGATGTGTGCACCTACACGGATGATACCGTTCTGATCCAGATCTTTTGTTGCTTCCTCACTTACGTTTGGAATATCTGGTGTCAGTTCTTCTTCACCCAGCTTGGTGTCACGTACTTCCAGCTCATATTCATCGATGTGTATGGAAGTGAAGAGGTCTTCACGGCCTACACGCTCAGAGATTACAATCGCATCCTCAAAGTTGTAACCCTTCCATGGCATGAACGCCACTTTCATGTTACGACCCAGTGCCAACTCACCACCGCGGGTTGCATAACCCTCCGTCAGGAAGTCACCAAATTCCAGCTGCTGCCCTTTCTTAACGGCAGGACGCAGGTTGATACAGGTGCTCTGGTTAGTTTTAACGAATTTAGTCAGGTGATAGATTTTCAGATCATCTTCGAAGGACACCAGTTTCTGCATTTCGTCACGCTCGTAACGAACATGGATTTCATTGGCATCAACGAATTCTACCACACCACGACCCTCAGCAGTGATCTGCAGACGGGAGTCGCGGGCTGCCTTTCCTTCCAGACCAGTCCCTACGATAGGCACCTGTGGATTGATCAGCGGTACTGCCTGACGTTGCATGTTTGATCCCATCAACGCACGGTTGGCATCATCATGCTCAAGGAACGGAATCAGGGAAGCACTCAGACCCACAATCTGGTTCGGAGCAACGTCCATATATTCCACTTCACTTCTATCAAGGATTGGGAAGTCACCGGTTTCACGGGATTTCACCTTGTCATTTACGAAATTACCCAATTCATCCAGCGGTGCGTTTGCCTGCGCAATCTTCACACTATCCTCTTCTTCAGCGCTCAGGAACTTCACAGCCTCCATATCAACTTTACCATCCTGTACCTTGCGGTATGGCGTTTCGATAAAGCCCATATCATTCACCTTCGCGTGTACGCAAAGGGTGGAGATCAGACCGATGTTTGGACCTTCCGGAGTTTCAATAGTACAGAGACGGCCGTAGTGGCTATAGTGTACGTCACGTACCTCGAAACCTGCTCTTTCACGACTCAGACCACCGGGGCCCAGCGCGGAGATACGACGCTTGTGCGTGATCTCAGACAGCGGGTTGGTTTGATCCAGGAACTGGCTCAACTGGCTGGTACCGAAGAAAGAGTTGATTACGGAAGACAGTGTCCTCGCGTTGATCAGATCTACTGGTGTAAATACTTCATTATCACGAACGTTCATTCTTTCGCGGATGGTACGGGCCATACGGGCCAGACCAACACCGAACTGCGCATATAACTGCTCACCTACGGTACGTACACGACGGTTAGACAGGTGATCGATATCATCGATTTCTGCCTTGCTGTTTGTCAGTTGAACCAGGTACTTAATGATCGCGATAATGTCTTCTTTGGTCAGCACCTTCATGTCCAGTGGTGTAGGCAGACCCAGTTTCCTGTTGATCTTATAACGGCCTACATCCCCGAGATCATAACGCTTATCAGAGAAGAATAATTTATCAATGATACCCCTTGCTGTTTCATCATCCGGAGCATCAGCACCGCGCAATTGACGGTAAATGTGCTGAACGGCTTCCAGCTCGGAGTTGGATGTATCTTTATTTAAAGTATTGTAGATGATAGAGAAGTCACCACTCACCTCTTCCTTCTGCACAAATACGCTCTTCACACCCATATCGACGATTGTCTCAATGTTTGCTTCGTCGAGGATACTGTCACGCTCCAGCACGATTTCGTTACGTTCGATGCTCACTACCTCACCGGTATCTTCATCTACGAAATCTTCTACCCAGCTTCTCAGTACACGGGCGCCCAATTTCTTGCCAGCGTATTTATCAAGGCTCTTCTTGTCTGCTTTTACTTCATCAGCCATCCCGAACAGTTGCAGGATGTCTTTATCTGTTTCGTACCCGATAGCACGTAACAGCGTAGTTACGGGGAATTTCTTCTTACGGTCGATATACGCATACATCACATTGTTGATGTCAGTTGCGAACTCCATCCACGCGCCCTTGAACGGAATCACCCTTGCAGAGTAGATCTTGGTACCGTTCGGGTGAATAGATTGACCGAAGAACACACCAGGAGAACGATGCAGCTGAGATACAACTACACGTTCGGCTCCGTTGATCACGAAAGTACCTCTCGGAGTCATGTAGGGTATGTTCCCAAGGAACACGTCCTGCACAATCGTCTGGAAGTCTACGTGCTCCTCATCGTTACAGCTCAGGCGCAGTTTTGCCTTCAGCGGTACAGAATAGGTAAGCCCACGCTCAATACATTCCTCTATGGTATAACGCGGAGGGTCTACAAAGTAGTCCAGAAACTCCAGATTGAAGATATTGCGGGTATCTGTGATCGGGAAGTTCTCCTTGAATACTTTAAAAAGGCCTTCATTGTTACGCTTGTCTGGTGTGGTTTCTAACTGGAAGAAATCCTTGAAAGATTGAATTTGGATAGCCAACAGATCCGGTGTCTCAGTTACTTGTTTGATCTTTCCAAAGTTTATTCTTTCACTTGTTTGGGCTTTTTTTAGAGACATATTCGAAGTTAGCAGTTATATTAACTTATATAATATTGTGAGGTGTAAATCACAACATGAATCGGGGAAATTAAGGATTCTTTGCCAATTACCCTCAAAAATTTCTGTCTTCTCCTAATTGTCAAATCCACCGACCCGGTGATTTCCCCCTTTTGACGCTCCGAAAAAGACACTTTCCCAAAGGGAAGAAGGCCAAAAGTGCCAAAAAGCACTTTTGACCTTTATAAAGAGGTATCTTTAAGCAAAGAATTACTGAATTTCAACTTCAGCGCCAGCTTCAGTCAGCTTAGCTTTCAGGTCTTCTGCTTCAGCCTTGCTAACACCAGCTTTCAGTTCCTTAGGAGCACCGTCTACCAGTTCCTTAGCTTCTTTCAGACCAAGACCAGTCAGATCCTTAACGATCTTAACTACATTCAGTTTGCTAGCACCCGCAGATTTCAGGATAACGTTGAAGGCAGTCTTTTCTTCTGCAGCAGCAGCTGGACCTTCAGAAGAAACAACAACTGCAGCAGCAGCTGGTTCGATACCGTATTCGCTCTTCAGAACGTCTGCCAGTTCTTGTACTTCCTTAACAGTTAAACCTACTAATTGTTCGGCTAATGCTTTAACGTCTGCCATTGTATAATGTTTTTAAGAATTTGATAGTTAAATTGATAATTTATATTGTGACTTGGAAGCCATAATTTATTGGTTGTGAGTTTGTTATACTCACTATCAGCTTATTCAGCTGCTGGAGCAACAACTTCACCTGCGCCCTCTTTCTTTGCCTTCTCGAGCAAACCAGCGATAACACGCTTAGCAGGAGATTGCAACAGACCGATAACGTCTCCAATGAGTTCGTTCTTAGTCTTGATTTTAACCAGGTTAGCCAGTTGCGCATCGCCAGTGTAGATTTCTTCACCTACGAAAGCAGCTTTCAACTCAGGCTTTTCAGTTTTCTTGTTGTCCTTACGGAAAGAAGAGATGATTACAGCTGGTTCTTTTGGAGAATCAGAGAACATCAGGGCAGTTACACCATTCAGTGCATCAAATACACCTGCATATTTCTCAGCATCCAGAGATTCCAGTGCTTTCTTAATGAGGGTGTTCTTAGCCACCTTCATTTCTACGTTCTTGTCAAAACAAACACGACGCAGATTGTTAACCTGCTCAACAGTCAGAGACTCAGTGTTTGTGATGTAGAAGTTGCTATATTGAGAGAACTTGCTTTTCAGCAGTTCAATCACTTCATTTTTTTGATCTTTGTTCATAGCTTTTCTCAGTTTGTCGATCTGCCAGCCGGCGAATCAGTTAGTTTTGAACAGATTTAGTGTCAACCGTGATGGCAGGGCTCATTGTGCTCGCCATAGCCAGGCCTTTCAGGTAAGTACCCTTAGCAGTAGCAGGTTTCAGCTTGATGATAGCGTTGATCAGTTCCTGAGAGTTCTGCTCGATCTTTTCAGGTGCAAATGATACACGACCAATAGAAGCGTGAATGATACCAGCCTTGTCTACTTTGAAGGTGATCTTACCGCCTTTCACCTCGTTCACTGCAGCCGCTACATCGTTAGTAACAGTACCAGTCTTAGGGTTAGGCATCAGGTTACGGGGACCCAGAATCTTACCCAGCTTACCAATCTTCGGCATCACAGCAGGAGTTGCTACGATTACATCGATATCAGTCCAACCAGCTTCAATCTTCTGGATATACTCGTCCAAACCAACGTGATCAGCTCCAGCTTCCTTCGCAGCTGCCTCTTTGTCAGGCGTGCAAAGTACCAGAACACGTTTAGTTTTACCAGTACCGTGGGGAAGCGTTACGGAACCACGGATAGCCTGGTCTGCTTTCTTGGGATCAACGCCCAGACGGATATGTAAATCGACAGAGCTGTCGAACTTAGTGCAGTTAATGTCTTTTACAATTGTGGACGCCTCCTTCAGGGAGTAGATCTTGTTCTTGTCCACTTTTGTATCAGCTACTTTTCTTTTCTTAGTTGCCATTGCAAAATGTTTTAAAAAGTTAACCCGTTATACACAGGTGAAACAATTAGTTGCTCCATGGAGCGTTACCATCCACAGTAATACCCATAGAACGGGCAGTACCAGCTACCATCTTCATGGCGCTCTCTTTGGTGAAACAGTTCAGGTCAGCCATCTTATCGGTAGCGATAGCTTCAACCTGAGCCCAGGTAACCTTACCAACCTTGTTACGGTTTGGCTCTTTGGAACCACTCTGCAATTTGGCTGCTTCCAACAGCTGTACAGCTGCAGGAGGAGTCTTAATTACGAAATCAAAAGACTTGTCTGTGTAAACTGTCAGCAATACAGGCAATACCTTACCAGCTTTATCCTGGGTACGGGCATTGAACTGCTTACAGAACTCCATGATGTTCACACCCTTGGAACCCAAGGCAGGACCAATCGGAGGTGCAGGGTTGGCCGCGCCGCCTTTAACCTGCAATTTCACGTACGTAGCGATCTCTTTTGCCATTGTTTAATAATTTATTTGGTGAAACGTCTCGTCTCTTGCGAGACTCCCAAAGCTAAAAGGAGAAAAAAAATACCTTTTGAAGGGGATGCAAAGGTATATAATAATATAATAAATCACAAAAAGAATTTGCTTTCGGGCATCCTTTTTGCTATTATCATCTATTTGGGGTTAAAATTTTACAATTCTATTGCAAAACTATATCGGCATATATTTTATATAGGGAAGGTTAACAAAGAGTGCCGGTACCCTCTCTCGCAAATCTAATGGAATTTACCGGAATTCCCAGCTCCCACCCACATAAATTTATTGTTGCCCCCGCCTTCAACCATCTCCTCATCTTTCTTGTTATTTTTAATATATACCGTTTTCATTTTTCCCCTTATAATCATTCAAAGACTACCCGGCCAAAAAACTATGCAATTTTCACCCCTACTCTTAATATCTAAAATCCATCTAATCATGAAACGTCTGTTATTCTTTTGCTTTACCATCCTCGCCGCTACTCCCATCTTCGCACAAGATCAGGAAGCCCAGAAAGCATGGATGGATTATATGACCCCAGGAAAAATCCACCAGATGCTCGCCCACTCCAATGGCACCTGGACTTATGAAAATACCTTCTGGATGGCACCCGGCGCCCCTCCCTCCAAATCCACCGGCACCACCGAAAATAAAATGATCCTCGGCGGCCGGTACCAGGAATCCATCCACAAAGGAAACATTGAAGGCATGGAATTCGAAGGCCATGGCCTCCTCGCCTATGACAATGGGAAAAAAATCTTTCAAAACGCCTGGGTCGATAACATGGGCACCGGCATCATGCTCCTCGAAGGCACCTGGGACGACGCCACCCACTCCCTCACCCTCACCGGTAAAGGATATGACCCCATGCAGGGAAAAGATATCGAAATGAAAGAAGTCATCACCATTCAGGATGATGACCACCATATGATGGAAATGTACTACACTAAAGATGGTAAAGAAATTAAAAGCATGGAAATTCACCTGACAAGGAAACAATAAAAACAATAGGAATCGCTTTTACCAATGATAAAAGCGATTCCTTTACCCCTACTTCTTCCTGTAGGCCCAGTAAAAAACTGCGGTAATACCATCAAACCCGCGTTGAGTCATGGGATGGGGTCGGAGACACAGAAGCCTCTGGCGATAATGATAGTGGACATTTCTGTCTGCGAAATATTACCCTGTTTCAGCACGACCTGTTGCGTCTTCAATAAAGTACCTACAACCCCCATTTGTAATAGCTGATCACCTGCCTGAGATATAATGACGCGGCTTCAGTCCGCCGGAAATCAGCTTTCAATGATTGTAATACTTCCAGTTGTGATGATGGCTGTCAAACGTGTGCATCACTTGTGCGATGCATTGGAGACAAAGGATTGCTGCATCTGAAATGCTTAGGCATAAAAAAAGCCGCTCCTTTCGGAACGGCTCCTATTAAAAAACCTAAAATCTTTAGCTAATTTTTTCAACCTGCATGAAGTTCAACTCCACTGGTGTAGCACGACCGAAGATCTTCACAGTTACTTTCAGTTTCTTCTTGTCTTCAATCACTTCTTCGATAATACCGTTAAAGTCATTGAAAGGTCCATCGATGATCTTGATAGTTTCTCCTACGATGAAAGGTTCGCTCATGGTCAGTCCGGAATCAGACAGTTCATCGACCTTACCTAACATTTTATTTACTTCAGCTTTACGCAGAGCGATCGGCTTTTCTTTACCAAGGAAGTGAATAACACCGGAAACGTTGCGGATGGATTGGATTACCTCATCGGTCATTTTACCATCGATCGCTTCGATCATTACATAACCAGGATAAAAGTTCTTTTCGCGCATCACTTTCTTACCGGCCTGTACTTTATAAACTTTCTCAACAGGTAAGAAGATCTGTGTGATTACATTTCCCCAATCGGAACGACGCACCTCAATATCCAGGTATTCTTTTACCTTCTTTTCTTTTCCACTTACCACTCTCAGTACATACCATTTGGTATCCTGAGTCGGAACATTTGTTTCTTCTGCAGGGTTATTGGATGCTTCAATCATTATTAGAAAATTTTATAGTACTGTGTTAACACCACGTTTGAGAGGGCATCCATACCCCAAACAATGAGGGTAATCACCACAGTAGCGATCAGAACAACCATTGTTGAGGATTGCAGTTCCTGCCATGTAGGCCAGGATACTTTATGCACCAGTTCATGATAGGATTCCCGGAAGTAATTTCTGAGCTTGTTCATTGGTTTTAAATTAACCGTTTGAAAACATGAAAGGTGAAAAGCGAATGGCGAATGAAATTCACAATTCACCTTTCACTTTTCACCAATTTTACACTGCACGGGCACAAGGATTCGAACCCTGATCAAAGGTTTTGGAGACCTCTATTCTACCATTGAACTATGCCCGTGTATAAAGCCATTAGCAGTTTGCTTATTTCAGACCGAAACCGAATTTACTAAAAAATCTGATTACCGGGTAGCAATTTGCGAATTGCTAATGGCTTTTATGCTGAAAAAAGTGATTACTTAACGATTTCAGTAACCTGACCAGCACCTACGGTACGTCCACCTTCGCGGATAGCGAATTTCAGACCTTTTTCCATAGCGATTGGAGCGATCAGTTTCACAGTCAGACCGATGTTATCACCAGGCATAACCATTTCAACACCAGCTGGCAGTTCAACCTCACCAGTTACGTCCGTAGTACGGAAGTAGAACTGAGGGCGATACTTCTGGAAGAATGGAGTGTGACGACCACCTTCTTCTTTGCTCAGTACGTATACTTCACATTTGAATTCGGTGTGCGGAGTGATAGTACCTGGTTTAGTGATAACCATACCACGACGGATATCTTTCTTTTCAATACCACGCAGCAGCAGACCAGCGTTGTCACCAGCTTCACCTTCGTCGAGCAGTTTCTTGAACATTTCAACACCGGTACAAGTAGAAGTCAGTGGCTTTTCGATCAGCCCAACGATTTCAACTGGTTCACCAACTTTGATTTTACCACGTTCGATACGACCTGTAGCAACTGTACCACGACCTGTGATAGAGAATACGTCCTCTACAGACATCAGGAATGGCAGATCAACTGGGCGAGGAGGCAGAGGAATGTATTCATCTACAGCAGTCATCAGCTCTTCTACAGCAGCAACCCATTTTTCTTCACCAGCCAGAGCACCTGTAGCGGAACCCTTGATGATTGGAGTGTTGTCACCATCGTAGTTATATTTGCTCAACAGCTCGCGGATTTCCAGTTCTACCAGTTCCAGCAGTTCAGGATCATCTACCAGGTCAACTTTGTTCATGAAAACAACGATACGAGGTACACCTACCTGACGAGCGAGCAGGATGTGTTCTTTAGTTTGTGGCATTGGACCATCTGTAGCAGCAACCACCAGGATAGCACCGTCCATCTGCGCAGCACCAGTGATCATGTTCTTCACATAGTCAGCGTGACCTGGACAGTCAACGTGAGCGTAGTGACGATTAGCAGTCTGGTATTCTACGTGTGCAGTGTTGATGGTAATACCTCTTTCTTTTTCTTCAGGTGCAGCATCGATCTCATCATATCCTTTCTTCTCAGCCAGACCCTTGCTTGCCAAAATATTTGTAATGGCAGCAGTTAAGGTAGTTTTACCGTGGTCAACGTGGCCGATGGTACCAATGTTTACGTGGGGTTTATCCCGCTTAAAGGTTTCTTTTGCCATTGTATTTTTTTTAGATGGTTTGTAAAGATTGTATTGATTGTGTTTTGTTAAAACGGTTTTACAAACTTGTACCGTTGATGAGGATTGAACTCATGACCATTACCGGCACATTTACCGGAAACCGCTCTTCCACTGAGCTACAACGAAATGTTGGATTCCGGACTTATTGAATGAATCCGTTTGAGCTGTTGAAGAGAATTGAACTCTCGACCTCTTCCTTACCAAGGAAGTGCTCTACCCCTGAGCTACAACAGCGTACTAATTACTTTTAAAGAACTTTATATCGCTCACCAGCCCTCCGGTTCTCATTTAAACCAGTCTGAACGACGAACAATATTCATAAAGCTTTGGAGATTTTTTACCTGAACGGAACCAGTGTAATACTTCTGCAAAACTTTCCGCCCAAGGTTATCACGAAGCAATTTCGTAATTAACTATGAGCGGGAGACGAGGTTCGAACCCGCGACCTACAGCTTGGAAGGCTGTCGCTCTACCAACTGAGCTACTCCCGCATTTGTTAAAATAATATCAGAAAGAACTCTTCAATTGTTGTGGCGCTCTCACTTTATCCCCTCTTCTTAACAAAACTGTTCCGCCATTGCTATTAGGCAAAGGCGGAACATTTGCACTTTGTGGGCAGGACAGGATTCGAACCTGTGAAGACGTAGTCAGCGGATTTACAGTCCGCCCCATTTGGCCGCTCTGGAACCTGCCCATTCTTTACTCCCGAAAAACCTTTACAAACCTCTTCATCCATTGCGGGACTTCGTTGTATTGTTTGCTTCGGATTTTCTCCGGAGCCAGCAGAGGGATTCGAACCCCCGACCCACTGATTACAAATCAGTAGCTCTGGCCAACTGAGCTATGCTGGCATACCAAGTATTATATCTGGTGTACTTATCTTAAGTGCGTCTATCCTCGCTTTGTTCGCTTCTCTGTCGCTGTCTTAAGAGGGTGCAAAAATAGTAGTATTTTGTAACTTTCAAAATCTTTTTTTTCAGCACCCGTACTTTTTTTAGTACCTGATCGTTTGGGCTTAAATGCCCTACAGTAAAGAACTTTACTACCTTTGCCCGATCCCTTTTTTGTTTCGGGATGGCAAAGGTAGTAAACAGATTATTAATTCCAAAATATTTTTAAGATTTTACTGAATTTTTTTCTCCTTAGTACGTTTGATCTGGTTAACTACGGAGTCAAATGCGAGGTCAAAGGATTCTTCGAAGGATTTGCTTTCGTGCTTTACAAATAAGTCCTGGCGTGGGATGTGCACTTTTATCTCGGCTACTTTATCCTTAATCTGATGGGCTATTCCATCCAACTTTAAAAAAACTTCCACGCTGATGATCCTATCATAAAAAGTGTTGAGCTTTGCGATCTTTTTGCTCACATGATCAATCAATTTGGAATCCGCATCAAAATGCACAGTTTGAATTTGAACGTTCATAGCACTAAATTTTTTTTAGTTATAACAATCTTGTACATGCTCGTAACATTACGTCATAGGCTTTCAATCGATTTTTACTAATGGCATGAGAGTGTATTGACAAATGAAAAACAACATATAAAGAACTCATTACTAATTTAGCGAATTAAGCGATTCATTCCATAACCATTTAGTAATATTTTGTTAATATATAAGTGGAGGAAAATTTCATATGGGAACTGCTGGCAGCAGCAAAAAATAAAAGCCGCTCTTATGCTGAACAATTGCAGAAAACCTACCCCTTAGGGTGCGCCTTCTTATACGCCTCCTTCAGTTTCTCTATCGTATTATGCGTATACACCTGCGTCGAAGCCAGACTGGAATGACCCAGCAACTCCTTCACTGCATTCAGATCTGCCCCGTTATTCATTAAATGTGTTGCAAATGTGTGCCGCAACGTATGCGGACTCTTTTGATTGATCGTAGTGATCTGGTGAGCAGAGAGATAATGCCGCACCACATTGTAAACATACTTTGGATATAATTTACGACCGGATTCCGGATTTACAAGTAACACTTCCATATCAAATTCCGCCAGCTCCTTCCGCTTATAATCCACGTATTCCGCTATTAGAGCCCCCAAAAGCGGACTAATCGGTATGATCCGCTCCTTATTCCCCTTCCCCAATACTTTGATGGTTAACCGCCCTAAATCCACATGCGCCACCTTCAGTCCTATCAATTCAGCCCTCCGGATCCCCGTATGATACAATATCTCAAAAATCACCTGGGCCGTCTTCCCCTTCAGATCATCTGCAAATATGGGCTTATCCTCCCTCCCCTTCCTCATACTCCGGTTGTCCTCAATCGCCAGCATCCCCTTTTCCTCAATAAAATGCGGTAACCGGCTACCTACCTTAGGCGCCGTCACTTTTGTCATAGGAGTCTGTGTAATCTCCCCCTGCCGCAATGCATATTTGAAAAACGATTTGAGCGTGGAAACCTTCCGGTTAACCGTCTTCGCAATCATCCCCTCCTCCATCAGACCCGCCAGCCACGTACGGACATGCGAATGCGATATGCCTGATAAGGACACATCGCCATATTGAGAATGTAAAAAAGTAAAAAATTGGATAAGATCCTGCTGGTAAGCAGCAAATGTATGCGCTGAATAACGCTTTTCAAGCTGTATATAAGCCAGGAAACGGTCTACTACCGGGGGTAATACTTCGCTCAACACAAAAAAATTGATGATTGTAAAGTTACGAAAACCTTACAATCATCACATATTTTGCGTTGGAATTATCCTAAATTAGATATTAAACATCAAACTTACCAGAAGCCAACTGCTGTTTGTAAACAGCTTTCAGAACTTCAGTACGACGCTTAACAGAAGGTTTTGTGAAAGATTGACGGCCTCTCAGCTGTAACAGGATACGCGCTTTCTCAAATTTCTTTTTGTATTTCTTGAGCGCCTTGTCAATATTTTCGCAATCTTTAGAATCGATAATTAACATAATAAATACCTCTTTTTTTCAGGAAGGCAAAGATAAACCATTTAATTCAAAAAAAACAAACTAAAATTTGAATTTTATGGGTGCTTTCCATCATCTTTCTCCTCCACTTTTTTCCATAATTTCGTTTCATGTTTACAGGAATAATAGAATCATTAGGCGAAGTTATAGCTACAAAGAAGGAAGGCAGTAATATGGTGATCACCATCCGCTCCTCCCTTACTCCTGAATTGAAAGTAGACCAAAGCATCGCCCACAATGGGGTTTGCCTCACCGTTACCCACATTGACAACGACCTCTACAAGATCGTAGCTGTCGCAGAAACCCTCCAGAAAAGCAATATCTGCCTGCTTACCCCTGGTCAGCAGGTAAACCTGGAAAGAGCCATGCTCTTCAATGGCCGCATTGACGGGCACATCGTACAGGGACACGTAGACGCCACCGGCGAATGCCTCTCCTGTACCCCGAAAAATGGTAGCTGGGAATACCGCTTCCGGTTCCCTGACCAGTTCGCCGGCCTCATCGTGGAAAAAGGTTCCATCTGCCTCAATGGTATCAGCCTCACTGTCTTCAACGTGACCAACAATGAATTCAGTATCGCTGTCATTCCATATACCTACGAACATACCAATATATCAGCTGTCCATGCCGGCAGTATCATCAACCTGGAATTCGATATCCTGGGTAAATACGTCGCAAGGCAGAAAACAGTCAGCTAAGCCTATAAAAATACGCGTATGAAATTGACCTCAACCCTGGCCATCCGATATCCGGTGATCATGGCCCCCATGTTTCTGGTAAGTAACGAAGCCATGGTCAGATCCGCTATGGAACAAGGTATCGCCGGCACATTCCCCTCCCTCAACTACCGCCATGAAGGTGAACTCAAAGACGTTCTCGACCGGCTGAACCTCCACCGCACCCAAACCCCACAAGGGACCTATGGCGTAAACCTCATCGTCCAAAAGACGAACCCACTGTATGCCAAACACCTCCAGATCTGCGCCGACGCCAAAGTACCCCTCTACATCACCTCCCTCGGTAGTCCCAAAGAAGTCATTGCCGCCGCCCACAGCTATGGCGCCAAAGTACTCTGTGATGTAACCAACCTGGCCCATGCCGAAAAAGCCGCACAGGCAGGCTGCGATGGCTTCATCGCCGTTACCGCAGGTGCCGGTGGCCATGCAGGCCCCTACCCCATGCACGTACTCGTCCCCTCCCTGCAGGAACAATTTCCCGGCAAAATTCTCGTAGCCGCCGGTGGCATTGCCCACGGTAGCCAGATCGCCAGCGCCCTCCTGCTCGGTGCCGACGGCGTATCCATAGGTACCCGCTTCATAGCCAGCCACGAAGCCTCCGTAAGCAATGAATACAAAAACGCCATCCTTCAATACGGAATGGATGATATCGTACTCACCGAACGCCTCTCAGGTACCCCCTGCAATATCATCAATACCCCTACCGCCCGCAAAATCGGATATAAACAAAACTGGTTCGAAAAACTCCTCAATAACAACACCCGTACCCGCAAATACTTTAAAATGCTCGTACAGGTCAGAGGTATGAAAAAACTGGAACAAGCCGTAAAACCCGGCAATTATCAACAATTATGGTCCGCCGGACAAAGCGTTGAACTCGTCAAAGAAATCAGCAGTATTGAAGAAATCGTACATAACCTGGTAAAAGAAACAAAACTAGCCCTGGATACTGCCGCCAGCATCAACACAACCCTCTAAAAATCAATTCTTTTTATTATTCAAGTCCACCTTAAGTCCACGTTGACCAGGGTGCTTCTTCGCTGAAGCTCCTATATAAACGTATCTCCAATACGTCACTAAACCATCACCAATATATCACCTCAATATCGATTGGATATTGAGGTGATATATTGGTGCCCTTTTGGTGCCCTTATAATGTAAGGTTGGTATTATAGTCGGGATATAGCCGCACTATAGTTACGAACCCAATTTGGAACGATTTTTTATACCTTTCCCCCATGAAACCATTCCTCACCACCATACTGATTTTCCTTACCACCCTGGCCACCGGCCAAACCAAAGAAGTGAAATCCATCAAAGCCGTTTACGACTCTACCGCCCTGCCTGAACTTTATAATAAAATCCCCATAGGCCTCTATATCGCCTACGCCAACGGAGAAGTGAGAACCACCAACGGGTTGCTGCGCGGAAACTACAACTGGAACCGGATCAAAGTAGTACCCAGCAGCGGCACCTTTCAGAACGGCTACCTGCTCCTGGACAGGAAAACCCTGATCAGCCAGCACTATACCATCCAGCTCACCATTACCGCCGCAGATTTTCCACAATCCTTCACTGCCGAACTGACGCTCCCCACACTGGATAGCATCCGCTTCCATCATTATGCCGACAGCCTGAAACGGGGATTTCGTTATTACCTGAATGTTGAAGGAATCTATAGCTCCGGTAAAATATTCCCGCTGGATACCAGCACCGTGAGCTTTGAAGTAAGTGAAGGGAAATTATATGGGCAGGACCTGCTGATTAACAACAATGAAACGGCTATTCAATCTGTAAATGCTACTGCTATATACAAAAATGATGAGCGCCTGAAGGCACTCACCACTATTCCTGTAAAAAAATTAAATGAGTGAGCGCGACTTCAGCTCAAGGTATTTATTGACCAGGTGCACACTTAATTGCTGCGGCGTCGTGAGCAGGGAAAGAATCCCGAACTGCGCCAGCTCCCGCACCATTTGCTTTTTCTCGTAGGCAAACTTCTGTGCAATCACCTGCCTGTAAATGTCCTCCACTTCTGTAGCCGTCGCCTGGGTAATTTTCTTTAACTCGGTATTCTCAAAAAATACTACCAGCAGCAAATGATACTTTGACAACCGGCGTAAATAAGGCATCTGTCGCTGTAAAGCAGACAATGACTCAAAGTTGGTAAACAACACCAGCAGGGATCGTTGATTGAAATGACTACGCAGCGTAACTACCAGTTGTTCATAATCACTCTCCTGCCACTGTGTTTCCTGTGCATACAGGGTATCCAGAATTTTATTGAGCTGTACTTTCTTACTGCTGGCAGGCAATACATCTACCTGCTGTTCCGTCAGCGTCACCAGGCCCGCCTTATCACCTTTCTGCAAGGCTATATTGCTAAATACCAGCGAAGAGTTAATGGCATAGTCCAGCAATGTCATGCCCTCAAAAGGCATCTTCATCGCCCTTCCCTTATCAATCACACAGTAAATCTGCTGCGACCGCTCCTCTACATAATTATTCACCATCAATCCACCTCTGCGGGCAGTCGCTTTCCAGTTCACCCTTCTCACATCATCGCCACGTACATATTCCTTGATATGATCAAACTCCATACTCTGGCCGATCATCTTCTTTTTATGTACCCCCGTCTCACCTGTACGATTCTCGATTGTGTACAACTCAAAATTGCGTAACTGCAAAAATGAAGGAAACACTTTTACTGTTTCTTCATTCTCCTGCACTATACGCCTTTGTACCAATCCTATCGGGCTTCTCACAAATGAGTTGGTATTGCCAAACTGGTATTCTCCTCTTTGCACCGGACGCAAGGTATAGGCAATCACTTTCGATTCTCCCGGTTTTACCACTGTCTTTTGTTTGAAATCCCTCAGCTGAAACTGAAAAGGCAATTCATCGAGGATAGTCACTATTACGGGAAAACGAAAATTGTTCTTTACATGCAGCCTGATGGTGTTGTCATCTCCATTACTGAAACGCTGCGCCATCACTCTCGACAACGGGAATGGATCACTCCCTGCCGTAAACAGAAAGAACAGATCAACCAGCAGCATTAATCCTAACCCTGCTACTATCAACAAGGCGATCGGATACAACACCGGGAAAAAATAAGCCAGTATAAAAAACAGTGCCAGTGCACCCAACATCGTATACAGGCGGGTAGTAAAGAATAATGCCAGATATGTTTTCTTCATATTACCTCGGTACTTCTACAGCTTTGATGATCTGGGCGATCACTTCATCGGTCGTGATGCCTTCCATTTCACGCTCAGGCGTCAGCATGATACGGTGACGCAATACATGTGGCAGCATATTCACAATATCATCCGGCGTTACGAAATCACGGTTGTTAATTGCCGCAGTTGCCTTTGCACAATTCATAACAGCAATGGAAGCGCGGGGAGATGCACCCAGATACAGGGAAGCATTTACACGGGTCTCCTGTGTAAGCGCAGCAATGTAATGCAGCAGTTTATCTTCGATATGTACTTTTCTAACCAGTGCCTGGAACTCGATTACCTGACTTGCCGTCACTACTTTTTCCACCATCTTCGTCAGATCAGTCAGACCATTGAATGAGTGCATAGACTTCAGCATGGTAAACTCCTCATTCAGGGAAGGATATTTCACTTCTATCTTAAAGAGAAAACGGTCCAGCTGTGCTTCAGGCAGGCGATAAGTACCTTCCTGTTCGATCGGGTTCTGGGTAGCCACTACCATAAATGGTGCAGGCAAAGGATGCGAAACACCATCGTTGGTGATCTGCCTCTCTTCCATTACTTCGAACAGGGCAGCCTGTGTTTTGGCAGGCGCACGGTTGATCTCATCGATCAGTACCAGATTGCTGAAAACCGGTCCACGCTTATATTCAAAGTTCCTCGTTTCAGGATTGAATACAGAGGTACCTAATACGTCAGCAGGCATAATATCAGGGGTGAACTGTAACCTGGAAAAATCTGCATCGATACATCTGGCCAGCAGTTTTGCCGTCAGTGTTTTTGCAACGCCGGGTACACCTTCAATCAATACATGTCCCTGTGTCAACAAACCGGTGATGAGCAGTTCCACCATTTCATGCTGACCGATAATTACTTTTCCTATCTGTTCCCGTATAGCAGCTACACCCTGGTGCAATGCAAAAAAATCTGTACGGGGATGAAATGTAGTTTCCTCCATTATTTAGTATTTAAATAAAACGCCTGTATTTTACTGTAAAAATCCTTCAGGTATGCATCGGTGATCTTATCTGCCAGCTGTACAAAGTGGATGCTGTCAATGATCGCTTCTACATCTGCCAATGGCAAACCTGCTTTATGTGATAAACGACGTATAAACTCATCGCTTAAAATATTTGTATTCAGATAAAATCTGGTGCGGACAAATTCCAGCCACTGTAAAGTGATCTTTCTCGCCAGGTTCACATTGTCATGCTGCTGAAAATACAGCTGTCCCAATGCCTCTACAAACTCCAGTGAGTTATTTGTCAACACTTCTTTGTCAGGAATAATTCTTTGTCTTCTCTTACTTTCAAAGACGGCATACAGCAACAATAATGCTACCATCAGCCACAAAGCCCAGCGTAAAGCAGGATAACGCATCAGCACACTCCACTGACTGAAATCTCCATTATGCGGATACTGGTGATATTTATAGAACTCATCCCAGTACACAGAAGAATAGCCATATGTATAAGCCACCTCTTTTTCGAGTGAACCGAGATTCTGTTTATACATCAGGAAGTAGTTGGTTAGTATAGAAGGCTGCAATAGCAGGAAAACCTGTCCCTTCCCTACATTGATCCGTACAAAATTGGCCCTGTGCCTGCGGTCAGTACCAAGGATCGTTGTTTTTGCCGTATCGATCAGTGTAAAATAACGTCCATCTATAATAGAATCCCGTGCATACACTGAATCGGGCGACAGTGCATGGTTTACAAAGTGTTCTTCTGAATGGGGCTTTTCAAAAATGCTGGTAGAATACCCTTCAGAGATCTTTGTATATAATCTGCTGATGAGCATACTATCTATGTCCACCGCTGCTATAAATAACTGATTGCCCCTGTTTACAAACTCCACCATTGCATCCACGTCTTCTTCCGTAGTGTACACTTTGTTCGCCACCAGATAATAGATGATACCCTCTCCACTGGCCAGGGTCGGATCTTTCTTCACACTGGCAGCAAAGGGTTTGGACACTACACTGGGATGCCCACCATCATAAAACGATGGCAGCGATTCGAACATGACATAACAGCCACCCGGATCTTTATCCTTATAAGAAAATGTTTGCTTCTCCAGATGCAGGTCTTCATCACGATTGAAAGACCGCATATTGGAAGCTATTACTACGATGAGCAGTAATAGTAAGAATACTGAAGCGATGATTATTCCAATCGTTCTTTTCACCGGATATAGCCTAATTCGTTCAAAAATTGTTTGAACTGCCCCTGAATAGTAGAGAACTGGTCTCCATTCAAAGGCACTTCACCGTACCAAATATATTCGTAATCCACAGTCAGCCTTGCAAATGGTTTATGCCACTGCGTCTGCGACAGACTGCGCAGGTAAGCAGCATTTGTTTTGTCCTTACTGTATATAATAATCTCTTTATCGGCCAGTACCCGTATTGTCTGCAGGTACATGAGGCGCACGGCCAGTCTTAGCTTTCCTTCGGCAATGGCTTGCTGAATATGCGATTCGTATGCATTGGCTTCATGGTATACCTCTTCCGGTTGAATTTCCTCTTTTGCAGTTTCCTTCTTATCCCACTTAAATACATATCCGTTTTTGCGGAGGTATACAAAACCTGCAGATCCCATGGCAACCAGCACCACGATGACAATCAGCCACCAGAATACCCTGAAGAAGTAAAAAATGCCCATTAGAATTACATTCAGCCATTCGAAATTCACTTTGGGAGGTGCCTTTGGGGGCCGCTGATGATAAACCAGCTCTTTGTCTTTGCTGAATTTTTCTTTTACATCGGCAGGTAATTTCCGGATCAGCAACGAAGATGCCTGGTCATAGTCATCTACGGTATCTGCATCCATAGGTACTGCCTGGTCGTACAGAGAGGGTGCCACCGACATTACCTCTGCTGTATCAATATCTGCTGAAACCTTTGGGATAAGGGCTTCCTCCAGACTTGTAGAATCTATTTCAATATCCTGGGCATACAGGCCGGCAGGCAATAATAGCAATGCAATGAATAACGCTTTCAATCCTTCCCTCATTTCACAGGTTTTATAACTTTGCCGGCTTCATCCAGTCTGAATCCCCTGTGATATACATAGATAGGGTATACCACGAAGTAACCTACTATAAATGCCAGGGAAAGTAAGAGGATACTTATACTGAACACCAGTGGCATTTTAGTATGGCGCGTCACAAATCCTTCCAGAAATGCAGCGGTGAGAAATACCGGAATCAGGCATATCATCATCTTGATCGCATCTCTCGCCGTTTTCTTCAGCGCATCCAGTCGCTTACGTGTGCCGGGAAAAATCAGTCCGCTCACCATCACGAGACCTGCAGCCCCTGTGATCACGATAGAAGAAATTTCCAATGTACCATGTATCCAGATCACCAGTACCGACTTCAGCCCCAGCCCCTTGGCAAAAAACAGATATTGGAAAGCACCCAGCATCACGCCGTTTTTCATGAGGATGTACAAAGTGCCAATACCGAAAAATATGCCGCCAATAAAACAGGAGAGTGCCACATAAATGTTGTTGTATGCAATCTCCATGAACATAACATATTCATTTCCATTTCCGTACACACCAAAAGGGTCCCCGTTGCTGATATTCTTTTCCGTCATACTCACATATTCATCGCCCAGCACGCCTCTTACAAAAGTTTCGTCGCGGGCAGCAGAAAATGCGCTCATGATACAGAATAACAGAAAAAATATAACCGTGAATAATAATAATCGATGATATTTACGGAAGATCAGGGGCAATTCGTACAGGAAGAATCGTTGGAAACGGCCATCCTTTTCCTGGCGATTTCCGTAAATCCGCTGGTAAATGTCCGCCGCCAGACTATTGATGTAACCTGTAACCTTGCTGAAACTGTAGAAAGTTTTGGCATATGCCAGGTCATCCAGCAAACTGGTAAACCGTGCAGCCATTTCATCCGGATCCTCGGTTGGTTCCTCCTGGTATTGTTTCCAGCGGGGTAAATTTTTCTTTATAAAAGTAGTCTCTCGCATGGGTTATCCATTATAACAAACATATACATTAATTAGTAAATTTGTACATGGCTAATGTAAAAATACCTACATCCTTCAATATAGAGCTGGAATTCGAAACCGCCAACATTCTAATGCGGTTTCTGGCATGGTTCATTGACATTCTCATCAGAGCAGCATTTTTAATCGCTATGTATGTGACGTTTAACAATTTGAACCTGTCCTCCAATACTGAAACTGTGCTGATCATTCTATTTTGCGTGGTCCCCATTTCTATGTATTATCTATTTTTCGAAATTACAATGAATGGGCAATCTCCCGGGAAAATGATGCTGGGACTCAAAGTCAGGAGTATGAATGGTGGTAAGCCAAGTATCAGCCAGCACCTGATCCGTTGGGTATTCCGTATTATCGAAACACCCTGGGGCATTTTCTTCCTGAATGGTGCGGTACCTATTATCTCAATGGTCCGTTCCCGTTATGACCAGCGCCTGGGCGATGTGGTTGCCGGCACTATTGTAGTCAATACGAAGAACAAGTCAAGTATACAGGATACCATTTACAGGGATATGTCTGCATTGAATTATGAACCTCACTTTCCTCAAATCCTTCGCCTTTCTGACCGGGATATGAATAAGATCAAGGTATTGATGGACCAGGCTATCAAATCTGGTAACCAGGATCTGGTAGCCAGGGTAGCGGCCAGGGTAAAGGAAGTATTGGTGATCGAAACAGACATGAATCATTTCCAGTTCCTGGAGACCGTACTGAACGATTACAATTATTATACTACCCGATAGGCTGCATTGTCTATCCAGAAAATAACCGAGAGGCAATAGTCTGCGGCAGCCATTGAACATGAAAAATCAATCGCCCCCGATCAACTATCCTGTTACCAGGTCTCTCTTGTTAACAACGGTCGTTTCAGTCCACTTGTCATGCCATGGGACGCTAAAACCAGACCATGCCTCAAAAGGAACGACACGGGCATAGCTTCTGCCAAATACATCTTTCCAGGTGAGTGGTTGTCCGTCCAGGCGAATGGCAACTGTACCGGTAATTAATTTTCCAATGGTACGTCCCTGCGTAAGTCCCTCCATCAAAGCAAAATAAAGTGGTCTGACACTAAAGGTGATGATGAAGCTACAAATATTCACCAAAGTATCATTCTCTTCCATCCAGGTGGAGAAATCTGGTACAGTCAATCCAAGAATAGCCCCCAAACATAAAGAAAACAATAACAAAAAAGCAAAAGATAGGATCCAGTCGACCAGGTAATTAATAAATCTTACACCACGGTCAACAGATGCCGGAATAACTGCTGCGTCGAACTCCTTTAGAATGTCCCCCTCTGGGTAATTATGCATAACAATGTATATTAAAAAAAGAACTGCCGGTCCTGTGAGCAACCGGCAGCAGATCAATATGGCAAAAAAACAACAAAAAACGACTAGAATGCAGGCTTGCCGATACTCTCAATCTGGTTATCCAGCGTATTATCATCGCCATTTGGTCCTTTATAACGGATGTTCTTGTCAAATGCAAGAATCGCATAAAAGATGAAAGGCAGGAACATCAGGCCGAGCGCAAACAGGGTATCTTTCCCAAAATTTCTTGCCAGTGCCAGCGATCCGCCAATCCAGATAATAAAGATGCCCACAATAAATACAGGTGGGATCAATAACAGAATCCATGTCCATGGCTTGCCGATAATACGGCAGAATACGATGAAACCATAGATAGGTACAATTACTGCCCATCCAGGCTGACCCGCTTTTTCATATACCATCCAGTGACAGATGAGAGAAAAAATGCTAAGTGCCAGGCCGGTAAAGATGAAGCCGAATCCTAACAAAGCAAAGATGCTACCTAAGCCATTGCCGTAAGCTGAATCCATGAGGTTAATTAATTTTTTAGGTGAAGGTTAATTTTTAACAAAATAAATATTCTTTTTTAAAAGTATATAATATTTTTTTAAAATAGTATTATCAGGGATACTCATTAAACGTTTAGAACATTCCGAATGCTGAATAGGTGGTCTCAAACATATAGCTACATCGACATAAATCGTCCCGAACCATGATTTTATATTTACCAAAATACTGCAATTTTTAAGATTTTCATAGATTCTTTTAAAAAGTGTTTGGAAGTTATTGCAATTGTCCTACATTTGCAGCCGGCAAGGCTTATACGACCAGCTCCTGCTGAACTCCCCCAGGACAGGAATGTAGCAAGGGTAGGCGGTTGTAGCGGTGCGATGTAAGTACCTTGCCTTTTTTTTTCTTATTTATTCCAGGTCATCAGGCGCTCGTCAATAGCTGATTGTCACTATTCTCTTCATACGAATGGCCTGTGTGGTATGACCCAAGTAATCTTCAGCTTTTTATTTATTGATTTCAAATTTAAGATTCATCTATACTTGTATGGGTCTATATTTGCAATACGTTATGCTTGACAATGTGTTAATTGTTGCATAACTTACTTCGTTGAATTCATTACAAAATCATACTAAATACATTTCACCATGAAATTCTTCATAGATACAGCGAATCTGGCACAGATCAAAGAAGCGCACGACCTGGGTGTACTCGACGGCGTAACCACCAACCCTTCCCTGATGGCAAAAGAAGGTATCAAAGGTGAAGCGAATATTCTGAAACATTATGCAGACATCTGCGAACTCGTAGATGGTCCGATCAGTGCTGAAGTTCTTTCCACCGATTTCAAATCAATGGTGGAAGAAGGTAAGAAACTGGCTGCTATACATCCCAACATCGTGGTAAAAGTTCCCATGATCAAGGATGGCGTAAAAGCGCTGAAATACTTTACTGACAACGGTATTAAAACTAACTGTACACTGGTATTCTCCGCAGGACAGGCTATCCTGGCCGCTAAAGCCGGTGCGACTTTCGTATCTCCATTCATCGGTCGTATCGACGATTCATCATGGGATGGTGTGGAACTGATCGCTCAGATCGCTCAGATCTATAGCATCCAGGGTTTCAAAACCGAAATCCTTGCAGCTAGTATCCGCAATGCTCTCCACATTGTAAAATGTGCTGAAGCCGGTGCTGATATCTGTACCTGCCCACTCGACTCAATCCTGGGCCTGCTGAAGCACCCACTGACTGACATCGGTCTGGCTAAGTTCCTGGAGGACGCTAAAAAAATGTAGTATACTTTTAGATGGTATATAAATCCCCGGTGTAGTACATACATCGGGGATTTCTTTTTGTTTTCTAACCCGTTGAGCCACTTGCGTTTAATGCCACCCAAAACCGGAAAAGCCCCTTCTTTTTTCATTATCCCTGAAATTCTTTCCTTAAACTTTCATTTTTTTCTGAAAGTTTTATAACTTTGATATGCATTTATAAACTCCGGCGTTTAAAAACACAGTGCCACCCAATTGGCATGCTATTTCTTCCTTATAATTCATTGATCGCTAAATGATGTTTTTATGATTCAGCCGAATGTTCCGGATACAGGATTACCCCGTGTTGTTATTGTTGGAGGAGGTTTTGGAGGGATTAATCTCGCTAAAAAATTAAAAGGAGCTCCCGTACAGGTTGTTCTCCTTGATAGAAACAATTATCACTTATTTCAACCCCTATTATACCAGGTATCTACCGCTGGGCTTGAAACGGATAGCATCGCGTTCCCCCTTCGTGGCATATTCAAGCGTCAGGAGAACTTCTACTTCCGTATGGCAGAAGTAACAGGTGTACGCCCCGCCGATAATATACTGGAAACAGGTATAGGTGAACTCCACTACGATTACCTGGTTTTCGCAACTGGTAGCACTAACAATTTCTTTGGCAACAAAGTGATTGAACAACATGCGATCGGTATGAAATCACTGATCGAAGCTGTACAGATCCGTAACTACGTGATCAAACAATTTGAGGAGAGCCTGCTGCTGGATGATGCGGCCGAAATTCAATCTAAACTGAACTTTGTAATGGTGGGCGGTGGCCCTACAGGCGTGGAACTGGCGGGTGCTTTCGCTGAATTGCGCAAGTACATCATGCCAAAAGATTATCCCGAACTGCCCGTATCACTCATGAAGATCTATCTGGTTGAAGGTAGCCCACGCGTACTGAACGGTTTTAGTGAAAAATCTTCTCAGAAAGCGTTGGAAGGGTTACACAAACTGGGTGTGAATGTCATCCTCAATACATTCGTAAAAGAATATGATGGAGAAACCCTCACGCTCAGCAATGGAGAAAAATTATATAGTAAATCACTCCTCTGGGCAGCAGGTGTGAAAGGAGTACCTGTGAATGGTATTCCTGCTGATATCATTGCTCCCGGCGGACGCATCACTGTCAATGAATTCAACCAGGTAAAAGGGTTCGACAATATCTACGCAGTAGGTGATATTGCACAGATGGTGAATGATCCTGAACGGTTCCCTAAAGGGTATCCAATGGTAGCGCAGGTGGCCATTCAGCAGGGTGTGAATCTGGCACATAATATTCGCTCCATCGCGAAGGGGCAAAAATCTGCTGTGAAGCCATTTAAATATAAAGACCTCGGCAGCATGGCGACCATTGGCCGGAACAAGGCCATTGCTGAATTCTTTGGCATGAAGATAAGTGGGTATTTTGCATGGATCGTGTGGATGCTGGTGCACCTGATGAGCTTATTGGGATTCAGGAATAAACTGGTGGTGTTTACAAACTGGTTTTACAGGTATTTTACTTATGATAGAGGTACAAGGATTATTATAAAAAGGGGGGCTGCGAATATTGTGAAACTGAGACAAACAGTGCAGTAAATTTTAAGCCAACGACATATTATTTTGAAGCGGGCTGCAAGCTTACGGGCCATTTAAAAAGCCAGCCGGCCCAAACAAAAAAAAACGCTTATACCAAAAGGTGTAAGCGTTTTTTATTTATATCAAATTCCATTTCTTTATCTATTCAGTTTCGAATTCAACGTCACCGTCGACACCAACTCGTCATACCTCCCGCCCAAATCTTTATAATACAACAGTATCGTATAACTATTCTCCGTCTCCCACCAATCCCCTTCCGTATCTGCTGTACTTGGCCTTGCATCCGGATCCCTCGTATCCAACAACGCATATTCATAATTATAAAATCCCTGCTTCAACAACATCTTCCCTTCATAAGCCCTCGTCTGCGGATTATACACCATCTTACTCGCATCATTATACTCATAATTCGTCATCTCCCCTATCAAATACAAATCATACCCCGCATACGGCTCCGGTGCCGGATAAGTAAAATGTGTAGTCGCGTAATCCCCCTCATAAAAAGGATCATAATTATCAATCGTTGCCAAAAAATACATCCCATTATAATCCTTCACATAAGAATACATCGTATTCCCCCTTGGAAAATCGGGCATCACATATACATCCGTTCCATCAGGATGATATTCAGACCGCTTCACTCTCTCCGTCTGCAACCTGAAACTTCTCAAATCTATCCATCTCCACTCCTTCCCCGCCGGAAACTGCACATCCAGCTCCGCGTTATACTCAATCGTATTCCCCTTTATGAACATTGGCTTCGGATTCACAATAGGAAAATCCCACCTGTAATTCTGCAGGATCACCACCTTCAGCTGATCAAACGGATTCACTACATTCAATCCTCCTGTACTTACCACAAAATTCACTTTCTGATTTGTCTTGAACACCTTTGGTGACACAGGTTGCTGTATCACACCACTCAATCCTCCCTTATTACTCACTACCAGCAGTCGCTTTGTAAATGCCAGCTGCGAAGTATCGCTATCCAGGTATACCTTCAGCAGGTAATTGCCTGCTTTGATCGGCACACAGTTCGCATTGGGCAATGAGGCTGTATAATGTGTATATCGCTGTAGCGCTACACTTGAAAATTTATAACTCGTAATCCTGTTCTCTGAAAATCCTCTCAGGTATTCCAGCTGATTGATATTAACAGGCGTCCAGTCATAATTACACAACTGTAATGTATAATAGTAGTCTTTGACATCCGCATCCAGGTCATCAAACGACAGATCTACCGCATCACCTCCATTCAGGGAAATAATGGGGAACGCTGTCTGATCTCCGGCCTGATTCAGCTTTACAGATCTGATATTATTATAGTAAATGTGACCAGGTCCGTAGGTGTTGTCCTGTGCTACTGCCGGTAAAATAAATAACAGCAGCCCGATTACAGGTATACAGAAGTAGGGCTTTATCATCATAACTTATCTAATATGGAATTGTTAAGGTACAACCTTTTCGCCGGGTAGCGGCAAATCCCCCTTTTACCCATCCAAAAAATTGATACATTTGTCTCATGCGTTTATCTTCCTTCATTGCCGGAAGGATCGCTTTTAACCGGTCCGGCTCCTTTTCCAGGTTCATCATCAACATTGCCGTGGTAGCTACTGCTATCAGCGTGGCTGTTATGATTCTGGCAATTGCATTGGTAAACGGCTTTCAACTGACCATCCAGCAAAAGATCTTCAGTTTCTGGGGACATATGCACATTAACCAGTATCAGCCTAATGCCGGTCCCCTTACTGAACAAATTCCCTTCGATGCTGATACTAACATGGTCCAATACCTGAAAAATGTAAAAGGCATTAATACTGTCAATGCCTACGCCACCAAATCGGCTATTATCAAGGCTGAAAAGGATCTTTCCGGCGTGATTTTCAAAGGTGTAGACCGTCGTTATAACTGGGATCACCTGCAGCAGTTTATGCAGTCAGGTAGTACCATTCACTTCAATGATACCAGCTATGCACCGGAAATCATCATTTCCAGTACAATGGCAAAGGAACTTCAGTTAAAAGTAAATGATCCCCTGATCATCTATTTTATACAAGGCGCAGGCCTCCCTCCCAGAGCCAGAAAACTTAAGGTGACAGGGATTTACAAAACTGCGGTGGAAGAATATGATAAGACTTATGTGATTGGTGACCTGGAATTGGTCCGCAAACTGAATAACTGGCCTGAAGGTAGTATTGGCGGCTATGAAATATTTGTGGACGACTACCGCAATATCAATAAAATTGCAGAGGAGGCACTGAATGGTGTGCCCGATAAACTCTTCCTCCGTTCTATACAGGACATCTATCCCAATATCTTCGACTGGCTGGAACTGCAGAACAAAAATGAGGTCATCATCCTCATCATCATGACCATTGTAGCAGTTATCAACATGATTACAGCTGTCCTGATCCTCATTCTGGAACGCACTAATATGATTGGCATCCTGAAAGCACTCGGTATGCGCAATAGCAGGATCCAAAACATCTTCATTTATCAGGCAGCCTACATCGTGCTTGCCGGGTTGATGATTGGTGATATACTCGGTGTGGGAATCGCCCTGTTGCAAAAGGCCACCGGTTTTTTAAAACTTGACGAGGAAAGTTATTACATGTCCGCAGCGGCCATCGACCTGCATTGGTACCAGGTACTCATCATCAATATGGGTACTTTCGCCGTATGTCTGCTCATACTTTCTGTACCGGCGATGGTTACACGGAAGATCACACCTGTAAAGGCATTACAATTTAAATAAGCAATCTCCCACAGATTATTCCCGCTGCCACACCGGCATTCAACGACTCAGCGCCACCCAGCCTGGGAATAGTCAGCTTGTGCGTGGAAGCAGCAATGACGGCATCGCTCAATCCTTTCGATTCATTGCCGATCAGGATAATACCCTCCTCCAGTTTGGAGAAAGTAGTGATATCTGTACCATGCAAAGTAGCAGCATAGGATGGCACTTCTTCTTTTTGTAATAAGGATAAGAGATCTGTTTCGATGATATTGACCCGGGCAATGCTACCCATGGTTGCCTGAATGGTTTTAGGGTTATACACATCTACACAATCAGGCGTGCAAATAAGTTGTTTGATGCCGAACCAGTCAGCTATACGTATCAGTGTACCCATATTTCCGGGGTCCTGGATAGTTTCCAGTGCGAGGGATACACGTCCTTTCAGGACCAAAGGTGCTGCCGGCGGGATATCTACCAGCGCCAGGGCCTGATTGGGAGTTGTGAGGGCAGATAATTGTTTTAAGACATGTGCCTCTACTTCTATAACAGGAACTTTCCCGTTTAAGATCTGCTCATGCCCACCGATCCACTCCTTTGTAGCATAAACTTCTCTCACCACCATCCCTCCGGATACCAGTTCAGGAACGATCTTGTCACCTTCAGCAATGAACTGGCCAGATTTTTGACGGTATTTTTTATGCTGTAATGATTGAATATACTTAATTTGCGCCTTTGACAACATAGGGCCAAACCTACATGAATTCTTTTAATCGGCAAAGCCACCCAGGTGAAGGTTCTATGTACGTCATGGAATTCTTGCTATAAACAATAAACATTGTATTGACTTGATGCAGCGGCCACCCTTTCTGAATCTTCTTGTTTTAACGATAACCATACTGGTGCTGGCTGCCTGTTCCAATACAAAATACCTGCAAAAGAACCAGCAACTCTACATCCAGAATACTGTGAATGTAAAAGGAGACGCCACGTCCAACGAAAAACAGGATATCCGTGCCTCCCTTACTTCCAAGCAGCTCATGATGCAGCAGGCCAATACCTCCTTCCTCGGTACCCGCATCAAAGTATGGCTCTACAATCAGAAAAATAAAGAGAAAAAATCCAACTGGTTCTGGAACCTGATGCTCTCCAAGCGAAACCTGGAAGAACCTGTCGTGTACGATTCCAACAAGACCAGGGAATCTGTAAAAAGGATGGTGAGCTACCTGAATAACCAGGGTTACTTCTACGCCACCGTGGATTATAAGGAAACTACCAGGCGCCAGAAGACAAGCGTCACCTACGATGTAAATACCGGCAAGAACTTCGTGATCAACCGCATCACCTACGAAATACCTGACAGTGCTATTATGAAGATAGTACTGGACAATGAAAAGCTCTCCCTCGTCAAAACAGGCATGTCTTATAAACAGGAACTATTGGGCAGTGAAAGAGAACGACTGATGCGTGTAGTGCGAAATGCCGGTTACTATAAATTTGACAGGGATGCCATCGAGTTCGAAATCGATACCCTGCACAAAACACTCTTCCGCAACCTCATGAACCCATTTGAAGGGATCATCAACGTATACAATGAAAAGAAAGGACAGGATAACCCCAAAATGGATATTACTGTCAAAATCAGGAACCCGGACGATCCCAATTCCAGCTACCAGCAATACCACCTGGATAGCGTGTACGTTTATCCGGATTATCCCAGCTACGGTAATACCAACGACTCTCTGTTCAAACGCCTGGTACGCAATGACCTCATCATCCGCTACCGCCAGAATATGTTCAAACCCAGTGTGATACAGCGCTCTATCAGCCTGCATAATGGCGAACTCTATTCTCAGCAAAAAACCAACGACGCCATCAGCCACCTTTATGATCTGGGTGCATGGCAGTTCGTGACCCTGCAGTTCAGAGAGAGCAAAACAAAACCTAATACACTGGAAACCTACCTCTTTCTGGCACCTAAGCGCAGACAGGAGCTAGGGGCCAACGTGGAGGTGAGTACTTCATCGGACTACCTGCTGGGTAGCGGTATCAGTCTGAACTATAAACACCTGAACGTAGGTCGTACTGCCACCCAGCTGAACATCAGTCTGAATGGCGGTATTGAACTGATCCGTAACCTGGGTACCTGGATGTTGCAATCGCAGGAAATTGGTGGACAGGTAAGCCTGATCTTCCCACGATTTATCACGCCTTTCCATATTGCATCTAATCGTACAGGGGTAAAAACCCGCCTCACCGCCGGGGTTGATTACCTGACCCGTACAGAGAAGTTCTATATCTCTAATATCAACGCTTCCTTTGGTTATGAGTGGAAAGAGTCTGCTTACAAGGCATGGAACGTGAAACCTATTTCACTCAACTATGTAGGTGTGAACCTGAACCCCACCTTCAAGGAGACTACAGTTGCCAACAACCCTTACCTGAAACGCAGCTTTGAACCTGCATTCATCGGTGGGGAAAATGTGACTTACATCTATAGCAACAATGACCTGCTGCATAAACTGCATAACTCTTATTTCAGGGCGAATATTGAAGAATCAGGTGCGTGGCTGAATGGCATCAGTAGTCTGATGACCGCTGCATTTGGTGGCCACAATGACCTCGAATCGCTGACCAATATGGAGATTGCGAACTTCATAAAGATGGAAGCGGATTATCGCCATTACTGGAATCTGACGCCACATACTACCCTGGCTACCCGTATTTATGGAGGTGTGGGTATTCCTTATGGCAAGTCAGGTGTTATGCCCTATATCCGTCAGTTTACAGCAGGTGGTCCCAACAGTATCCGTGCGTGGAGACTGCGTACCTTAGGTCCTGGAACATTTAAGGATACTTCGGCGACAGCTTCTACTTTCCCCGATCAGACGGGTGATATGAAGCTGGAGGGGAATATTGAATATCGTTTTGACTTATTACGTCTTTTTAATGGAAGTGTGAACCTGAAGGGGGCGACTTTCCTGGATATGGGTAATATCTGGATGATGAAGAAAGATACGGGGCGTGCGGGTTCTGAGTTCAGGTTGAACAAACTGTATCATGATCTGGCGATTGGTACAGGTGCTGGTCTGAGATTGGATTTTTCATTCTTCCTGATTCGGTTGGATTGGGGTATACCGGTGAAGGTGCCGTATTTTACAGGGAATAAGGACGGATGGTTTTTGAGTGAATGGAATTTAGGTAATGGAAAATGGAGGAGAGATAATATTATCTGGAACGTGGCGATCGGGTATCCATTCTAATGTATTTAAAAAATTCTGCGGCGGCCTGCATGTATCAGCCAGCCACCATATAAAGAAAAAAGCTTTCACCTCCGGTGAAAGCTTTTTTCTTTGCCATTTATAAAGTCTCCTGCTTTACTTTCTCTATAAAATCTTCCATTGTATACGCATCTTCCAGCTTAAACTCTCCTATCCTCGTTCTGCACAAGCTACTCATATACCCACCTACACCCAGCGCTGCACCAAAATCATTCGCCAGTGATCTGATATAAGTTCCCGTACTGCACTCCACTCTAAAATGCACAACCGGCAATGCTATAGAAGTAATCTCAAACGTCTTGATAAAAATCTTCCTCGGCTCTACCTTTACTTCCACACCTTTTCGTGCCAGCTCATAAATCGGCTTCCCATTCTGCTTGATAGCAGAGTGAATTGGCGGCAATTGCTGCAACTCACCAATAAATTGTTTAGTGGCTGCATGAATAATATCCGGGGTCAATGCATCCAGTGGTTTAAAATCTGTTGGCTCTGACTCCAGATCATAAGTAGGCGTCACTGCTCCCAGCGTAAACGTACCTGTATATTCTTTTTCCTGTGCCTGCACTTCATTGATCTTCTTCGTCATCTTCCCCGTACAGCAAATGAGCAACCCGGTAGCGAGCGGATCCAGTGTTCCCGCATGACCAGTTTTTGCCTTTGTAGTATTCCTGATTTTACGCACCACATCAAAAGAAGTCCAGGTCAACGGCTTGTTGATCAGTATTACCTGTCCTTCTTCATATTTATTTTTTCCTTGTTGGTTCATGCCGCAAAGATATTTTACTATTTTCACACAATTTTCAAAACATATGTCGTTAATACAACACGGTAATGCAGACGTTAGGTATCAGCAGCAAGTTGATAACTCCGTACACTACGTCCTGCCTTTCATAGAGACTGCGATGCCCATCACGCCGGACCTCCGGATCATGGAAATCGGCTGTGGTGAAGGCGGCGTATTAATTCCTTTCCTGGAAAGAGGATGTCATTGTGTGGGTGTAGACCTCTCCGACGACAAGATTGCCCTCGGTCATCAATACCTGAAGCAATATGTAGATGCAGGTCAAATGCAGCTGATCAACAAGAATATTTATGACGTTGATTTTCTGGGAGAGTTCAAACACTCTTTCGACCTCATCATCCTTAAAGATGCCATTGAGCACATTCCAGACCAGTCGAAGATCATTGGCTACCTGAAGAATCTGTTGACCCCACGGGGACAGGTATATTTTGGCTTCCCGCCCTGGTATATGCCACACGGTGGTCACCAGCAGACCTGCCAGAACAAGGTGCTGAATATGATGCCTTATATTCACCTGTTGCCAAACTTCCTGTATAAAGGATTGCTGCGTGCATTTGGGGAACCTCAGGGTATCATCGATGAACTGATGGAAATTAAGGATACAGGAATTTCGATCGAAAGATTTGAGAAGATTGTAAAGAAACAGGGCTACCAGATTTCTAAAAAGCAATTCTACCTGATCAATCCTATTTACAAATATAAGTTCGGGCTCAAGCCCAGAAAGCAATTTGGGCCTGTTGCGGCAGTGCCTTTTGTACGCAATTTCTTTACGACCTGCGTATACTACACCATTAAAGCAGCCTAAAAGCATAAAAAAAGCCGGTTCAAAATGAACCGGCTTCCTTATTATATTTTTTCATTCCAGATCTCCCAACTCGCTTCTGCCTGTAAAATCAGCATCTCATGTCCGTTCTTGATGGTAGCTCCCCTGTCGGCACCTTTTTGTAAAAAGGTGGTGATAGCAGGGTTATATATCAGATCGTACAACAGATGTTGCTCATTCATCAGTTCGTAAGGTAATGCTGGCGCTGCGTCTACATTTGGATACATGCCCAGGGGCGTTGTATTGATGATCAGTGTATGTGTCGCGATAATATCGGCAGTGATGTCGTCATAAGTAATGTTATGCGCACCTGCCTGCCTGCTTACCAGCTGATAAGGGATGTTCAGCGCTTCCAGTACATATTGTACCGCTTTGGCAGCGCCACCGGTTCCCAATACCAGTGCTTTATGATGATGTGGTTGCAGCAATGGTTCCAGGGAACGCCTGAAGCCAATCGCATCCGTATTATGTCCGACTTTACGGCCATTGATGAAACGGATACAATTTACTGCTTTCATGCTGGCTGCCGCAGGACTCAGTTCATCCAGGAAAGGAATCACTGCTTCCTTGTAGGGAATGGTTACGTTCAGGCCATGTAATTCAGCGCCATACTTTACTATCAGTGCTGATAACTCAGTAATGGCAGGCAGAGAAAAACTGTCATATATACATCCCTGGATACCTTCTCTGGCAAACTTCTCCGCAAAGAAACCTTTGGAAAAAGAGTGACTCAGGGGGTATCCTATCAGACCATATACCTTCATCAGAAATTATGCTTTATCTAAGTACAGGTGGAAAGTATCACCTCTCAGACCTACTCTCATTGCTTCTAGTGCGATCACCTCGGAAGGAGCCAGGTTACCCAGGTTCACGTTGCAACCGATCAGTTCGAGGAAATACAGCTGTTGTGCTTTCTGAGGAGCTTCCCATATGATTTTTTCAGAGGGCACCTGGGTCAGAATTTCCTGTACCAGACCTTCTCTTACTTCACCTGATCCACGGTAGATACCTACGTTACCACTTTCTCTTGCTTCAGCGATCACGTAGCTGGCACCTGCGCTCAGCTCAGCGTTCATCAGCTCGATCCATTTATAAGGAGGGATAATGTGTTCAGCATCTTTGGAACCAACTTCGCTCAGTACGGTTGCGATTTTGGCCAGTTTCTCAATATAACCACACTTCTCAGCATGAGGAATAGTGATAGAGCCATCAGATACTTCAACATGCTTGATACCATAATCCTTGATCACGCTGATAAAGTCGTCCATCTGGTTGCGGATAAGGAATGCTTCAAATAAAGTGCCCCCGAAATAAACAGGAATATTTGCTGCCTGATATATCTCAATCTTTTCACGCAGGTTCGGCGTCACGAATGATGTACCAAATCCCAGCTTCAGGATATCAACGTGCGGAGCGGAAATTGATAAGAAATTCTTAGCTTCCTGCAAACTCAGACCCTTGTCCATTACCATGGTTAGGCCATAATTACGCGGTTTCGCCGTGCGCTCTGGAATTTGTGTCAGATTAAAATTCATTTGAAACATTTTTATCGTCTTCTTGGTTGGCATTCCAGGCATACAGTTTTGGCCGACAGCCGGAACGCACGTTGGTCAGTTTTTGTGTTGCGGTATGGAATAGTAACTTACCCAAGATAAATAATAGCTATATATAAACCGGCGCGAAATTAACACATTCCCGGCAAACAGGCCCCAAATAAGTAATTTCTCTTGAAAAACGCAAGCCCTTATATGCTAAGTGGTTAATTATGAGTACAATCTACGTATAAAAAAAAGCGCTTATACCAATTGGCATAAGCGCTTTTATCCAAATTTAAAGGAGATTATTGTTTTCTTTTCCTAACTGGCTTGTACCGGGCCACTAGTTCCAGCACGCCTGGGTGTTGTAACAGGGTCGGATCAATGGCCAGCATCTTTTTCAGGTACTTAGGGGAGTCCTGCAGGGCGTTTTCGAGCAACAGCAGGCCTTCTTTGTTCTGGCCGGTAGCAATATGGATCGCGGCCTTGCAATACAGGAATACCGGCTTCAACCCTATTTTGCGGGTAGCTGCTTCCAGCTGGGAAAGTGCCTCTTCGTAGAAACCTGAGCGGTACAGCCCGGCTATGAATTCCAGCCAGGTGTTAACACTGGATGGACGAAGGCGTACAGCAGCCAGCAGGTGGATCAAACCTTCTTTGTTCCGGTCCAGTTCCATGTAGCAATTGCCCAGTGCCATCAGGTACTCAGCATTGTTCTTATTGATCTTGATGGCGCTTAGGATGGATTTAATGGCGTTTTCCCAGTTATTTTCCATCATGTAGGCAGCCCCGATCTTATAATACAATTTATCGTTGCTGGGGCTCAGGTGCGATGCCTTGCGGTAATAGTACCTGGCCTGCGTATATTTCTTCTGGCGATCGTAGCAGTGGCCAATGGCTTCATAGATCACATCTTCAGGCTTGGCAATCTCCAGGTGCTTTTTGAGCACATCGATGGCATCGGCATACTTGCGCAGGCGGATATAGGCATCGCCCATATTGCGGTAAGCGTAGTCGAATTTCTCATCGATGACGATAGCGTACTGGTAAGCGTCGATAGCCTTTTCGTATAATTTGAGTCCCTGAAATGCCGTACCCAGGTTAAACCAGGCCAGCTGATTGTAAGGATGCTCATTGATAATGGCGGTATGGAGGCGAATGCTTTCTTCGTTGCGACCAGTAAACTCCGTCCAGAAGCAGATCTTGTGAAGCGCTTCTTCGTTGTTAGGCGCATGCTCCAGCGTCATTTTCAGGCATTCGAACACTTTGTCGAACTCTTCGCAGTCATCATACACGTCAGCCAGTTCCAGTAAGAGTTCCGTTTTATCATCTCCGTCAAACACGCTGATTTGTTCTTCCAGGAGGGCAGCAGCCTTTTGGTGCTGGTTCATAGCCAGATAAACATCGGTTTGCAGAATATAAAGGTTAATATCAGTGCTGTCGAGGATGGCTGCTTTTTCCAGCAGGTCCATGGCGTCCTGGTATTTTTTGGACTCTATCAGAAGGTTGGCTTTCTTGAGTAGTAATGACGAGGAGTAGGGGAACTGTTCAATAGCGATTTCAGCCGCTTGCATTGCGTTGGGGAGTTCGTCATGCTCATCATAGTAATCTATGATCAGTTCGAAGGAATCCTCATCAAGGAAACTGTGAGACTGTCCGGATTTCAGGTTTTCAAACTGCTGTAACAAGTCTCTTATCTCCTCAAAATCATCGTTTAAAAATGGGAAGTCTTGATTCATTAATGTAAATATAAGTAATTTTTGATTCCTCAGGTTCGCGCCTGACGAGCATTTGCTATCCCTGAATTTTTTCCCGTGTCAGCATTAATCTTTTGCAAAAAGTGTCAGTCAAAAGAATGTTAAAAAAGGTATAAAACTATCCCTACCGATGTCAGCTATTCCTAACTTTAAAACGGCAAAAATCTTGCCTGAGGATTAAGCTACAGGAATAAAGGTAAGTCTTACCTGATTATCAGCTTATTTAACAATCTTTAACATAACTTTAAGAAATATTTACTAACTTCGTTAAGGAAGTGTTATAAAATATATAGAAAAGTTTGTACATTTGTGTTACAATGAAACAGATTACTACCATATTTAAGACCTTTTCATTGTCTTTTTTGTTGGCCGGTGTTATGGCTCTAGCAGCCTTAAGCGCACACGCCAGTGATAACCTTACAAACGACAATAATAAAGACAAAGGAAAGAAGGCTGAAGAAAAGCTTTCCCTTAGCGCAATGCCTAAGGCGAATCTTAGCCTGGATGCGGGGTATCGCTTCAATGCGATCAACGCAGGCTTTAAATTGTCTGATGATAATAGCTCCTGGAATTTTAAATCTACCATGACTATTAAGCAGGGGAATGTGACTTATGTCCTGCCTTATGCTGCTCAGATACAACAGCCATCCAACATGGGCTTCCATCATCTGCAGATTATTCTGCCGCTCCGAAGGAACTAATCACACTTGCATATAGCGCATAAAAAAGCTCCGGTAATACCGGAGCTTTTTTGTTTTAATAGAAAAGCCACGGCGAACCGTGGCCTTCCCTTTTATAATTATTTTAGTTGCCCATCTTCGCCAACTCCTCTCTGCTTATCTCCTTATATCCCGCCTTCGGCACATCAAAATAAGATCCAGGCACCGCATTCAAATCCACGGAAACCGCTACCATCGTCATCTTCCCTCCATTCTTATTTAAGATCTCAAACTGCAACGGTATTCCCTTCAAGTTCACAAACCGTCTGTTATATTGCTTATTCTCCGGCACCAGATCAGTGGTATAATATACCTCAAATGTCGTCCCATCCGATAATTTGGCTGTTGCCTTCTTACAGTTATACCCCGCTATTTTCTTCGTTTCATTCAAATCTTTAAATTGAGCGGTAGCATACAGTTTCAATTCTTTCTCATATTCCTCCTTCCCTGCCCGGGTCAGGTACTTCTCCCCATGGCTATTAATCAACGTGACTACCGATTCCTCCCGGCTATTGATCAGATAACTGATATGTACTTCTGTAAAATCTATATCCACCCTGCTTTGGTGACCTTTCATGTACTGGGTAAGTGTGCCTGCGGGTATTGCAGCGTCGGTGCCGGACTGGCCGGCTGGCTGCATGTTGTATACGATTTTTGCATCGGACACCAGTCGTTGAGCATGCGACTGGCTGGTGGTGACCACCACGAATAACAAAAACGTGAAAAGAGCTTTTTGCATGACAGTTAAGTGTTTCGTATAAAAAGTTTTATCGGTCAAATACCGGACGCCTGGCACGTATTTATCCTATTGGGATAGGGATCATTTTCATGCTCGGATTCATAGGTAATATTGAAAAAATCATACCGGATTACCATGTCATTTTCTGCCTGTCCAGGAAAGCCTGTATACCCCTCTGACAATCAGCATGTTCGCGGGTTACAGCGTTTTCTGCCGCAGCATGTTCCAATGCTTCGTCCAGGGGTAGGTCATACACCCGGGTGATTAGCCGCTTCGTTACTTTTAACGAATTGCCGGAGGCATTGTTACAGAGGTCTTCCGCTACTTTCGAGACATGTGCCGCTATCTCCTCTGCCGGTACCACCTGGTTAATTAATCCATAAGTTGCAGCTTCGGTAGCAGTCATCAATCTGCCCGTTAAAAGCAGTTCCCGGGCCCTTCCCTCTCCTATTTTCCTTACCAGGAACACTGATACCAGTGCAGGGATAAAACCGATTTTCACCTCTGTATAGCCCAGTTTTGCTTCAGGTACAGCATAACTCAGGTCGCACAGCGTCACCAACCCACAGCCACCCGCTATCGCATGCCCTTCTACCTGGGCTATGACTATCTTGTCGTGGTAATAGATCTTTTTCATCAGTGCCATCAAAGCACGGGAATCGGCCAGGTTCTCTTCTCTTGTATTCTTCTGTAATTGTTGCAGGGATTCCAGGTCTGCTCCGGCACAAAACGCCTCTCCGGAGCCTTTTAATACGATCACTTTTACAGCAGGGTCTTTGGCTGCTGCATCCAATGCTACCTGCAATTCTGCTACCATTGCGGCATTCAACGCATTGCGCTTTTCCGGGCGGTGGAGTGTGAGTGTTGCCACCCGACCAGATACATCATATAGGATATGTTCGTAAGTCATTTCGCTGTTATTTGCGAAGCTGGTTTCGCTGAATGAATATACTACTTTCTGGAAAACTTAATGGGAGAGGCATTACCCGTTTATAATGCCGGCACAGAATCAGGTTAACAATTAACGTTTTCATATGAGGGAATGGTATGTGTCTTCCCTAAATATAAAGAAAAAGCGCTTCTACTTTACAGCAGAAGCGCTTTTGTATCTTCTTTAACAGAGAGGTAATTAATGGGCAATAGCGTCTATGGCCACACCGACATTTCCACTCGGCAGCTGTATTCTCAATAATGCAGCGATAGTAGGCGCAATATCTGTCATGCCAACGAGCTTATTGCTCTTGCCGGGATGAATACCCCAACCCATCCAAACCAATGGAATATGAGCATCGTAAGGATACCATAAACCATGTGTAGTACCTGTTTTTCCCCCTTCGATATATCCAGGGCGAACAATGTACTGTACATCACCACTTCTTTTTGCATTGTACCCGTTGATGAGCATATTTTTCAATGGTGCAGGAACAATTGTCGTCATTAATTCAGACAGTGGAAATGCATTGGCAATCGCAGTATCCTTCAGTAATTCTTTTGCTGCTGCTTCCGCAATATCCTTTACAGACTTACCTGCTTTTTCAATGCCCTCATGATCGAGGTAAAGCTGATAATTGCTGGCCCCAATAACGGCATTTTCCACACCAAAACGAGCCTTCACCAATGCATTGATCTGCTTTATAACTGGCGCCACGCTCCACGCACCACCCGGTAGTTTATTCTCCCTTGAAAATCCTGGTACATGTGCCACTCCATGATCAGCTGTCAGGAATACCAGGTATTGCCCTTTACCTACAGTGGCATCCAGAAATTTGAAGAAGGTTGCCAGGTCTTTGTCTAATCGCAGGTAAGTATCCTCTGCTTCGACAGAGTTAGGTCCATATTGGTGCCCAACATAGTCAGTAGAAGAAAGGCTGACAGTCAGCATATCAGTCACCCCGTTATTTCCCAGACGGTATGCATTCACGGCTTTCTGTGCAAAAGCCAGGGTCATGGTATTACCATAGGGTGTACCGGCGATTCCTTTATTGGAGTTTGCACTCAGGTCGTGTGGGAATGCGGACGTTGCACCTTCATAAGGTTTGATGTCCGCAGTACTCTGTGTATAACTTTCGATCGGGAACAAGGTATTCCAGGGCTGCGCCAGGTACTGTGCCGGCCATTTTTCTTTGTTATAATTTTCTACCCAGTCAGGCAGGCGGTTCATGTAGTAAGAGCTGGTAATCCAGTTGCCGGTACCACCATCATACCAATAAGCGGCTGTGGCACTATGACCGGCAGGCAGAATAGAACCTCTGTCTTTAATCGCCACCCCTACCACTTTACTTTTGAAATTGGTCGCCAGTCTCAGTTCATCGCCGATAGTGGTTACCTGCATATTCTCAGGGCTCATTTTCCCGGCGTTGGAAGTGCTGCCTACGGTGGTAACGGTGCTATCTTCTGCACAATACACCTCCCTGTTCAGGGCCGGGCTGAACCATTCATTGCCCACGATACCGTGAATGGCAGGTACAGACCCGGTGTAAACACAGGTATGTCCAGCTGCCGTAACCGTTGGAGTATAATTAATTAATGTATTTTCGCAGGAGAATCCTTCACGCAACATCCGTTTGAAGCCACCATCAGTATAACGGCTGTTAAAGCGATACAGGTAGTCCCAGCGCATTTGATCCACCACAATGCCAACCACGAGCCTGGGACGGCCTGCCAGCGGCGTGGCTGGTTTTTCCCAGGCAGTAGCCTGGCCAGGTTTAGGAGAAGTGGCTTTTTGGCCGCTTACCTGATTAAAAAAGACACAATTCGCAGTAACCAATGCTATCGTTAAAAACTTCGGGCTTAGAATTCTTTTATACATTATTATTTTTTAACATTTTGAAATGTAACCCAAGTTTACAAAAAGTAATATTTTAATACCTTTGTGGCAAATTTAAAACAAGCACTATTAATCATTATTTAACATATGGATATATTCGAGAAACTGCTGAAACACATGGGCCCTATCGGGGAGCACTCAGACAGAGCCCATGGATATTTCGCGTTCCCTAAGCTGGAAGGCGAAATTGGTCCCCGTATGAAGTTCCGGGGCAATGAGAAAATCGTTTGGAGCCTGAACAACTACCTCGGTCTGGCAAACCATCCTGAGGTGCGTGCTACAGATGCCAAAGCAGCAGCAGATTTCGGCCTCGCCATGCCAATGGGAGCCCGTATGATGAGTGGTAATACGAACTATCACGAAAAGCTGGAAAAAGAATTATCCGATTTCATGGGCAAGGAAGACACAACTCTCCTTAACTATGGTTACCAGGGTGTTATGAGTGCCATCGATGCAGTGTGCGGCCGTCGCGACGTGATCGTATACGATGCTGAGTGCCATGCCAGTATCATCGACGGTCTGCGTTTACACCAGGGTCACCGTTATGTGTTCAAGCACAATGACATCGAAGACCTGGAAAAACAACTGAAACGTGCTGAAGACCTGATCAAAGGTACCACTGGTGGTATACTCGTGATCACTGAAGGCGTATTTGGTATGGCTGGTGATCAGGGTAAACTGAAGGAAATCGCTGCCCTCAAAGACAAGTACGAATTCCGCTTCCTGGTGGATGATGCACATGGTTTCGGTACCATGGGTGCAACCGGTGCCGGTACAGGTGAAGAACAGGGTGTTCAGGACAAAATCGACCTGCTGTTCAATACCTTCGCTAAATCCGGTGCTTCTATCGGTGCTTTCATCAGCGGCGAAAAGCAGATCATCAACTACCTGCGTTACAACATGCGCTCCCAGATTTTCGCAAAATCAGTTCCATTACCATTGGTAATCGGTCACCTGAAACGCGTAGAACTGATGCGTCAACATCCTGAACTGAAAGCTAAGCTGTGGGCTAATGTAAATAAATTACAGGATGGCCTGAAAGAGCGTGGTTTCGACATCGGTAGCACGAACTCTCCGGTTACGCCTATCTACCTGCAGGGCGATATTCCTGAAGCTACTGCAATGTGCCTGGACCTGCGCGAGAATTACAACGTATTCTGCTCTATCGTAGTATACCCTGTAATTCCTAAAGGACAGATCATCTACCGCCTGATCCCAACTGCAGCTCATAACGATGAAGATATCGAGCTGACACTGAAGGCATTCAGCGAGACGAAGGAAAAGCTGGATAAGAAAGTGTATAAAGTAGCTGAAATCCCAATGATATAAGGCTATTGCAAATAAATTAAAAAGGGCGGCTCACTAAAGTGAGCCGCCCTTTTTAGTACAATAATGTTCATTCTTCGACAGAATCTCCTGACCAAAAACAAGGGAGCCCTTCGTTGTAACACGAAGGGCTCCTCTACAAATCTTTCTTTCTCACTAGGTGTAAATCACTTAGCTTTCATTAGGACATGGTAAGTAGAACAATTGGTTTTCATAGAATGGGAATCAATAAGACTCCTGGATATTTTTATACTTAAAAGCCCCTGACAACTGGACTCGTATGTTGCATCTCTCTTTATCAAAAGTAATCTACATATAGTAATATAAACTCACACGAAGATGTCATTTTGTTAATGACTTGTTAAAGTAAATACACCGTACAATAAAACCTCATTTTCAGGCAAACTCCCTACCAGTAACGATTCTGTAAATCACCTACATTATATAAGTGTATGATGAACAGCTTAAAAAGAGAAAAGGTGTAACATAACACCCATGTGGGATATATGTTACACCTTTAATAACGTAAAAGACTATTCCTTATCCTAAATGACCTTCGATAGCTGTGTCATATTGTTGTTTCCACTGGCTCACTTTACCCCAGTCATCACCATCTACTACCACATGTTCACCTTTTACAATACCAATCTTCTGATAACGAACAGAGTATTCGGTAGCATCTACCAGGCCATGGAGCAATGCTTCGAATTTCTCTTTATCCTCAGGTCTGACAGTTACTACCGCACGGCTCTGACTTTCACCAAACAGGTAAGCATCTTTCCGGAAGTTAGCATCCGTGTGAACATCAAAACCTAATCCGCTGGCCATTGCACTTTCCAGCAGGGTAATGAACAGACCACCCTCGCTCACATCGTGTGCAGACTGAATGAGACCTGCTTTATTCAGTTTGGAAATAGCAGTTTGCAGCTGTGCTTCTTCTTCCAGGTTGAAGTGCGGAGCAGGGCTGAACTCGATGCCGATCAGTTTGTGCAGGTATTCGGAGCTGCTGATATCATTACGGCTGCGACCCAGCAGGTATACCAGATGACCAGCTTCTTTGAAGTTCAGGGTCATACGATCTTCTATGCTATCCAGGATGCCCAGCATACCAATGGTAGGTGTAGGATATACAGCGCCTTCGGGAGACTGGTTGTAGAAGCTTACGTTACCACCCGTAACAGGGGTATTAAATTTACGGCAGGCTTCACCCATACCTTTAATCGCGTGTACGAACTGGTAGTATACTTCAGGATCGTACGGGTTACCGAAATTCAGACAATTTGTAATAGCTACTGGCTCACCACCACTACATACTATGTTGCGGGCAGCTTCGGCTACAGCGATCTGACCACCTATATGAGGGTCAGCGTATACAAAACGGCTGTTACAGTCGGTGGTTAGGGCCAGTACTTTCTTCGTGCCCTTTACGGTTACGATAGCAGCATCGCTTGGCGCGTTGGTAGAGGCGTTAGCCGCACCTACCATGCTGTCGTACTGCGTATAGATCCAGCGTTTGCTGGCGATATTTGGCAGCTTTACCAGCCTTTCTGCTGCAAACTGTGCATGCAGGGTATCCGGAATGTTCTGGATATTGAAGGCTTTGATTTTTTCGAAGTAAACAGGCTCTGTATAAGCACGGTGATATTGAGGAGCGCCGCCACCCAGCACCAGGCTTTCTGCGGGTACATCTGCTTCCAGCACATCGTTCATATAGAACTTCAGCGACTTGTCGGTAGTAACTTCACCTATCTGCACACAATGCAGGTCCCATTTTTCAAATATTTCCAGCACTTTGGCTTCCTGGCCTTTGTGCAATACAATCAGCATTCTTTCCTGGCTTTCGCTCAGCAGGATTTCCCATGCTTTCATGTGCTGCTGGCGGGTGGGTACCTTATCCAGGTGAATAATCATACCATGTTCTCCTTTCGCGCTCATTTCTGCGGTAGAACAGGTGATACCAGCTGCACCCATATCCTGCATACCTACCAGCGCCCCGGTTGGAATGATTTCCAGGCATGCTTCCAGCAATTTCTTCTCCTGGAATGGATCGCCTACCTGTACGGAAGGCAGATCTTCCACGCTGTCTTCAGTGATGTTCGCACTAGCGAATGAAGCACCACCGATACCATCTTTGCCGGTTGCAGAACCAACGATGAATACAGGGTTGCCGGCACCATAAGAAGTAGCGGATACAGTCTGGCCCACTTTTACCACACCTACACTCATCGCATTTACAAGTGGATTAGTACCATAGCAATCTTCGAAGTAAGTTTCACCAGCTACAGTTGGCACACCAAAACAGTTACCATAATGGCCTATACCATGCACAATACCTTTTACCAGGTGTTGCGTTTTTTTATCATTCAGGTTGCCAAAACGCAGAGAGTTCAGGGCAGCAATAGGACGTGCCCCCATCGTGAAGATATCACGATGAATACCACCTACACCGGTAGCTGCACCCTGGAATGGTTCGATCGCGGATGGGTGGTTATGTGATTCTATTTTGAATACACAGGCATAACCATCGCCTATATCCACCAGACCGGCATTCTCCTCGCCAGCTTTTACCAGCAGGCGTTCCCCGTCGCGAGGCAGCGTTTTTAACCACACGATGGAGTTTTTGTAACTGCAATGCTCGCTCCACATTACAGAATACATACTTAATTCGGTGAAGTTTGGCGTACGGCCAAGGGTGTTTTTTATGCGCTCAAATTCGTCTGCGGTAAGACCCAGCTGTTCAGCTGTTTCAACGGTGGTCTGAGAGAACTTATCTGGAGTTTCTACGGAAGGTTGCATGTAATTAGAATGTAATGAGTACGAGTTTAATAGAAGATACAAACCTACAGGTTTTCCTGCAATTGACAAGGAATTGCCCTTTGGGCAGCCGTCAATTTAAGTGTATTTTAAAATCGTGCCACAAAATTCACTACGTAAGTAATCCCTCTCCCAAATCCCTCTTTTTGATGGCACTACTGTAGTAAAAAAGCCCTTTTAACACATTATTATTTTTTAAATACATCAGTTTAAACACTACTCACCCCTAATTTTTTGACCAAAAATCAAAATAATTAACCTTTATAGACCTAAAATGTAATTTTTTAGTTAAAATGAACTTATTTCTTGCTTATGTAAGCATAGTACCGTTCTTTTGTGTAAAATTATTTACAGCATGCAATCGTTACGCTTCACCGCGCTGGAAAACCTTTCTGGCGTTGATCTAAAAATCACCTCCGAAGCACTCACCGGTAACAAGATCACCGAAGTGTTCGGCAGCAATGTATTCGCAGGAAAAGCAATGAGGGAAAGCCTGAGTGATGAGGCTTACAAAAGCCTGATGAACTCAATCAAGGCGGGCACCAAAATCGAACGTAAAATGGCTGAGCAGATCGCTTCTGGTCTGAAAGCCTGGGCAATGAAAAAAGGAGTAACCCACTACACCCACTGGTTCCAACCATTAACTGGTACTACTGCTGAAAAACATGACTCTTTCTTCACCCTGAAGAGTGATGGTACCCCGCTGGAAACATTTGACGGCGACGCACTGGTACAACAGGAGCCTGATGCTTCTTCTTTCCCTAATGGTGGTCTGCGTGCTACTTTTGAAGCTCGTGGTTACACTGCATGGGATCCTTCCTCTCCTCCATTCATCCTGGAACAAGGATTTGGTAAAACACTCTGCATTCCTACTATATTCGTTTCATACACCGGTGAATCACTGGACTACAAAGCACCATTGCTGAAAGCACTGTCTGCTATTGACAAAGCTGCTGTAGACGTATGTAACTATTTCGATAAAAACGTTACCAAAGTAACTCCTACCCTGGGTTGGGAACAGGAATACTTCCTGGTTGACGAAAACCTGGCTAACGCTCGTCCTGACCTGATCATGACTGGTCGTACCGTAGTAGGTCACGCGCCTTCTAAAGGTCAGCAGCTGGAAGACCATTACTTTGGTTCTATCCCTGAGCGTGCTTACGCTTTTATGCGTGATTTCGAACTGGAATCATACAAACTGGGTATTCCTTTGAGAACCCGTCACAACGAGGTTGCTCCTTCTCAGTTTGAGTGTGCTCCAATCTTCGAAGAAGTTAACATCGCAGTTGACCACAACTCCCTGCTCATGGATGTCATGAACAAAGTTGCTAAACGTCATAAACTGAAATGCCTGCTGCACGAGAAACCATTCGCTGGTATCAACGGTTCAGGTAAACACAATAACTGGTCTATGGCTACCGATACCGGCGTTAACCTGCTGGCTCCTGGTAAGACTCCTAAGACCAACCTGATGTTCCTCACTTTCTTCGTTAACACTATCAAGGCGGTTCATGACTACGCTGACCTGATGAGAGCTTCTATCGCTTCTCCAAGCAACGACTTCCGTCTGGGCGCTAACGAAGCACCTCCTGCTATCATCTCCGTATTCTCAGGTAAATACCTGTACGATGTACTGCAGGAAGTGAAGACCCGTGTGAGCAACAAGTTCGATGAGCAGGATGAAGCTATCCTGAAACTCGACCTGCACCGTCACATTCCGGAGCTGATGTTGGATAACACCGACCGTAACCGTACTTCTCCGTTTGCCTTCACTGGTAACAAGTTCGAGTTCCGCGCTGTAGGGTCTTCTGCTAACTGTGCTTCTGCTATGACAGTACTGAACACTATCGTGGCTAAAACACTGGCTGACTTTAAGGTTGAGGTAGATGGTCTGATCGAGAAAGGTGAGAAAAAAGAGATTGCTATTATGCAAACTCTTCGTAAATATATTGTAGATTCGGAGAAAGTTTTATTCGAAGGCGACGGCTATAGCGAAGAGTGGGAGAAAGAAGCTGCAAGAAGAGGTCTCGCAAATGTGAAGACAACTCCTCAGGCACTGGATGCTTTCGTAACTGAGAAATCTACTAAACTGTTCACAGAAGTAGGTATCTACACCGAGAAGGAACTGCATGCCCGTCATGAAATCCTGCTCGAAGATTATGTGAAGAAGGTGCAGATCGAAGCCCGCGTTATAGGCGACCTGGCTACTAACACGATCCTGCCTTCAGCAATCTCCTATATGAATAGCCTGATCACAAATATCCGTGGTCTGAAAGAAATAGGTTTAGGCGATGCAGCTGTTAAAGCGCAAACCCAGATTGCTAACAAAATAGCTGAACATGTTAACGTCATCAGTGAGAATGTACAGGCTATGATTGAAGCGCGCAAAGTAGCTAACAAGGTTACTGACAGCCGCCAGAAAGCTATAGATTATTGTGAAAAAATTAAGCCGTACTTTGATGTGATCAGATACCACTCCGATAAACTGGAGTTCCTGGTAGATGACAAACAATGGACACTGCCTAAGTACAGAGAGCTGCTTTTCTTGCGATAAAACCGTAAGATTGTTTTGGTGTATGATTAGCCCCGGGTATTTACCCGGGGCTTTGTGTTTTTATCTATACCGCCAGCAGGGGTGGCGGGCGGGAATAGATCCACCCCAACAGGATCGCGAAGCGATCCCCACCTTCCTCCACCCTCCGCTCCCTCTCCTCTAACCCCCAAAAAACCAAACAAAAAAATCCCGGTAGCCAACAGCCACCGGGATCACCATCTAAAACTATCTTAACTCCTACACCAGTTTAAACGTCTCCGTAAACTTAGTAGTAAAATTCCCTTTCCTAAAATCCTCGTTCTTCATCAACTGCTGATGAAAAGGAATCGTCGTCTTCACCCCTTCAATCACAAACTCACTCAATGCTCTCTCCATAGTATTTATCGCCTCTTCCCTTGTCTGTGCAATGGTAATCAGCTTAGCCACCATTGAATCATAATAAGGAGGAATTACATACCCCGCATAAATATGCGAATCCACTCTCACACCATGCCCTCCCGGAATATGCAATACCGTGATCTTACCCGGTGAAGGACGGAAATCATTATAAGGATCTTCCGCATTAATACGACACTCTATCACATGCATCTCCGGCATATAGTTCTTCCCTGAAATAGGAATACCCGCTGCAATCTTGATCTGCTCCTTAATAAGGTCGAAATTAATTACCTCTTCTGTCACACCATGTTCCACCTGGATACGCGTATTCATCTCCATAAAATAGAAATTCCTATGCTTATCCACCAGGAACTCAATCGTACCCACGCTCTCGTAGTTGATAGCCGCCGCAGCTTTAATAGCCGCTTCACCCATCTTCTCACGCAGCTCAGGCGTCATGAACGGAGAAGGAGACTCTTCTACCAGCTTCTGGTGACGACGCTGAATAGAACAGTCACGCTCACTCAGGTGACACACTTTACCATACTGGTCACCAGCTACCTGGATCTCAATATGTCTTGGCTCTTCCACGAATTTTTCCATGTAGATGCCATCGTTATTGAAAGCCGCGCGGGCCTCATTTTTTGCCATGTTGTAGGCATTCTCCAGCTCTTCATCTTTCCAAACTACACGCATACCTTTACCACCCCCACCTGCAGTTGCTTTCAGGATAATAGGCAGCCCCATTTCCTTAGACAGCATCTTTGCCTCTTCCAGGCTTTGTAATAAACCACCAGAACCCGGAATTACAGGAACACCTGCAGCTATCATGGTTTCTTTAGCTGTCATCTTATCACCCATCTTACGGATCATCTCCGGCGTAGGGCCGATAAACTTAATGCCATGCTCTCCACAGATCTCTGCGAAACGAGCATTCTCAGCCAGGAACCCATAACCCGGATGGATCGCATCCGCATTGGTGATCTCAGCTGCTGCCATTAAGTGAGGAATATTCAGATATGATTCACTGCTTTGTGGCTTGCCTATACATACCGCCTCATCAGCGAACTTCACATGAAGGCTATCCTTGTCAGCAGTAGAATAAACGGCCACCGTTTTGATGCCCATTTCCTTACAGGTACGTATAATACGCAAGGCAATCTCTCCACGGTTGGCAATCAATATTTTCTTAAACATGTTTTTTCAATAGGTTAAAGAAAAAAAAGTTAATAAGCCTAAAAGGTTGGAACATTATGAAGCAAGGGAATCCCTACAGTACTTCATATTATTCCAACCTTTTAACTAAACAATTTTATGGTTCTACCAGGTACAGTGGCTGATCATATTCTACAGGAGATGCATCATCTACCAGTATTTTTACGATTTTACCGCTTACCTCACTTTCAATCTCGTTGAAAAGCTTCATCGCCTCAATGATACATACCACTTTGCCTACAGACACATCGTCACCTACGTTCACGAAAGAAGGTTTGTCAGGGCCAGGGCTGCGGTAGAAAGTACCGATCATAGGAGATTTGATGGTTACCAGGTTGTCTGCTTTTACGTCAGCAGCTGGTTTTGGCGCTTCAGCAGCCGGAGCTGATACAGGAGCATGTACAGCAGCAACTGCCTGTGGTACCGCCTGTACAGGTGCAGCCATAGTAGGTACTGCTATCACCTGCTGAGTTTCGTTATCCTTTTGCTTTATTGTAATCTTAAACTTGTCCTGCTCAATGCTCAGTTCGCTGATGTTGGATTTGTTGACCATCTTGACCAGCTCCTGAATCTGTTTAAAATCCATGTAGACAGTTTTTGGTTTAGAAATGCTTGAAGTAGATATTATAATTGGATGGACTAAAACTATTCTTTTACGCGCTCAATGTAATCACCCGTTTTGGTGTTTACTCTGATCAGTTCTCCTTCATTTACAAACAAAGGGACATTCACGGTTGCACCACCTTCTACTGTAGCTGGTTTCAGCGTACGGGTAGCGGTATCACCCTTCAATCCTGGCTCAGAATATGTTACTTTCACCACGATTTTATCCGGCAATTCCACACTCATTGGCTGCTCGGTTTCCGTATTAATACTAACTTGTACCTCCTGGCCTTCTTTCAGGAACTGAGGCGCATCGATCAGGTTCTCTGGCAGAGCAATCTGTTCAAATGTCTCGTTATCCATGAAGTTGTAACCACTATCGTCCTGATATAAGTATTGGAATGCTTTCTTCTCAACACGCACAGGGAAGATGTTATCACCGGAGTTCCATGTATGTTCGATGGAACGAGTGTTATCAACACCCTTCAGCTTTGCCCATACTTTAGCAGCGGCACGGGCTGTTTTATTCTGACCAAACTCTACAACAGAATAAAGGCTGTTATCCAGCTTTATAATCAATCCTGTTCTGATATCTGCAGTGGTAGCCATAAAAAGGATACTTAATTTAAAGTTAAAAATTTACGTTAAGGACTGCAAAAGTAATCATTCTGGGAAAACCCAAACCCCGTTGCTGCCTAATTTGTTTTAGTGTACTTAGAGACCTACTGTTACCTATTATTTTTTTTAGGAATGCAAACATAATGTAAGGGAAGGTAATCTAGTAATTTTTTTATAAAAAAGTGGAAAAGTAAGCGTTTTGAACCCATTTTAAGCCCATTTAAGGCCAGAAAAACATCAATTTTAATGTATGAGGCCGGTTTTCCCGGTCATGTAAATGGCCCTTTTCTGTATGCTTAAATTTGATACCTTTAGCTGTAACATTATTTTCAAATCAAAGAGTTATATGAAGTACTACCTGATAGCACTGTTGTTATGTCTGCCAGCCTTGATGAATGCACAATCCAACAAAACAACGACCCAGGCAACTGCTGCCGCCATCAAGGACCAACCTCCTTACCTGCAGTATCCTACACCGCCCGCCTTTTCGTATACCTTACCCAACGGAAAAGTAATTACCAAGAAGGACCTGAAGAAGAACGTCAAGACCCTGATTTTCGTATTCAGCGTGGACTGTGACCACTGTAAACACCTGACAGAAGAAATGCTTAAAAATATTGACAAGTTCAAAAAAGCACAAATCCTCATGGTGACCCCGTTCAAACCGGAACAGATGAAAGAATATTATGACCATTATAATATTAAGAACTACCCGAACATCACCATGGGCAGTGAACCCACCCGCCAGATCATGTATTTCTACAACCTTCACTACTTCCCCGGCCTTTTTGTCTACGACAGGAAAGGGCAGTTTGTAAAAGGTTTCGAAGGTACCGCAAAAATCGAAGAACTGGCCGAGCTCCTGAAGTAGTGCAAACCTGCTTCAGCGGGCATTAATTACATTTGTTCATCCTCATATTCTTCACCTTTAAATAATAAACATACGATGAAAGTTACTGTTGTAGGAGCTGGCAATGTAGGCGCAACCTGTGCTAATGTGCTGGCCCACAGAGATTTTTTACAGGAAGTCGTGTTATTGGACATTAAGGAGGGAACTGCTGAAGGGAAAGCGCTCGACTCGTGGCAACAGGCGCCAATTGACTATTATAGCACCAGGATATCGGGAGTCACTAATGACTATGAGAAGACCGCCGGTAGCGATGTGGTGGTAATTACGTCGGGACTCCCCCGCAAACCAGGCATGAGCCGCGATGACCTGATTAATACCAATGCCAATATCGTAAAGTCTGTAACAGAGAATATCTCCCAATATTCCCCTGATGCCATTATCATCGTGGTTAGCAACCCACTCGATGTAATGACGTATTGCGCTTACCTCACAGCCGGTAAAGATAGCAGCAAAGTGTTTGGTATGGCCGGCATCCTCGATACCGCCCGCTACCGCGCTTTCCTCGCCGAAGAAATTGGCTGCTCTCCCAAAGACATCCAGGCCATCCTCATGGGAGGTCATGGCGATACCATGGTACCCCTCCCCCGCTATACCACCGTGTCAGGTATTCCTGTCACAGAACTGGTAGCCCCCGACAAACTCGAAGCCATCATCCAGCGCACCAAAGTAGGTGGCGGCGAAATCGTAAACCTCCTGGGCACCTCCGCATGGTACGCACCCGGCGCCGCTGCCGCCCAGATGGTAGAAGCTATCCTGAAAGATGAAAAACGCATCTTCCCCTGCTGCGCATGGCTCTCCGGAGAATATGGCCTTAAAGACATCTACCTCGGTGTACCAGTGATATTAGGTAAAAACGGTATCGAAAAAATTATTGAACTACAATTAGACCAAAACGAAAAAGAACTGCTCAATGCCTCCGCCGATCACGTTAAAGAAGTGATGGACGTACTTGACAATATGAAAGTTGTAGCCTGATTCCACTTATTAACATCTTAAAGTTGGCCTTCCGCCAGACCCACATTTCAAAAAATCGCTTTTGTCCCCGACAAAAGCGATTTTTTCATTTATTACTCAAATAGTCCCTACTCTTTATTTTCCATTTCCTATACATAATTGAATTATCGTATTTTTAAGCCGATATACGCGCACTTATGTCAAATATAGAAAAACTGATCTCGCAAAAAAGTTGGACCAGCGAGTATAACAAAGGGTTAATAGGTCTCATCTTCGTAGGTAACTGGCTCGTTTCCCGTCACCAGCATTTCTTTAAAAAGTTTGACATCACCATGCAGCAGTATAACATCCTTCGCATCCTGCGGGGACAACATCCTAAAGCAGCCAATATCAACACTTTGAAAGAACGTATGCTGGACAAAATGAGCGACGTTTCCCGCCTCGTGGAACGCCTCAGAAAAGCAGGTCTGGTAGAAAGAAAAGCAAGTGAAATTGACCGTCGTGCGGTAGATGTCATGATCACCGCCAAAGGCCTCGCACTGCTCGATGAAGTAGATGTAGACCTTCCCGCACTGGAAGATTCTCTGAACCTGTCGCTCACTGAAGAAGAAGCGAAACAACTGAATGGACTGTTAGATAAAATTCTAATGAGGTATTAAACACAAAAAAGCCCGGATGAATGAGTATTGGTACTCATTGCATCCGGACTTTTTTTTACTATCTATTCTTGTGCTAAATCGTCTCCATATAATTCAAATCCTTTCCAAACGTCTCCGGCACCAGGTAAGATGCCAGTAAACCCAATCCAATCGTCACGACCCCTACTATCCCCGCACTGGTCAGATAACTGAAGGAATGTTGCAACCAGCCAAATAATATCGTGATCAATACCAGCATCCCCCTTGCAAAGTTAGGCACCGTAATCGCCACCGTCGCGCGCAGATTCGTACCAAAACTCTCCGCCGCTATCGTCACAAAAATTGCCCAGAACCCAACACTGAAGCCCAACAGGAAACATATCGTAAAGAAAAACACCTTCCCCGTGCCCGACTGGTGCAGATACACTGCCGTAAATACCGTGGTAAGCAACAGGAATAAGATCATCACCTTTCGCCGGCTTTTCCATAACTGACTCACCCAACCCGTGACAAAGTCGCCCAGCACCAACCCTGCATAGCAAAATGCAATCGCATCACCCGGCGCTATAGGGTCCTTTACCCCCATCTCTATTGCAAACTTATTGGAATATGCCACCAGTACCCCCACCACAAACCAGGTAGGTGTACCCAGCATAATACATTTCAGGTATTTAATAAACCGCTCCCGGTTATTTACCAACGCAAAGATATTCCCCCGCCTGACTGCATTGTTCGTTGATGCTGCATGGAACATACCAGATTCCATTACACTGATCCTCAACAATAACAACACTAATCCCAACCCTCCGCCTATGAAGTAACAATACCGCCAGTCAGGTACCAGCTTCGCAATCAGGTTCGCCGCTATGGCACCAGATACCCCTACCGTGGCTACGATCATAGTACCATATCCCCTCTTTTCTTTTGGCAAAATCTCCGCCACCAGGGTAATACCAGCTCCCAGCTCACCAGCCAACCCCACTCCAGCCACAAATCGCCAGAAGGAATAAGCGGCCGTCGTCTGTACAAAGCCATTGGCAATGTTGGCTACCGAATACAAAAGGATCGACCCGAATAATACCCGGAGCCTTCCTTTCTTATCAGCAATGATCCCCCACATGATACCGCCTAACAGCAGCCCTATCATCTGGATATTCATCAGCCAGACACCAACCCCCTTGTCAATTTCATCTTGTGATATACCCAGCGATTTCAGGCTGGGCACCCGTACTATGGTAAATAGCAATAAATCGTAGATGTCTACGAAATAACCCAATGATGCCACCAATACGGCAACATTGAAAATTGTGGAACTTTTCGACACTGGTTTCATGAGGATTAAAAAGGTCTATTGTGCATTCATTCACATGTTAATCAACATGCGGTGGCGACGCGTGCTTTGGTTTACTAAAAAACAGTTTGATAATGACTGGTAAAGTCGTAATAAGGATCAATATAATCACAATCAGCTCCAGGTGTTCTTTCAGTGACGGAAAAGCCTTGTCCAGGTAATGACCGGCCAGCATCATTGAAAATACCCATGTAAAGGAACTGATGATATTATAGAACATAAACTTATTTCGCTCCATTCCCACAATACCCGCTACTATAGGGGCAAATGTGCGGATGATAGGCAGGAACCTGGCCAGGAAAATGGCCCCACCACCATGCTTGTCATAAAATTCCTTCGCCTGGTACAGATGCTTTTTCTTAAACAGGAAAGTGTCTTTCCGGCTAAATAATAACGGCCCGGACTTACGACCGAACCAAAATCCTACAAAATTGCCCAGCACACCTGCTATGGCAATCATGATCATTATAACTAAAAATGGAACATTGTAAAAAGCATTACTCAATAATCCGCCATAGATACCTGCTACAAATAACAGGGAATCGCCAGGCAGGAAGAAGCCCACAAACAAACCGGTCTCCGCGAAAATAATAATCAATAACAAATACAATCCCCCATGGTTAATAATCCATTCCGGGTTAATTAGGTGCTTAAATAGTTCTATAAACTGGTCCATATGCTTTGTATAATCTCCACTAATTTAAGTGCTGGCCCTGCGGAATCGCCGCGGAAGCAAAATAAGGATTTAAACGTTATATCAATGTTATAGTTCTGGTTTCACCCGGGCTTCAGCCAATGCCCCTTCCCATTTAGAAACGACACCAGTCGCCATCGCATTACCAATTACGTTGGTAGCGGAACGGCCCATATCCAACAGGTGATCTACCCCGAGCAACAACAATAACCCCTCATCAGGAATCTTAAACATAGACAAAGTACCGGCTATCACCACCAGCGATGCTCTTGGTACCCCGGCAATCCCTTTACTGGTGATCATGAGTACCAATAACATTGAAAACTGCTGCTCAATACCCAGGTGCATATCATATGCCTGTGCAATAAAGAGACTCGCAAATGTCATATACATCATAGAACCATCCAGGTTGAAAGAATAACCCAATGGCAATACAAAGCTCACAATACGGTTATCCGCCCCAAATCCTTCCAGCTCCTCCATTACCTTTGGATATGCAGCCTCACTGCTGGCAGTGCTGAATGCCAGTAATACAGGGTTCTTAATCCTTTTCAGGAGATCCAGCCCTCTCTTACCCAGAATAAAACAGCCTACCCCAGCCAGAACAAGCCATAAAAAGGCAAGGCCCAAATAGAATTCACTGATAAATATACCATAGGTAGCTAATATACCAGCACCCTTTTCAGCAATGGTCGCTGCCATCGCACCAAATACAGCAAAGGGGGCAAAATTCATTACATACCCCGTTACCTTCAGCATAATATGCGCCACCGCATCCAGGAACTTGATAACTATCTGTCCCATTTCTCCGATTGCAGCTGTAGCCACCCCAAAGAACAAGGCAAATATTACAATCTGCAGGATTTCATTATGCGCCATTGCATTCACCACACTATCCGGAAATACATGCTCAAAAAAACCTCTCAGGGTCATATCTGCTGCCTTGATACCCGATTCTGCATGCTTATCCACCAGGTGCATATTTGAACCAGGTTTCAATAAGTTTACCAGTATTAATCCCAGGAACAGGGAAACGAAAGTGGCGGAAATAAACCATAACATGGTCTTACCTCCAATACGGCCTACAGCCTTGATATCACCCAGTTTGGCAATGCCTACCACCAGCGTGGTAAATACCAGCGGAGCAATAATCATTTTTACAAGGCGAAGGAAAACACTGGTCAATATGGATATATTTTCCACGAACTTTCCAATTGTAACCTGCCCACCATCTTTACCTGAATAAGCAATGTTCACCAAATAACCTGTCAATATCCCCAGTACCATTGCCAAAAATATATACAAGGTAAGGCGGTTGGATTTCTTCATGCAGCGGTGCGTTTTTTATATTAATAAATTATATATACTGACTAAAATCCCCCAAAAATAATGCTGTTGAGCTAAAGTTGTGTGTCATTTTATAAAATTGATGCCTATATTTGGCGATCTGTAATGAATTTGAAACAACAAATTACTAAACCATTCAAACGTCAACCACAATAGACATACAGTATGGGCAAACTTTTTGTAAAAAAGCCTCTTTCCATTTTATTATCAGAAGCATCTGAATCGGACAAAGGACTTAAACGCACGCTGGGTGCAGGTTCCCTGATTGCATTGGGCATTGGCGCCATCATTGGTGCAGGCCTTTTCGTAAGAACGGCAGCTGCCGCCGGCCAACATGCCGGACCCGCAGTAGTATTCTCATTTATTATCGCAGCTGCAGGTTGTGCTTTAGCAGGTTTATGCTATGCAGAATTTGCCTCTATGATCCCTATTGCCGGTAGTGCTTATACCTACTCCTACGCTACCATGGGTGAATTCATTGCCTGGATTATCGGTTGGGACCTTGTGCTGGAATATGCACTAGGTGCTGCTACTGTAGCCATAGGTTGGGCGCAATACCTGAATAAACTATTGGAGAAAACGGTCGGGTGGACTGTCCCCTATCAATGGTGTCACAGCCCTTTCGAAGTTTCCGATGCAGGTGTGCATGGTATCATGAACATCCCTGCTATTTTCATTCTGCTGCTTTTGAGCTTATTGCTCATTCGTGGTATCGAAGGCTCTGCTATGGTGAACAATATCATCGTTATCGCTAAAGTAGCCATCGTAATCCTCATCATCATCCTCGGCTGGCAGTTCATTAACCCTGCCAACCATACACCATTCATGATCCCTGAAAACGCCGGCACCGTTACCATGCACAATGGTACAGTGGTCGACTATTCGAAATATGGGTTCCATGGAATATCAGGGGTCCTGCGAGGCGCCGGGGTGGTATTCTTTGCTTTCATTGGTTTTGACGCAGTATCTACTGCTGCTCAGGAAACCGTCAATCCTAAGCGCAATATGCCAATAGGTATCCTGGTTTCCCTGTTTGTATGTACTGCTTTATATATCCTCTTCTCTTACGT
>Ga0182005_1000075_pt1 | contig 79711 bp, 83 predicted proteins | sample Sormic07211103_1_FD_123021 | JGI IMG/M metagenome (GOLD analysis project Ga0182005, IMG submission 123021) | Rhizosphere microbial communities from Sorghum bicolor, Mead, Nebraska, USA - 072115-103_1 MetaG | ecosystem: Host-associated > Plants > Roots > Rhizosphere | place: USA: Nebraska... | reverse complement strand
CCCGGAGCGGTCATTTTCAAGACCGAGCCGATTCCGTTGGCGCTACGGGAGCCTCTGCGTGCGCTTCCCGAAGCGGGGCCGCTCGGTGTGGGCATGGCGCTCTGGATCGCGTGCACCGACGCCGATGCGCTGCACGACCTCATTGTCAAGCGAGGCGGCGCGATCCTCAGCCCACTCGCAGACGGCCCCTTCGGTCGCTTCTTCGTCGCTGGTGATCCCGATGGCTACGCGATCACCTTTCATACGGCACGGAGCTGACCGCAGTCTGCGCTTTACAGCCGCTGGGGACCTCGAATGACCGTCGTCGACTCGTTCGACGACTACCCCCGAGATAACGGGCGATTACACTCGCGCGGCTGTTCAAACGTCACAATGCAGAGCTTTCCACGATGGCAGTTCTATACGACTAGAGCGTCACTAGAGCGTCTACTGGCTACCGTGCTTGCACCAGGACTTCGCTGGCGTCCCACAAACGCTTGGCCACGGCATCGTCGTGCGCCAATGGATTGGGCGAGCTCAGCGGCCAGCCGCCCTTGCGCGAGGCTTTATCCTTGTAGCGAGCGATCTGGCTATAGTATGCCCCCGACTGCTTTTCCACCTCCGGCGCCAATAGCGCGTGCAAGCTCGTTTGCGAGCCTTCCCACGGCTCGATCATGCCGGCCAGGCGCAGCACCGGAATCACCAGCAAACGTTGCAGCCACATCGGCAACGGGATCGTTATCAGGTTGGTGCGTACAAAGCCAGGATTGACGCTAACTTTCTCGATATCGGCAATGGTTATCCTATCCGCGAAAATTTCATGTTTTTGCGTTTTTACACAGCCTCGGCCGGAAGCGGACATCCATGAATTGACCCCCAAAGAGTTGGACGAAAGTCCAATCTCAGGGGGCAGTTCACGTGCGGGCTTTTTTAAATATGCGTACCTCATCATTGCAATTCTGGCGTGGTATCGAGACAAATCAAGAACCTAAGGTTTTTGCTTCGCAATCAATAAATTCAGCACGTGTAAGCCCTGATTTTTTCCTCGATTCTGGCAGTTCTCCATACGTTTAGAAAACGCTGGGAACCAAATTCTCGCCGCCGGATACTTCGACGACGATGCCGGTTACATAAGGGTTTGTCATCAGAAACAACGCGGCATGTCCAATATCATCTATTGTGCCCGCATGCCGTGCTGGAAAACTGCTACGTACTTTTTCTTTCAGCGCATCTCGTTCGTCATCGGAAAAATCTTTCCACAAATCCGTGTCGACGAAGCCTGGGCGTATCGTGTTGACACGGGTAGGGGCCAGTTCCAGCGCAAGTGAGCCAGATAAAGATTCCACCGCGCTAAACGCAGCCAAGACCGCGCTGAAGCCGATTTTCGGCCGCACCGCCAAACCGCCGGTAAGAAGAGTGATCGATCCGCCTTTCCTAAGGTGGGGGGCCGCATAACGGGCGCAGGCCCAGCTACCGAAGAACTTGCCATCGAGATAGCTGCGAACGCCGCGCATATCTGCATCCATGAAATTTCCCCATGATCCAAATTCGGGTCCCGCCGTGACAGCGAGATGGTCAAATGGTCCAATGGCGTCAAATGCCTTTCGCACCGCAGCTTCATCGCGGACATCCAGGATTATTTGTTCGTAGTTCGCCAGATCCGGACGTTCCTCCAGAGAGGTAATGCGACGACTGGCGACCGTCACTGACGCCCCTGCCGCATACGCCGCGTGCGCAATGCCAAGTCCAATTCCCGTTTTGCCTCCGACTACTACTACTTTTTTTCCTGCAAGGCTCAGTACGGCCGGCGACGACGGCTCTCGATCATTCAATGCTGTGTTCATGAATTTAGTCCTGACTAATCATTCGTTCGATATTGCTACAGGGATTACCACTGCAGAACGGCCAATCCTCATCGGTGAGTCGTGTTTCAGGCTGGGCGAAGAAACAGCAAGTCAACATGCCACTACCCGCTCGCTGTTGCCGCCGTTTGATCTGCTGTTCGGTAACGCACTCATAATAAGTTGGCGAAGCAGAATTGATAATCAGCAGATTTGTCATAAGTGCCATTCTTTAAAAGAATCGGTTGGTTCACTCAGGAGAAGCGTGCATATCTGATTTATGACAAAATCCATACGCTCCACTCCGAGGGAGAATGAATGATCGTCAAGGGACCGCAATGGATCGATTTTATGAATTGACTGCTTTCATCACGGTCGTGGAAGCAGGCGGTTTTTCCGCTGCCGCACGTCGACTTGGCGATTCGCAATCAGGAATCAGCAAATCTGTCGGTGCCCTGGAAACGCGACTCGGCGTGCTGCTGTTCAACAGAAGCACTCGCAGTGTGACGCTGACGGATCAGGGGCGAAAATACTATGACCGCATCAAGCCGCTTCTTGAGGAAATGGACAAAGCGGACGGAGAGCTTACCAGCAGCGCTGTTGATATTTCCGGCCTGGTCAGAGTCGCGACACCCTCTACATTCGGCCGACTGCATGTCCTTCCACTCATCCCGCAATTGTTGTCGCTTTATCCGAAGATCAAGTTAGATCTTCGCCTTTCCGACAGTATCGAAGATTTGCTTGCGGATGGAATTGATTTAGCGATCAGGGTCAGCTCGGTGCACGATCCTGATGCAGTGGTAAAGCGCGTAGCAGGCACCTCGCTGATATGCGCCGGATCTCGCAGTTATTTTGATCTGCACGGGATCCCGGCTGTCCCGGAGGACCTTGTCAATCACAATTGTCTTATCTATGGAGAGATGACGAATTGGACTTTTCTTGGCTCTAAAGGAAAATTCCACGTGCCAGTGAGCGGCAATCTTTCGTCCAACGCCATGGATGCCATTCTTTCCGGTGTACTTGGTGGCGTAGGCATCGGTATGTTTTCCAGAGCTTCATTGAGGGGTGAACTCCAACATCCAGACATCATTACTGTCCTCGACCAATTTATGGATGAACCAAGAGACGTCAGCCTCATCTGGCCAAAGCGCAAATTTGTATCGACCCGGGTGCGACGAGTAACTGATTTTTTCGCGACGATGCTTGCCCAATGTGTTTGAAAACGATGGCGCTAAATCATCCATCGTTCAGGGACGGACGCCGTGATGGACGAGATCGTCGCCCATCAGCATCCTTTTAGACAAGAGTTCTCTATATTCGATTAGTCGACCTAATTGAACGGATGACGGTACGCGAGAAAATCGTCAATTCGGACGATTCGATCTCTTGCCATGCGCATCGCGAAGCAGAGCGGCTTGACGACAAATCCATGGTTGATGAACTCGATGTATATTTGAATCAGAAGCCGACGAAAGATCAGCGATCAGCCGCTTACTTCATCATCGGTAAGATCGCAAAGAACTGTCTAAGCCTAGAATGCGCGTCACGCTTAATTACATACTCAGCCAAGGAGAAAGATAAATATGCACTCGCAAATCTTCTTGAACGGCTTGCCGAAATACCGAAGCCAGAAAGCGTCGATATCGAACCGCTATTTTCTCTCCTCCAAGATAGTCGATGGCTTGTAAGGCATGCTGCGATCAGGTCTCTTCGAGGGTGCAATAGTTCCGAAGCTGAAGTTAAGTTGCTAGAGGTGCTGGCTAATACGTCTGATCCCTATGACGCTATTTATTGCCACAGCACTCTTGGCGAAATTGGAACATGCAAATCCCTGTCGGCTCTTGCGCTGGGCCTAAAATCTCGAAAGCGCGATGTGAAGGATTCAGCCCAAGCGGCAATTGCGGCGATTGAGGTACGTAATGGCCACCTGATGGCAGGTGCTGAGGGAGAAGCTACGGCCATCTAGCTTTTAGCACTGGGAGTCCGGTTTGCCGCAAGGCGAATGGTGCTTTTGGGTCGAATGCGATAGCCTGCAATCGGCCAGAAGTGGACATCTCTGCGACACCCCCGGATGACATTCGCACATCCGACTTACAATATCTTCATCCATTAACGGCACCTGACGACAGGCGCCATGCCATGAGGTATTGCCATGAATAACGCTTTGAAAATCGATTTCGTCTCCGATGTCGTATGTCCCTGGTGTGCGATCGGGCTGGCGGGTCTCAATATCGCGCTCGAACGCCTCGCTCCGGAGACGCACGTCGACTTCACCGTCCACCCGTTCGAGCTCAACCCTGGTATGCCCGCAGCCGGGCAGGAGCAACTTGAACATATCACCAAAAAATACGGCATCACCGCCGATCAGGCGCGCATCAACCGTGAACAGATCCGGGCCAGGGCGGCTGCCGTCGGTTTCACCATGAGCCGCGATGACGCCAGCCGTGTCTACAACACTTTCGACGCGCATCGTCTGCTTGCCTGGGCGAAAGAGAGGAATGCGCAAGCAACGCTCAAACTGGTCTTGCTCAAAGCCTATTTCACCGACGGCAAAAACATCGCGGACAAGAATGTGCTGGCGGAACTTGCCAGGCAAGCCGGCCTGGATGGCGCCGAAGCCGACGAAGTACTGGCATCGGATCGGTTTGCTCAGGAAGTGAAGGAAGAGGAAACGCTGTGGGCCCAGCGCGGCATCAGCAGCGTGCCGGCAGTCATCGTGAATGATCGCTACTTGATCTCGGGCGGCCAGCCGCCGGAGGTATTTGAAGAGCAGCTTCGGGCGATCCTGGCGAGCGACGAACGGGAGTGATTGTCACGGGGGAGTGTTCACGAACTGGTGCTGACCGGAATTAGCCGGTACCGGCCATGACCCGCCGTTCACTTGTCAAAGCTCGGTGCCTCAAAGCGGACGTTAGGAACAGAACCAACGCCGAAAGATCTCGCGGACCAATGGCTCTCCACGACACCGCTCACTGTTATCCAGTCCGGCACCTGTTGAAGCACAGCGCGCCGTCAGGAAGAGCAACATCAAGACGACCAACGGTGAGCGCTGAAGCTCAATCCAGCAGCGCACCCGCTCGACGGTGCGGGTCTGACCCGAGGCTCAGCGTCAAACGCTGAGCCCGGTCGACGAGCGGGTTCGTCGATTGCTGCCAGTACCTGAAACCGAGAGTTCGGCGAGCGCCGAAGAATTCGGCCGGACCGGCAGTTAGCCGCAATCGTGCGCGGCGGCGGAGGCGACTTGGGAGATTGGGCGGCAGCGTATGCCAGGAATTGGATAACACGCAGCTCTGTCCACGGTTCGGGATCAGTCTTCCACGCGGCCCAATCGCCTGAATGCCGCGTGCGCGCGGCAAAACCGTAGGACGGGCTGTTGGTCTCCGCGATTCTCAAACGGGCCCGTTGATCGCCCGACATTGCACACTCGCTCGCTCAACGTCTCGGCAATGGCCATCCGATGCCGAGCTGATTCAACATGCTGCCTTTTTGACATTGCTGCTCGGCCGATTTGGCAGGATGGCGCTAGTGACAATGTGAACGAGATGATCGGCCCGTGGCGCGAATGACGGTAGGTCGACGAGCCAGCCGAGCGCCGCCATCAGGCCGAACAGGTCGTCCCCATTCATATCGGTGCGCGCCGTTCCTTCGGCCTGAGCACGGAGCAGCAGTCGCGCGCTCGCTGAGTGCACCGCTGCGCATGAAGCATAAAGAGCGGAGTCAGGGTTGGCGTGGGCGGCCGCCATCAGGGCGACGACGCCCCTATAGCTTTGGGCGAACGCCATCCATTCGCTAAACCAAGATACGAGCGCTTCGTCAGGTGAATTCGACGTTTCGAGTTCGTCTGCCTTCTGCGTCAGTTCGTCCAGATTCGTACACAACAACGCTTCAAACAAGGCTTCTCGCGTCGGGAAATGACGCAGCAGTGTAGCCAGCCCGACGCCAGCCCGGCGGGCGATATCGCGCATGGACGCGTCGACGCCGTGCTTGGCGACAACGTCGTGCGCGACTGCAAGTAGATGGTTGTAATTTTTTTTGGCGTCGGCTCGCATGGGGTTCCTTGACAAACGGATCACTGGTTCGTATAATTGGATCACTGGTTCGGATACTGTGGATCAGGATCTGGATCTGTGATCCAAATGATACAGCGCCTTTGCACCAATGGGAACAGCGGCGCTGCCTTACAGCACAAACGAAAGGTGGAAGATTGTGAAAAAATTAGAAGGCAAGGTTGCAGTTATCACGGGCGGAAGCAGCGGGATCGGCTTGGCCACAGCCAAGCGCTTCGTGGAAGAAGGTGCGCACGTCGTGATCACTGGGCGACGAGAGAAAGAGCTGAAGGAGGCCGCTGCCTCCATCAAGGGAAACGTTACGACGGTCGTGGGCGACGTGTCGCGCTTGGACGATCTGGACCGGCTCTATGCCGTCGTGAAAGAGAAACATGGTCACATCGATGTTCTCTTCGCGAACGCGGGCGCAGGGACAATCGCACCGCTCGCGGCAGCTACCGAGGCCCATTTTGACCAGACCTTCGACGTGAACGTGAAGGGAATGTTCTTTACGGTACAGAAGGCCCTGCCTCTTTTCAAGGACGGCGGTTCGATTGTCCTGAACTCTTCGGTCTCGAACGTCCTCGGTCTTCCAGGATTTACCGCTTATGCCGCGAGTAAGGCGGCTGTGCGCAACTTCGCGCGCGGCTGGGCTTTGGAATTGAAAGACCGCAAGATCCGCGTAAATAGCATGAGTCCCGGAGCAATCGACACCCCGGCCTTGGCGACGACGACGGGCCTTACCGCTGAACAGGCCGAGCAAGCAGTCGCGCAGTTCACCACGCAGATCCCAATGGGCCGCAGAGGCATGCCCGAGGAAATCGCGGCAGCAGTCGCGTTCCTCGCCTCCGATGAAAGTTCTTACATCACCGGTGTGGATCTCGCCGTCGATGGAGGCATGGCGCAGGTCTGACCCCCGGCGCGCTCCCGTGGCTGCGCTTGCGGAAAATCTCGGTTTCTCGCCGATCAAGCTTGGCGGGCTTTCGGAAGGTGGACCGCTTGCGCAGGCGCGCGGAAATAGCTGGGGTCGATTGATCTTTAAGGACCTGCTCAAGTTCGACTGATGGATCGCGATCGCAGATGTCGCCGCAATTACCTATACTATACCCAACCGTAACGGAGATTCCCGATGTACGAACAATCCAAACTATCCGAGTTGACCCAGTTCGCACGAGTTGTTGCGGGCTCTATCGTCATCGATGTTTACCCAGGCGACGGCGACTGGACCCGTCTCTTTTCCGACATCGTGGGACCCGGAGGACGGGTCTACAGCTTCGTGCCGGCCGAAGTCGCCAACTTCAAGAGCGATCCGCTAGGCCGCATGCGGACGCTCGCGAAGGAGCCGGGCCGAGAGAACGTCGAAGCCGTCTCCGCGGACCTCGTGGCGATGCCGAAGGTCACGCAACCGGCGGACGTCCTGTGGTTGCACCTGTTCTACCACGATCTCCACACCGAGCTGATGCAGGCCAGGGGCGCAACGGCGGCCCACTTCAATCGAGCCGTCTACGAGCGGCTGAAGCCCGGTGGGTCCTACGTCATCGTAGACCACGCCGCCGCCGTCGGGGCGGGCACGAGCGACGCCCAGTCGCTGCATCGGATTGCGCCTGCATCCGTTCGCGAGGAGGTGGAGGCGGCCGGTTTCGTACTGGACGCGGAGAGCACCATGCTCGCGAACAATGGCGATCTGCACTCGATCAAGGTGTTCGATCCGTCGATCAAGGGCGAGACCGATCGCTTCGCCTATCGGTTCGTGAAGCCCTGACAGGTCCCGGCGCCGACCCTGCCTGGTCCGGTTGCGGATTCCGCGTCCCGGAAGCGGACACCCGTGACCGTCTCCGTGGGGGCGAGGCTAATGGAATGGTCGCCCTACGCAGCACCACCCCTGTTCTTGTCGTCGCCTGCCAGCGTCAATTCTAGAACCGCTTTGCCCACACCATCGCAGCCTGGAAAAATTGAGGCGGCTGACACTCCAGATTTGTCGCAACGGTGCAATAATTCACCAGCTAAGGTTTTTAGCGTGAGTGATGATGCTGGTTTTACACTTCACGGCATGGAAGGGAAGCCAGCGGCACTGTTTGGGATCGACGTGCTGAAGCCACGACGTCTATCCATTTCCACAGTGGCTCGGCAACTCTGTTTCGGTGAAAGTCAGTATAAGTAAGTCATTACATCGAAGGATCACATCGAAGGGAAAAAATCATGGCTACGAACACAATCCGGCTTCATCGCGTGCTCCGGACCACCCCGGAGAAAATCTACCGGGCGTTTCTTGATGCCGACGCGATGGCTAAATGGCTTCCGCCCAATGGCTTCACTGGCAAGGTCCACCATATCGATGCCAAAGTCGGCGGCACTTATAAAATGTCGTTTACGAACTTCACCACGAAAAACAGCCATTCCTTCGGCGGCGAGTATCTCGAGCTGATACCTAACGAACGCATTCGGCATACGGACAAATTCGACGATCCTAATTTGCCGGGGGAAATGCAGACGACCATTTCCTTGCTGAAGGTCTCCTGCGGCACGGAAGTAAACATTGTGCAAGAAGGCATACCGGAAGTCATTCCGCCTGAGGCTTGTTATCTCGGATGGCAGGAATCGCTCACTCTTCTCGCGCAATTGGTTGAGGCTGAGATTACTGGGTAATGCGCTTTACGATGTAAAACCTGGTACTTGGGCGATTTCACGCCGGCAACGCAAAGGTGCTGCCGGCGCGCATTCTGTTTAGTCTGCAGCGTATTGCATTTGCTCGAGATCAGCGATCAGTCCCGGACCGGTCGGGCGCCATCCAAGCAATTCCTGCGTTTTCGCACTTGAGGCCGGAAGGTCGAAGCCGACAAAATCGCTGAGCCATCCGAAATGCGCGGGCGCCTCTTCTTGTGAGAGGCTGACCACCGGCACCTTCAATCCTTTGCCAATGACTTCGGCGATGTGACGAAGCGGTATTCCCTCTTCAGCAACCGCGTGGTACCTGCTGCCGGCTTCCTGTTTCTCAAGCGCCAGCCTGTAGAGGGGGGCAGTATCGTTGACATGCACCGCCGGCCAGCGGTTCAGTCCTTCGCCTATAAAAGCCGAGACTCCTTTCTCCCTGGCCAGCTGGATCAACGGCGAGATGAGGCCTTGCTTGACTCGATTGTGGACCTGGGGCAGGCGCACCACCGACACGTTGACACCGCGGCTGGCCACCGAAACGCCTGCCAATTCGGACGCTTTGCGGGGATTCGGATGGTTGGGGTTGAAGTTATCTTCGGTCGCAGGCTGGCCTGGTGCGACGGTTCCCATTCCTGTGCCGGAAGTGATGACGAGAGGGCGGCCAGAGCCGGCAAGCGCTGAGCCGATCGCCTCAATGGCTTGCCGATCCGCCTCGCAATTTGCGACGAACCTGGAAAAATCATGGTTGAACGCCGTGTGGATTACGCCATCCGACATCGCCGCTCCGCGGCGCAGGCTTTCCAGGTCTTCCAGGTCGCCCCGGTACACTTCGGCGCCGGCGGCGATCAGCGACCGGGCGCCTGCCTCCGACCGCGCCAGTCCGAGTACCTGATGGCCCGCGTTGATGAGTTCTGCAACAATGGCTGAACCGATGAAGCCGGTAGCGCCGGTAACAAATATACGCATGATGAATTCGCCTTTACTTCAGTTGAAGACTGCCGCTGCAGTCCGGTGAGGATCAATATAGATGCTTGTATCGATACCATCAATGCTGTAGAGTCTGCATTATTGGCTCAATCGTCCTGGAATGTATGGATCCATTATCAGATGTGCTGTCGTTGCTCAAACCGCGGAGTTATACGTCGGGCGGCTTCGAGATAGCAGGCGGCACGGCTATCCAGTGGCCGGAACATGAAGGCATCAAGTGCTATGCCGTGGTCTCCGGCCAGTGCTGGCTATCCGTGGAAGGCCTTCCCGAAGTTGTACTGCTCACGGCCGGGGACTGTTACCTGTTGCCGCCTGGACCGCCTTTCCTGCTCACGACCGATCTATCGGCCGCACCGGTCGACTTCAACACGTTTCGCTTGACGCGGAAGCAGGATCGCGAGGTCCCTGGCAAGGAGGGCGCCGGCTGCTACCTGGTCGGCGGCCACTTCATCCTGAGCGGCAGCCACGCCGACCTCTTGCTGGGTTCCCTGGCGCCCATCGTCCATATAAAGAAAGAATCAGACAAGGCCACCATGCGCTGGTCGCTGGAACGCATGAAAGAAGAGGTGCGCGATCCGCAGCCGGGCGGCGCCCTGATTGCCCAGCAGCTTGCCTACATGATGCTGATCCAGGCTCTTCGGCTGCATCTGGCGGATGGCGCGAAAGGCGGCGTCGGCTGGCTCTTTGCACTGGCGGATAAACGGATGGGCGCTGCAATCAGGTGCATGCACGACGATCCTGGGCACAGATGGACGCTGCAGGCGCTGGCCGAACGCGTCGGCATGTCGCGATCGGTCTTTGCCTTGCGCTTCAAAGAGACGGTCGGGGTGACGCCGATGGAGTACCTGGCGCGCTGGCGGATGCTGCTGGCCGGCGACCGGCTGAAGCATTCGCGCGAATCCATTTCCGTCATCGCGTTGTCGCTCGGCTACGAATCCGAAAGCGCTTTCGGTAAAGCTTTCCGGCGGGTCATGGGCTGTTCGCCAAGGGAGCATAGCCGCGGCGCCAGTCTCCCGGCGCCCGAGGGACGGATGCTGATGTCAGCATGACTCGGCCAGCGCCACCGCGTCAGCGCCGGCAGCAAGGCGAACCGGGCACGACGGGTCGTTCGCCGCCGACGCGTTATGCGCGGGAAGCAGCGTGAACACAGTGCGCCAGATTCGCAATGGAGGCTACGGACGCGGTTCCTGCGGCCTGCTTGCCAGCACCAGCGCAATGCCGCCCAGGATCGCCACGGAGGCAGTGGCCAGGCGCGGTGTGATCGCCTCCGACAGGAACGCCACGCCGCCGAATGCGGCGATGAGCGGCACCGACAACTGTACCGTGGCGGCGCGCATGGCGGAAAGCTTGCTCAGCGCGGCATACCAAATGACGTAGCCGACGCCTGACGTGAGTGCGCCAGAGGCAATGGCCAGGGCAACTCCCGCCGCATCCGCGTAAACATTGGTGATGGACAGCAAGCTCAGCACCAGGGCCAGCGGCGCCGCTCGCGCAAAGTTGCCGGCCGTGGCCGCCAGCGGGTCGGGTACGCCACGGCCGCGCAGCGAGTACACGCCCCACGCCAGGCCCGCGATCGCCATCAGCGCGGCACCGAGGGGCGGCGGCGCAGCGACACCGGGCGACACAAGGTAGACCAGCCCCGTGACAGCCAATGCGAGGCCTAGCCATGCGATGGCTCCGAACATCTCGCCCGAGCGCAAGCCTGCGATGAACATGGTCAGTTGAACCGCACCGAACAGTATCAATGCGCCAGTGCCTGCGGGCAAGGTCAGGTACGCGAACGAGAAGAATGCGACATATGCAAACAGCATGGCCGCAGCGAGCCAGTCGGCATGGCCGGGCGCAAGCCGCGCCGCCCTGAAGCGCACGATGACGGCGAGCGTGATCGCCCCCGAAACCAGCCTGATGCTGGCAAAACTGGCAGGATCGATGCCCCGTTGCTGCAGCGCCAGCCGGCACAACAGAGAGTTGGCCGCGAAGGCGAGCATCGCCGCCGCCGTGAGCACGATCGCCGGCAAGCCGGGCAGGCCGTTGTGCTGCTTAGGCATGGATCACCACCAGGACCGCAGCCCAGGACAGCAGCGCGACACCGAGCGGCGTGCTGAGCCGCGGTCCCCAGCGCACGTTCTTTTCGATCGCCATCACGGCCGCCAGCACGAGCATCCAGCCGAGGCTGCCGGTGCCGAACGCGAACATCAGCAGCATCAGCGCCCAGCAGCATCCGACGCAGAACAGGCCGTGCTGCACGCCAAGCGCAAATGCGTGCCGCGCTCGCGCCTGCCCGCGCCAATGTCCGATAACGAAACTCAAGGGCGTACGGCATTTTTCCAGGCATCGGTACTTGAGCGCGCTGAACTGGAAGGCGCCGGCCAACGCAATTGTCGCGGCGCCGATCATCCAGCCATGCCAAGCCAAGGAGGGCACGCTGGCAAGCAGCGACAGCATGGCGCCATGCAGTGCGTGCGCCAAGAGCCCGAATGCTCCCCAGGCCGTCATGTATCCCAGGCCGAGCAGCGTCAGGAGACGCCCATGGTCCGGACGCTGGGCCGTCAGCCGGTCGAACGTGTTGAACAACGGCAAGGTGGTCGGCAGCATCATGGCTGCGGTCATGAGTATCCACGCCGCGGCGTACAGCGCCATGGGCAGCACCACTGCGCCGCCAGGCACGACACGGCACAGGAACGCCGCCGGCCCGGATGCGGTCCAGTCGCCATGTTCGAGATAGCGGCCGTACGGACTGCGCCCCCATGCCCATAGCGACAGCCACGCGAGCGCAATCAATGCCGCCAGGACCGGCAGGAACACGCGCTGGCGGCGCGAGTTCCTGGGCGGCAGCGAACCTGCCGAAGCGCTCATGCGTCGAAGACGAAGGTGCTCTGCAAGGCGTTGTGGTTCGCGATGTCCAGATCGATACCGAGGGCGGCGTTCTTGGATCGATAAGTCGGAGCCTTGCCGACAAACACCGGCGCTCCCGGCACCGTCGAGAACACGGTGTCGGACAGGGTAGTCTGGCCGCCGGTCGCACCCAGGTAGGGTTCGAGTTCGGCATAATAATCCTTGCCGATCTGGAGTTCGCCTTTACCCGCATTCACGGTGAAACGTATCGGCGCCCGCTCCACCGACACCACCTCGCCGATCAGCTTGGCGAGTTCGGCGACCGGTCCGCCGGCCTGGCCGGTGTAGACTTTCAGCAGTGCATCTTCCTGCGCCTTGGAAGCCTGGTCGTCGACGTAGATCGCGGCGGTCCAGTTGCCGAGCAGAATATTGCCGGGCACATGCGCCACGGCAGCGATGGTGTTGCCGCCCACGTCGACGCCGTCGACCGTTCCCTTGTCTATGCGCCAGGCGACGATGGTGTCGCAGGTGCCGTTGTCAGGATCCTCGCCGATCCAGCACGGGCACAGGACATTGCAATTGCAAACCTCGAGCAGGCGACCTTCCAGGTGATAGCTCATACAAACCTCCGTTGCAGCTATACGAACACCGGCTTGTCGCCGCAGCTAGCAACGGCAAGAGATAAATTATTCTAGGCTGCGCGGTGGAGCAATTCAAGTTCGACGGCGGCCATGCAGGTTGTCGCGCGAGGTTGTCGGGGGCGTCTAACCGGTGTCGAGAGAGAGCTTCGATTTCCCATCGGGCAATGCCGTCGAAAGACCGCTTGTGGTTGCGGATTCAACCGATGGAACGGAGCCGGCTTTCCGGCGGAGTGGTTTGCAGCGGGGAGCAAAATTTGCGAAGCAATGTCCCGCTGCAAACTGTCCGCGTTGAACGCCTTGTCAGGAACCCACCTAGCCTTGGGCCGCGCCTTGTTTTTTTGGTAGCTGAGGGTTCATATGGTCCCAAGGCGCAGCACTAGCCACATAAAAATCTAATTTAGGTACATAGTTCGAAGTACTGTCTAATGTGCCTGCTTTAATACCGAGCATCCCGGGCATGGCGCTGAATTTTGCAAACAGCTGCGAACCGCAATTTTGACAGAAACCCCTTCGGTGAACACTTCCACTATCAGATGCAGACTCGAAATATTTTGCTGCGCCACGAATGGAGACACTTTCTTCCGGAAAAAGCAATGCGGGAATAAATGCACTACCTGACGACCTCTGGCAATCCTTGCAGTGGCAATTTCCAGTAAATAGCGGCTCCGCGTCAGTTGAATAATTTATTTCTCCACAAAGACATCGTCCTGAATATTTTGAGGTCATACGTATCTCCATATTTGCTTATTGATTTGCCTGACTTCCAGCAAGGGTTGCGCACGTTTAGTCCTGATTATTGGAATTCGGGAGTCTGCTTTTGGCCGTTTTGAGCCGGTCGCAACGGGTCGATTTCGACCCGAAGGGGGATATTCAATCTTCCACATTGCAGCCGTTCGGGCTCTTCTTGGCACAGTGCGCAACCTGCAGCGGAGTCGCGCTAGATGCGCCTCGCCAAATATCCACGATCAAGGAACAGTGTAGTTGCTGCAATCCGGCAGTGGATGGTCTGGCATATAGGCGCCCGCGTTGGCCTCGAAATGGAAGGTGCGCTTATAGGTACACTGTTGGTCCACGGCAGTGACTAGATCCCGCTTGTGCAGAGGCGGCCCGTCTAGCGAATCCTTATCGCGCGAAACTTTGCCGGGAAAGCTCGTGGCTCGCGTCTGGTAAACCAGGCGCGGAAAACCGGACTTGACGGCCTGATCTAGTCCAAGCATTGCATTGAATTCGTACTCGTCGTGGCACGCGCCGAGTCGGTGGCGCATGTCTTGCTCGGTAAAGCAGGCGCGAATCAACAACGATCCTGCAATGGGAACTGACAACACTTCATGAGCATGAAACGTAGACCTGTTCCGGCCTACTTCGAACAGTCGCAATTCCGACGCAGAGCCGCCACCGCCTGAGTAGGAAGTGGAGAAGTTGACCTCCACGCCTACCAGGATGGCACCATTGTAATCAGCGAGGCGCAGCACGCGGGGCCATAGCGTGACTCGAGTGGCGTCCGGTATATCCGACAACGCGAAGCGATAGGTAGAGGGGTTTGCCCCCGCACTGTCGATCTGTATCAGTGGTGGAGAATCGGCGTCTTCATGCACGATTTGAGCGCAGAGGCGTTTGTCGGCAGTGCATCTCTTTCCTTCGGCGTCAGTTGACTTCCCTGGGTTTGTCTCCATCAATGCTTCCAGGCGATTCCCTGCCTGATCCTGAGTGCTAACCAGTGCCGCCAATCGCTCGTTGTAGCGCGCACTCAGGCACGAAATATCTGCACCACAGGCATCTCGAAGCTTTAACCATTGCAATTGGGATGACTTCATGGCGGCCGGGTCGATGGCGACGTCCGATGCATTTTTCCAGGTGACTGAAAGGTCGCTATCCAGTTTTGATAACTTGCCGTCGGCGCAAATCGCCTTCTCGGTGACGGAATTCGCTTTGGCACAATCAAAGCTGGCCGCATGACCGGACGGTGAAACTAGAAGGAGCGCCCCGGCACTCAACAACGACAGCAGCTGGTTCAACCGAAGACTCATAATGATCAAAAAAAATAGCGAAGTTCGATCATAGATTATCGACGATTTAAGAGCACATGTCGAACGTCCGCAATTGGCTGTGGATGCAACCGGTGGATGACTTTATCAGAAATAGTTGAGTTTTCTCGACTGAGCCAAGAGGCATATGACCAGCTGTATTGATTTTCGATAAGCACACAGCAGGATTGGCGCCATAAGATTTTCTTTACTCTCGCCAAAACTAATCTCGCTTGCGCGCTCCCCTCCAAAAGAGGATATTTCGGTCTTTGCATGATTCACGACTGACTCAATTGCGTCTACAAACACTGCCATCGAGAACATCTATTTTCTGCTCGGGAGGAGACGGGATACGTTCCGATTTACTGGAAATGAACGCTGTGCTGAACGCCCAATACCTAGCTGAAAAGTTACGACACCGTATAAATATTAATGCATGGAATAGCCCGGAGAACCCATAGTGAAAGCATATTTTTCCATTGCCATCCTTCTGGCGGGCATCCTGTCGGTGCATCCTGCCATGGCCGCCGGCATGGCGCCGGCAGCAAAGGAGACACAAGTCTTGCAAAGAATCCGCGTGCAGGGAACCGACCGCGAAATGGGCATGGGGATTGCCGCGTTCCCTCCGAACGCTGAAAAACCCCGCCACAAGGCGATTGGGCCTGAAGTCGTGTATGTGCTTGAAGGGGAAATAACAGTCCTGGTAGATGGCATGCCTGCAAAAGTTGTCCATGCGGGCGAGAGTTACCAGCTTGCCGCGAAAGATGTTCATGTCACTAAAGCAGGACCGGCAGGCGCAAAAACCGTTGCGTCGTGGGTGACCGTGCCAGGCAAGCAATTTAACGTATTTGTGCCGAAATGATTAGGCGGCCGCTTGTGGCCGATTGTAGGCTCGCGCAGGCAACTCGCAACTTTAAAACAATTCCTTCTGCCCTCCCACCAGCGCCGCAAAATTATCATCCAGAAACGGCAGTATCGCATCCGCCAGCGGCTGCAGCTGCCGGCTCAAGTAGTGGTCGTAGTCGATCGCCGAGCGCTGCGTTTCCAGCGGCTCGGGGCCGGCCGTGGTCATGACGTAGCTGATCCAGCCGCCGTTCTGGTACTGCAGCGGCCGGCCTTGCTCGCGATTGAATTCATCGGCCACACGCGCGGCGCGCACGTGCGGCGGCACGTTGCGCTGGTAGGCATCCAGAGGCCGCCTTAGCCGCTTGCGGTAGACCAGCAATTCGTCGAATTCACCGCTAAGCGTGCGGCTGACATAGTCGCGCACATAAGACTGGTAGGGTTCGCGCTTGAATATGTGCTGGTACAGCTGCTGCTGGAATTGCTTGGCCAGCGGCGTCCAGTCGGAGCGTACCGATTCCAGTCCCTTGTATACCATCTCTTCCGTGCCGTCTGCGTTCACGATCAATCCTGCGTAGCGCTTCTTGCTGCCCAGTTCGGCGCCGCGGATGGTCGGCATCAGGAAACGATGGTAATGGGTGTCGAACTCCAGTTCCAGCGCGCATTCGATATCCAGGGTTTGCCGCAGGTGCCGCCGCCACCATTCGTTGACGTCCTGCGCCAGTGCCTTGCCGATCCGGGCCGCCTGTTCCTCCGTATGCGGCTGCTTGAGCCAGACAAAAGTGGAGTCGGTGTCGCCATAGATGACCTGGTAGCCTTTGGCCTCGATCAGTTCGCGTGTCTTGTGCATGATTTCATGGCCGCGCATGGTGATCGACGACGCCAGGCGCGGATCGAAGAAGCGGCAGCCGGTTGATCCCAGCACGCCGTAGAAGGCGTTCATGATGATCTTCAGGGCTTGCGACAGCGGCTGGTTGTGCTGGCGCTTTGCCGTTTCGCGTCCTTGCCAGATCTGGCTGACGATGGCCGGCAGGCTGTGTTTGGTGCGCGAAAAGCGGGCGCCGCGAAAGCCTGGGATGGAATCGCTGTCGGCGGGATGCTGCATGCCTTCGATCAGCCCGACCGGATCGATCAGGAAGGTGCGGATGATCGAGGGGTAAAGGCTTTTGTAGTCCAGGACCACGACCGAATCGTACAGGCCGGATTGCGAATCCATCACGAAGCCGCCGGGACTGGGTTCGCCCGAGACATCGCCGAGGTTCGGTGCGACGTAGCCCTGGCGGTGCATATGGGGCAGGTACAGGTGGCTGAAGGCCGCTACCGATCCGCCGCTGCGGTCTGCCGGCAAGCCGGTGACGGCGGCGCGCTCCAGCAGGAAAGTCAGCAGCTCGGTCTTGGCGAAGATGCGCGTCACCAGCTCGCAGTCTTTCAGGTTGTAGGTCGCCAGCGCCGGCTTGTCCTCGGCGAAGCGGCGGTCGATTTCCGCCATGCGCTGGTAGGGATTGGTGATCGATTTGCCTTCGCCCAGCAGGGTTTGGGCGACATGCTCCAGGCTGAAGGAGGGAAAATTCCAGGTCGCCGATTTCAGCGCTTCGATGCCGTCGATGATCAGGCGGCCGGCGGCGGACGCAAAATGATGGTTCGGCTTGAAGCCGTGTTCGCGCCACTCCATCTGGCTGCCGCCGCGGCCGATGCGCAGCGGCATGCCGTATTCCTGGGCATGTTTTTGCAGGACGCGCAAATCGAACTGCACCAGGTTCCAGCCGATGATGGCGTCGGGATCGTGGCGCTCCAGCCATTGGTTCAGCTGCTCCAGGAGGAGCGGGCGGCTGGCGCAATACTCCAGGTCGAAGTCGATCTCGCCGGCGTCTCCGTTGGGCGGTCCCAGCATGTACACCTGGCGCTGGCCGCAACCTTCGAGGGCAATGGAATACAAGTCGCCATGCGCCGTGGTTTCGATATCGAGCGATACCAGCTTCAGCTGCGGACGATACCCGGCTGCCGGCTTCATGGTGCTGTCGAGCATGGGCCCGCTGCCGTTCGGCTCGCCGGCGAACCAGACCGGGGCGGTGATGAAGCGCTCCATCAGATAACGTTCAGGCGGGCGGATATCGGCTTCGTAGACATCGACGCCATGCTCCTTCAGCAGCTTGTCCAGCTTGATCAGCTGGCGGTGCTGCTGGACATACAGGCCCAGCACCGGACGTGACTGGAAATCTTTCAGGAGCAACGGGCGCAGCTCGAACCGGCGTTCGTTGCGCAATACGCTTTCGGCCTGTTGCTGCTGCGCGGCCGGGATGAACGCCACCGATTGCTGGGGAGACAGGCGGACATGCTGCGGGCCGCTGTCGGTCGCCAGCCAGAACTCGACTTCTGTGCCATCGGGAGTGTCGCGCCAGTGCCTGGTCAGGATGAAACCTTGTTGTGCCACGCTACTGCCTTATATAGAACTGCTCATGGTTGCGCATCGACGCGATGCCGGGGATCAGGTCTTGCAATGATACATTTCATGCATGCGCTTTGCTGCGGACGCCAGCCCGGAAGAATGCAATTGTTCCGAAACTCTGGCCGTTGCCGCGTTGTCGGAGCAGGAGGGCTTGCAAGGCAAACGGGCAGCCGGAAAATTGCCGGGGATTGGCGCCATAGTTATCCGCAATCCTGGCGATAGTTTTAAATGCAATTTAGATTGCTTGCAATTTAATTTTTAGCGATATATTATGTAAGCCATGGACACCAGCAAACAAACGACTGCAGACCCTGCCCCGGAATCATTCGGGCCGGACAGCCTGCTGCTGGACAACCAGTTGTGCTTTGCGCTGTATTCGGCATCGCTGACCATGACCAAGATATACAAGCCGCTGCTGCAGAAGATGGGCCTGACCTATCCGCAATACCTGGTGCTGCTGACCTTGTGGGAGCGCGACGAACTGACTGTGTCGGCCCTGGGCGAGCGCCTGTTCCTCGATTCCGGCACCCTGACGCCTTTGCTCAAGCGCCTGGAAAGCAGCGGTTTTTTGCGCCGCCAGCGCTCGTCTCGCGATGAACGCCAGGTGATCGTCAGCCTGACCGCGGCGGGCAAGAACCTGCGCCAGCAGGCGCTGGCGATACCGCCGCAGGTGAGCTGCAGCGCCGAATGTTCGCTGGACGAGCTGCAAGCGCTGACCCAGGAGTTGCGGCGCTTGCGCGCTGCGATGGCCGGCAACATCGCTTAAAGGCCGAGAGCACGGTTTTGCATGGAATATAAGTTGTGAGCAATATGATTGTGTAATTAAGAATTACCTTATGCCTCGTTTCATTCTTGCGTCATCTTAATGTTGTACCTTTGATCCGGATCGTCAGTACGGCCGACTGCGCTGATCCAAAGGATTTTCCAACCGGCCAATAAAGGAAACCATCATGTCAGTCGAAAAAGTTCTGTACCGCGCTCAAGCCACCGCAACCGGAGGCCGTGACGGCCGCGCTGTGTCATCCGATAATGTGCTGGACGTCAAGTTGACCACGCCGAAAGAATTGGGCGGCGCCGGCGGCGTCGGCACCAATCCTGAACAACTGTTTGCAGCCGGTTATTCCGCCTGCTTCATCGGCGCCATGAAATTCGTCGCCTCGCAAGAAAAAATCACCCTGCCTGCGGACGTGTCGATCACCGGCCTGGTAGGCATCGGCCAGATCCCAGGCGGCTTCGGCATCGAAGTCGAATTGCGCATTTCCCTGCCAGGCATGGACGCCGGCGCTGCGGAAGACCTGGTCAACAAGGCACACAAGGTCTGCCCTTATTCCAATGCAACCCGCGGCAACATCGACGTTACCCTGACTTTGGTGTAATCAACCGGGCGGATGACATCCGCATCCGCCCAGCCTGGCTTGCCAGGTTTTTTTTCGTCAGCCAAGCTTGAAAACGGCAGCGGCCTGCGCCAGCTGCGCCGCCTGGTCCTGCAGGCTTTGGGCAGCTGCCGCGGCCTGTTCGACCAGCGCGGCATTCTGCTGGGTGATGTCGTCTATGTGACCCATGGCGCGGTTGATCTCTTCGATGCCGCTGCTTTGCTCCCCGGTCGCCGCCGTAATCTCATGCATGATGTCCGCCACCCGCTTGACCGCGGCGACGATGCCCTGCATGGTCTGGCCGGCCGCATCCACCAGCTTGCCGCCGGCATCCACCTGTTCCACCGAGTCGCTGATCAAGCCTTTGATTTCCTTGGCGGCGGCAGCCGAACGCTGCGCCAGGCTGCGCACTTCCGCCGCCACCACCGCAAAGCCGCGTCCCTGCTCGCCGGCCCGGGCCGCTTCCACCGCGGCGTTCAGCGCCAGGATATTGGTCTGGAAAGCGATGCCGTCGATCACGCCGATGATGTCGTGGATCTTGCGCGAACTGTCCTTGATCGCATTCATCGTATCGACCACCTGGCCGACCGCCCGGCCGCCGGCAACCGCTTGCCCCGATGCGCCGATCACCAGCTGGTTGGCATGCTGGGCGCTGTCGGCGTTTTGCTTCACCGCCGCGGTCAGCTGTTCCAGCGAACTGCTGGTCTGTTCCAGCGAGGCCGCTTGCGATTCGGTGCGCGCCGACAGGTTGGCGTTGCCTTCCGCGATTTCCTGCGAGGCGCGCGCCATTTCGCCGGCGCCTTGCCGCACATTGCCGATGACGCCGGCCAGGCCCTGGCTGATGCCGTTGATGGCGCGTTCCAGCTGGCCGATTTCGTCGCCCCGGTCGCTTTCCAGGGTAGCGCTCAGGTCGCCCGCCGCCAGCTGCTGCGCCGCCTGCTTGACTCTTTCCAGCGGCTGGCTGATGGTGTTGCGGATCAGCCAGTACAGCGCAGCCACCATGACCAGCACCGCCGCCAGGCCGAACAGGGCATTGCGGTTGCGCAGCGTGGTGATTTCCTGCGTCAGCTCAGCGGCGTCCTCGTTGCCGACAATCTGCCAGTTCCAGTTCTTGTACAGCGCAAAGGCGGCGATTTTTTCCGGTCCCTTGGCAGCGCCTTCCTGCAAGGCATAACGCATGCTGCCCTCCTTGTGCTCCAGGATATCCCTGATGAAGTCGCGGCCGTCGGCGTCCTTGAGCGCCAGCACATTCTTGCCTTCGTCGGCCGGCGCCACCAGCAGCTTGCCCAGGTCCTTGCCCTGGGCCGCATTGAGCACCTGGAAATAACCGGACTCGCCCAGCTTGGCCGAACGGATGCGAGCCTTCAGCGTTTCGATGTCGCTGCCGATGTCGACCCCGACAAACAGCGCGCCGACGATGGCGCCGGCCTCGTCCTTGACCGGGTTATAGGCGGTCATGTATTCCTTGCCGAACAGGGTGGCGCGGCCGACATACGGCAAGCCGCCCTGCAGGCGCGCATAGCCGGGATGGCCGTGGTCAAGCACGGTGCCTATCGCGCGTTCGCCGTTTTCTTTCTTGAGCGAGGTCGAGATGCGGATGAAGTCGTCGCCGTTCTTGATGAAGATCGTCGCTACCGCCCGGCTGGCCGAAGTGAAGCGGTCGGCGACCGAAAAATTCATGTTGATGACGTCATTGCCGTTTTTCAGCAGCGGCGTCGGCTTGCCGGCGACATCGACGGTCTTGCTGCTGTCGATGGAAAATTTTCCGGGGAAATAGCTGGCCAGCAGCAGCGCAAAACGGTCGGCTTCGCTTTTATGGCTGGCGTCGAATGTATCGAGCATCTGGATCATGGTGCCGGTCCTGCCGGAAATGTCGCGTACTCCGCGCTGCTCCAGCAATTGTGAAGTGGCGCTGGCGCTGGCCCAGCCGTAGACCAGGAAAATCAGGGCGGCCAGCAAAAAGGTAAACAAGCTGAGCTTGACGCCTACGTTGAGGCTGTTGAAGAATTTATTGTTCATTGATTATCCTTTTCTTGTTAGATGGACTGAGCTGGCGAGTGGCATCCTGCCGAATTCCTGGCAATCAAAGTCAATAACGACAACTTTCGCGAAAGTTGAAGGGCGCGCAAGCGTGGCCGGCTGCCTGGGGCCTCAAGAAACGATGCGGCTTGCCGTTAACAGGATCAGGAAAGCGGATAGCTGGATTCCGCCATTCCTGAGTGAAAGGCTCGCGTGCAACTGAAACCCCATCCGAAAAGAAAATCATGACCTGGTTCTATAACTTGAAAATTGCAACCAAACTGCTGCTGTCGTTTGCGTTGATACTGATGCTGACACTGGTGCTGGGCGTGGCCTCGATCACGCAACTGGGGCAGGTCAACGCCACCACCGAAAAAATCAACACCGACTGGCTGCCGAGCGTGCGGGTGCTGCTGACCATGAAGAGCAACCTGGCGCTGCTGCGCAATGTCGAAATGCAGCACGTCATGTCGAACGATGCGGCCGACATGGAAAAGAGCGCTCAATTCATCAGCGAGATCCGGGGCGGCCTGCAAAAGAGCATGAGCGAATATGCGCCCTTGGTGTCGGAACAGGAACGCGCTGTATACGACCAGCTCAAGGATAAAATCCCGCAGTACCTGGAGATTGACAAGAAAATCGTCGAAATATCGCGCGCTTTCAGGAAAGACGATGCGATGAAAGAGATACGCGGCGATTCCCTGGCGGCCATCGTCGAGCTGGACAAGCAGGTTGAAAACCTGGTGAAAATCAATAGCGACGGCAGCGCCGCCTCGGCGAAAGAGGGCGAAGCCATCTACAACAAGGCCCGGGTCTGGATGATAGGGCTGATGATCGCGATGCTGTTGCTGGGTTTCGCCCTGGCGCTGTGGATTGCGCGGGCAGTGGCCCAGCCCCTGGGGTTTGCGGTGGACGTGGCGCGCCGCGTTGCCGGCGGCGATTTGACGGCCGACATAGAAGTCAGGTCCAGGGACGAGACCGGGCAGCTGATGCAAGCGCTGAAAGACATGAACCAGAGCCTGCAGAAAATTGTCGGCGAGGTGCGCAGCGGCACCGATACCATTGCTACCGCCTCCAGCCAGATTGCGGCCGGCAACCAGAACCTGTCGCAGCGTACGGAAGAGCAGGCCAGCTCGCTGGAAGAAACCGCGGCGTCGATGGAACAGCTGACCTCGACCGTCAAGCAGAATGCCGATAACGCCAGCCAGGCCAACCAGCTGGCGGTGTCCGCCTCGGAAGTGGCGCTGCATGGCGGCACGGTGGTGACCCAGGTGGTGAGCACCATGGGCGCGATCAATACCTCGTCGAAAAAGATCGTCGACATCATCGGCGTGATCGACGGCATCGCTTTCCAGACCAACATCCTGGCGCTGAACGCCGCGGTGGAAGCGGCCCGGGCCGGCGAACAGGGACGCGGTTTTGCGGTAGTGGCGGCGGAAGTGCGCAGCCTGGCGCAACGCTCGGCTGCCGCGGCCAAGGAAATCAAGGGCCTGATCGACGACTCGGTTGAAAAAGTCGGGCTCGGCTCGCGGCTGGTCGACCAGGCCGGCACCACCATGGAAGAAATCGTGGCCAGCGTGCGCCGCGTCACCGACATCATGGGCGAAATCACTGCCGCCAGCCAGGAGCAGACCACCGGCATCGAGCAGATCAACCAGGCCATCAGCCAGATGGACCAGGTGACCCAGCAAAACGCTGCTTTGGTGGAAGAAGCCGCGGCGGCCGCGGCCAGCCTGCAGGACCAGGCCGGCGTGCTGGCGGATGTGGTCGGCGCTTTCAAGCTGGAGCGCGTGCATGGCGCGGCGCAGGCAAACCGGATGATCGATATCACGCCGCATGCGCAGATGCTGCGCGGCGCCGCTGCCTAGCCTGGCCTGGCGCGGCGCCGCCATGCCCGGAGCAAGCGGCGTTTTAGGCTCTTGTTCGCGGCATCGGCGTGCGGCCGCCGTGTTTATATTGCAATACGGGCAGTTGCCGCAGCAGGCGGCGCTGCCAACCATGTTAAGGCGCACCGAATGACTATCAAACCGAGCACCAGGGCGGCGACGGCTTCAGCTCGGGATTTTTTGCTGACCGACGGCGATTTTTCCAGGGTCCGCGCGCTGATCCACCAGCGCGCCGGCATCGCGCTGGGCGAACAAAAACGTGAGATGGTGTACAGCCGCTTGTCGCGCCGCCTGCGCGAACTCGGCATGAACGACTTTACTTCGTACCTGGCCTTGCTGGAAGGCGAGAAGGATAGCGCCGAATGGCAAGCCTTCACGAATGCATTGACCACCAACCTGACCGCATTTTTCCGCGAGGCGCATCATTTTCCGCTGCTGGCGGAGCACGCAAAAAAATGCGCGGCGCCGGTGACTGTCTGGTGTTCGGCGGCTTCCACCGGCGAAGAACCGTATTCGATTGCAATGACCCTGATCGAAGCGCTGGGCAGCCGCGCCGCCACGGCCAGCGTGATCGCTACCGACATCGACACCCAGGTGCTGGAAAAAGCCGCGGCCGGCGTCTACACCATGGAGCAGGTCAGCAAGCTGCCGCTGGAACGCCTCAAGCGCTTCTTCCTGAAAGGCAGCGGCGCCCGTGCCGGGCAGGTGCGGATACGGCCGGAAGTGGCGGCCATGGTGAAGTTCGGCCAGCTCAACCTGCTGGATACGCAATGGGGTTTGAAAGAAACGTTCGATGTCATCTTTTGCCGCAACGTGATGATCTATTTCGACAAGCCGACGCAGAACAGGATCCTGCAGCGCTTCGCACCCTTGATGAAACCGCAAGGCTTGCTGTTTGCCGGGCATTCGGAGAATTTTTCCTACGCCAGCCAGCCGTTCCGGCTGCGCGGCCAGACCGTCTATGAACTCGATCCTCGGCAAGCCAAGGGCGGCGCATGATTTCGGCAGCGGAAGAGTCGGTGGCGACCCATCATTATTTTGACCGCGAGTTCGACAGCGCGGCGGTCAAGCTGCTGCCCAACGAATACTACGTCACGCCAGACGACATGGTGCTGAGCACCGTGCTCGGTTCTTGCGTAGCGGCCTGCGTGCGCGACAGCACGGCAGGAGTCGGCGGCATGAATCACTTCATGCTGCCCGATGACGGCAACTCCGGCAACAGCGCATCGGCCTCCATGCGCTACGGCGCCTACGCCATGGAGATGCTGCTCAACGAGCTGCTCAAGGCGGGCGCGCGCCGCGAACGGCTGGAGGCCAAGGTGTTTGGCGGCGGCGCGGTGCTGGCGAACATGACGATGCTCAACATCGGCGACCGCAACGCCGATTTTGTATTGCGTTACCTGCAGATGGAGCAGGTACGGGTGGCGGCGCAAGACTTGCGCGGCAACCTGCCGCGCCGGATCAGCTATTTCCCGAGGAGCGGCAAGGTCATGGTGCGCAGGCTGCACCGCATCAACGAGGCCGAACAGGTCCAGCGCGACGAACAGAAACTGGTGCAGACGCTGGCGCAGCAGCCGGTGCGCAGCAAGGTGGAATTATTCAATACGGCAGTCGTCAAGAAAGCCGTAAAACAAGGCGGAGGCAGCGCGTGAGCGATAAAAAAATCAAAGTATTGTGTGTGGACGATTCGGCGCTGATACGCAGCTTGATGACCGAAATCATCAATAGCCAGCCGGACATGACCGTGGTGGCGACGGCGCCTGATCCGCTGGTGGCGCGCGACCTGATCAAGCAGCTCAATCCCGATGTGTTGACGCTGGATGTCGAAATGCCGCGCATGGACGGCCTGGATTTCCTGGAAAAGCTGATGCGCCTGCGGCCGATGCCGGTGCTGATGGTGTCTTCGCTGACAGAGCGCGGTTCCGAAATCACGCTGCGCGCGCTGGAGCTGGGGGCGGTCGATTTTGTCACCAAGCCGCGCCTTGGCATACGCGAAGGTTTGCTGGAATATACCGACCTGATCGCCGACAAGATCCGCGCCGCCGCCCGCGCCCGCCTGCAATCGGCGCGCCGGCCCGGGGCCGATGCGGCGGCGGGGCAGGCGCCGATGCTGCGCAGCCCTCTGCTGAGTACCGAAAAACTGATCATCATCGGCGCTTCCACCGGCGGCACCGAAGCGATCCGGGAAGTATTGCAGCCGCTGCCGCCGGATTGCCCGGGCATCATGATCGCGCAGCATATGCCGCCCGGCTTTACCCGGTCATTTGCGCAGCGCCTGGACGGCTTGTGCCGCATCACCGTCAAGGAAGCGGAACACGGCGAGCGGGTATTGCCGGGCCATGCCTATATCGCGCCCGGCGGCTTCCATCTGTCGCTGGCGCGCAGCGGCGCCAACTATGTCGCCCACCTGGACCAGGAAGACCCGGTCAACCGCCACCGGCCTTCGATCGACGTGCTGTTCGATTCGGTCGCCCAGCATGCCGGCAAGAACGCCATCGGCGTGATCCTGACCGGCATGGGACGAGACGGCGCGGCCGGTCTGCTGCGCTTGCGCCAGGCTGGCGCTTACACCCTGGCGCAAGACGAAGCCAGCTGCGTGGTGTTCGGCATGCCGCGCGAAGCGATCGCCATGGGGGCGGCCAACGAGGTAGCCGGCATAGCGGAAATGAGCGCGCGCCTGATGGCGCGTCTGATGTCGTACGGCGAACGCTCGAACCGGGTGTAAAAAACGGTGTGAACAATTTCCGCCCTGTGTTTTTTTACATTTGTGACGTTATACAGGCATAGCGTCAGGAATGCGGGCATGCGTGCCAGGTCCTATTTTTAGTGTGGAGTAATCATGGTTGATAAAAGTATCAAAATTCTGGTGGTGGACGATTTTCCTACCATGCGGCGGATTGTAAGGAACCTGTTGAAAGAACTCGATTTCGTCAATGTCGACGAAGCCGAGGACGGCGCGGCAGGGCTGGCCAAGCTCAAGGACGGCAATTTCGGGTTTGTCGTGTCCGACTGGAACATGCCCAACATGGATGGCCTGACCATGCTGCAATCGATACGCGCCGATCCGGCCCTGTCCAGGCTGCCGGTGCTGATGGTGACGGCCGAAGCCAAGAAGGAAAACATCATCGCCGCCGCCCAGGCCGGCGCCAACGGCTATGTGGTCAAGCCTTTTACCGCGGCCACGCTGGAGGAAAAGATCACCAAGATATTCGAGAAAATTGCGAAAGAGAGCGCTTGATATGAGCCTGCACGCCTTACAGATGCCGGCGGCCGGCGATTCCGCCGAGCAGCTGGTCAACCGCATCGGCCACCTGACGCGCCTGCTGCGCGAAAGCATGCGCGAACTCGGCCTGGACCAGGAAATCGCCAAGGCGGCGCAGGCGATCCCGGATGCCCGCGATCGCCTGAACTACGTGGCGGCGATGACAGAGCGCGCCGCCGAACGGGCCTTGAACGCGATCGACGTCGCCCAGCCGATCCAGGAAAAACTCAGCAAGCAGGCCAAGACGCTCAGCCAGCGCTGGGACGAATGGTTTGTCAGCCCGGTCGAACTGGACGATGCCCGGGTGCTGGTGCTCGATACCCGCAATTACCTGAAAGACGTGCCGCAGCAGGCTTCGGCCATCAACGCGCAGCTGATGGAAATCATGATGGCGCAGGACTTCCAGGACCTGACCGGCCAGGTCATCAAGAAAATGATGGAAGTCGTGCAGGAAATGGAAAAACAGCTGCTGCAGGTGTTGATCGACAATACGCCGCTGGAAAAACGCAGCGACGGCAACGGCCTGTTGAACGGTCCGCAAATGAATGCGGATGAAAATCCCGACGCGGTGTCCGACCAGGAACAGGTCGACGACCTGCTGTCCAGCCTGGGCTTCTGACCCGGACCATGGCGGATCCGCATCACGCCTGAAACAAAAGCGGCCAGGGCGGCGGTAGACACGCCCCGGCCGCAGCGATTGCCTGAGCAGCACCGCTATCCCCGCCTTGTTTGCCCGATTGCATCTGCGCCCTTGCATCAATAATCGATATTGATAGGGCGCTGTTCGTCCCTTCTGGTTCGGAGCATGCATGGCGGAAGAAAGCGATCTCGAAAAGACGGAACCCGGTTCTCCCCGGCGCCTGGAAAAGGCGCGCGAAGAAGGCCAGGTTGCCCGTTCGCGCGAGCTGAGCACGTTTGTCATGCTGAGCACCGGCATAGGCGGCTTGTGGCTGACGGCCGTGCCGATGGCGGAGCATATCGGCCATGCCTTGCGGCAGGGCATGCAATTCAAGCGCGCCGCCGCCTTCGATACCTCCTACATGCTGACCCAGGCCGCCGCTGCCGGGCAGGAAGCGCTGCAGGCTTTGCTGCCGTTGCTGGCCATGCTGGCGCTGGCTGCCCTGGCGGCGCCGTTGATGCTGGGCGGTTGGCTGTTTGCGCCGGATGCGCTGGCGCCCAAATTTTCCAAGCTCAATCCGGCGGCCGGCATTGCCCGCATCTTTTCCAGCCAGTCGCTGGCGGAACTGTTCAAGGCATGCACGAAATCGGTACTGGTGGGCGGCATCGCCTACTGGGTCATGTCGCGCAACCTCGATACGCTGCTGGGCTTGCTGAGCGAACCGGTGCACGGCGCATTGGCGCATACGGTACGGCTGGTGGCCAATTGCTGCGGCCTGATCATTGCTTCGCTGCTGCTGGTGGCCGCCATCGACGTGCCATACCAGCTGTGGAGTTATTACCGCAAGCTGCGCATGACGCGCGAAGAGCTGAAGCAGGAACACAAGGAAAGCGAAGGCGATCCGCACGTCAAGGGGCAGATCCGGCGCCAGCAGCAACAGATGGCGCGGCGGCGCATGATGGCCGAGGTGGCGACCGCCGACGTGGTGGTCACCAACCCGACCCACTTTGCGGTCGCACTCAAATACAGCGACAAGGAAATGCGCGCGCCCAGGGTGGTTGCCAAGGGCACCGACCTGATAGCGCTGCGCATCCGCGCCATCGGCGCCGAACACAAGATTCCCATGCTGGAAGCGCCGCCCCTGACCCGGGCGCTGTATCGCCATACCAACCTGGGCGAAGAAATCCCGGCTGCGCTGTACACCGCGGTGGCGGAAGTGCTGGCCTGGGTTTACCAGCTGCAGCGCTGGCGCAGCGAGGGCGGCATCGCGCCACGCACACCGGCTGACCTGCCGGTTCCCGATTCACTCGACACTTTAGGAAGCCCGGCATGAAGCCAGCAGGCCCAGCTTTTTCATTCAGTTCCTTGCCCCGCCTGGGGGCCGCCATATTGGCTGGCGATGGCGTCAAGGGCATGGCCGGCCCGGTGCTGATCATCATGATCCTGGGCATGATGATCCTGCCCCTGCCGCCGTTCCTGCTCGACCTGCTGTTCACCTTCAATATCGCGCTGTCGGTGATGGTGCTGCTGGTCAGCATGTACACCATGAAAGCGCTGGATTTCGCCGCCTTCCCGGCGGTCTTGCTGTTTTCTACCTTGCTGCGCCTGTCGCTCAACGTGGCTTCCACCCGCGTGGTGCTGCTGGAGGGCCATACCGGGCCGGACGCCGCCGGCAAGGTGATCGAAGCCTTCGGCCATTTCCTGGTGGGCGGCAATTTTGCCGTCGGCATCGTGGTGTTCGTGATCCTGGTGGTGATCAACTTCATGGTCATCACCAAGGGCGCGGGGCGGATTGCCGAAGTCGGCGCGCGCTTCACGCTGGATGCGATGCCAGGCAAGCAGATGGCGATCGACGCCGACCTCAACGCCGGCCTGATCGGCGAAGACGTAGCGCGCAAGCGCCGCGCCGAAGTCGCGCAGGAAGCGGATTTCTACGGCTCCATGGACGGCGCCAGCAAGTTCGTGCGCGGCGATGCGGTGGCAGGTTTGCTGATCATGGTGATCAATGTGGTCGGCGGCCTGATCGTCGGCGTCGCCCAGCACGGCCTGGATATTTCGGTGGCGGCCAAGAACTACACCTTGCTGACCATCGGCGACGGCCTGGTGGCGCAGATCCCGGCGCTGGTGATTTCTACCGCCGCCGGCGTCATCGTTTCGCGCGTGACGACCGACGAAGATGTCGGCCAGCAGTTGATGGGGCAGCTGTTCTCCAATCCGCAGGTGCTGTTCCTGACCGCCGGCATCATCGGCCTGATGGGACTGGTGCCGGGCATGCCGCATGTGGCGTTCCTGATCATTGCCGGCGGCCTGGTCTATCTCGGCCGGCGCTTGCTGCAGAAAAGCGCGGCGGCGGAATATGCGGCCAAGGCGCCGCCGCCTTCCGCGGCAGCTGCCGAGCCGGCGGACGCCAGCTGGGACGACGTGGCGCTGGTCGATCCGCTCGGGCTGGAAGTCGGCTACCGCCTGATTTCCCTGGTGGACCGCAGCCAGAACGGCGAGCTGCTGGGCCGCATCAAGAGCATCCGCAAGAAATTCGCGCAGGACATCGGCTTCCTGGTGCCGGTAGTGCATATCCGCGACAACCTGGAACTCAAGCCGAATTCCTATGTGATCACGCTCAAAGGCGTCGAGATCGCCAACGGCGAAGCCTGGCCTGGCCAGTGGATGGCGATCAACCCGGGCCAGGTCAGCGCCACCTTGCCCGGCGTGCAGACGGCCGATCCGGCGTTTGGCTTGCCGGCGGTCTGGATCGAAAGCCACATGCGGGAGCAGGCCCAGATCTACGGTTACACCGTGGTCGACGCCAGCACCGTGATCGCCACCCACCTGAACCACCTGATCCATGCCCATTCGGCGGAACTGCTGGGACGGCAGGAAGTGCAGCAGCTGCTGGACCGTGTCGCCAAGGATGCGCCGAAGCTGATCGAAGACCTGGTGCCCAAGCTGCTGTCGCTGACGACGCTGCAGAAAGTGTTGCAAAACCTGCTGGACGAAAGCGTATCGATACGCGACATGCGCACCATCCTCGACGTCCTGCTGGAGCACGGAGGCACGGTCAGCGACGCTACCGAACTGACATCGCTGGTGCGGCTGGCGCTGGGCCGGGCCATCACCCAGCAGCTGTTCCCGGGCAACGGCGAACTGCAGGTGATCGGCCTCGACGGCTCGCTCGACCGCGTCCTGCTGCAGGCATTGAGCAACGGCAGCGGGCTGGAGCCGGGGCTGGCCGACAGCCTGCTGGCGCAGACCCAGGCCGCGATCGCACGCCAGGAACAGTTCGGCCTGTCGCCGGTGCTGGTGGTGCAGCATCCGCTGCGGGTCTTGCTGGCGCGCTTCCTGCGCCGCAGCCTGCCGCAGCTCAAGGTGCTGTCGCACGCCGAAATTCCTGATACCCGCACCATCAAAGTAACCGCCACTATCGGAGGCAAGGCTTGAACATGCACACTGACAGCGTCACCATCGTCGCCCCGTCCAGCCGCGAAGCGCTGCGCCTGGTGCGCGAACGGCTGGGGCCGGACGCCATCATCGTTTCCAGCCGGGCGACCGCCGCCGGCGCCGAAATCGTCGCCATGCTGGAAACCGCGGGCGATGCGCGGCCGGCATCTGCACCAGCCCCGGCTCCTGTGGTTGCCGCACCGGCGGCGGTGGCAGCACCAGTGGCCATGCAGCCGGCCGCAAGCGCCGCCGCGCCATCCGGCACGGACAGCAACGGTAGCGTTATCAGCGAAATCCATTCGATGCGCGGCATGATCGAAGAGCAGCTGGCCGGCCTGGTGTGGAACGACAAGCAGCGCCGTGACCCGGTGCGCGGCCACCTGCTGCGCACCTTGCTGGGCGCCGGCTTCAGCGCCAGCCTGGCGAAAGCGATGCTGGACCACCTGCCGACCGGCCAGAATTTCGGCTCCGGCATGGCGTGGGTCAAGGCCGAACTGGCGCGCAACCTGCCTTTGATGGAAAACGAAGATGCGCTGATGGATGGCGGCGGCGTCTATGCCTTGATGGGCCCGACCGGGGTCGGCAAGACCACCACCACCGCCAAGCTGGCGGCGCGCTGCGTGATGCGCTTCGGCGCCGACAAGCTGGCGCTGCTGACTACCGACAGCTACCGCATCGGCGCGTTCGAGCAGTTGCGCATCTACGGCAAGATCCTGGGCGTATCGGTGCATGCGGTGAAAGACGCAGCCGACCTGCGGCTGGTGCTGGAGGATTTGCGCGACAAGCACATGGTCTTGATCGATACGGTCGGCAAGAGCCAGCGCGACCGCAGCGTCTCCGAGCAGGTCGCCATGCTGTGCGGCGCCGGCCGTCCGGTCAAGCGCTTGCTGCTGCTGAACGCCGCCAGCCACGGCGACACCCTGAATGAGGTGGTGCATGCCTACAAGGACAGCGCCGGCGGCAACCAGCTGGCGGGCTGCATTTTCACCAAGACCGACGAAGCCACCCATCCGGGGGCATTGCTGGATACCGTGATCCGCCACCGGCTGCCGGTGCACTACGTCTCTTGCGGCCAGAAAGTGCCGGAGAACCTGATGCTGGCCGAGCGTTCGCAACTGGTCGACAGCGTGTTCCAGAGCGCCAGCCGCAGCGCCTTGTTTGTTCCGGGCGAAGCTGACCTGGGCGAGCTGCCGGCGGCATTGAACAACGACGCCGAACTGGCGGCCGCGTCTGCCGCCACCGAACGCTTGCGCGGCCAATGCCAGCAACTGATCCGGGTGCTGGCGCACGACGCCGAAGAGCTGGCGGCCAACGCCGCTGCGCTGGCCGGCGGCGAGATCGGCTTCGAGACCAGCAGCCGGCTATGGCGCGACCTGGCGGACGACAGCACCGGCAGCCAGGCAGTGGTCCACAAGCTGCTGGCGCATGCAAAAACGGAAATCGGCCTTGCTTGCAACGACCATGTGCTGGCGATCAGCGGCAAGACCGAGCTGGCCGCCAGCCGCAGCGGCGACGCCTATGCCTTGCAATCCAGCGTGCTGCTGTCGGATCGCGACGGCATGCCGCTGGCGGCGCCGCATCAATTGCTGTCCACCGCGTTTGCCGCCGCTGCAAACGGCGCCGTAGCCACGCCGGCGCTACGCCAGCTGGCGTGGGTGCATGGCCAGGATTTCGGCAAGCCGGTGGTGCACCTGCTCGACAAAATGCCGGCGCCAGGCTTGATCGAATCCTGGCAGGCCGGCGGCATGTCATGGCTGGCCCGTGCGCGCGGCACCACTTGCGTGCTGGACGGCGCAGCCAGGACATCGCTGTCAAAACTGGCGGAACGGCTGGTGTTCGATGCGCCTCAGGCGATGTTCTACAAGGGCAAGCCGGCGCAACAGATGCTGGCGGAGACGGCAGTTGCCTTGCCCGGCGACAAAAGGCACGATGCGGGCGCATTCAATGTGCGCTGCGTGGCTGTGCGCATCGTCGATCCGCACAGCGGAAAACTGCTGGCCGGCTGGTACCTGCTGACCAATCTTGCGCCGTCGGCGACGGCGTCGCAGCTTGCCGCGTGGGCCTGCTGGAAACAAGCCGCCGATCCTTACTACAAGCTGCTCAAGAAAGCGGTCCAGCAGCTCGATGCCTGCACCGAGCCGGGCGACAGCCAGATGCAAAAGCGCCTGCTGGTCGCCGCGCAAGTCAGCACCACCGTCTGGCGCCTGGCGCATAACCGCGGCAGCTGGGCCGGCGCCGCTCGCGCGCTGCTGGCCCGGCTGGCCGGCCATCGGATCCGCGCCGGCGCGGCCAGCGCCAGTTCCGCGGCAGCGCTGTTTGAAGGTTTCGGCAAGCTGATCGCCCTGCTGGATGCGCTGGCGCTGGATGCCGATAGCGTCCCCGGCCTGGCGCCGGCGACGGGCGCTGCGGCGTTGCCCGGATGAAGGGACGTCTGTGAGCAAAGTAGTCAGCGACCAGGCAGATGGTTTGCGCAACCTGATGGCGCAACATTCGGGCATGCAGGCGGCGCGCGTCATCGCGCTGGTCGGCAGCAGTCCAAGGATAGGCGTCACCAGCGTTGCCTTGAACCTGGCCGCGGCCCTGGTGCAGCAAGGAAAAGAAGTGCTGCTGCTGGACGAGCAGGGCGGCGCGCGGTCGGCAACGGCAATGTGGGCCGGCGCCGCGGCGCGCAGCTGGTCCGATGTTGCCGGCGGCCTGCCGCTGTCGGCCGCGGCGTCGCGCCTGGCTTGCGGCGCGCTGCTGCTGGCGGTGCGCCAGGGCGATGCTCCTGCCGTGGCTGAGGTGCGCAATCTGTTCCAGGGACAGGTGATCCTGGTCGACGCCGGTCTCGACCGCGACGGCGCCTTGTCGCCGCTGGCGGCGCAGGCCGACGATGTAGTGGTGGTGCTGCGGCCGCAGGCGGCTTCCATCACGGCTGCCTACGCCTGCATCAAGCAGCTGCATTACGCGCATGCCCTGCAGCGCCTGCGGATCATGCTCAACCTGGCGGCCGGCATGCCGGAGGCGCAGCGCGTGCTGGGCAACCTGGCCGGCGCCGGCAGCCGTTACCTGGGGCTGGCGCTGGAGCCTGCCGGCTGCGTGGCGGAAGATCCGCAGCTGGTGCGCGCGCTGGGACTCAAGCTGAGCGTGGTAGAGGCATTCCAGACCAGCGCCGCGGCAATCGATTTCCGCCGCATCGCTGGCCAGCTGCTGCAATGGCCGCGCCCTGTTGTTAACCGAAATCTGGACACTGTGTGAGTAAAGCAGGAAGAGGAATCCATATGTATACGGCTCAGGGAAAAATCGACAAATCCGGCACGCTGGCGCAATACGCGCCGCTGGTGCGGCGCCTGGCTTTGCAGCTGATCGCGAAATTGCCGGCCAGCGTGGAGCTGGACGACATGATCCAGGCCGGCATGCTGGGCCTGCTGGACGCCGCCAACCGCTACCAGGACGACCAGGGCGCGCAGTTCGAGACCTACGCCAGCCAGCGTATCCGCGGCGCGATGCTGGACGAGCTGCGCGCCAACGACTGGCTGTCGCGCGGCTTGCGGCAATCGTCGCGCAAGGTCGACGCCGCGGTGCAGGCGCTGGAGCAGAAGCTGGCGCGTCCGCCCAGCGAGCGTGAAATCGCGGTGTCGATGCAGCTGTCGCTGGAAGACTACCAGCACCTGCTGCAGGAAATCCACGGTTCGCAGCTGGTGTATTACGAAGACTGCGAAGGCGGCAGCAATGAAAATTCCTTTCTCGACCGCCAGCACGACAGCAGCGACCGCAGCGGCGCCGCAGATCCGCTGCAGCGTTTGCTGGACAGCGGCATGCGCCACATGCTGGTGGAGGCGATCGCCCTGATGCCGGAGCGCGAACGGCTGCTGCTCAGCCTGTACTACGAGCAGGAGATGAACCTGCGTGAAATCGGCGCCATCCTGGAAGTCAGCCAGTCGCGCGTCTGCCAGCTGCATAGCCAGGCCATCAGCCGCCTGCGGGTGCGCTTGAATGAAACCAGCCGGAGCGAGGTAGCCTGAGATGAGCGACCTGGCCGGCTTCGGGCCTAGGCTGAGGCGACTGTTGTTTTGCGGCGCGGCCGGCTGGCTGGCGGCCGCGGGTGTCTGTGCCGGAGAACGGCCAGCCACGGCAATCAGCCTGGGTACTTATATGGGACGCGCGGAGAATCCGCCGGCCGGGCCCGGCGCCGTCCGGCTTGACAGCGGCGCCGCCGCAGGCGGACAAGGCAGGGTGGCAGGTTCCTGGAGCACTACTGTTTCCACGCCCGCGCTGTTCTACCGCGGGGTGGCTTATCAGTCGGTTCAGGTAGCTCCGGTCGGCAGCGGCGTCTCTTCAGGCTCCCGGACCCGCCGGGTCGGCTGGCGCTACAGTTTCCTGACAGCGCCGCCGGCCGGCATCCATGCCTATCTGTGCAACTACGCCAGGTGTGCCGCTCTTAGCGGCGCCAGCGGCAGCACCGCCGCCTTTGACGGCGACAACGGCTGGTCGAATTTCGTGTTTGCTTTTGTGATCGACGGGCGCGGAGCCTTGACCCCGGCATTGCAGGGCGCGGCCAGCCAGGTGATGGTCAGCTACGAGTAAACCGAGCTATGGGGTAGGCGGCGTTCAGCTCGACGCCAGGCTATGGCCGTTGCCGAGCCCGACCTGGTGCTTGCCGTCGGCGCCATACAGCGATTGGCCGTGGGCGCGCAGGAAATTGATCGAGCGCCGCACAAAATCCAGGTGGGTATGGATCATGATGCCGTTGCGATGGTTGTAGTCGCGGGCCTGGGCTGCAAGCACCAGCAGTTCTTGCCAGGCTTGCTGCAGGTTGCCGCCGCCGGCCGCCGCCGCGGCGTCGCCGCCGGTTCGTCCCGCGTCGAAACCGGCCGCCCGTTGCCGCCGTTCCCGTTCCTGCTCAAGCGCAGTGATGCGTTCCGCCAGCTGGACCTTGCGTTCGGTGATCAGCGGCAGTCCATCGAAACGGCTCTTGATCAGCGCCTCCGCTTCCTGGTCCAGCAGGTCGAGAAAGGCCTCCATGACGGCGCGCTCCTGCTGCAGGTGCTTGAAGAGCGCGCTGCTCATGACGGTTTCTTGCCCAGCAGGTCGCGTACCGTATCGAGCAAGCCGTCGGCGATTTTTTCGGGATTGATCTGATAGCGGCCTTCGCTGATGGCCTGGCGTATCTCGGCGACCCGGGCGGCGTCGAAATCGCCGGCGCCGGGTTGCAGCAACTGGGTTTGCAGCTGGCGCACTTGCGCCGACAGTGAATTCAGGGCGGCTGGCATAGGCGGGCTGGCGCTGTTGGCGGTGCCGGCGGCAGCGGCGTCGGCGGATGCGGCGCGCGCCGCGTTATCCTTGCTGGACGCCGCGTTGGCTGGGCTTGACACGCTATTGAGCGGCTTTGTAGGTTGATCGATTTTCAAGATGTTTCCTCTAAGGGATCTGTTCGTTATAACGGCAGCTTGCGCGGAATGTTTAGGGTTCCGGCTAAAAATGCCTGGATTGCTGTAAAAACAAGCGTCAATTCGGCAATTCTACCGAACCATCGGCACGGGCGATGCCGCTCAGCATCTGCCCTGCCTGCGTCTTCACCTGTACCGCCACGCCGGCAGCGGCATTGGTCATCGCCCGTCCTTCGGTGCTGACGACGAAGCCCGAGCCTTGCGACTGGACTTTGACGCTTTGCCCCTGCCGTATCACGGTGGCGCCGCGCAGCAGTTCCAGCCGCAGCGGCGCGCCCAGGGCAATCCGGTTCGAGGCTACCATGCCGGCGGCTTGCTGCGGATTGGTGACCACGCCGCGCGGCAGGGTGCTGAGGTCGCCCTGGCGCAGCTGGATATCGGCGGGGCCGACGGTGTCGCCGGCATCGATGGGACGGCTGGCTACATAGTAGTTCGCCACCACCGCCACATAGGCGGGCACATAGCGCGTCCATGCCGGCGTAGTGGAACCGTTGCCGTTGCAGCGCAGGCCGACCGAGATCCGTCCCCAGACCCGGGCGCCGGCGGGCAGGAACGCTTCCAGTGCATCGCAGGCGGGCAGGGCGCCTGACATCGGCGTCTCGATGCGGATGCTGACCTTGCCGGGCAAGCCGCCGGCCTGGGCCAGCAGGAACTGCTCTATCACCGGCCTGGCGCTGCCGCTCAGTTCCGCTGTCCTGGCGGATGCGGCCCGGCTGCCGGCGCCTGGTTCTGCCGCGGCAAGGACCAGGCAGGTAATCGCAAGCCGGCGGCGCCGGGATAATGGTGCATGCATATCGAATCTTCCCTCAATCGGAATTCATGGCGACGGAATGTCCGCCATCAGATTCTAGACAACCGCGCACCGTCGCCAAGCGCCGAACTGGGCGCGGTTTGGCGTGTTGTTTGGGGTATTGGATTGTTATGCCCTGCCTATAATGGTTTGCGGAAACCTGTTGCGCCGGTTCAAAAAATCCTGCCGGAAGGCGATCTGAAAATCAAGGACATGCAATGGCGAACGTGAGCGAATTCGATGAAGAAGTCCCGGCCACCCTGGCGGATTTCCTGCGGCAGATGCGTTTGAAGCAAACCGGCGAGAACGGCAAGAGGCTGTCGCTGACCGCGATGCACCGGCGCTGCGGCTTGTCGGTGCCGGTGCTGAGCAAACTCGAAACCGGCAGGGTCACCGATCCCAGCGGATCGACCATCAAGCGCGTGCTGGACGGTTACCGGCTGAGCTTCGAGGATGTCGCAAAATATTTTCCCGGCCCCAAATGAGACCGGCATGGCGTATCTTGAATTGAGGCCGAATCAGCCGCCTGTTCCGCTGATTGCCGCCGGCGCCCGCTACCTATAATCGCTTTCATCAAAAGGTCTGTTGAGGGTAGGTACAAGATGGTAGACAAACTGGATGCAGCACTGCGCTTTCAGCAGGAAGCGCTGAACCTGAGGGCGCGCCGGCAAGAGGTGCTGTCGTCGAATATCGCGCACGCCGATACGCCCAATTACAAGGCGCGCGATTTCGATTTCAGCAGCAGCCTGACGCAAGCGATGGCGCAAGGCCGGCAGGCGCAGCCGGTGTCGATGGCGACCACTTCCGCGCGCCACATCCAGGGCCAGGCCATGGCCGCCGGCGAACCGGATTTGCTGTACCGGGTGCCGACCCAGTCCAGCATCGACGGCAATACCGTGGAGATGGATGTCGAGCGCGTCAATTTCACCGACAACGCGGTCCACTACGAATCCGGCCTGACCGTCATCGGCGCCCAGATCAAGTCGCTGCTGTCAGCGGTGCAGCAATGAATTTCCAGTTTTAGCCAGCAAGGATCAAGCCATGCCGTCCAATGTATCCATGAATATTTTCGACGTTGCCGGTTCCGCCATGAGCGCGCAATCGCAACGCATGAACGTCACCGCCAGCAACCTGGCCAATGCCGACAGCGTGTCCGGTCCCGATGGCCAGCCCTATCGCGCCAAGCAGGTGGTGTTCGCGGTGGCGGCAGGAGACCAGCAGGATCCGGCCAGCGCCGTCGGCGGCGTGCAGGTGGCGGGCGTGGTGGAAGACCAGTCGCCGCTGCGCATGGTGTACGACCCCAAGCATCCGCTGGCCAACGCCAGCGGCTACGTCACCATGCCGAACGTCAATGTGGTGGAAGAGATGGTCAACATGATTTCCGCTTCGCGCTCTTACCAGGCCAATGTCGAGGTGCTCAATACCGCCAAGAACATGATGCTGAAGACGCTGACCATCGGCCAGTGACGAAGCACCGATTGCAGTTCCGATTTGAACGATTAATCCGCGGCCGCCGCAGCGGCGCCGCTTCAGGAGAAAACCATCATGGCAGTATCTGGCGTTTCAACCGACAACAGCGCAGCAGGGGCGCTGGCCGGGGCCGCATCCAGCAGTTCCGACCAGGAACAGCGCTTCCTCAAATTGCTGGTTACCCAGCTGAATAACCAGGACCCGCTGAACCCGATGGACAACGCCGAGCTGACTTCGCAGCTGGCGCAGATGAGCACCGTCAGCGGCATCGAAAACCTGAACAGCACGCTGACTTCGCTGGTGGCGCAGACCGGCGCCAGCCAGACCTTGCAGGCGGCGTCGCTGATCGGCCATACGGTGTTGACGCCAGGCAGCAGCGTGGCGCTCAAGGACAGCGCCGCTACCTCCTTCGGGCTGGACATGCAAGGCGCGGCCGATACGGTCAAGGTCACGATTACCGACGCCGCCGGCAATACGGTGCGCACGATCGATGTCGGCGCGCTGCCGCAAGGCACCAAGACCTTGTCGTGGGACGGCAAGAACGACACCGGTACCGCGATGGGCGACGGCGCCTACAAAATCAGCGTGGCTGCTTCCGTCGGCGGCAGCGCAGTCGCGGCGAACACGCTGACGTACTCGCAGGTTGCCAGCGTGGCGCAGACGGCCAGCGGCGTGACGTTGAACCTGGGCGCGGCCGGCACGGCGGCATTGAGCGACGTTAAGCAGTTTCTATAAATCCGGCTTTTTTTCATTGTTTTTCCGTAACCCGGAAGCTGAAAAAAATGCTGCAAATTGATTTCAAAAGGAGTGGACCATGGGGTTTCAACAAGGCGTAAGCGGATTGAATGCAAGTTCCAGCAATCTCGATGTGATCGGCAATAATGTCGCCAACTCGGGCACCGTGGGCTTCAAGGCGGGCAGTGTCCTGTTTGCCGATGTGTATGCGGGTTCGCGGGTCGGCCTCGGCACCCAGGTGGCCGGCGTTTCGCAAAACTTCACCCAGGGCGCGGTGCAGACCAGCACCCGTGCGCTGGACGTGGCGATCACCAACGGCGACGGTTTTTTCCGCCTGGCCAGCCCATCCGGCGAGGTGTCCTATTCGCGCAACGGCCAGTTCACTATCGACAAGGATAACTACATCGTCAATTCCGGCGGCCTGCGCGTGACCGGCTACCAGGTCGGCGCCAATGGCAGCATCGCCGGCGGCACACCGGCAGCCTTGCAGTTGCCGGCTGCCGCGATGACGCCGAACGCCACCACCAAGATCAATGCGCAATACAACATCGATTCGCGCAGCACGGTGCCCGTCACCGCGCCTTTCAACGCGACAGATTCCACCAGTTTCAACTACCAGAACGCGGTGACCGGCTACGATTCTCTGGGCAATCCGCATGAAATCACGAATTTCTTCGTGAAGACCGCGGCGAATGCCTGGGATGTCTACCAGACCGTCGACGGCGGCGCCAGCAGCAATATCGGCTCGTTGACCTTCGATACGGCCGGCAAGATGCTGACGCCTGCCGCCGGCACCCTGGCTCCTGCCGCAGTACCGCTGGCAAACGGCGCGGCGCCGATGAACTTCACGATCAACCTGACCGGCACCACGCAGTTCGGCAACGACAACGCGGTCGCCAAGCAGACCCAGGACGGTTATACCTCCGGCAGCCTGACTGCGTTCGCCATCAATCCGGACGGCACCGTAACCGGCAAGTACTCGAACGAACAGACCAAGACCCTGGGCCAGATCGTCCTCACTTCCTTTGCCAATCCGGACGGCCTGCAATCCAAGGGCGGCAATGTCTGGGCTGAAACCGCGGCGTCAGGCCAGCCGCTGGTCGGGACGGCGGGCGCCGGCACCAAGGTTGGCTCCTTGACTTCGGGCGCGCTGGAATCGTCCAACGTCGACCTCACCGCCGAACTGCTCAACATGATCATTGCGCAGCGTACCGACCAGGCCAACGCGCAAACCGTGAAGACCCAGGACCAGGTCATGCAGACCCTGGTGAGCATGCGCTGATGATGGATTTTTTCGTCATTAGCGCGGCGGCGGGAACCGGCCGGGAGAACCCATGGACCGCATGATCTACATCGCCATGAGCGGCGCCAAGCAGGCCATGGAGCAGCAAGCTTCGGTAGCCAGCAACATGGCCAACGTCTCGACTCCCGGTTTCCGCGCGCAGCTGAACAATTTCCGCGCCGTGCCGGTTGTCGGCGAGGAAGCGGCGACCCGCGCCTTCGTGGTGACTTCGACGCCCGGCGCCGACATGAGCACCGGGCCGTTGACCGAAACCGGACGGCCGATGGACGTGGCGGTGCGCGGCGACGGCTGGCTGACGGTGCAGACCGCGGACGGCGGCGAAGCGTATACGCGGGTCGGCAACCTGCAGGTAGGCGCCGACGGCCAGCTGATGACGATGGACAAGCTGCCGGTGATCGGCGACGCCGGACCGATGGCGGTGCCGCCCGGCGCCGCGGTGATGATATCGACCGACGGCCTGGTGAGCGCCATCGGCGCCGGCGATCCGGCTACCAACGTGGCCCAGGTCGGCCGCTTGAAACTGGTCAATCCGGCTGCCGGCGATTTGCTGCGCGGCGACGACGGCTTGTTCCGCATGCGTGCGGGGGCTGCCGCGCCGGATGCCGATCCGGCGGTGACGCTGCAGACCGGCGTGGTGGAAGGCAGCAATGTCAACCCGGTGTCGGCGATGGTGGAAATGATCGCCAATGCGCGCAGTTTTGAAATGCAGATGAAGGCGGTCAAGAGCGCCGATGAAAACGACCAGCGCGCCAACCAGCTGCTGAGCATGAGCAGCTAAAGCAGCCAATCCATTTTTCGACAGGAATTTCACCATGATACGTTCCCTTTCCATCGCCAAGAGCGGCCTCGATGCGCAACAGCAGCAGCTCGACGTGATATCGAACAACCTGGCCAACGTCGGCACCACCGGCTTCAAGCGCAGCCGCGCAGTGTTCGAAGACCTGATGTACCAGAACCTGCGCCAGGTAGGCGGCCAGACTTCGGACCAGACCAACCTGCCGTCCGGCCTGCAGATCGGCACCGGCGTGCGGCTGGTGGCGACCGAGCGGATCCATACCCAGGGCAACCCGACCAAGACCGACAATACCAAGGACGTGGCGATTACCGGCGACGGTTTCTTCCAGGTGCAAATGCCGGACGGCACCACCGCCTATACGCGCGACGGTTCGTTCCAGTCCGACTCCACCGGCCAGCTGGTCACCGCCAGCGGCTATCCGGTGCAGCCGGCCATCACCATCCCGCAAAACGCCACCAGCATGACCATCGCCAAGGACGGCACGGTGTCGGTGACCCAGGCCGGCAGCACCGCCAGCGTGCAGGTCGGCCAGATCCAGCTGGCGACGTTCCTGAACTCGACCGGCTTGCAAAGCAATGGCGAGAACCTGTACACAGAAACCAATGCTTCCGGCACCGCCAACCAGACCACGCCGGGCCAGAACGGCGCCGGCACGCTGAGCCAGGGTTATGTCGAATCGTCGAACGTGAATGTAGTGGAAGAACTGGTGAACATGATCCAGACCCAGCGTTCTTACGAAATCAACAGCAAGGCGGTCACGACTTCTGACCAGATGTTGCAGCGCCTTACGCAGTTGTGATGGCGGCGCCGATGAAATATTGCACCAGGTGCCTGCTGCCGGCGGCGCTGCTGCTGGGCGGCTGCGCGCAATTGCCGCGCGAGCCGCTGGTGCAGCAGCCGATGACCGCGCGCGCGGAAGTGCGGCCGGCGGCGCCGGTGAATGGCGCCATCTACCAGTCCGGCTTCAGCAGCCAGGCCTTGTTCGAAGACCGGCGGCCGCGCAATGTCGGCGACATCTTGACCATCATCGTCAGCGAAAACGTCAACGCCAGCAAGAATTCGGCGGCCAACGCCAGCCGCAACGGCAGCACCAGCAGCGCGCTGGCGGCGATACCGAAGATTTTCGGCGGCCTGTTCGGCAATCTGGACGCCGACGCCAAGGCCAGCAACGCATTGACCGCCAAGGGCGGCGCCAACGCGGCCAATACCTTTAACGGCGTGATCACGGTGACGGTGACCGAGGTGCTGGGCAACGGCAACCTGATGGTCAGCGGCGAGAAGCAGATGATGATCAACCAGGGCACCGAATTCATCCGCTTCTCCGGCGTGGTCAATCCGCGCACGGTGAGCGGCAACAATAGCGTGGCCTCGACCCAGGTCGCCGACGCCAGGATCGAATACAGCGCCAAGGGTTATATCGACGAAGCGCAGACCATGGGCTGGCTGCAGCGTTTCTTCCTCAACGTCTTACCGTTCTGACCATGCGATCATCATTCCAGTTTCTTTTGCGGCGCGCCCGGCGCAGCCGCGGCGCCGTCTTCCTGTCGCTTTGCCTCGCCTGCGCCGTGTCGCCGGTGCAGGCGGAGCGGCTCAAGGAACTGGCCAGCATCCAAGGCGTGCGCGACAATCCGCTGATCGGCTACGGCCTGATGGTCGGCCTCGACGGCAGCGGCGACCAGACCATGCAGACGCCGTTCACCACCCAGACCCTCAACAACATGCTGTCGCAGCTGGGCATCTCGATGGCGCCCGGCACCAACATGCAGCTCAAGAACGTGGCGGCGGTGATGGTGACCGCTACCTTGCCGTCGTTCGCCCGTCCGGGCCAGAACATCGACGTCACCGTATCGTCGATGGGCAACGCCAAGAGCCTGCGCGGCGGCACCCTGCTGATGACGCCGCTCAAGGGCGCCGACGGCATGGTGTATGCGATCGCGCAGGGCAACATGGTGGTCGGCGGCGCCGGCGCCTCGGCCAACGGCAGCAAGGTGCAGATCAACCAGCTCAGTTCGGGCCGGATTCCTGCCGGCGCCATCGTCGAGCGCGCGGTCAGTGCGCCGCTGGGCGATGCGAATAGCTTGACCCTGGAACTGAATGTCTCCGATTTCGGCACGGCGCAGAAAGCCGTCGAGGCCATCAACCGCAGCTTTGGCGCCGGCACCGCCAGCGCGCTCGATGCGCGCGTGATCCAGGTCGCCGCGCCGGCGCAGGCGGAAGCGCGGGTCGGTTTCCTGGCGCGTCTGGAAAATCTCGACATCACGCCGGCGCAAGCGGTAGCGCGGGTAGTGATCAACGCCCGCACCGGCTCGGTGGTGATGAACCAGACCGTGCGCGTGCTGGACTGCGCTGTAGCCCATGGCAATTTGTCGGTAGTGATCAATACCCAGCCGGTGATCAGCCAGCCCGGACCGTTCTCGGGCGGCAGCACGGTGGTGGCGCAAACCTCGCAAATCCAGCTGAACCAGGCGGGGGGCGCCTTGCAGGTAGTCAAGAACGGCGCTTCGCTGGCCGATGTGGTGAAAGGCTTGAATACGCTGGGCGCCAATCCGCAGGACCTGGTTTCCATCTTGCAGGCGATGAAAGCCGCCGGCGCCTTGCGCGCCGAACTTGAAATCATCTGAGGCCGGGCATGAGCGTCTCCGGTCCAATCAACAGCAGCAGCCGCAGCGGCGACCTCGACCAGCGTTTTGCGCTGGATGTGCAAGGCGTGGACGCCTTGCGCCGCACTACCAGGAATTCGCCGCAAGACGGCTTGAAACAGGTGTCGCGCCAGTTCGAAGCGATGTTCATGCAGATGGTGCTGAAGAGCATGCGCGAGGCGACGCCGTCGGACGGCATGTTCGATAGCCAGCAAGAAAAAATGTACACCTCGATGCTGGACCAGCAGCTGGCGCAGAACCTGTCCGGCCGCGGCCTTGGCCTGGCCGAGGCGATGCAGGCCCAGCTTAGCCGCGCCGTCGACCAGTCGCCGCAGCAGCCTGCGCCGCTGGGCAAGATGCCGGCCGCCGATCCGCTTCCCAGCCAGCCGGCGGCCGCGGTTCCGGCAAATCCCGGCATGGTGCAGAACCTGTCCTTGTACGATGCCGCTGCCGGTTCCGGGCGCGGCGCCGGCGGCAACCCGCAGGCATATGTCGACCAGTTCCTGTCGCGCATGACCGCGCCGGCGCAAGCGGCCAGCCGCAGCAGCGGCGTGCCGTCGCAGCTGATCCTGGCGCAGGCCGCGCTGGAATCGGGCTGGGGCAAACGCGAAATCAAGGGAGAAGACGGCAGCAGCAGCCACAACCTGTTCGGCATCAAGGCCGGCAAGGGCTGGAAAGGCGCGGTGGTGCAAGCCGTCACCACCGAATACGTGGACGGCCAGCCGCAGCAGACCAAAGCGTCGTTCCGCGCTTACGCATCGTATGAGGAAGCGTTTTCCGATTACGCGCGTTTCCTGGCCGGCAATCCGCGCTATGCGCAGGTGCTGGCCACGCGCGATCCGGCCGAGGCTGCGCATGGCTTGCAGCGTGCCGGTTACGCCACCGATCCGCAATATGGCGAGAAGCTGGTGCGCATCCTCAAGCAGATCCTCTGATTTTTTTTGCGCGGAACCGGCCAGGCCCCTCAAATTTCCCGGGCTGCTGCCGTTATACCTCAGGTGAGCCTGGCAGCGACGCCGGGCAGTTGCTTTCTAAAAGGAAGAATGTATGGCGAACAGCTTGTTTTTCACCGGGCTCAGCGGGCTCAACGCGGCGCAAGCGGCATTGGTGACCACCGGCCACAACACGGCCAACGTGAACACGCCCGGTTATAGCCGGCAGATGGCGCAGGTGGTGTCCGCCGGCGGCACATACACTCCCAGCGTCGGCTTCTTCGGCAACGGCGCGCAGGTGGTCGACGTCACTCGCAGCTACGACCAGTTCCTGAGTTCGCAGCTGAACCAGGCGCAGTCGACCAACCAGGCGCTGGCGGCCTACTCGACCCAGATCAACCAGATCAACAACCTGCTGGCCAACCAGACCACCGGCCTGGCGCCGATGCTGCAGACCATGTTCAAGGGCGTGCAGGCAGTCGCCAATACGCCTGCCGATCCAGCCGCGCGCCAGCAGCTGATCAGTTCCGGCCAGGCCCTGGCCAACCAGTTCCGCACCATGAGCCAGGTGCTGACCGGCCTGAACGCCAACGTCAACGACCAGATTTCCGGTTCGATCGACCAGATCAATACCTACGCCACCCAGATCGCCAGCATCAACAAGCAGATCGCCTTGCTCAGCAACGCTGCCGGCGGCCAGGCCCCGAACGACCTGCTGGACCAGCGCGACAGCCTGGTGAACAGCCTGGGCCAGCTGGTGGCGACCAAGGTGGTGGTGCAGGACGGCGGCCAGTACAACGTATTCATCGGCACCGGCCAGACCCTGGTGCTGGGCGACAAGTCATCGACCCTGAAGGCCGTCACCTCGGCCGCCGATCCCAGCCGCACCTCGGTGGCCCTGGTGAACGCTGCCGGCGTCGCGGTTGAAATGCAGGACAGCGTGATCAGCGGCGGTTCGCTCGGCGGCCTCATGCAGTTCCGCAACCAGACCCTGGGCGACGCCCAGAATGCATTGGGACGGATGGCGATCGGCCTGGCCGATACGTTCAATGCGCAGCACAAGCTGGGCATAGACCTGAACGGAGCCGCCGGCCAGGATTTCTTTACGCAAGCCAGTCCGGCTGCGACCGCCAATTCCCGCAACACCGGCAACCTGCTGGTCACGCCGTCGTTCAGCGACACCAGCCAGCTGACCACCAGCGATTACCGGGTAGATTATGTCAACGTCGCCGGCACGCCGCAATATTCGGTGACCCGTTTGTCCGACAACAAGGTGCTCGGCAGTTATCCCAGCTTGCCGGTCACTTTCGACGGCGTATCGCTGCAGGCAACCAGCGGCACGCCGCAAATCGGCGATTCTTTCCTGGTCCAGCCGACCCGCACCGGCGCGCGCGACCTGACGGTGACGGTGACCGATCCGGCCAAGATAGCGGCGGCTTCGCCTATCGTCACCGGCAAGACGGCCACCAACCAGGGCAGCGCCGGCATCAGCGCCGGCAAGGTCGACGCTTCGTACCTGCCGGCACCGCTGGCCAGCCCGCTGACGCTCAAATACGACAGCACCACCACGCCTGCCAGCCTGTCAGGCTTTCCGGCCGCCGCCGCGGTGACCGTCACCAACCCGGACGGCACGGTGGTCAACTATGCGGCCGGCGCCGCCGTCACCTATACCGACGGCGCGTCCTACAGCTTCAGCGGCATCAGCGCCACCATCAGCGGCAAGCCGGTGAACGGCGACACGTTCACCATCGGGCCGAATACCGGCGGCGTTTCCGACGGCAGCAACGCCTTGCTGCTGGGCGCCTTGCAAAACAAGAAAACCCTGGCCGGCGGCACCGCCAGCTATACCGACGCGTATGGCCAGCTGGTCAGCAGCATCGGCAACAAAGCCAACCAGGTCACCATCGCCAATACCGCGCAAACCAGCCTGGCGGCGCAGATCAAGGCGGCGCAGCAGTCGGTGTCGGGCGTCAACCAGGATGAAGAAACAGCCAACCTGCTGATGTACCAGCAGATGTACCAGGCCAACGCCAAGGTGATCCAGACGGCGTCGACCATGTTCGACGCGATCCTGGGGATTGTTGCTTAACCGGCGGCCGGACCTCGCAAGACGATAAACAAGGAAAACAAGATGCGTATCAGTACCCAGTCGTTTTATGACCAGAGCCTGTCCGCGATGGGCTCCCAGCAAACCAGCCTGTTGCGGGTGCAACAGCAGATAGGCGCCATGTCAAAAATACTTACGCCGTCCGACGATCCGCTGGGCGCGACCCGGGCGCTGAGCGCAGCGCAGTCGATTTCCCTCAACGATCAATATTCCACCAGCCGCGCCCAGGCGTCGCGCACGCTGGGCCTGGAAGACAATGCGCTGCAAAGCGTCACCACGCTGCTGCAAAATATCAAAGGGCTGGTGGTGCAGGCCGGCAACGGCACCATGACCGACGCCGACCGCGCATCGATCGCCGCCACCTTGCAAAGCAACTACGACCAGCTGCTGGGCCTGGCCAATACCGACGACGGCAACGGCCAGTTCTTGTTCGCTGGTTTCAAGAGCGGCAGTGCGCCGTTCGTGCAGCAGGCCGGCGGCGTGCAATATGTCGGCGACCAGGGCCAGCAGCTGCTGCAGGTCGACATCTCGCGGCAGATGGCTGGCACCGACGACGGCCGCAGCATTTTCCAGACCGCGCAGACCAGCTCCGGCTACGTCACGACTTCTGCCGCCGCCAACAGCGGCGACGGCGTATATGGCGCCACCTCCGTGATCGACGCCACCAATCCCGATTTCGGCAAGAATTTTTCGATCAGCTTTACTTCGGCCACGACGTTTACCGTGACCAATTCGGATACGCCGCCGGTGGTGACGGCAGGCACTTATACCTCCGGCACGCCGATCCAGTTTGGCGGCTTGCAAATCGTGCTGACCGGCGCTCCTGCCAGCGGCGACAGCTTCAATGTCAACACCGCAAAGAACGCCAATCCGGACATGTTCGGCGCGCTCAGCGACCTGATCGGCGCCCTCAAGACGCCGATCGACAACGGCACCCCGGCCGCCAAGGCGCAGTTGCAGAATTCCTTGAGCACGGCAAACGTCAAGCTGTCCAACTCGCTCGACAATGTACTGACGGTGCGCTCGTCGGTAGGCTCGCGCATGCAGGAGCTCGATACCCTCAACACCAATGGCGACGCCCGCAACCTGTCGGACAAGAGCTATCTGTCGGATATCCAGGACCTGGACTACAGCAGCGCGATTACCGAGCTGTACCAGCGGCAGATGGCGTTGCAGGCGACGCAGCAGACTTTTGTGCAGATCCGCAAGATTTCGCTGCTGAACTACCTGTAAGCTTATTACTTGCAAACCTTCCAGGCCGGGATCAGAAAACCTTGATTTTCAGCTGGAACGACAGGGCGCCATATAACCTGTCCTTGTAGCTCGGGATAACCGCCAGGTTCAAGCCGACGTCCTTGTATTCGACGCTGGCGACCGGGATCGCGGCCAGGAACCAGTCGCCGCGCCGCATCTTCGGATAGCCGTTGAATCCCCCGGCCACCAGGCCCAGGCGCACCGGCCCGATATATACGGGCTGGTAATACACGCCGACATAATTCGAGTACTCGCGGTCGCTGTTGTAGAACCTGCCGGCAGTGGCCGACGCCACGGTCGAAAACCGGTATTCGGCGCCGAACCCCAGGTTGCTGCCGTTCAGTCCTTTATCGCGATTGAAATGATAGGAATAGAAGCCGGCATTGAGCCATGTTTCGCTGAGCGGCTTGTTCTCCAGCAAACCAATCAGGTCGCCTTGTCCTGCATGGGCGCTGGCCGGGGGCAAAACCGAACAGGCCGCAAGAATGAGTGTTGCTCGCCATCGGGTCAGCTTAAGCATCGGTATCCTGTGTGTGAAGATGCAACGTAGGTCGGCGCGGATCAAATCCCGGGCTATTTTGGCATAACCGTCCCGTCTTTTACTGGTAGCCGGTCCGACTTGTCTCATGGCCGCAACGCTTGCGCCAGGTGCAGCATGTTTGCCAGGCCAAGCGCGAATTCCTGTTCCAGGAATGGCGCCAGGTGCGGCATCAGCTGCTGCAGCATCAGGATCCCGCCCAGCAGCGTCAACGGAAAGCCGACGGCGAAGATGCTCAGCTGCGGCGAAGCCCGGTTGAGGATGCCCATCGCCAGGTTCAGGGTCAGCAGGGCGGCGACCAGCGGCAGCGCCAGCATCAGGCCGGCGGAAAAGACGTTGGCGCCGGCCAGCGCCAGGAAATGCCAGCCCTCGGCCGCCAGCGGGGCATCTGAAATCGGCAGGACGTGGAAACTTTCGACCAGGGTGCTGATCACCATCAGGTGGCCGTCGACCGCCAGGAAGATCAGCATCGCCAGCATGTTGAGCAGGCTGGCCAGCACCATGGTGTTGCCGCCGCTGTTGGGATCGAAAAAAGAAGCGAAGGACAAGCCCATCTGCAGGCCGGCGTAGTCGCCGGCCGCTTGCACCGCAGCGAACACCAGCCGGATGGAAAATCCCATGGCCGAGCCGATCAGCACCTGCTGGATCAGGATCCAGACGCCGCCGGCCGAGACCAGCGGCACGGCCGGCATGGCGCCCAGGGTAGGAGCGATGGCGATCGCCAGCAGCGCAGCCAGGCCGACCTTGACCTGGCGCGCCACTTTTTTTTCACCGAAAATGGGGCTGGCGCTGATCAGCGCCAGCATCCTGACGAATGGCCATACAAACGCCACTATCCAGGCGCCCAGCTGCGCGGACGTGACCGACAGCACTGGCGACATCAGCCAACCAGCTGCGGAATGCTGGAAAACAGCTGGCGCATGTAGTCCAGGATGGAATTGAGCATCCACGGCCCGGCGATGACCATGGTCGCGCACACCGCGAGCAGCTTGGGAATGAACGACAGGGTCATTTCATTGATCTGGGTGGCGGCCTGGAACAGGCTGATGATCAAGCCGCTGACCAGGGCCACCAGCAGCAGCGGTGCGCCTAGCAGGAGCGTCATTTTCATGGCCTGGTAGCCGAGCGCCATTACCGATTCGGGAGTCATTTTTTGCGCAACCTCAAGTATAAAAACTTTGGGCCAGGGCGCCGACCAGCAGCTGCCAGCCGTCGACCAGCACGAACAGCATCAGCTTGAACGGCAGCGAGATGGTGGCGGGCGGCACCATCATCATCCCCATCGACATCAGGACACTGGCCACTACCAGGTCGACGATCAGGAACGGGATAAAGATGGTGAAGCCGATCTGGAACGCGGTTTTCAGTTCGCTGATGACAAACGCCGGCACCAGTATCCTGAGCGGCACTTCTTCCGGCCCCTGCATCTGCGGCGTCTGCGCCAGCCTGGCGAACAGGGCCAGGTCGCCTTCGCGGGTCTGCTTCAGCATGAACTGCTTGAACGGCTGGATGCCGCGCTCAAGCGCCTGCTCGGCGCTGATCTTGTTGTCGGAAAAAGGTTTGTAGGCATCGCTGTAAGCTTTGTCGAATACTGGCGACATCACGAAAAAAGTCAGGAACAGCGCCAGCCCGACCAGGATCTGGTTGGGCGGCGAACTCTGGGCGCCGATGGCGGTGCGCAGCAGGCCCAGCACGATGATGATGCGGGTGAAGCTGGTCATCGCCAGCAGCAGCGCCGGCAGGAAGGACAGCGAAGTCAGCAGCAGCATGGTCTGGACGCTGAGCGACCAGGTCTGGCTGCCGCCGGGGCCGGTGGTGCTGGTGATGCCGGGCAGCGCCTGGGCGGCGGCGACGGCAGGCAGCACGGCCAGCAATAGCGCTGTCAGCAGTTTGCGGTGTTGCGCGAGGAAGGAGAGAGGACGCATTCTGCCAATCGGTTCTTGATGAGTCAATAAGGGGTACGGCCTGGTGCGGTATGCCTATTTGCGGCCCAGCGACTCTCGCAGCTTTTGCGCAAATGCATTGGCCGCATTGCCGGCAGCGATGGCGCTTTGCCTGATCGGCAGCTTGGGTTCTTCCGGCAGTTCCTGCGCCGGCATGCTGTGCAGCGACTGGATCTGTCCGGGAGTCACGCCAAGCGTGAGCCAGGTGCCGCCGATTTCGACCACCACCACCCGTTCGCGCTGGCCGATGGCGGTGCTGGCGACGACTTTTACCAGGCGGCCGCTATTGTGCTTTTGCAGTCCAAGCCGGCGCGCCGCCCAGGCGCAAAAGAAAATCAGCGCAAGCACCACGGCCAGGCCGGAAGCCGCCTGCAGCAAACCGCTCGCGCCCCATGACGGCGTCGCCGGCATTGCTGTGGCGGCGGGCGCGGCGATCATGGCCGAGGCGGGCAAGGCCAGGCAGGCCGACAGCAGCAGCGCGCGCCGCGCCAAGGGCAGCAATTTCATCGGTTCAGCTTGTGTATGCGTTCCGACGGCGTGATGATGTCGGTCAGGCGGATGCCGAACTTGTCATTGACGACCACCACCTCGCCCTGGGCGATCAGGTAGCCGTTGATCAATACGTCCATCGGCTCGCCGGCCAGGCCGTCCAGCTCGACCACCGAACCCTGCGCCAGCTGCAGCAGGTTCTTGATGGTGATCCTGGTGCGCCCCAGTTCAGCGGTCATCTGCACCGGGATATCCAGGATCATGTCGATATCGGTCTTGGCGACCTCGGCGGCGTCGCCGCTGAGAGGCTGGAACACTTTGGCGGCAGGCGCCGGTTCCGGCGCAGGCTGCGATGCCGCGGTCTGGGCCGCGAGCGCGCTGGCCCAGTCGTCGGCGGCTTCGGCGTTTGGATCCGGCTTGTTTTCGTCACTCATTATCATTCCCTTTTAAATCACCATCGCGGTGATTGATCATTTTTTCAACTCGCAGCGCATAGCGGCCATTGGAAGTGCCGTAACCGCATTCCATCACAGGCACGCCGTCCACCTTGGCAACGATGGTTTCGGGCATTTCTATCGGCAGGACATCGCCGACCTTCAGTTTCAGCAGCTGGCCGATGGTCGACGGGATATGCATGAAATCCACTTTCAGCTGGACGTCGGCGCTTTGCACCTGCTGCGACAGCTGCTTGACCCAGCGCTTGTCGACTTCGACTTCGTCCTGCACCGGATTGGACAGCAGGTCGCGTATCGGCTCTATCATCGAATACGGGATGCAGATATGCAGGGCGCCGCCGATGGGGCCGAACTCGATGTGGAAAGTGGTGTTCACGACAACCTCATTCGGCGTCGCGATATTGGCGAACTTGGTATGCATCTCCGCCCGCACGTACTCGAATTCGAGCGGATAGATCGGATTCCAGGCGCTGCCGTAGCTATCCAGCGCCAGGTTCAGCAGGCGGGTGATGATGCGCTGTTCGGTCTGGGTGAAATCGCGGCCCTCGACCCGCATATGGAAACGGCCGTCGCCGCCGAACAGGTTGTCCACCACCAGGAACACCAGGTTCGGATCGAACACGAACAGCGCCGTGCCGCGCAAGGGCTTCATGTGCAGCAGGTTGATATTGGCCGGCACCGGCAGGTGGCGGATGAATTCGCTGTACTTCTGGACATGGACCGCGCCTACCGAAATGTCGGCGCTGCGGCGCATGAAATTGAACAGGGAGCTGCGCAACTGGCGCGCGAAGCGCTCGTTGATGATTTCCAGCGTATGCATGCGGCCGCGCACGATACGTTCCTGGGTGCCGAGGTTGTAGGCTTGCACGCCTTCCGGATTCGGCGCCGGCGCCGCGGCGGCATCGGTCTCGCCGGTGACGCCTTGCAGCAGTGCATCTACTTCGTCCTGAGACAGTAGCTGTTCATAAGCCATAGCTGGGTCTCGGTTTTACTGCACCACGAAGGCGGTGAACAGCACATTGATGATGTGCTGCGGCGGCTGGCTGCTGGCCAGGGGTTTGTTCAATGCCTTGAGGATTTCGGCGGCAAGCTTGTTCTTGTCGTCGGCGGTGACCAGGGAATTCGGATCGCGGTTCGACAGCAGGCTGAGGATCCGGCTGCGCGTTTCCGGCAGGTATTCGACAATCTGCGCCTGGGATTTGGCATCCGCCACTTTCAGGGTCAGGCCGATATGCAGGAAACGGTCGCGGTCGTCCGCCTGCAGGTTGACGGTAAACGGATCGAGCGCGACAAAGATCGGCGTTTCCGGGACCGGCGCGGCGACGCTTTTGCTGCTGGCCTGCATGCTGGTGAAGTAATAAGCAGCGCCTGCCGCGGCCAGGGCGGCGGTGAGCACGATCAATATCAGTCCAAGCTTGCTTTTTTTGGGTGTTGCCACTGCTTCGTTGGTGATGGTTGCCATGGTTTTTCCTGCATCAGATTCCAGCGTCCATTCTTTGCCAAAAAGGCTTCGAACCATCTGCTGATATAAAGGGAGAAAGCGCTTCAGATCCTGCGTTTGTCGCGCCGGGAAAGTCTGTTTTTTTTCTGTCAAGCAAAAATATCTACCTTGCCGTTGCCGTTCCTGCCGGCGGCGGCAGTGCTGCGTTCAACCTTGGCGGCCAATTCGCTTGCCACTGCGCCAGCCTGGAACGGGCTGCCCGATCCGCGCTGGCTGCCCTGGTGCTGGGCAAACGTTCCTTGCTGCTGTTGCTGCGGCTGCTGGGCGTCGGAACTGACCGAGGTGTTGCCCAGGCTGATGCCGCTTTCCGCCAGGCTGCTGCGCAACTGCGGCAAGGCCGCTTCCAGCGCCGTGCGCACTGACTGATGGGCAGAGACAAACGTGGCTTGCGCCTGGTTGTCATTGATGGTCAAGGTGACTTTCAGGGGCCCCAGGTCGGGCGGGTTGAGATGCAGTTCGGCGCTCTGGTTGCGGGTGTTGCCCATCCAGACGACTTGCTTGCCGAGCGCCGCGCCCCAGCCGTCGCTGCCGACCGCCGGCGACAGCGCCAGCTTGACGGCAGGCGGCGGTGCGGTGTCGGCTGCAGTTACCGCAGAAGGGGCATGGGCTAGCGCCGGATTCGCCTGCGCCGTGACGGCGAGCCCGGGTTGGCCGCTGCTGCCGGCGGCGGCCTTGGCAGCGGCGATCTCGGTACTGCTTGTATTGGCGTTGGCCGGCGCCGGTCCCGAGGCGATCTTGGCCGCATCCACGCTATCCTTCCGCTCTGGTTTTTCCAGTTTGCCGTGCTGGTCCGGATGAGCGTCGTCTTGCGTTGCCTGCTGTCCGGCGGCATCGGCTGCACTGGCCTGAGTTGCCAGCGGCTGCGGGTTATGCGCCAATGGCGTGTATTCGCCGCTGGTGGTTTCCTTGCGCGCCGAGGCGCTTGGCTTGGTTGGCGCGGCCTCAACCGAGCTGGTTGGCGTTGCCAGCTGTGCCACGGCGGGCGCAGCCGCTGCCGTCGGAATAGCGTTCTTGCCAGGGCTTTCTGCGACTGGGGCAGCGACGGCTGCGGATGTGGCTGGTTTGCCGCCGGCAGCGGCAATCGCCGCATTGAGCTGGTCCTCCGCCGTTGACTTTGGCTGGCTGCCGCTGCCGGATTCGGGATGGGCCTCGATCGTTTTCGCCTCAGCCGGCGGCAACGCCAGGAACGCCACGGCCGGCACTGCGCCTGGATCTTGTTCCTTTTCTGTGCCGGCCTGGCGCCGGGGCGCTGCGCGCTCGGCTGGCCTGGCGCCGGCGCTGGCCTTGGCGGCTATCTTTTCAGCGGGCTGGCGGGCGCTGGCCAGGGAGCGATCCAGGACCTTGCCAAAATTATCGGCGCCGTCCTGCTGCGGATTGGCATTGCTGGCGGCGCTGCCGTTTGGCGGCGCGGCCTGCAGGGCTGCTGTGCTGGATGAAACAGGTAAAGACATGGCGGTTCCTTGATTGATTATTCTGCGGCGGCGCGCATGCGCAGCTGGAACTGGCGGGCGGCATGTTCGTCGCTGCCGCGCTGTTCGCGTTTGTTGAGCAGTTGCACCTGCTGTTGCCTGGCGCGTTCAGCCAAGGTGTCGAAGGAACTCAGGCGGCGCTTGTTCTGCTGCCAGTCGCTGCGTCCGCGCGCCAGCCGCGAATCGGCCTGGCTGGCGACTGCGCGCTGCTGCTCGATAGCCCCGTCCAGCGTGCCGATGAAATGCTGGAAATTGCGCCAGCGGGAAGACGGCACGCCGTCCTGCATCTGGCTCTGCAGCTGGTCGCAGTATTCCTGCCGATAGCGGATCAGCATCTCCAGCTTTTCCGCGGCGCCGACCTGGGCGCGCTGCAATTGTCCCAGGCGACGGCTGGCTTCGTCGGTCTTGTTCTGGGCCAGTTCAATCAGCATGGCGAGCGGCAATGTGTTTGACATGATGTTCTCTCAGGATTTAAGGCTTATCTTTGTGGGCTTATCTTTGTCGCTTTATCTTTGTCGCCTTATCTTTGTCGCCTTATCTTTGTGTTAACGGCGGCATTCAAGAAAAAATTAGAGTTGAAACCTGCGGCCTTGCTTAATCGGCCTGGAACAATTGCTCCAGCTGCGTCACCGCCTCCCTATAACCGGCGCGTTCCGCCATTCCCTGCTGCAGGAAAGCTTCGATTTCCGGGTACAGCGCAATTGCCTTGTCCAGCTGCAAGTCATGCCCCGCGGCATAAGCGCCGACGCTGATCAGGTCGCGGTTGCGCTGGTAGCGCGACAGCATCTGCTTGAAGCGCCGCACGGCATCGAACTGGGCCGGCGCGATCAGCGAAGTCATGGCGCGGCTGATCGACGCTTCGATGTCGATTGCCGGGTAGTGGCCGGATTCGGCCAGGCTGCGCGACAGCACCACGTGGCCGTCGAGGATCGCGCGCGCGGCGTCGGCAATCGGGTCCTGCTGGTCGTCGCCCTCGGTCAGCACGGTATAGAAGGCGGTAATCGCGCCGCCCTTGCCGCTGGCGTCGCGGGCGCCGTTGCCGGCGCGTTCCACCAGCGCCGGCAGTTTGGCGAACACCGATGGCGGATAACCTTTGGTGGCGGGCGGTTCACCCACCGCCAGCGCAATTTCACGCTGGGCCATGGCGTAGCGTGTGAGCGAATCCATGATCAGCAAGACATCCTTGCCCTGGTCGCGGAAATATTCGGCCAGCGAAGTGGCGTAGGCCGCGCCCTGGAGGCGCAGCAGCGGCGAGGTATCGGCCGGGGCGGCGACCACGATCGCGCGCGCCAGGCCTTCCTCGCCCAGGGTGTTTTCGATGAAATCCTTGACTTCGCGGCCGCGTTCGCCGATCAGGCCGACGATGATCACCTCTGCGCTGGTATAGCGCGCCATCATGCCGAGCAGCACGCTTTTGCCGACGCCGGAACCGGCAAACAGGCCCATGCGCTGGCCGCGGCCCACCGTGAGCAGGGCGTTGATGGCGCGCACGCCGACGTCCAGCACGCTGTCGATAGGCGCGCGCGCCAGCGGATTGATGGGCGCCGCCGAGAGCGGCACTTCGCGGCTGAAATCCAGGGGGCCGAGGCCGTCCAGCGGCCGGCCGGCGGCGTCCACTACCCGTCCCAGCATGCCAGCTCCGGCCGGCAGCCGCTTGCTGCCGGGTTCGGCCGGCGGATTGCCGTTGTTATTCGCTACTGCAACGGCTTCCAGCGGATAGACCCGCGCCCCCGGCAGCAATCCTGCGACTTCGGTTTGCGGCATCAGGAACAGGCGGTCGCCGGCGAAGCCGACTACTTCCGCCTCGGTGGTACGTTGCGCATAGCCGGGCGGCAGTTCTATCAGGCAGTCGCTGCCTACCGGCAAGCGCAAGCCGACCGCTTCCAGCACCAGGCCCACGGCGCGGGTCAGGCGGCCGTGGGTGCGGATCGGGATGCTGCGGCCGACGCTGGTGCTGGCGTTGCCGAGCGTGTTGCGCCAGGCTTGCAGGTGGCGGTTGTTCGCGGCCGGCTCGGCGCCGGCCTGGCTGAGGTTGTCGCTCATGGCATGGCCTGGCTGCGGCCAAGCGCCGCCGCGACGCGCTGCCAGCGGGTTTCCATGGTGGCGTCCAGTTCGCCGCTGCTGGCTTGCACCCGGCAGCCGCCGCGAGTGATGGCGGGATCGCTGCGCAGCAGCCAGCCGGCGGCTTGCAGGTCTTCCGCCAGGTACTGTTGCACCAGCGCCATGTCGTCGGCATGCAGCAGCAGGCGCGGCGTGCCGCTCAGCGCCGGCTCGGTCTGCAGCAGTTCGCGCACCGCGGCCAGGATCAGCTGCGGTTCCACGGCCAGGGCCTGGCGCACCACCTGGCGCGCAATGTCCAGCGCCAGCGTCAGCAGATCGTCGGCCAGTTCTTTTTCCGCCAGGCGCAGGGCGTCAGGCAAGGCCAGGCTTAGCGCGCGCAGGCTGCCGGCCTCGTTTTGCGCGATCTCCAGGCCGGCTTGATAACCTTCCTGCCAGCCTTCTGCATGGCCTTGGCGGAAGCCTTCGCCGGCGCCGTCTTCTTGCGCCTGCTGGCGCAGCCGCTGCAATTCGGTTTCGTCGATCAGCAGCTTCGGCTCCAGTTCCGCCAGCGCCGGTCCGGCCGCAAGCGGCGCCGACGCTTCTGCGTCGCCTGCCGTCTGCTGTGCGTCTGCCTGCAGCACATCCGCCATTTCCCAGCGCTGCCAGGCGCTCATCTGCGGTTTCAGCTTGCGCTGAGGCGACAATCGTTCACGCGCTTGGACGGGATCAGACATAGGCGTCGTTGCCTTGGCCGCCGATCACGATTTCGCCGGAATCGGCCAGGCGCCTGACGATCTGCAGGATGTTTTTCTGCTCGGTTTCGACCTGCGAAACCCGCACCGGGCCGCGCACTTCCAGGTCTTCGCGCAGCATTTCGGCCGCACGCTGCGACATGTTGCGCAGGAATTTCTCGCGCAGTTCCGGCGCCGCGCCCTTGAGCGCGATGATGAGGGATTCCGATTCCACTTCCTTGAGCAGCAGCTGGATGCCGCGGTCTTCGATTTCCAGCAGGTTTTCGAACAGGAACATCTCGTCGATGATCCGTTGCGCCAGGTCGCCGTCATGCTCGCGCACATGCTGGATCACGCTTTCTTCCTGGGTGCTGCTCATCAGGTTGAGGATTTCCGCCGCGGCCCTGACGCCGCCCAGGCGGCTGCGCTTGACGCCCTGGCCGGACAGCAGGCCGGACAGCACATCGGTCAGTTCGCTGAGCGCCGCCGGCTGCACGCCGCCGAAGGTGGCGACGCGCAGGATCACGTCGTGCCGCAGGCGTTCGGTAAACAGCTCCAGCACTTCGGACGCCTTGCTGCGGTCCAGGTGCACCAGCAGGGTAGCGATGATCTGCGGATGCTCGTCGCGGATCAGCTCGGCCACTTCGTTGGCTTCCAGCCAGTTCAGGGTGTCGATGCCGTTGGTGGAATTGTTGCCGGACTCGAGGATGTCTTCGATCAGGCTGGCGGCGCGGTCGCTGCCCAGCGCCTTGTTGAGGACGGCCCGTATGTAGCCGCTGGAATCCAGGTTGAGCGCGGAGAACTGTTCCGTTTCAAGCCGGAACTCTTCCATGACTTCGGCAATCTGTTCGCGCGTCACCTGGCGCAGCTTGGACATCGCCATGCCCAGCTTCTGCACATCCTGCGGGTTCAGGTGCTGGAACACGGCGGCAGCGCCGTCTTCGCCCAGCGACATCAGCAGGATGGCGCTCTTTCTGATTCCGTCGTCACTCATTGTTGCCCATCCAGTTCTTGATTACCATGGCGACCAGGCGCGGATCTTTCTCGGCCAGGCTCTGTGCGTGCTGCAGGTTGTCCTGATGGCGGTCGGCCTGGCGCTGTTTTGCCTCGTCGTTCAGCTTGACCTGTTCGGGAGTCGGTTCGGCGGCGCCTTTGGCGGTTGTCCCGGTGGCGGCAGCGGCGGCTTGCGGTCCTTGCAGGTGCTTGCGCAGCAGCGGCCGCACCAGCCCAAACCAGAGCCACAGGGCGGCGATGGCCAGCAACAGGTACTTGCCGACGTTCTTGGCCAGTTCGACATTCTCGGCCTGGCGCCACACAGGCAGTTCCGGCTCCTGCGCCTCGCCGGCAAACTGGCTGTTCACCACATTCAGCGAATCGCCGCGGTCGGCGCTGTAGCCCATCGCTTGCTTGACCAGGTTCCTCACCTGTTCCATTTCGGCCGCCGGCAGCGCTTGCGCGGCTGCCTTGCCCTGGGCATTGGCCGCGCCGCGGTAGTTCACCACCACCGCGACCGACAAGCGCTTGACGGCGCCGGCGCTTTGCTGCACATGGCTGATCGAGCGGTCCACCTCATAGTTGGTGGTGACGTCGCGCCGTACGCTGCTGGAGCCGCCGCTGCGCGCCGTGTTGCTGCTGGCGCTGTTGGCGCCGGCTACAGCGGCGGGATTTGCCTGCGCACCGGCCGCTCCTTGCTGGTTCGCCGGAGCAGTGCTGATCGGCGCGGTCGGATTGACCGGCGGCTGGTTCGACAAAGCGCCCGGCACGCCGCCCGGCGGGCTCGCGCCTTGCTGGTTGGCGTCGCTCGATTGCTGGCTGCGGATGGCGGCCTTGGCCGGGTCCTGGTTAGGGCTGTATTTTTCGTCGGTATGTTCGACCGTCGAAAAATCGATGTCGGCCGCCACCTGGGCCCGCACATTGCTGGCGCCGACGATCGGCTGCAGGATGGCTTCGATGCGGCGGATGTAACTCTGCTCGATTTCCTGCGCGTATTTGAGCTGGCTCGCATCCAGGCCGCGATTGCCGGCGGCCGGCGTCGACAGCAGGTTGCCGCTCTGGTCGACGATCGTCACATTCTTGGCGCTCAGTTCCGGCACGCTGCTCGACACCAGGTGGGCGATGGCGCTGACCTGGCCGTCGTCGATAGAACGTCCGCGGTGCAGGGTGAGCACCACCGAGGCGCTCGGTTTCTGCTGGTCGCGCACAAACAGCGACGGCTTGGGCAAGGCCAGGTGGACCCTGGCTGCCTCTACCGCCGAAATCGATTCGATCGAACGCGCCAGCTCGCCTTCCAGGGCGCGCTGGTAATTGACCTGTTCGGCAAACTGGCTGACACCGAATTTCTGGTTGTCCATCAGTTCAAAACCGACCGAACCGCCCTTGGGCAAGCCTTGCGACGCCAGCCGCAGGCGCGCTTCATGCACCTGGTCGGCGGCGACCAGCACCGCGCCGCCGCCGTCGGCGAACTTGTAGGGAATGTTCATCTGCTGCAGCGAGGCGATGATGGCGCCGCCGTCGCGGTCCGACAGGTTGCTGTAGAGGACGCGGTAGTCGGGCGCCCGGCTCCACAGCCAGAATGCGGCAATGGCGGCCAGGGCAAACGAGGCGCCGACGATCAGCGGCAGCTTTGGATTGGCGCGCAGCTGCTCCAGCAGCGGCGGCTTCCTGTCGCCGGCGAGGTTGGCGCCGCTTGCGGCAGCATTCATGCTGCCGCCCCGGATGACGACGGACTATGGCCGCGGTTGGTGTTCGCTATGCGCTTCTGCGTATCTGACACAAGCTTTCCTTTGAATGGGGTAACAGATGTCAACAAAGGTAAGCCTGGTCAAGCCGGGACAGCCTGTGTCGACGCTAATGATTGTCAACGGCTGGCCGTTATTTCGATCGCTCGAATAGCCGGGGTTTTCCCCATCATTTGACGCTATGTAAAAAAATCATTGCTGTTACGCTGGCTGGCAGCAGTGAAACGTTATCGCCCGGGCCGGGCAGCGCATGGGCCGGGTTCCAGGGCGGTGGCGAGAATTCAAAACAGGAAAGAGGTGGAATATGGCGATTTCGGCAATCGAATCGGTATTGCAGCAATTAACGGCGACAGCGCAAATCGCCGGCAGCGGCGCGGCAGCAGCGGGCAACGGCATTGCCGGCGGCGGTTTTGCCGACGAGATGAAAAAATCGCTGGAGCGCATCAGCAATAGCCAGCAGCATGCGGCCGGCCAGGCTGAAGCATTCGAGCTGGGCAAGCCAGGCGTGTCGCTGAATGACGTGATGATTGATTTGCAAAAGGCCAACGTCGGTTTCCAGATGGGGCTGCAAGTGCGTAACCGCGTGGTTGCCGCTTATCAGGAAATCATGAATATGCCAGCTTGAAGGTAAGTTTTGGAACATGCATGTTTAGAGCAGGGCGCTAGTTATCTGTTGCAGGATGCGGCCGATATCGAAAGTATCTTGCGCGAGCTGGAGCGTCAGAACAGTGTGCTGACCATGCGGCTGCTGGGCGGCGGCGAAAGCGTCGCCACGCGCCTGGTGGCGGTAGCGCTGGCGCACGACATCTTTATCCATGCAGGCGACGCCGACGGCGGCGGCGCGCACTACCTGCCGGGCGACCTGCTGTGTTTTGACGGCGCACTGGATGGCGCCGGGGTGCGTTTCGTGAGCAGCGTCGCGCGCAACAGCGTGAGTCCCTGGCCGACGGCGCTGGCGGCGGCGCTGCCGACCTGCATTGCATATTTCCCGCACCAGAAGTTTATCCGCATCGGCATGCAGCCGGTGGAAGCTTGCGTAGTACGCGCCAAACGGCGCGATGGCAATGATTTTGTGCTCGATGTCCACGACTTGAGCGCGCGCGGCATTGGCTTGCGTTCGGCTTATGTCGCGCTGCAGGCGCTGCCGGTGGGCACGGTGTTGCCGGCGGCGGTGTTGGATTTCCGTTCTTCGGGACGGCTGCTGGTGGATTTGCGGGTAGTGTTCAGCCGCAGCGTGCAGGGGCCGGATGGCGTCATCAACCATTTCGGCTGCTATTACGTAGACCTCGACCAGGCCAGGCAGAGCCTGGGCGGCTTGCTGGGCGCTTAGGTTAACGGGCCCTAAGCCGGGGACTTTATTTTTCAACAGGCCCCTAAATGTTTTCCAGGCAATTGCCGATAACCTGAATAACGGTGGCTTGCTTATCCCGGTTGTTGTCTGGCCGGAAGCGAGTCCAGCGTTACGGCGGCTTAGCCGGAACCCATAAACTTTAGCAACAGGAGTCATGCCATGTCTGTCATCAATACCAATATTCTTTCGCTGGTAGCTCAAAACAACCTCACCAAATCGGCATCTTCGCTGAGCTCGGCCATCCAGCGCCTGTCGTCCGGCATGCGCATCAACAGCGCCAAGGACGACGCTGCCGGCCAAGCCATTGCGAACCGCTTCACAGCCAACATCACCGGCCTGACACAAGCATCGCGCAACGCCAACGACGGCATCTCGCTGGCGCAAACCACTGAAGGCGCGCTGACTGAAGTCAACAACAACTTGCAGCGTATCCGTGAACTGTCGGTGCAAGCCGCCAGCGGCACGAACTCTTCCAGCGACCTGCAATCGATCCAGGATGAAGTCACACAACGCCTGAAAGAAATCGACCGCATCTCTTCGCAAACCGACTTCAACGGCGTCAAGGTCCTCGCAGCCAACCAGACCCTGAACATCCAGGTCGGCGCCAACGACGGCCAGACCATCGGCATCGATTTGCAAAAGATCGATTCGACAGCGCTGAAACTGAACACGCTGAACCTGGCTGGCCCTTCCGGTGCGACAGCCGCCATGACGCCTACCGGCAAGGACAACACCGGCGCTTCGGTTGCCGTGGTCGCCGGCGGCTTCACCGCCGTCAACCGCGACGCTGCTGCCGCCTTCACCGCGACAGTCGCTGACCTGGTGACCGATGCACGCGGCAATACCTACGTCAAGAACGGCGCCAACTTCTACGCCGCTACCGTGACTGTTGCGGATGCGACCCAAGGCGCAACTGCAGCGGCACCGACAGCCACCGTGACTTATGACTCGTCGAAATCGCTGACAGCCGCCAGCGGCAGCCCGCTGACAGCAATGGACAGCGCCTTGTCGCAAGTTGACAGCCTGCGCAGCTCGCTGGGCGCCGTGCAAAACCGTTTTGCCTCGACTATCGCTAACCTGGGCACGACAGTCACCAACCTGTCTTCCTCGCGTTCCGGTATCCAGGATGCAGACTATGCGACTGAAGTGTCGAACATGACACGTTCGCAGATCCTGCAACAGGCAGGCACTTCGGTGCTGGCGAAAGCGAACCAGTCGACACAAAGCGTTTTGACATTGCTGCAATAAGCCATGAGCCGGTTCCGCAGGCGCCTGCTTGAGGCGTCTGCGGAATTTGCCGATCCGGTGGGCGGCCGCTGCTGCGGCCGCCCACGGTTCCAGGATGTTTTGTCCAGTCGGGTTTGGAGCGCCAGACCCGAGCGGACAGGGTACAGCCGAAAGAAGACGTGAGGACGTGATGTCGAATGCGATCAATATGGATGCTGCAAGCAGGACCGCGTCAGCCGAGGGCGCGGCCGCCGTTGCGAATGACCGGACTGCCAAGGATGCCGGCGCGCTAGCGCAGAAGCCGCAGGAAAGCGGCAACGGCAAGTTTGCCGGCGTGCCTGAGCGTTCGCAGATCCAGAGCAAGATTGACGACATCAATCGCCAGTTGCAGCTGAGGGCGGTGAGCGTGCAGTTCCAGATCGATCCCGGTTACAAGGATGTGATCTTGAAAGTGGTAGACCAGCAGGACGGCAAGGTAGTCTTGCAGATCCCCAGCGAAGAAGTAGTGCGGATCGCCAAGGTCATGGACCAGATGAAGGGTGTATTGCTGGAAAAGACCGCATAGCGGCTGCAGGCAGTCCGGCCGACCGAAAACGATATTCAATGCAAAGGAATTGACATGACTTTAGTGACCAACCTGGGAGCGGCATCCGGACTGCCGCTGGCAACTCTGCTGAGCAGCATTACGGCCTCCGAAAACATGCCGCTCACTGCAATGAGCAACCAGCAAAGCGCGTACAACGCCAAGCTGTCGGCATACGGCGTCATACAGAACGCCTTGAGCACGTTGCAGGCGGCCGCAGCGCAGCTGGGAAATCCCACGCTGTTCCAGAATGTGACGGCGACCTCGAGCGCTACCTCGGTGCTGAGCGCAACCGCGACTGCCGCCGCCGGCGCGGGAAGTTACGCAATCAACGTCGGCCAGCTGGCGCAAGCGCAGTCGCTGGCAACCGGCGGCGTCGCCAGCACTACCGCGGCCATCGGCAACGGTACGGTCACCCTGCAGTTCGGCAGCATCTCGGGCGGCACGCTGGATCCGGCGTCCGGCAAATACAGCGGCGCCACGTTTACCGCGGACAGCACGCGCGCCGCGGCGTCGATCACTATCGATTCCAGCAACAACACGCTGGCTGGCATCCGCGACGCGATCAATAAAAACAAGGCCCTTGGCGTCACGGCCACCATCGTCAACGACGGCAGCAGCACGCCGAACCGCCTGGTCCTGACATCCACCCAGACCGGTGCGGCGTCTACCATGAAGATCAGCGTGAGCGGCGACGCGGCGCTGTCGAACCTGCTGTCCAACGATCCTGCCGGCACGCAGAACCTGCAGCAGACCGTGGAAGGCAAGAATGCGCAGCTGACGGTCAACGGCATCGCCATCACCAGCGCCAGCAACACCGTCAAGGAAGCGGTGCAGGGCGTGACCATGACGCTGACCGGCACCGGCCCCAGCACATTGTCGTTGCAGAGCAATACGGCCGCCGTGCAAGCCGCGATTTCGAATTTTGTCACTACCTATAACAGCCTGCAGACCCTCACCAAGCAATACACTGCATTCGACACGACGGCGCAGACGCAGGCGCCGCTGACCGGCGATGCGACCTTGCGCAATATCCAGACCCGCATCCGCGACACCATGAATACGCCGCAACCGGCGAGCGGCACCGGCGCGCCCTTGACCATGCTGGCCCAGATCGGCGTGACGTTCCAGGCCGACGGCACCATGGCGATCGATTCGACCAAGCTGACCAGCGCGCTCAGCAGCAACCTGAGCGGCGTGCAAAACCTGTTCTCCAGCACCTCCGGCACCACCGGCTTCGGTTCAACCATGTCGACCTTGCTGACCGGTTTCACGGCCAGCAACGGGCCGCTGAAATCGGCCACCGACGGCTTGAACAGTTCCTTGAAAACGCTGGCGACGCAGATGACCAGCACCCAGTCGCTGATCAGCACGACGATTGCGCGCTATACCAAGCAATTTACCGATCTTGATACGCTGATCGCCGGCATGAACCAGACCAGCAGCTACCTGACCCAGCAATTTGCCGCCATCAACGGCACTACCACTTCCAAATAAGGCGAGGTTTCATGTATACATCTTCTGCCGCCGCGCCGACACTCAACCCCGGCGCGCGCGCCTATGCCCGGGTCGGCATCGAGAGCGCAGTCATGAGCGCTTCACCGCAGCAGCTGCTGACCATGCTGTTCGACGGCGCCAAAGCTGCCATCAGCATGGCGCGCCACCATATGGCGAGCGGCGATGTGGTCGCCAAAGGCAACGCCATTTCCAAGGCGGTCAGCATCATCGACAGCGGCCTCAAGGCCAGCCTGGACGCCGAGGCCGGCGGCAGCGCCGGCGCCGAACTTGCGGCAAACCTGTCGGCCCTCTACGACTACATCAACCAGCGCCTGCTGTACGCCAACCTGCGCAACGATCCCGCCTTGCTGGAGGAGGCTGACCGGCTGCTGGAAAACATTGCTTCGGCCTGGCGCGAAATCAGCGGCGGCCAGATGCCCGGCCCGACTGCCGGCGACCGCTCCGCAAGGGGATGAGATGACGCCTCAACACGAAGTGATGGAGTGCTACGAAGAGATCGCGCCGCTGACCAGCCGCATGCTGGAGCTGGCGCGCGCCGGCGACTGGGATGGCCTGGTGCAGCTGGGGCAGCAGTTCCGCTCTTATGTCGAACGCTTGAAAGGCATCGAGCTGGCCGAACCCCTGGAGCCGCTGCAGCTGGCGCGCAAGCAAAGCCTGCTGAGCCGGATCCTGGCTGCCGACGCCGAAATCCGCGATATCGTGACGCCCGAGCTGGCGCAGTTGAGCAGCCTGCTGGGCAATATGCATCGGCAGCAGCATCTCAACCATGCATACGGCCAGTAAGCCTGGCCGAGCATCATGAGCGGCGGCACGCCCCTGGTCGACAAGCTGTTGGCGCCGGCGGCGTTGCAGCGTTCGGACCTGGTGCCGTTGAAAGGCCAGCTGGCCATCTATGCGCCGGACGTGATCACCGACATCGAGGCGATTGCCAACGATACCCGGCTGCCGTCGCGCGCAGCGATCGACCGCCAGCTGGGGATCGATCCGGCCCAACCGGCGCAGGCGGGCAACCTGCGGCCGGCGCCAGGCGTTGCCGACGGCGCCAGCTTGAGTGCGGCAGCGCGCGTCATCAGCGAACTGCTGGGCGCGGCGCCGGCCAAGGGGCAGGCGGTAAGCGGCAGCGCAGCCCTGTGGCCGGACGCCGCCGCGGCGCCGCAACCGCAGCACCTGGCGGCTACCCTGGCGCGCAGCGTTGCCGACAGCGGCCTGTTTTACGAATCCCACCTGTTGCAATTTTTCACCGGCGAACGCGCGCTGGCCCAGCTGCAGCAAGAACCGCAGTCCGGGCTGGCCTTGCCATCGGCGGCGACCGATCCAGAAGCTGCCCCAGCCCATGTTCCTGCTGCCAGCCATGCCACCGCCAGCATCGCTGCCGAAGCGATGCCGCTGGTGCGCCAGCAGCTTGAACTGCTGGCGCTGTCGCAATTCCGCTGGAGTGGCGAAGCCTGGCCGGATGCCGGCATGGAATGGGAAATTACAGAGCAGGGGCGGCGCCAGCCTGACGACGACACGCCGCGCAGCTGGAGCACCTGCCTGAGCATGGACTTGCCCCGGCTCGGCCGCATCGAGTTGCGCCTGAGCCTGGCGAACCGCAGCTGGCGCGCCGAGCTGGGCGCGGCCGAGGCCGCCACGATCAAATCCATGCAGGGCGGCGGCCCTCGATTGCTGCAGCGATTTTCGACCGCCGGCTTGCATCTGGGCGGCTTGCAAGTGGTGCAATTGCCACAAGCGGCGCCAGATGATGAATTGGATACAAAAAATGACAACAAAGATAAATAATTATATTAGAGTAATGTTTTTTATCGGCAGCATACGCCCGGCTGGCGTGGAATCGGCAGATGGCAATGGCAGAGGGGCGGGCAGCAGTGGAAACTGAGGGCTCATTTCGGAAAAGCGTGGTAGCGTTATCACCTGCGCGCCACGACCAGGCGCCGCTGGTGGTGGCGAAAGGTTACGGCGCGGTGGCCGACGCCATCATGGAGAAGGCGCGCGAACACGGCTTGTATGTGCACGCGTCGCCCGACCTGGTGAAGCTGCTGATGCATGTCGACCTGGACCAGCAGGTTCCGCCGCAGCTTTATGTGGCGGTGGCCGAGTTGCTGGCCTGGGTCTATAGCTTGGAAAATGGGCAGGAGCCGCCGCTGCCTGCCTGAATGCCGCGATAGTGCATGCAGATATTGATTATTTAATATCGCTCATCTGCACCGGAGCAAAATGTGTGCATATTGTTGATATAGTTGCGCTCCCGTATTGTGCGGACCTGGCCGCAGATCGATAATGTACAGTCATCGGTTGTGAAATGAGATTGTTCAAAGAGTCATGGAAATGAAAGTTGCATCACCGATTCGGGTATTGATCGCTGATGATCATCGCATTGTCAGGCGCGGGCTACTGCATATCCTGAACGCCAGCCCAGGCATCACCGTGATCGGCGAGGCCAGCGACTACAACGGCATTACCGATGTCCTGAGAGAGCAGACGTGCGATGTCCTGCTGCTGGATATCTCGATGCCAGGCAAGGACGGCATTGAAATCCTGCACCTGCTCAAGAAGCGCGAGCCGATGCTGCGCATCATGGTGCTGAGCAGCCATGGCCCGGAACAGTTTGCGGTGCGCGCCCTGAAAGCCGGCGCTGCTTCCTACCTGACCAAGGACGGCGCGCCGGATGAACTGGTGGAAGCGGTGCGGGTGGTGGCGCGCGGCCGCAAGTACATCAGCAAGGGCCTGGCGGAATCGCTGGCGAACCACGTCATCGAGGAAGACGACCTGATGCCGCACGAGCAATTGTCCAACCGCGAATTCCAGACGGTGCGCATGATCGCTTCCGGCCAGACCCGCACCGAAATAGCCAAAAACCTCTCCATCAGCCCCAAGACCGTCAGCGTCTATCGTTCCCGCGTGTTCGAGAAAATGGGGGTGCGCACCAACGCTGAACTGACCCGCTACGTGATCGAGCACGGTTTGCTCGAATAGAGGGCTGTTTCAATCCTTTTTCGCTATATCGATAGCGCTTGCTCCTGTTTATATTGAATCACCCAAGTGCTGCGCGCGCCGGATTTGCTCTGTCCGGCGCGACAGGTGCATTTCAATTCTCAAGGATCAAGTTCATGACGCTTGCCGCTCAAACGCCGACGCAGATACGCCGTTCAACCGTTCAACACGAGGTAGCCGGCCAGGAGTTCCTGACCTTTACCCTGGGCAAGGAGGAGTATGGCATCGATATCCTCAAGGTGCAGGAACTGCGCGGTTACGACAATGTCACCCAGATCGCCAACGCGCCCGATTTCCTGAAAGGCGTGGTCAACCTGCGCGGCGTGATCACACCCATTATCGACATGCGCATCAAGTTCAACCTGGCGGCCTCCAGCTACGACCAGTTTACGGTAGTCGTGATCCTCCATCTCGGTGAGCGCACGGTAGGCATGGTGGTCGACGGCGTGTCCGATGTGATCACCCTGTCCAGCCAGCAGATCAAGCCGGCGCCGGAAATGGGCACGGTCCTCAATACCGATTACCTGATCGGCCTGGGCACGCTCGACGACCGCATGCTGATCTTGCTGGATATCGACAAGCTGATGTCCAGCGACGAGATCGGCCTGATCGACAAGCTGACGGCGTGACGGGCGGGAGCTGAAAAAAAGGGGAGGAGACATGGATTTCGCAAATACAAGAATAGGGGTCCGGCTGAGCATCGGATTTGCCGCCATATTGCTGCTGGTAGTGGCAATCGCAGGAATAGGCATCTGGCGCTTGCAGCAGACCGGCGCCGCGGTCGACGCCATGGTCTCGCAGTTCCTGGTGCGTGAACGGCTGGCGGCGGAATGGCAGGATGCGGTGGCGGTCAACGCGGTGCGCACGATGGCGGTGGTGCGCAGCGACGACAGCAAGACCCAGAAGATTTTTCAGGCAGAAATGAGCGCGACATCCGAGCGTGCATCGGCGCTGCAGACCAAGCTGCATGGACTGTCCGACGACCAGGGCCGGCAAGCCCTGGGAGAAATCGCAGCGGCGCGTGCGGCCTATACGGAAATGCGGGACACGGTGCTGACCACGCGCCGGTACGGCAACGCCGACAGCGCGGTGGCCATGATAGAGAAAGACCTGGACCCGGCGCGCAAGGAGTACCTGGAAAAGCTGCAGAAGTTTGTCGGCGTCCAGCGTCAGGCAATCGACCAGGCGGCGCTGGATATTGCGGCCAACTATCGCGCCGGCCGCAACCTGCTGGTGATGTTCGGCGCCCTCGCCATCTTCGTCGGCGCGGCGTTCGCATGGCGCTTGACCGCGAGCATCGTCAAGCCGCTGCATGCGGCTGTCGCGGTGGCGCAGCGGGTGGCGAAGGGCGACCTTGGCGCCAGCATCGAAGTCAAGGGCAAGGATGAAACCGGACAGCTGCTGCAGGGGATCAAGGAAATGATTTTTTCCTTGCGGGATACGGTCAGCCGGGTACGCAACGGAACCGAGAGCATTGTCACCGCTTCGCGCCAGATCGCGGCCGGCAACCAGGATTTGTCGAGCCGCACCGAAGAACAGGCCGCCAGCCTGGAACAGACCGCGGCGTCGATGGAGCAATTGACATCGACCGTCAGGCAAAATGCCGACAACGCGCGGCAAGCCAACCAGCTGGCTGAAAATGCCGCGTCGGTGGCGCTGGGCGGCGGCCAGATGGTGTCCGAGGCAGTTGCCACCATGGCATTGATCAGGGACAGCTCGCACCAGATCAGCGACATCATCGGCGTCATCGACAGCATTGCTTTTCAGACAAATATCCTGGCGCTGAACGCCGCGGTGGAAGCGGCGCGGGCCGGCGAACAGGGACGGGGTTTTGCGGTGGTGGCGGCCGAGGTGCGCAACCTGGCGCAGCGTTCGGCGGTCGCGGCCAAGGATATCAAGGTCTTGATCGGCGCATCGGTCGACAAGGTGGATGCCGGCGGCAGGCAGGTCGACGCGGCTGGCGCGGCGATGAGCGAGATCGTCGCCTCGATACGGCGCGTGGTCGACATCATGGCTGAAATCGCCGCCGCCAGCGAGCAGCAGAGCAGCGGCATCGAGCAGGTCAACCAGGCGGTGGGGCAAATGGACCAGGCTACCCAGCAGAATGCGGCGCTGGTAGAGCAGGCCGCCGCTGCCGCGCACAGCTTGCAGGAACAGGCGGGAGAATTGCTGCAGGCGGTCAGCATCTTCCAGCTGGCAGAGGACACGGCTGATCCAGGCATGCCTGAACGACAAGATTCCGAACCGGCCGAGGCCGCCGCAGACATGCCAGAAGAACATCATGCCGGCAGCCGGCCTGTCCTGGTCAGCATAAATTGACAGGTGACGGGCCTGTACGATGCTGGATAATAGCGGATACGTTAAGTTGCGCCGGTGCTGACATCGTGGCTGCCGGCGGGCTTCACGTATTGTGGCGGTAATGTCTGTCACAGTTTCCAATAGATTGTATGCCCATCGTAATGCAAAGATTCACCTCTGCCTGGCGTCGCCTGCTAGCCGCTTCAAAAACGGATGGCATTTTCTGCGGCTCGCGTTTCATGCGCCTCGTCTACGCAATCACCGTCACAGCCATCCTGGTCATCGGCTACGTCTGGCTGTACGCCGGTTACCAGATAGGTTCCGACTACGAGCGCGACGTCAAGACCATCCAGCTCAGCCATACCATCGTGGTGCGCGATTTCACCCAGCGGCTGCTGCGTTCCATCGACGAACGCGACCGCCTGCTGCGGCTGGTGCGCGACGATTTCCAGATGGCGGATGGAAAAATCGACCTGCTGCGCTATACGAAGATATTTGGCAGCCTGTATACCCAGCTGAACGTCGTCGACCAGGGCGGCCGCCTGCTGGCCTCGACCAAGCCTGGCGCCGCCGCCGACTGGAGCGGCAACGAACTGTATGTCGCGCAGCGCGATCACCTGGATGACGCCTTGCGTTTTGCTCGCCCGCGCAAGCTGCCCAGCGGCCAGTGGGTAATGCATGTGGCGCGCCGCATTTTTTCCGCGCGCGGCGATTTCGCCGGCATCGTCGAGCTGGAGTTTGCGGTGGACCGCCTGCCGGCCCTGTATGCCAGCCTGGACCGGATCCGCGCCGGCGAGCGGCAGGTGGTCGGCAGCGACGGCATTGCCGCCGCCGGACCGCCGGCCAACGAACGTATGATCCTGCGCCGCATCGATGAAACGGTGATGGAGCTGGACGATAGCGAGCTGAGCAAGAGCCAGCCTTTCGCCGACCAGAAAGCGCCGGACGACCAGCATTCGTGGGTGTCGCGCAAGCTGGAGCCTTATCCGCTGCTGCTGTCGGTGAAACTGCCCGACCCGGAACCGTTGCCGGGACAGGAAAGCCCCAAGCTGATGGGCTATGTAATGTATGCCTGCGTGCCGACCGCGCTGATCCTGCTGTTGATGAGCCTGGCCTACCGCACCATCAAGCGGCAATATGAAGTGGTGCGCAAATACGATGCCATGCGCCGGCGCGCGAGCGACGCCAACAAGCGGAAATCCCGTTTCCTGGCGACGGTGGTGCATGAACTGCGCACGCCCTTGAGCGGCGTCCACGGTTATTCCGAGCTGGTGCGCGACACCAGCAGCGATCCGCAGAGCCGCGAGTTCGGCGACCTGATCCATCAAAGCGCGATCTACCTGCACGGCTTGCTGAACACCCTGTTCGACCTGGCGCGCATCGAAGCCGGCAGGGTAGTGATATTCCACGAGAATATCGATACGCTGAGCTATTTCGAGTACGTCGGGTCGATGCATAAAATCAATGCCGACAAGAAGGGCCTGAGTTTCCAGATGCGGCTGGCGCCGGATTTGCCGAGCAATTTCCTGTGCGACCGCGTCAGGCTGTCGCAGATACTGAACAACATGCTCGACAACGCCGTCAAATTCACCGTCACCGGCGGCGTCACGATAGAAGTGACCACGTTCAGGGACAAGCTCAAGATCCGGGTGCTCGATACCGGCCCCGGCATCGCCAAAGCCGAGCTGAAACATCTGTTCGAATACTTCTACCAGGCGGAATCGGTGCGCGCCGGCCGCAGCCGCGGGCTGGGCCTGGGCTTGTCGCTGGCCAAGGAGTTTACCGACCTGATACGCGGCAGCATCCGCATCGACTCCGAAGTGGGGGTCGGCACCGTGGTCAATCTCAGCATTCCGCTGAATGCGCGCTGAACCCGTCCTCTCCGCGGCGGATCGCGGGTTTGCTACACTGGATGCCGGCGATGCTGTTACGGCTCCTGGGGTTGGCATTGCAGCCGGCTTGCTGCGCCCCATGGCCAACGTCAAAACAGGATATCTTCTCCTTTCCTAGGAGGTGGCGATGCGTTCCGCTTTAATTCTTGTGGTCGAAGATCATCCTATCAACCGCCGCATGCTGCAGGCGCAGCTGGCGGCCGAAGGCTGGCAGAGCGAACTGGTCGCCACCGGCGCCGAGGCCTTGCTATGGCTGACGCATACCAGGCCGGCCGCGGTCATCACCGACTACGTGCTGGAAGACATGACCGGGGTCGAGCTGCTGCACCGGGTCAGGCGCTGGGAAGCCGACACGTCGGCCTTGCCGGCGATCCCGATGATCCTGTACAGCGGCATGTCGCTCGACTACCTGCAACGTGAATCGAGGGGGCTGGATTGCACCGCCATCCTGACCAAGCCCATCAGCCGCGCACAGCTGCGGCAAACGCTGGCGCCGATCGTGCCGCAGAAACCTGCCGCCGTAACCCCCGCCGCGCCCGACGACTTGCTGGCCGACCTGCTGCAGTTCGGTTACCTGCAGCTGGCCGGGCTCAAGCTCAGCATAAAAAACCAGCGCTGGGCGGAGACCGCTAGCATCGCCCATGGCTTGCGCGGCGCGGCGGCGGTATTGCAGCAAAAAGAAATTTCGCAATCCGCGGCGGAAATCGAGAACCAATCGCGCAATAACCCGTCAGAGGCTATAGAGGCAGTTTACGACCGTCTGCAAAATGCGCTGGACCGGCTTGCTTTGCAGCTCAAGGCAAGCCACGCAATGCCCTGACAAAAGCGCTATACGCCCTCTGTTTTCACCACTCTCCCTGGCAGCCGCGCAATGCGGTGCTGACGTAGGAACAATACCTACATCGACTCAGCCAAATATTTCATCCATATCGAGAACCTTACCGACTTATTTCTTTTTTGAAACATTTCATAATTGCTTTGAAGCAGCGCAAAAAAGACAAAAACTAAAAGATTGCTCACCAAGTGCCGTAAACATTCATAAGTAGTTTCAGTCTGGGGGAAAGCATGGACAGTAATGGATTTGTAAACGAGATAAGCGAAGTGAATCTTTCTTATCTGCTGCTGGCACAACGTCTGTTGCGGGAGGATAAAGCGACAGCCATGTTTCGTATGGGATTGAGCCGGGAACTGGCCGAGCTGCTCGGCAACCTCTCTTTGTCGCAAGTGGTGAAGCTGGCCGCATCCAGCCTCTTGTTGTGCCGTTTCCGGTTCGACGACCACGCGATTCTTTCATCTTTGACGCATACCGACAAGGACCATGCCTTGCAACAGGCGCACGCTTCCATCCTGCTGGCAGGACAACCGCTGGAAGGCATCCGATGAAGCGGCCAGATTCATTTTCCGCCATGGCTTTGACTATCGAGGCCGGCAACCATGGCTACTAACAAAAGCGTGATCCTGGAAGCCCAGGAAATCCAGCTCGCGATCGACCTGATCAAGCTCGGCGCACGCCTGCAGTTCCTGGAAGCGGAAACTTCCTTGAGCCGCGACCGCCTGATCAAGCTGTACAAGGAAATCAAAGGCATTTCGCCGCCCAAGGGATTGCTGCCGTTTTCCACCGACTGGTTCATGACCTGGCTGTCGAATATCCATTCGTCGATGTTCTACAACATTTACCGTTTCATGGTCGCGCATGGCGACGGCCAGCAGATCGTTGCTGTGGTCAAGAGCTACCGGCTCTACCTGGAGCAGGTCGAACGCCAAGGCGGCAAGCCGGTGCTGGATTTCACGCGGGCCTGGACGCTGACTCGATTCTTCGACAGCGGCATGCTGCAGCTCAGCACCTGCAGCCGCTGCAACGGCCGCTTCGTCGCCCATGCCCATGACTTGCAGAACGGTTTCGTCTGCGTCTTGTGCCGGCCGCCGTCGCGCGCCGGCAAGACGCGCAAGCTGGATTCCCCGGCCTTGCCTGGAGCAGATCTTGTTCCGGCGCATGGGTATATGCCGCTTCCGGTGCGGCAGGTTGCCGGCCTTGCTAACGGCGGGCTGGCCTGAGCCTGGTGGCGACAGTGGCGGCTGCGGCTGCATAAGGTTTATTTCAAGGGGAATCAAAAGTGCTAGTTTTTGTTGGCTATATCGTTGTCATAGCTTCTGTGTTTGGCGGTTATGCCATGATGGGCGGCCACCTCGGCGTGTTGTTCCAGCCGGTCGAACTGCTGATGATCGGCGGCGCCGGAGTCGGCGCCTTTGTGGTCGGCAACGACGGCAAGGCCATCATGGCCACCGTCAGGGAGCTGCCGAAACTGCTGCGCAGTTCCAAGCACGACAAGGCCTTGTACATGGAGCTGATGGCCTTGCTCTACGTCTTGCTGGCGAAAGCGCGCAAGGACGGCATGCTGGCGCTGGAAGCGGATATCGACGACCCTTTGAACAGCCCCGTCTTCGCCCCGTATCCGCTGGTGCAGCACGATCCGCGCGTGATCGAATTCCTCACCGACTACCTGCGGCTGATCGTCAGCGGCAACATGGACGCGTTTGAAATCGAATCGCTGATGGACCACGAGATAGAAACCTACAAGCACGAGGCCGAGGTGCCGGCGCACAGCCTGGCCAAGGTCGGCGACGCCTTGCCGGCGTTCGGCATCGTGGCGGCGGTGATGGGCGTGGTGCATGCGCTGGCATCGGCCAACCTGCCGCCGTCGGAAATGGGCGAACTGATTGCGCATGCGATGGTAGGCACTTTCCTGGGGATCTTGCTGGCTTATGGATTCGTGTCGCCGCTGGCGACCCTGATCGAACACCAGGTCGCGGAATCGGTAAAGGTGTACCAGTGCATCAAGGTCACTTTGCTGGCCAACCTGAACGGCTATGCGCCGCAGCTGGCGGTGGAATTCGGCCGCAAGGTGCTGTACTCGACCGAACGCCCATCGTTCACGGAGCTGGATGACCATGTGCGCCAAGTCAAAAGCCGCTAGCGCCTGCCGGCCCGGCGCGGAGGCCGCATGAGCAAGCTCAAGCAGCGCATTGTCGTCAAGCGGATAAGCGCCGCCAAGCACCAGGCGCATGGCGGCAGCTGGAAGATCGCCTACGCCGATTTCATGACGGCGATGATGGCTTTTTTCCTGGTGATGTGGCTGCTGTCGATTTCTTCTCCCAAGCAAAGGGAAGGAATCGCCGAGTATTTCAAGATGCCGCTCAAGGTCGCCATCAGCGGCGGTGAAAAAAGCAGCACCAGCAGCAGCGTGATTCCCGGCGGCGGCACCGATTTTACCCAGGTCGACGGCGACGACAAGCGCAGCAACCCGGATAGCGCCGATGCCGACCGGCTGAAGCAGCTGAAGAAACGGCTGGAGCAGGTGATCGAAGCGAATCCGGTGCTCAAGCAGTTCCGGCCGCAGCTGCTGATCGACATCACCAGCGAAGGATTGCGGATCCAGATCGTCGATAACCGCAACCGGCCGATGTTCGATCTTTCCAGCGCCAAGGTGCAGCCGTACATGAGCACCATCCTGCACGAGATCGGGCCGGTGCTCAATGAATTGCCGAACAAGATCACCCTGGCCGGACACACCGATGCAACGCCTTATGTGCCCGGTTCGAAGTCGTACAGCAACTGGGAGCTGTCGGCCGACAGGGCGAATGCATCGCGGCGCGAACTGGTCAGCGGCGGCATGACGGAACAAAAGGTGCTGCGCGTGATGGGCGTGGCGTCGACCATGGATTTGAACAAGGCCGACCCGCTCGATCCGATCAACCGCCGCATCAGCATCGTGGTGCTGAACCGGCGCGCGCAGGCGCAGATCGAACAGGAAAACAGCAGCGGCAGCAACGCCGGCGTCAAGCTCGACGGACAGAAGGACAGCGCCGGCCAGCTGCGGGACAGCGTGCCCAAGCCGGCTGCCGCAGCCCAGCCATGACACAGGAGCCATATGACGACTAGGACAATACTGGTGGTGGACGACTCGGCGGTCATGCGCAAGCTGATTGCAGCAGCCTTGGCCGAGGGCGACTACCAGGTCCTGCTGGCGGCGGACGGCGCGGCTGCGATGCTGCATGCCCGGACGGCGGCGGTCGACCTGGTGCTGACCGACTGGAACATGCCGGCGATGGGCGGCCACCAGCTGATTCGCGAATTGCGGCAGCTGGAAAACCATGCCGAGACGCCGATCCTGGTGCTGACCACCGAAGCCAGCGACGCCGAAAAAGCCGGCGCGCGCGCAGCAGGCGCCAGCGGCTGGCTGAGAAAGCCGATAGAACCTGCAACCTTGCTCGAAGTGGTCGCTAGCATGGTGGCCGATTAGCGATAAGCCAGACAATCAAAGAACGCAGTAAGGAGATCACAAACGATATGGATATCACCGAGTTTTACCAGACCTTCTTTGAAGAAGCGGATGAACTGCTGGCCGAAATGGAACAGTTGCTGCTGGGGCTCGATATGGACGCGCCCGACAGCGAGCACCTGAACGCCATATTCCGCGCCGCGCATTCGATCAAGGGCGGCGCAGCTACCTTCGGGTTTGTCGCGCTGACCGACACCACGCATCTCTTGGAAAATTTACTGGACCGTGCCCGTCATCAGGAAATACGACTGCGCAAGGAAATGATCGATGCCTTTTTGGAAACCAAAGACGTGCTACAAGAACAGATAAGTGCTTACCGGGCCGGCGCCGAGCCCGATCCCGACATGGTCGCGCGGATTTGCGCGGTGCTGCAACAGCTGGCGCAGGAGGAAAGCGCCGGCGCCAAGCCTGCGGCGCCGGCGCCAGTGGCGGTGGCGGCGGCAGTGCCGGCGCCGGCTGCCGCTGCTGCCGGCAACGCGCAGCTGCGCGTACGTTTTTCCCGGATATCCGAGAGCGACCGCAAGCTGCTGAGCGCGGAGCTGGAAAACCTGGGAACCGTGGCCGCGCAGACGCAAAGCGAGGACAGCCTGACCCTGTGGCTGGAAACCAGCTGCGAGGCGGACGACATCATCGCCGTGTGCTGTTTCATCATCGACATCGACCAGATCGACATCACGCAGGAAGCGGCAACGCCAGCGCTGCCGGCAGCCGAACCGCTTCCGGTTGAGCCGCCAGAACCGGCGCCGGCGAAGGTGGTTGCCATCACGGCAGCCACGGCGCCGCCGAAGGTTGCCGCCGCTGCAACCGTTGCGGCGGCGCCGGCAGCCGCCAAGGAATCCAGTTCGATCCGCGTCGACGTGGAAAAGGTCGACCAGATCATCAACCTGGTGGGAGAACTGGTGATCACCCAGTCGATGCTGGCGCAGACCGCGGCGACGCTGGATCCGGTGCTGCATGAGCGCCTGCTGAACGGCATGGGGCAGCTCGAACGCAACGCGCGCGACCTGCAGGAATCGGTCATGTCGATCCGCATGATGCAGATGGATTACGTATTCAGCCGTTTCCCGCGCCTGGTCAGGGACTTGACCGACAAGCTCGGCAAGCAGGTGCAGCTGGTGACTTTCGGCAAGGCCACGGAACTGGACAAGAGCCTGATCGAACGCATCATCGATCCCTTGACCCACCTGGTGCGCAACAGCCTGGACCATGGCATCGAACAGCCGGAGCAGCGCATCGCCGCCGGCAAGGATCCGGTCGGCGAGCTGCTGTTGTCGGCCCAGCACCAGGGCGGCAATATCGTGATCGAAGTCAGCGACGACGGCGCCGGCTTGAACCGCGAAAAGATCGTGGCAAAGGCGATCCAGCAAGGGATGGCGATCAGCGACACGATCAGCGACGACGAAGTCTGGCAACTGATCTTTGCGCCGGGATTCTCCACCGCCGAAAAAATTACCGATGTCTCGGGACGCGGCGTCGGCATGGACGTGGTCAAACGCAACATCCAGGAGATGGGCGGCCATGTCGAAATCGCGTCGCGCCAGGGCAACGGCACCACCACCAAGATCGTATTGCCGCTGACGCTGGCGATCCTGGACGGCATGTCGGTCAAGGTCGGCAATGAAGTCTACATCCTGCCTCTGAATTACGTGATCGAATCCTTGCAGCCGCGTGCTGAAGACATCCATTCCGTGAGCAATGAAGAACAGGTGCTGCACGTGCGCGGCGAATATCTGCCGCTGACCGAATTGCACCGGGTATTCAGCGTCGCCGATGCGCGCACCGATCCGACCCAAGGCATCGTGGTGATCTTGCACGGCGAGGGAAAACGCTTCGCCTTGCTGGTGGACCAGCTGGTCGGGCAGCACCAGGTGGTGGTGAAGAACCTGGAAACCAATTACCGCAAGGTCGCGGGCATTTCCGCCGCCACCATCCTTGGCGACGGCAGCGTTGCCCTGATTGTCGATGTAGCAGCGCTGCAGCGCGCCGGCCGCGAGAAGGCGCCGTTGCTGGCAGCGGCCTGAAGCATGGTGCCGGCAGGCGCCTGGCAAGAAATTTTGAAAGGATAGAGAAAATCAAATGGTCAACGATCACAATAAAATTCTGGCAGGACAGGATGAGTCGGAAGGACAGAAATTCCTGGTGTTCACGCTTGGCAGCGAAGAATATGGAATCGACATATTGAAAGTGCAGGAAATCCGCGATTACGAAGCCGTGACGCGGATTGCCCATGCGCCGGAATTCATCAAGGGCGTCACCAACCTGCGCGGCATCATCGTGCCTATCGTCGACCTGCGCATCAAGTTCCGCCTTGAAAACATCCAGTACAACCACCAGACCGTCGTGATCATCTTGAATATCGCCGAGCGTGTGGTCGGCATATTGGTGGACGGCGTATCCGATGTGCTGACGTTGAGCCGCGACGAAATCAAGCCGCCGCCTGAATTCGGGGCGGCGCTGTCGGCGGAGTATCTCAGCGGCCTGGGCACGGTGGAACAGCGCATGCTGATCCTGATCGATATAGAAAAACTCATGTGCAGCGCCGACATGGCTTTGTTTGACAACGCTGAACTTGCCTGAGGCAACGGCGAGATAGGCAAAGACAGGAAATCAAAGATGAAACTTCTAGACAGCCAATGGCAGAAACTGGAGCCCCTGTTGATCGGCAAGCAAGGCGATCCCGGCGCCAAGGGCCGGGACAACCGCTTGTTTATCGATGCCGTGCTTTGGATCATCAGCAGTAAATCCATCTGGCGCAGCCTGCCTGCCGAATTCGGCAAATGGAATACTACTTACATGCGTTTCCGGCGCTGGAACGAGTGCGACGTCTGGCGCCAGCTGGAGCAAGACATGTACGACGATCCGCTGTTGAAATCGATGTTCCGCGAGATCGTTGAATACGGTGACCGGCAGACCGGGCGCATCAGGCAAAGGCTGGCGCGGCGCGCCAATAAAGTGGTTTACAACTCATCGCTGGGCAAGGGCGGCGGCGCCAGGAAAAATTCGCCGGGCGTGGATGAATCGACTTCGCACTGGGTCGGCCTGGTGACGCGAAGCTTGCCTGTTTGACCGACGCTGGAATGCGTTATTTTTTGAGATGAAAATGTAGGAAGACAGCTCCGACAAACTCGTGATTTGCCGTTCAAGAAAGCCAGGCGACGTCCGTTAATACAGTAAACGGATGGCCTGCCTGGCCAATGATTGAAGCAAATATTCTGAGGATGTCATGAACAAGGAACTGTCTGCCGGATATTCATTGTCGGTGAT
>Ga0182005_1000074_pt1 | contig 80394 bp, 74 predicted proteins | sample Sormic07211103_1_FD_123021 | JGI IMG/M metagenome (GOLD analysis project Ga0182005, IMG submission 123021) | Rhizosphere microbial communities from Sorghum bicolor, Mead, Nebraska, USA - 072115-103_1 MetaG | ecosystem: Host-associated > Plants > Roots > Rhizosphere | place: USA: Nebraska... | reverse complement strand
CCAGTAGCGCTCGCGCGCAAACGGATAACACGGCAGGCTGATCCTGCGTGGCGGCTGCGCGCCGTGCAGCGCGCGCCAGTCGAAGGCCATGCCCTTCACCCACCATGCCAGCAGCTTGTCGTACTTGCCCTTGGCCACCCAGGCATCGACGGCGCCTGCCATGTCCTCGTCCGCGGCCAGTGCCGCGGCCTGCTCGCCGTCGCCCGCCCGGCTCACGTGGCAAAGCGCCGCTTCACCCTCACCGGCCAGGAAGGCCTGCAGCCGCGCGCGCAACTGTGCCATGTCCTGCACCACGAAGGCCAACCGTTCTTCCATCGCCTCGCGCCCCACCTGCAAGGTATACGCGATATCGGCCACGGTCGCGCCCTCGTCCTCCAGGCGCTCCAAGGCCGCCAGCAGCTGCCCGGCCTGCACGCGCAGCCGCTCTGCGTTGCGCGCCGACAGCACGACCAGCGCCGGCAGCGCTACAGTGCCGTTGCTGGTCGCCGCTGGTGCCGCCACATATTCTTGTAGCACCAGGTGGGCGTTGGCGCCGCCGGCGCCAAACGAGGAGATGCCGGCGATGCGCGGATAGGCGCGCAGCACGCCATCGACCTGGACGCTGGGCCGCGGCCACTCCGCCAGTTCCTGCTGCACCACGAATGGCGTGGCGGCGAAATCGATGTTGGGGTTGAGCGTGCGCGCATGCAGCGACGGCACCAGCTGTCCGTGGCGCATCTGCAGCAGCACCTTGGTCAGGCCGGCGATGCCGGCTGCGCTTTCACAGTGGCCGATGTTCGACTTGGCTGAGCCGATCGCGCAGAACTGGCGCTCCTGCGTATCGCGCGCGAACGCCTGCGCCAAGCCGCGGATCTCGATCGGATCACCCAGCGCCGTGCCCGTGCCGTGCGCCTCGATGTAGCTGACGCTGCGCGCATGCACGCCGGCACGCCGCAGCGCGTCGGCGATGACTTGTGTCTGCGCCAGCGGATTGGGCACGGTGTAGCCATTTGTCTTGCCGCCCGCATTGACCATGCTGCCCTTGATGACGCCGTAGATGTGGTCACCGGCAGCGATCGCGGCCTGCAAAGGCTTGAGCACCACGGCGCCCACGCCTTCGCCGTCGACGAAGCCATCAGCGTCGGCGCCGAACGATTTACAGGCATCGCCGGACGACAGCATGGCCATGGCGGACAAGCCGATGTAGTGGGCAGGGTCGAGTATCAGGTTGACGCCGCCGGCGATTGCCGTGGCGCAGGTGCCGCTGCTCAGGCTCTCCACCGCCAGGTGCAGCGCCGTCATCGAAGATGAACACGCCGTATCGACCGCCATGCTCGGTCCATGAAAGTCCAGCAGGTAAGAAACGCGATTGGCGACCGACCAGTGGCGGGCGCCGCCAGCATAATTTTCATTCATCACGCCGACAAAGACACCCACGGCGCCATCCCGCGCCAAGCCGGCCGGCGTATAGCCAGCGTCTTCGATGCTGTGGTAGGCCTCTTCCAGGAACACCCGTTCCTGGGGACTCATTTTCTCTGCCTCGTATGGCGAGATATTGAAGAACAGTGGATCGAAGCAATCGGCGCTATCGATGAAGCCTCCCCATTTACTATAGGTTTTGTGCGGCGTATCCCGTCTGGCGTCAAAGTGCAGCGCCGCGTCCCAGCGTGTGGCGGGCACTTCACCGATGCAGTTTTTTCCCTCTTTCAAGTGTGTCCAGAACTGTTCCACGTTGTTAGCACCGGCATAACGGCCCGCCATGCCAACGATCGCGATTTCCAGCGCCACGCCGGGCGCTGCGGCCAGCGGCGCCGCGCGTGCTGGTGCCGGGGCGGACTCCGACGCGCGCGGGGTGGTCGCATGGTGCGGCGCGGCCTCCATTTCCAACCCGACCCATTTGGCTAGTGCGTCAGGTTGCTGCAGGATGAAATGCGCAACCAGCGCGTCGATCGTCAGGCATTCGAAGAACAGCGTGCTGCCCACGTCGTCGAACGCCAGACGCAGGGCATTGGTCAGCTGCACGATGAGGATGGAATCGATGCCATATTGCGCTAGTTGCGCACTGGTATCGATCTTGTGCAGCGGAACGCGCAAGGTATCGCTGATCAATTTTTTGAAACGAACCGCGGCCGCTTCCGTCAAGCGCGGATCGCCGCCCGCATCTGCGGCCGCTGGAACATGCCTGGCCGTGGCGACGGAGACGTCCGCCACATCCACCTGCGTCTGCACTTGCCTTGCCATTCCATCGCTGGTAGCGGCAATGACTTGCTGGCCTAGGCCATGGCCGCGCCGCGCGGGAAAGGCAATCTCGTGAAAGCCTTCCTGTCTCAGTACCGTCTGCCAACCCTGCTCCGACAAGGCGGGGCAACCGGGCATGCGCAAGGCGCCATCCTCGTACAGCCACCAGCCGTCGAGCAAGCCAAACGTCAAATGCGTGAACAGGTCCGCGCCGCTGATCTCATTCAACAGCAATACTCCGCCGTTACGCAAGGTAGCCTTCGCATTGCGCAGGCTGTTGCGGATATTGCTGGTGGCGTGCAACACATTCGTTGCAATAACAACATCATACGCGCCAGCCTCGATACCTTGTGCCGCGAGCGGCATGCCGACGTCGAACAGCTTATAGGTCAGATAGGGCTGGGCCGCACCATACTCCTTTTCCGCATGGAACAGGAAGGCCTTCGACACATCTGTATAGCAGTACTCCGCCACCTGCTCCTGGTACGGACGCAAGCGTGCAAACAGTTGCGCGCTGGTGCCGCCGGTGCCGGCGCCGATCTCCAGAATCCGGATGCCGCCCCTCTTCCCCTGGCGCCGGTGCCGCTCGACGATGGCAACCAAGGTGTCGGCCAGCACGGCATTAAAATAGTCGGCCAAGGTATTGCCCTTGTAAACGCCTTCAACCAGGGAGACGGAAGAATCGGGGAACATGATCTCGGTGGCCGGCACGCTGCCGCGCAAAATCGCCGGCAATGCCCGCAATGTCGCCTCGCTCAGCCGTGCCCGGGCCTTCAAGTCGGTACAGTCGAGCCAAACGGCGCGCCCGAGCGACCAGACGCGCCACGCCTCGGCGGGAGCCGGAGCCGGTACGCCACGAGCGCTATAGCCTTGGGCATCGCTGTGCAGGTAGCCCAATGCTGTCAGCATGCACAGGCTTTGCTCCAGCCAGCGTTCGTACTCGGGACGCAGACACAGCAACTGGCGCGCTTGCGCTACGCTAGCTTGTTCCAGGCAATCGAGCCCCATTGCGGCCAGCTCGCTCCAGAGTACGCTGGCCAACGCTTCGTCGAAACTATCCATCAACAGCGGGCGGCTAGGCGCACACGCCTGGGTGCCGTCGAACACATCCTTGTGCTGCTCTGCCAGGTACTGTGCCAGGCGCTGCAATTTATTTTTTTTAGGCAACATTTTTCGCTAATCCGCTAGGTGGAAGGGGGAGAGATCACGACATCGTCCGATGTCAGCATGCGGGCCATCACGGTGGCGTCGAGATCAAGCGCATAGTCTTGCCGCAGGCGCACCACCAGCGCATCGAGCATGGCAGGGGAAAGCGTGTCCGTGTCATCGCCAAGCACGCCGTCCGGCCGCTCGCGCAATTGCTCCGTCAGGCGCGACAACATGGCGTGCACTTGATCGAGCAGCGCCTGTTCAGCGCCGTCGTTCACCATGCCATCCGGCAGATACACGCTGACCATTTCGGCAGGGGTGGGTGCCGGCTCCGCAGTCTTGAGGAAAGCCATCTGCCGCGGCGTTCCTTGCAACAGGCTGTCGAGGGCCAGCATGCCGTCCTCCGGCTCGATCGACGCAAAGCCCATCTGCGCCATCCTCTCGCGGTACGCCGACGCGGCGACGATACCGACACTGCCCCAATAGCCCCAGTTCATGATCTTCACCGGATATGCCCCGCTGCGCCCCAGCTGCAACCCGAAGGCATCCTTGAAAGTGCAGCCGGCGGCATAATTGCTTTGTCCAGCGGCCTTGGAAAAGCTTTGCAAGGAGGAGAAGAACAGCATGAAATCGAGATGTTCGCGCCCGAACACCTGTGCCAGCCGTACGCTCACATCCACCTTGGCAGCGAGCCCGCTGCGAAAACGCGCCTCGTCCATATTGCCCAGGCTCTTGTCAGCAAGCACGATGGCCGCGTTGACCACGCCATCCACGCGCCCGTGGCGCAGCAGTATCTGCCTGTATGCCCATTCCAGTGCCTCGGCATCGGCAGCATCCGCAGACAGATAGTCGGGCGCCGGGCCCAACAGTGCCAGCGCATCGATCTTTTCCTGTATCTGCGCATCGAGCGGACGCCGGCCTATCCAGACGATGTTCGCCGCATAGTTGTGTATCAAATGCGCGCTCCAGGCGGCACCGATGCCTCCTGCTCCACCGATCACGACATACACCCCTGCCTGGCGGTATGGGCTTGCGCCGGTGACAGGCATGTCTCCGGGCAGCAGACGCTGGCGGTAGCACAGGCCAGCGCGCCAGACTAGCGCATTGCCATCGGCGTCGCAGGGCCAGTCCATGATGTGCGCCAGCGCAGGCGCGCTGTCGACCGGTAAATCGACCAGGCGCACAGACCAGTTCGGATATTCCTTGGCCATCGAACCAACCAGGCCATGCACGCTGGCGTGCGCCGGGCGGATTTCCTCGTCCGCATGCAAGGCCTGCGTCTGGGTCGTCAGCACCGTCCATTCCAGCGCGCGCGTGCCATAGCCTAGCGCCAGTAGCGCCTTGATCAGGCGGAATCCATCCAGCACTCCTTCCTGCTGCGCAGCGATCAACTCCTCGTCATGCGGACCGCATGTTTTTTGTGCCGGCACGCGCCACACGATATGATCGAACTCGCCCAGCTGCGCCAGCCTGGGCGCAAGTGCACCTGCCTCGTCGCCTCCCGCACTCCAAGCCTGCACTTGCGGGTGGTGCCGACGCAGCGTCTCCAGTTCACCCGGCAACGCATTGACCAGTAGCACGCGCTGCGGCGCGGGCGGCGCCATGGCGCCGGCGCTGACGACATCCCACACGGGATACAGTGCCTGCAAACCGTCGTGGACGGCATCGGCAGGCGCCGGCTGGCTGGCGGCGCGCATGGCAAGGCCACGCAGGCGCACCGCCACCCGGCCTTGTCCGTCGCACAGGTCAATATCGTATTTGCTGACCATTGTTCCCCCTGCCCGCCGCAATGCCGCCCACATGAGCGAATCGCAGGGGGCGAATATTTCCAGGCTGTCCAGGGCGAACGGCAAGGCCGGGCTGGAACCGGCCGGCACGCTCTGCATCAAGCCCAGCGAAGCGTGCAGCGCCGCGTCGAGCAGGCTCGGATGCAGCCGGTAGCCACTCGCGTCGGCGGCGGATGCCGGTAAAGCGAGGGCAGCGAGCGCCTGCCCGTCGCCGCAATCGATCGCGCGTACGGCGCGCATGGCGGGACCATAGTCGATGCCCATGCCCTCATACGCCGCATAGCATTGTTCGGCGGACCACTGCCCCATGCCGCATTGCTGCCGCCAGGCCTCCAGGTCGAGCGGCACGGGGGCCGTTCGCGGGCCAAGCCACACGCTACCTTGACTATGCAGCACTTCACGTGCCTGCGGATCCTCGCTGCAGATGCGGAAATCGATGCCTCCGTCGGTGCGCGCTGCGAGCAGCACGTGCACTTCCAGTGCCGTCGTAGCCACCACCACCGGCCGCAGCCAGGCCACGTCGGACAGCTTGATGCCGGCCGCGGCATCGCTGCCCGACGCCAGCAAGGCCGCCGCGCAAGCCATTTCCAACTGCGCCACGCCTGGCAGGAGGCGCTGGCCGCGCACGACGTGGTGGGCGAGGAAAAATTCACTACCGCTGAAAACGGAGCTGTAGCGTTGCTGGCTTAGGGACGAGGTATTGCGCTGCACCAAGGGATGCAGCCAGGGCGCGCTGGCTGCGGCCGGCCGCGCCGCTTCTATCCAGTAGTGGTCCGCCGCGAAAGGATAGGTTGGCAAGGCCACGCGGCGCGGCGCGGGCGCGCCATGCAGGCTGCGCCACTCGACGGATGCACCCTCGATCCATGCGACCGCCATGCGTTCCACGGCGGTGCTGCCGGCCGGCGCCGCGCCCGGTACGAGGACGTCCGCGGCCGCGTCGCCGGCCAGCCAGGCACGCAACTGCGTGCGCAAACCATCGCTGGAATCGGCCAGCACCACCAGGCGACTGGCCATGGAGGCGCGTCCCACCTGCAAGGTATAAGCGATGTCGGCCAGCCCGATGCCGCTCAGCTGTCCGCTGTCGAGTGCCGCGCACAATTGCCGGACTTGCCGCTGCAAGGCGTCGCTGTCGCGCCCTGATAGCGGAACCGCGTGCAACTGCTCGTCCTCCGGCTGGCGTGCAGCGTGGTCTTGCGGCAGGTGTTCCTCCACGACTACGTGCGCGTTGACACCGCCAAAACCGAAGGAGCTGATGCCCGCCAGGCGCGGCCGGCGCACATCGCCGTCGACAACCGGCAGCCAAGGCTGCGTCTGCGTGGCCAGGCGGAAAGGACTGTCGTCGAGATCGATGAAAGGATTGCGCCGGGTGAAATGCAGCATGCCGGGCAGGACACCGTGCTGTAGCGACAGCAGCACCTTGAGCATACCGGCGATGCCGGCCGCCGACTCACAATGCCCGATATGCGTCTTGGCCGTGCCAATCACGCATGAGGAAGGCTGGATATCCACGCCCGTGTCATCCTGCAATTGCTGGAAAGCCTCGCTCAAGGCCTGTACCTCGATGGGATCTCCCAACGGCGTGCCGGTACCGTGCGCTTCGATATAGCCAATGCCGTCCGGCGCCACCTCCGCCTGGCGCCAGGCGTCGCGGATCAGGCGCTTTTGCGCGTTCAGATTGGGGGCCCTCAGCGAATTTGACTGTCCGTCGTGATTTACGCAGGCGGCCCTGATCACGCCATAAATCCGGTCGCCATCGCGCAGTGCATCCTCGTATGGCTTGAGCAGGACTGCGCCGTAGCCTTCCGCACGTACGAAGCCGTTGGCTGCCGCGTCGAAGGACTTGCAGCGGCCATCGGCGGCCAGCATGCCGGCGCTGTGGCTGGCGCAGTAGATGCGCGGTGACAGAATGAGATTGATGCCCGCCGCCACCGCCACGCTGCAGTCGCCACGTTCCAGACTATCGACCGCATGGTGCACCGCCACCAGCGAACTGGAACAGGCGGTATTGACGACCTGGCTGGGACCGTTGAAATCAAACCAGCGCGAGACCCTGTTGGCGATCAGGCTCATGTGCATTCCGGAATCCAGGTAGGCACCGTACAAATCGCGCAAGGCGGCACGGTTGCTGGCCAGGTCGAGGTAGTCGACGCTGTGTGCGCCGACGAACATACCCACGTCACGGCCCTTGAACTCGCGTGGATCGTAGCCCGCGTGCTCGAACACGCTCCAGCTGAGCTCCAGCAGCTTGCGCTGTTGTGGATCCAGGCATTCGGCTTCCAGCGGGGCGATGCCGAAAAAATCGGCATCGAAGGCATCGACTCCGTCGATGAAACCGCCCCATTGTGGAAACGCGGCCGATGTCAACCAGTCGGCAGCGCCATCGGCCTGAGTGAACCAGGCTGCACGCTCGGCCGGCAGCGGTGTGATGGCGTCCGCCCCGCCGACCAGATTGTCCCAGAAACGCTGCGGATCGCTTGCCCCGCCAGGGAAGTGGCAGCTCATGCCGATGACGGCAATCCGGGAAGGTCCCTCGGTACGGAACCCGCCCGCCGCCGGTGCGGAAGCCGTATCGCTGCCACCGTTGCCCGTGTCGCCGGCCACCTGCCCTTGCAGAAAATGGGCCAAGTCATCGAAGCTACGATACTTGAACAGCAAGGTCGGTTCGAAGCGCAAGCCGAACACCACCTCGATCTGGCGCGCGACCTGGATGTACTCGACCGAGTCGAGGCCTAGTTCTGCAAGCGAACCGGCCCGGTCCAGCATGTCCGCGTCCATGTCCAGGCAGGCTGGCAGGACCTCGGTACGCAATCTCGCCAGTATCTCCAGCGGCACGCCGGGTTGCGCAGGCTTGGCTGGCTGCTCCTGCATGGCGCGTTGCCGTACCCGGTGCCGCCGTCGTTGGCGCAGGGCCTGTACAAGATAGGCCTGACGGCACTGGTTGCGCTGCAACTTGCCACTGGGCGTGGCAGCGATCTCGCCAGCTTCCACCAGGCAAACTTCGTGCACTTCCAAGCCATGCGCCGCCGACACCTGCGCCACGATGCGCCTGCACAGCGCCTCGAGATCCGCCTCGGCGAGCGCCTCGCCCACTTCCTGCACGATCACCAGTCGTTCCTGTCCATCCGCCTCGACGGAAAAGGCGGCCACCGGCAGAGCAATTTCCGGCAGCGCGTCGCGGATACTGGCTTCGATATCGGCGGGATAATGATTCTTGCCGCGCATGATCATCACTTCCTTGATGCGGCCCACCACATACAGCTGGCGCTCATCGAGAAAACCGAGGTCGCCCGAGCGCAAATAGCCTGTGTCGCCTCCCACTGGCACAACGCCGAACTGTTGCGCCGTCTCGGCGTCGCGCTGCAGATAGCCGGCGGCCACGCCTTCCGAGCGTATCCAGATCTCGCCGATGCGCCCTTCGGCGCAGCAAGCCAGCGTGTCGGGGTCGACAATGCAAATCTGGGCGCCTGCCGCTCCCGGCTCCCCGCAGCTGGCGGCGTAGCGCACGGCAGCGTTCTGTGCGGCGCAACGAACTTCGCCCTGCTGCACGGCTGCCAGATCGAGCGCCAGGAAACGGGGACCGCCGCGTTTCGCGCTGCGCGTCGACACGGCGCCTGCCTCGGACATGCCGTAGTGAGGACATAGCACGGTAGCATCGAAACCCAGGGCGCTGAAGCGTTCCGCAAACCGCTCGCAGCTATCTTTGCGCACCGGCTCACCGCCGCAGACCAGCGCTTGCAGGGAATCGAGTAGGATGCCCTGCACTTCCTCCGCGCGTATTCTGGCATGGCACACGTCGAGGGCAAAATTGGGCGCACCCGTATGCGTCGCCCGGTACTTGTCGATGGCGTGGAACCAGGTGGCCGGCGAGGCGACAAAGCTGGCCGGTGCCATCAGCACACTGCTGGCACCTTGCGACAAGGGGGCGAGAATACCAAGATGCAAGCCGAAATTATGGTATTGCGGCATCCAGGACAGGACCCGGCTATCGGCGCATATCTGCCATTGCGTGGCGCCGCCTGAGGCTTGCACCCACAGATTGCGGTGGCTGAGTACGATCCCTTTCGGCGCGCCGGTGGAACCCGAGGTGTATAGCACCACTGCGGCATCGTCCTCGCAGCGCTCCCGCGCCGGCAGCCGCGCGGTGTCAAGCACGTTCAGCTGTCCGATATCGACCAAGGGGATGGCGCACAGGCCGTCGAGCTGCTCCTTTGCGGCAGCGTCCGTCAATACGCAGATTGCCTGTGCATCGCCGCCGATACGGCCGATGGCCGCTGCCAGCGCGGCTGGATCTGCAAGATACGGCAGCGGTACCGCCGCCAGGTTGGCGTGCAGGCAAGCGAGCAAGCCTTCAACGAAAGCTATCCCCTGGGGCAATACCAACAGCACCCGCTGCTGCGCCACACTGGTCGCCTGCAACGCGCTGCCGACCTGCTGCAGCCGCCTGGACAGGTCCACGCCGCGCACGCCAGGAGCGGCGTGGGCCTGAAGGCCATCTTCAAAGAAAAAAAGTTCTTTATCAGCGAACTGTTCAGGTAAATCCATGAAGTATCGGGTGGAAGCGGCCAAAATACATCTCCAGGCTATTGCGCAATGAAACGTCGGGGTGCCGGCATGCCGGCATGTTTATTGAAAACTATCGAGTGGAAATTTTTCCGTGATGATGCCCATTGGGCGCGACTGCTGATACAGCACATAGGTGCGCGACAATAGGGGCGTGCTAGGCGGCAAGCTGAAATGCGCTGCCGCATCGGCACACTGTTCCAGGCGGGAATCGATGATTTCGCGGTACATCTCGCATTTTTCCTCGCGCCACAACAGGCCGATCGGCGCTTCTGTTTCCAGCAGCCGATGCTGGATAGAGCGCGACAGCCGCTCGAAGACAAAGACCGATTCGGCATAGACATAGCTGGTCTGCTCATCGACCAGCATGATCTTGCGATGCAGCAAAGGCGTATTCGGCGGGCAAGCCAGCGCGGCCGGCGCGGTACCGTGCCGCAATGCCTGTTCGATCTTGCGCGCACGGATGGGCTGGCCCGCATAGAGCACCAGCAATTCGGTAACGGAACCATCCGTCGTCAGCAGGACTTTTTGAAACAGGCTCAACGAAGGATTGCCCAGCAAAATGGGAGAGCTGCCCTTGGGGACCCATTGCGTATTCATTTCCATGATTGTCATTCCAGTCGGAGGTGGGGAAAGCCGTATCCCGGTGGCGCTAGCGCCGCCGGGACAGTTATTCAACGTGCAGTCTGCTCAATTTCCCTGACCATCTTGCCGAGAAAGGTGGCGCCGATTTCCTGGTATTCGGTGACGCCCTGGCGCTGCAAGTAGCGAATGCTGTCGCTCCACAGCACGGAGTTGGAGATCTGCTCGCTCAGCAGGCGCGCCACCCCGCCGTCCGGATAAGGGCGCGCGGTGGCATTGGCGATGACCGTCAGCCGCGGCGACTGGAACGCGAATTGTTCCAGGTACCGCGCATACTGGCGTTGTACTTCTTTCATGTAGCGCGAGTGGAACGGAGCGCTGACATTGAGCGGTATGCATTGCACACCCTCGCGGGCGAACAGGGCAGTGGCGCGCTCGATATCGGCCAATGGCCCGGCAATCACGAACTGGGTGGGTGTGTTGAAGTTGGCCAGGTCGATGCTGCCGATATGTTGATCGCGCAGCAACTGCGTCACCTTGCCGGCTGCCAGGCCCAGCACGACGGCCATCCCGCCGGGCGCCGCGCCCCCCATCAACTCGCCGCGCATCTTGACCAAGCGCACGCCGGTGCCGAAGTCGAAGACGCCTGCGGCCAGCAGCGCGTTATATTCGCCCAAGCTGTGGCCGGCCACGAAATCGGCCCGCAGGGGGGTGGCGACATCGTCCCTGAGCGTGTAGTACGCCAGGGCATTGACGATGAACAATGCCGGCTGCGTATAGGCGGTCTGGCGCAGGAGATTGTCCCTGTCGTGCAAGCACAGGTCATCGATCGGATAGCCAAGAATCTCCGAGGCCAGTGCGGTTTCTTGCGGATAAGCTTCAAACAGGCCCTTGCCCATGCCCTTGAACTGGGCTCCCTGGCCGGGGAAAAGTATCGCTTTCATGCGGTATCCAAGTGGCGAGCGTGCCAACTGGGCTGGCACCTCAGGTTGCGTGATGGCGGGCTGCTGGCCCGCCGGGGTTATTTTTCGATCAGCACGTCATCGATGAACATGGCATCGAGGCCACTGGTGAAAAATACGGCTAACGCATCCTCCACGGAATGCGCGATCGGCTTGCCCATCACGTTGAAGCTGGTATTGAGCACAAGGGGAATATCGGTCAGCCGGTGGAATTCACTGATCAGTGCGTGATAGCGGGGATTCCATTCGCGCTTGACCGTCTGCAGGCGACCGGTGCGGTCTTCGTGCACCACGCCAGGCACGCGTTCGATCACGCTATGGCGAAAAGTCAGGGTGCGTTCCATGTAGGGCGACTCCTGATAATCCTCAAAAAAGACGGGACCATGTTCATGCAGGATGGACGGCGCAAAGGGACGGAATTCTTCGCGGAACTTGACGCGTGCGTTGATCGTCTCCTTGACCGAGGCGCGGCGCGGGTCGGCCAGGATCGAGCGGTTACCCAAGGCGCGCGGGCCAAATTCGGCACGTCCCTGTACCCAGCCGATGATCTTGCCGGCGGCCAGAAGTTGCGCAGCACGGCGCGGAGCGTCGCCATTGCACTGCACCAGCTTGCTAATGCCACCAAAACGCATCACATTCCCGAGTATCTCTGGATCCATGGCCGTCCCCAAATAAGGGGAAAGAAAGTCCGAACGAGGCTGTGCTTGTGGGTGATCTTCGTAATAGGCCAGCAAGGCTGCGCCAACCGCGTTGCCGTCATCGCCTGGCGCGGAAAAGACATGCAGCTGAGTGAACGGTGTATTGGCCAGTACCTTTCCGTTGGCCGATGAATTGAGCGCACAGCCTCCGCCCAGTACCAGCTTGTTGGAAAAACCGGTGCCATGTAGATTGCTGAGGAATTCGAATAGTACTTCGCTGAACACTTTCTGACCCGCATGCGCCAGATCTGCATACTCGATTGCCGCCTGCTTCGGCTGGCGGCGCATGCTGTATAGTTTTTGCTGTAGCTGCGCCATTCGGGCGGCAGGCGCAAATTCAATCTGCAACCCATTGACGCTGATCATTTCTCGCAGTAAGGCGTATAGTTCCGGATTATGGCTGCCATATGGCGCCAGCCCCATTACCTTCCACTCTTCGCCCGACATGCTGCCGAAGCCGCACGCCTCGCAAATCATCCCATAGAACAAACCGAGACTTGCCCAACCCCCATGGCGTTCTTGTTCGATCTCGGTGATCCGGCCGCCGCTGTACTGAAAGCAGGCGAACGAGCCGTGCTCGCCGAAGCCGTCAAGTACAGCGCACAGCGCGCTGTCGAATCCGCTGCTATAGCAGCCTGCAGCGGCGTGGGTTAGGTGATGGTCGAAATAGCGTCGACGCACGGTTTGTCCTGCCCAGGCATCACTTTGGCTCAGTTCATACTCAAGCAAATGGCCGGGATGCGCCGTCATTGCCAGCTGGGAGCGAAAAAAGAAATTCTGTCCCGCCAGTTGGCGCTGTACCAGCGGCGAAAGTTCGCCGAAAGCGCTCATATATTGCTCGGCGCTCTGGGCCGTGCTGGCTAGGCCTCGCCGCATCAGCTCAGACGTCTGATCGCTCCAGCTGAAGGCAAACACGATTTCGGCGGTAGGGTCGCAATACTGCTTGATCAGATCGGCGGCCCGCTTGAAGAGATCCGGCGTCACGCCGATGGAGCGCTTGCACTGCAGATAACGCTCTGTCGCCTCGGCAAATAGCACGTTTCCTTGCTCGTCCACGATGGCCATGGCAGAGTCATGGAAGGAGTTCGCAAACCCAATGTAGTTTCTTTTCATATGCAAGCTCTCTAGAACACTTGACAACATCGGCCGCACACCACGCCCCTGGCGCGGCGGCAACTGGACTCAGGACAGGGAACGGGTATCCGAAATGGAACGCATCGGAGAGAAAACCAGTGCTGCCAACGCCACGATGATCAGCAACGCGCCGCTGATGGCAAAGACCTGGGGCAGGCTCATGCCGCGCATGGCCCAGCCAGTGATGGCGGCCGAGATTGGGCCGATGCCCATGAAAATGAACATGAACAAGCTCATGGCGCGCCCCATCAGGGCAGGTGGTACGCGGCGCTGGGTCCAGGTAAAGACAGCGATCTGGATAAAACCGCCCAGCATGCCGATCAGCAGCAGCAACACCGCGCCCTGCCAGCTCGCATGGATCAGGCCCATCGGCATGAACAATGCGCCAACCAGGCAGTCTGTAAGCAAAATGGTCAAACCCAGGCTACCAAAGCGTACGTTTGGATTGATGCCAGAAATAATCATGCCCGCTAGGGTGCCAGCACCATGCGCGCCCATCAACCAACCGAACGCTGCCGCACCGTGGTCCATTTGATTGGCAATGACAGGCAGGGCTACCTGCATGGGGCCGCCAATGAAAAATGCGATCGCCGCGAAGTATAGAAAGCTGGTGCGCAGGCTGACGTCGTTCCAGCAAAACCGTAGCCCCTCTCCGACCAGCTTGAAGACATTTGGATGGCCATTCGGTCCTACCGGCTGTGGCTGCCAACGGACGTTGACGCGAGCCAAGGTCCAGGCCGACAACAAGAAACTAACGGCATCGCAGACAAATGCCAGCGCCATGCCTTTGGCGTCACCCGTACTGCTTGCCTTAGCGTCGCCCATCTGTGCGATTAGTACGCCCGCCAGGATGGGGCCAACCAGCATGGTCAGTTGACGCAAGCTCATCAAAATGCTGTTCGCGACCTGCAACTGTTCGCGCTTGACAATGTGGGGGAAAATCGCGGTCGCCGCTGGGATGCTGAAAGCGGTAGCTATGCCGATCGCAACGGCCAGTACGTACACCATCGACAAGGTCAGGCTGCCATTCTGCAACAAACCGGCCAGGATGAGCAGCAAGACCATATTGATGTATTTGGTCCACATCAGTACGCGCTTCGGTGAATAGCGATCGGTCAGCGCACCGCCAATCAGCATGAAAATCGCGCGCGGTAATGCTGTCAGTGCCAGTACCGTGCCAACAGCAAACGGATCGCCTGTCATCTTGAGTACCAGCCATGGCAGAGCAATCAGTGAGAACTGGTCGCCCAGCATGGATAACGCGGCTCCGCTGAGAAACCAGCGGAACGGTTGATCCCGAAATAGCGCGGCGCGCGGGTTGTCATTTTTTGTGTCGGTCATGGAAAACTTTCAGGAAAAGCGTTGGGAATATTTGCTATGGCGAAGCATGGTGCAATGAGGACTGGCAAGCTAGGCAACTGCTGTTCAGGAAGTGTGCCGTGAACATCGCCGATAGATAACTACCCGTGTTTGTAGGGTTGGCCTACATTTGGCTGCTTTTGATGAAGACCAAGCTGAATCAAAACCGATTGTGGCCGCCAGTAAAGCGTCCGCCCTGCTCAATGCCTACGCCACACCTGCACAACTTCCTGTCGACTATGGCGCCGGCGCCCTCATCCAACAGCACTGGCTCTTCTTGTAAGCGAAAGCGATGGTTTCAGTGCGCTTGCCCTAGGTTTGTAACTGCTTAGATGGTGCTGGCTCCCCGTCCAGCTGGACCAGGTTGCCAACGGGATGTAACGCTTACCTCCTGCGCAATGATGCCGGCGCCGCACCAGTCATTGACAAGGGTAATCACAACCAGCGTGCCATTCGGAGTTGGGATTTTCTCAGTAAAAAGTAGGCGTTCCCATTCATGGCCGCATCCGGGACAGTCCTCATGGGAGCGTTCATCGTCAAGCCCCACTTCGCCAGGCTCAACACCGCTGCCAAATACCATGGTGCTCATCTCAGCCTCCCTGTTTATTTGCCTGGTTCACTGATGGATGGCTGCGCAAAGCCGGTTGCGGCGGCTTGCTGGCCGCTGCATGAAAAAGGGAGGCGAGTGCTATGGCATACACGGAGAGACTACGCCGTGCCGAACACTGGAACCGGCAGTTATGCCGCATCTGCGGCCAGTCTGAACGCAGGCGCGCCTTGGCCGGTGCCTGTTGTCGTACCCGATGAGCATGGCGGGTAACGATAGCTACGCGTGCTGCAACGGTGCAGCGGGATCCGGTCACGCGCCACGATGGATATGCACCGGAGCAACGTGAGACCGACTCTCAAACACATGCAAGCTTATTTTTGCACCAGACGCCTTGCAATTCCAGTAGCGGAAAGGATCATGTTCGACGAGAAGTATCCTGACGCGGACTTTTTTTGCCGGGAGTTTGACGAATCGATGTAAGTATTCACTCGCCAATCACTAATCGGCGGCTTTCTGTATGGTCGCTACGTTGAAGAAGGCGCCGGGTGTGAGGCTTGGAGCTGCTTGGGCAGCGGCGGCATAGGCTGGCCGGAGATCCATACCCATGTGCCGGGAGTCGCTTGCAGGTGCGCGGCCTTCTCGGCTTTGGCTTTCTCGCTCCAGAAGGTGCTGATGGTATGCAAAGGGACGGGCATGGGCCCGGCATCGAGCAGCAGCGCAGTGGCGAAGCGTGCGGCATGCCTACTATCATAAGCCAGCGGCTTCATAAAGTGCCGGCGTGCGCTGGTGAGTACATGTACGAGCTGCGCCTCATGGGCATCCTCAACGGGGATCCAGTTTGCGGTCGTCGTCATGATACTTGCCGCATGGATGAGGAACGCCGCTTCAGTCTTTGGATAGATTAGCGCGCACAGGACAATGCGCAATGCTGCCTCAGGATCGGCATCCTTCATCAAAAATGACGCCTCGAAGGTGTGTTTTATTTTCTTCCAGGATTTTTCGTCAATGAACAGCGGCATGTCCGACATGTGTTTGATGGAGACTTTTTTGCCGTTTGCCGAATCTGCGACGCCTTTGAATTCACCAAGGATGATCCCTAGACGGGTTAATCCCCCGTCAACATGACTGGTGAGGGAAGCGATTTTGTTGCGGCGCCTTTCGGCGATCTCGGTTTTACGCTGTTCTTTAAAATGCTCTGGCACGTACAAATGCTCCGAGAGTACCGTTCCCTTGATCCTGGTACTGTCTGCCACCTGCATGAGGTATTTATGGATGACGGCCTGGTTGCGCTTGCCTTCCATTGCCGGCAACCATCGATTGAAACCGGCCCAGTCAAAGAGATAATGCATGACGGCGCGTAGCGACATCTTCCTTTTTGCCATATTCACTTCGACCGGCTCCATCTTCTTTTCCGGGTGTTTTGCCATCCCGCAGCTCTTTTTGAGAGGGAAATTGACGTAGATCTCGGTGAGCGCATCGCCATGGTCGAACACCGCTTCACCCATCAATTCACCCAGCCCTGAGTCACTGTATTGCGGCTCAAACGATTTGCAGGACGGATGGTGCTTGTGGCCGGTGCCGGGCATGCGCTTGAGTAAGCAGTGATTTATCTTTGTAATGTACATGTCGACGCCACCAGGTATACACAGGCAACGTGGCCGCTCGGAGCTGCCGTGCAGCTCGGCCAGGGCCTGCTGCAGTTCGGCGGCGTTGTCATTCATACGCCGCCCTCTCACCAGATACATGGCAGTGTCCACACAGATTCCGTCAGGCATGTTGCCCAAGAGCGGTGCGATGTCGTACGGTTGTGCTGAGACTGGTCCGGTTGTTGCCCGCCACGAGCAAGCGCTTAACCGTAGCCCGCTCGCTGACGCCGAGCAGTGTTCCGATGGCTGCGGAGCCGACGCCACGCGTATCGAGCTTCTGTGCGATCGTTCGGCGCGCACTCATCGCTGTGATGCCGACGAAGGGCCCAAAGCTAAAAATGCGTTTATAGGCAAGTAGAATATCGCTGCACAAGTATTGCATTCCGGTGCTGGTCTTCTTTTGTACGATCCGCATGTTTTCGCCGTCCGGGCGCAGAAAAAGCTTCGAGAAAGGAGCCAGCCCGCGGAAATACTCCGCGTCGCCGATTCCCTGGTGTTTCGAGATCCTTTGGGCAAGGTACTGGTCAATGGCCATATTGACCGCATCGCAGCAGAAAAACACAGGCCTCTGCGTGCCATTGATGGCAACCTCTGGTCGAATGATCGATTGTGCGCGCACCGATCCATCCGGCGCAACATAGTCACGTACTTCCAGTCTGGCGATTTCCAAGGGCTTCGCCGCGGTGGAGAACAGGATCATCAGCAGCGCGACATCGCGGTGCGCATTTCGGCTGTGCTGCCGAATCTGCTGCGCAAGCGCATCGACTTGCTCGTCTGGTACCGCGCATTTCTTCATGCGCGAGTGGCAAGCGCGCTCTGGCGTGTAATGCCCCAGCGCCTCGAGGTAGGCGTTGCGATTGGCGCGCAGCATACGCGCCGTAGGAATGGCATGATCGGGCACATCGACCACGCCGACGATGGATTGTAGGTCGCGCGCAATGAGTCGGACTCGGTGCTGTATCGCCGTCCGCTTCAAGGTATACGCTTCGCCAACCTGCTTGTACGTCTGCCCGAACATCACGCGTTTAATCATATCAATTGATGCGGCAACATAGGCGGCGTCCATGTGAATCTCCTGATCATTCAGTTGAGAGCATCATGCCCCGCAATTGCTCCCGCCAGTGGCCAATAGCGTCACGTTTTCAGCGGGCTTTTGGATCAGCATCGCACTTCGCCATAGTCGCCAGCATGTGCCTATGGCGCGACAGGAATGCGGCTGTAGACAATATGGCGTCCTACCAAAAGCGCACGCTATGCGCCCCGGCATGCGTGCAGATACACCATACATCGCCTGTCCGCGCTACAGTGATCATTCCGGTGACGATGCATCCGCATGGGCTAATCGGGCGCGACAGCACCAACATCAAGGGTTATTTATCATATTAGGGAAGCGGATGAAGTGCCTCTCTTTACCTGCCAATGTACCAGTCACACATCGTGACACCCTACGCCGCGCTATCACCCCAGAAGCGAAAGTGCATACTCCGTCCCGCAAACCGCCCCCTGCACTCTCATACAGCCAACAAATCGTAGAACCCTCTTTGACGCGACAAGCATGGCCCTCAACCCGGCCAAACGATGGAAATAGAATACAATACCTTCCATTAGTGCAATTAACTGAGGTTAACTTATGATAAACAGATTGCCGCGCTCCCGCGCGGCCAACAGCGTCTACAAAAAGAGCCTCCTATGGACCACTGATCCCAAGGCAGCTTTTCACTGCTGGCTTGAAAAGGACGCGTACAAGGAAGGCCACAACTTCAGCGCAAAAACCATCGCGGTCTACACGTCAATGTGGGCGATCTTCATTGCCCACCTGCGGACATTCCGCGGCAAAAGTGTCGTGCAGGCCGATGAAGAAGATATTCGTCACTTTCTGGATCAGGCCCATGTATGCAAACGCGTCGAAGCGCGCCAGCGCTATGCGCTGCTGCTGCGGCGCGCGTACGCTGCCCTGCAGCAAGCTGATCCTGATCTCGTCAATCCGACCGAAGCGACCTTTCGCCCAGCAACACCACCTGCCGACGAAAAACCGATGCCCTTTCTGCTGCCTGCTGAGCGCACGCGCGTGTTTAACCTGCTATGCAATACCAGCGATCCGCTAGACCAGGAGAGCCTGGTACGCATCCGCGCCAAGGCGATGTGTGCGTTGATGCTGGGTGCCGGGTTTAAGCCTGGACAAGCCAACATAACCTCAGTTAATTGTGTGGGACATGGACGCGAACGGTTTATCGTTGCGCCACAATGCGGTACCATGACGTCACACCGGGCACTGGTGCATCCGGCCGCCTGGCCCGCAATTGACCGATGGCTGGCGTTGAGCGATAGCAAAGGATTGATGTTTCCCGGCGCGCCCTCGGACAAGGAACATCCGGTCGATTATGCACGTGCGTTCGTCGGTGCGAAAAAACTGCTGGCTGACCTCGGGACAATGGCTGGCGGCGAACGGGTCAGCCCGCAAACGTTGCGCAACTCCTATGGCGCCAGCCTGCTCGAGGATGGACTGGGCCTGGAGGCCGTGCGGGAATACATGGGCTACTCCAGACTAGAGTTTGCCAGGCGCTTTTCGCATGCCCATGCGGCATGGTGCCGCCGTTCCGGGCTACAGCAAAGCACGGTAGAATCGACGTCCAGCAACGATCTGAACGATGCTCCACCACCCTCTTCTGAAAGCTGCCACGATGCCTCCGATTAATCCAACGGCAGAACAACGTATCGCCGAGCTGGAAAGCGCCCTTGCAAAAGCGGTCGACTATTTGCGCTCATTGCCATTGAATCCTTCGAACCACCACGCCGCGGCGGCTGCCGACCAGGTGCTACGGCAACCAGCCCTGCAGGTACAAATGCTGTCGGGGACGGTATTGGCATCGGCCGGCGTGCCTCTGCTGCGCGCCACACTGCAAGGCAATCAGCTCGCCGTGCAAACAGCCGATCCAGGCACAGTGCCGGCCGCCTTCCGGGAACAGCATGCAGCGCAGCTGCGCGCGGCACTCATCCGCGGCATCATTATCGACCTGTCCGATGCCTAAAGCCCAATGTGCAATGTGCAATCTGGCACTGGGCTGCTTTGCAGGTCCATGGCGCGGCAGCTAGCGGGGCGCCAGGCTGAACTGCTCAACGAAGGCCGCCAGTGCCTCAATGGTCGGTTCACCCCATAGCTCCTGGGCGTACCAGTTGGTAAACAGCGAGCGTGCCAGGACGTTCTCGACGCCGCGGTCCAGATTGACAGCCGTGTTCGTATTCTGATCCTTGAAGCGCTCGAAAATGGCGCTGCGGTCGGCGTTATCGAGTTCGTTGTACAGGTCATACGCGTCCTGCGCCCGCGCCGCGAGGAATTTCTCCAATACCGTTGTGCCGCTGTCTTTCTTGGCGACGCTATTTTTTGCCGCGCTGCTCTTGAGCTGCAGGTTTTTCGCGGCATCGGCCCCCTGCTTCATCGTCCAGCGGAAATACGCAGCAGGAGAATCCAATGGTGCACTGCTCTTGTGATCAATCCGCGCCTGCACGAAGGCCACGGCGCTGCGGATCTTGTCATCGCCATGCTGTGCCATCACATCGGCTGCATCGACCTGGGTCAGGCCAAATTTCATAATGCTGCCCATCAATTCCAAATCGATAACGGGCGGCGCCGCAAAGCCAAGCTGCGGCTGCTTGGTATGCTCGACGCGAAACTGCAAGCGCTCGACGCGCCGGCCCACACGGTGCTCGATCAGCTCGACCTGGATATCGGTAAGGGCATTGATCTCGGCCATCGCCGGCCGAATGACATCGCGCTTGAAATATTTATATTGCGGCGGCGGCGCATCCTCGGACACGGGATTACCAGTCAGCGCGCCATACCAATGCTCATACGTCTCGATCAGCGTGACCTTGGAGGGATTGGTGGCATAGCGGCGGCAAATTTCATACAGTGCCAGAGAAGAGCCAGAACGCAGCAAGCCCTGATAGAAAATACTGAAGCGGGTGTAGGTTCCCGGGGCCATAACCAGCTCATGCACTTCCGGTGGAAATGCAAAACCAAACCAGACCTGCCCGGAATGTTTTTTCAAACCCATCGGATTGACCAGCGTGACTGAAGCGACCAGGCGCTCGGACGTCCACTGGCGGTCATTTTCCATCAGCAGCTTGATGTTCTGCATCTCTTCGAGCTGGGCCTTCAGGAACTCGGTGTCCTTGCTGTCATACGCAGCATCGCGTGCCAGATCTGCCAAGCGAATCCAGAAGTATTTTTTTGACGCCGGCGTATCGATCGGCGAATTGACGCCCGTGACCTTCAACTGCTGGGCGTGGTACATCATGACGTTGAACACCTTACGGGTGAGCAAAGACATCTTGCCTTCCCGCACGCGCAGGCCGATCGCATCATTCGTCTTGCGAAACTCCATCGACGGGGATGTCAGTTCGCCATTCTTGGCTGCCTTGGGTTTTCTCGTTGCCACGCCGATCCTCTTTCATCGAGAAAGCATGGCTCCACATGCCCATACTCGCCTTTACATGGTGCGAACTATAACGCGAATTGACTCACCTTTGCATGCTCGCACAGGAAATTTCACCAAAATAAGTGATTTTTTTTTGAAAAATAATTCACCTTAAAACTGGGCCACATGGTGCGAACATGAGCCGTTGACTGACAAGCTCCCTGTGCAAGCTCACCTAATATCCCAGCCACATAAACGGGCATCAGACACCAAAGCCGCATGCCTGGCCGTCTGCATGACGACTGCATCGACACACCCAGTGAACCAGCAAGCTACCCAGAGCGACGCCATTTCGTCCATCACGTCCTGCAGGCTCCCTGTGCAATCTCACCTATCGACGCTGCAGGCGCCTCGCAGTGCCCTCAACAACATACTACTCGAGCAAATTGACCTATTTCGCATAAAAACGGCACCTGAAGACCATAGCACGCCAACACACCACCACAAATATCCTGCACTACCAAAAACACTCCCCGTGGAAGCTCCCGCAAAAGAGATCGCCAAGTGATGCCAAGGCCTCTCTCTAGCGGCAATCAAATCTACTCCCTGTAAAACCTCCCCCAAAGGACTGACAGCCCACAGGTATAACAACGCAAGACCAACGCTGGCCGAAACTACACGGCAAAAGAGCAGCCTAAACTCATACGGCACTTCACCAGCCTCTACCCAAAGCATCGCCTACAGGAAAAAGTTATCCACATCTCCACGTAATCACTGTCCCTGCGAAAGCTCACCTTGATGGCCTTCAGTCACCGTATCCCCTCCCCTCGGTACCCGTACAGTCTCACCATAAAAACATTCACTCCCTGACACGACTCACCGAACTCCCCGTACAGCCTCACCCCTGTCCCTGGCTAAGCTCACCGAATCCCCTGCAAAACCGCATGAATGCTCAGTCTACGTGCGCTTAATTTGTATTTAAGGTTTTAAAAGGGTTCTTTATCAAAAAACCTCTCAAGCAAAAAAAATATCCCAAGGAAGGTTTAACGCAGAATCCAGTACCCAAAAATAAGAATATTTTAGTAAAAAACAATATTTTCACTTGCTGAAGGATAATTACATCGTCTCATGAAGAAAACTAGTCATGCAATCCAAGCAAACATACTAACTTTGCAAGTATATCGTGAGCAATATAGCGTCTTCAAAGCAAGATTACCTCATGACAAGATGATGATACTGAACAGTTTTCAACGTAACGAAACAATCTCAACGCCACCTTACTATTCAGAAAAATGTTTCTTTAACAAATGATAGATCGACAGCAATCGCATCGATCATTGTTCCTGTAGAAGCTCACCATAGGCAAATAGCAAAAAAAATAATCATTATGTTAAACAATTGGTATCGTTTTCTACAGAGATGCGCACTTTTCATTTATTCGTTAATCAATTGATTAACAAATAAACAAAGACACGCGACATATAAACATTAGTCCCTGTAAAAGCTCCTGTTTAGTCACTTTGTATTTCCAGAGCAGAATATAGTCCTGCGTAAGGTTCCTATTCTCATCGACTGCATAACGCATGGGAGACACTAAGGGTGAGGGATTACAGGGAGTGTGCATCAATATTTTTTCTAGATATGTCCTATAAGTTGCATTAATGCAACTTATATACTGGCTAGATGTTCATATCATCATGTTTCGAACCAGTTTGATGCACAAAAACCAATTCAACACTAATTCACACACGTACTTTCTCGTCAAATCCAAGCATGTTCGCTCACATGATTAGATCTCCCTGTAAAAGCTCACTCATTAGTGACCTCAACTCTTAATACCCCCTGTAAAAGCTCCCCCGGGTATAGGAGGATCAAGAGTCCACGCATTAAATGATTGACATACCAGCGCATCCGCTGTCGCGGGGGTCCCCGTTAAGGCTCACCTATGACACACATTCCTCCTTTCCATGTGGTTTATTGAAATTAAAACAATAAAATTACATCCTGTGGACAGCGATAGCTCCTTCATACGTCCGGATCTGTAAACTTTGCCTTGGTGCAACCCTGAAAATCACATCCGGGCTTTTGAAAGAGACTATTCCTTTTAACTTGCCGATAGACTTTATTTTCGTCAATCTCCCTTTATTTGGAAAAGTTCGATTGAAAAGTACATTGAAACCCGCTATCATCATTGAAATAATCATCACCACGGGATCCACATGCGCGCATTTGAAGGTGTAAAGCAGAAACTAGCGATGGAATTGAGCGGCTTCACCGGTACTCCAAAAACGTTTCGCACACGGTATCGTGAACAAGCAGACAACAAACATAAGCTCTACAGTGCCGCTGAAATCCGCGCTATCCGTTTCGGACTTCTGAATATTCCTCCAGATACCAAACGCCCTTTGACACTGCCACCAGTGATCGACACGCGCATGGCCAAGGGCGGCGTCGGCAAGACCACCATTTGCGGTAACGTCGCCAGCTGCATCGCCTTGTCAGGCTACCGCGTGCTGCTGATTGATGGTGATCCACAGTCGTCGCTGACGAGTCTGTACGGCATCAACTGGCTTGACGAAGAAATTACGCACATTGGCGAGCTGATGAAACGCACCTCGCAAGGCCAGCGTGCGCACCCTGAAAAGGCAATCCGCTCGATCTACCCTGATGGCATGCTGGATCTGATCCCAAGCGACATCACCATGGTCGACGAATCTTGGCTGATGGGCGCCATGAACCGGGAGCAGGCTTTTACACGCTTGCTGGAGGCGGAGATCGAGTTTTTCAGCCAGTACGACGTCATCATCATTGATTCCGCACCAGGAACATCCGTGCTGGCCACGACGTTCATGGTGGCCTGCAAGACCCTGCTGACGGTGGTGACGGCCGAAGGACAAGCCATTGCTGCACTCGACGTGCTGGCATCCAACGTACAGGAAATCAATGCTGCTTTTGGGCGGCAGGGAATTCATTTGGATGTTCACATTGTGGTGAACCAGTTCAATACGTCGAAAACACCGCACCAGTACCAGCTATCAAAACTGCTGCCGAAATTTCCTGGCAAGATCAACGACACCATCATCCGTGATTTTGTCGGCTTTCTGCGCGAGTCCGATCCGGACAACATCAGCAGCAATGGCCCTGTGCTGGAAAAAGAGCCCAATAGCGGGGGCGCACGCGACATTATCGACTTAACCAAGTCGCTTATCAAACTATACGGTCTGCGCTTGGCTGGCACGACATTACCAGGGCAGGAAAAATTATGAGCAGAAAACCATTAAAAGTATCGGGCCTGATCCAGTCAGGCCGCCTGGTGCCGCAAGCCGGCATCACCGCATCGACCGCATTTGATACGCCGGCCGATGCCCCAGCCGCAGAGATTGGCCAGGACCAGCCAGCTGAAATGGCCTACAACGCCCTGCCTGCCAACACCCCAGCAGTCGTAGCGCCGGTCAATGCACTCGGCGTGGAAAAACTGATTGATCTGGATCTGCTCGACGACAGCCCATTTCAAACCCGATTGAAGTATGACCCGGAACGTATCGATGAAATTTCACAGTCGTTCCTGAGCGCCGGACAAAGCACGCCAATTACGGCACGCCAAATGCCTAACGGACGCTACGAGATCATCAAAGGACAGACCCGCAAGAAAGCTGCCATCAACATCGGCTGGAAACAGGCACGCGTGCTGGTTGTTTCACGAACGGATCGTGAAGCCGAGCTCGACGTCATGGTCGACAACACCGGGGCACCTCCGACCGAGTACGAAGAAGCACTGATGTTCCGCAAGGCGATGAGCAAGGAATATGCGACCACGCAAAAGGCGGTTGCTGCGATGTTCCTGTGCTCCCAAGCCAAGGTCTCCAATGGGCTGGCGATGCTCAACCTGCCTGCCGAAGTACTCAGCCTTCTGGATGAAGAACCTGGCTTATTTGGCGCGCATGCGGCAAAAGTGATCAATTCTTTGTGGGAGACCTATCCTACCCACCACGACGTCATCCTGAAGGCCATTCAACGCCTCAAAGAAGGCGCTGACCAGGGATCAATACAAGTGTGGGTCACACAACAGATTAACGCCGCCAGCCGCCCTCCCCGGGCGCAGAAGCATCTGATCCCTTCTTCGTCAGGCGCGCCACGGTATTTGACACAGGCGAAGGACCGCGACATCATCGTGCGTATTTCGGACCGGTCGATCGATGCTGCAATGGTGCACCAAAGAATTGATGAAATGCTAAGAAAAATGGCTGACGAGGTAGTGGAATAATTGAATTAAGTCTATAAAATCAAGTACTTACATAATATTACTGAGTAATAACCTGATCTATCAAACGCCAAAAAGCCTGGGATTTACCGGGCTTTTTTTGGAAAAGTGATTGGTAACATCAACATAGCCAAGTCGAATCAGATGCTGACAGGTCTTACCTGACACGTTTTCACTACATTGCTAGCCCCAAAATCCCCTAACTACCCATCCTCCGTTTGACAGTATCGATACCATCTATCGCAGCTGGTGTGATTGAAGCCAGACATGCACGCAACCCACCTGCGGTAAAAGCAATTCTCTCAGGTCTCCCACCGTATCAATGGGGGTGTCGCCATACGATGCCAATGGCATTTACGTTTATCCAACATCGATAGAGTGTGCAGTCAAAGTACGGTTAATATCCGTTGTGTGGAAGAGCGTATGAATGATGAGGTAACCACGGCGTGTCCTGGATGATCTGTTCGCCCCATTCAACGCAGGGAGCAATCTAGCCATTGCATGTATGGTGAGGTAAAACAGGGACCTCTCTTTCGAGAGAAGGCTGCTCAGCTACTTGCTTCACACCATTACGCGCCAAATTTGCTGTCGTTAGCATCAACTCATTACAGAGGCATCGATTGCCATTCAAGGTGAGCTTCAGCGGGGAGTCGATTTCATCTCTTCAGTTCATCGGGACCGGGACTGGTACAAATTGGCAGAACAAATATTCCTCGAAAGGCTATTTCGCCACGTGATTTTCTCTTCGAAAGCAGTTACCTACCCCGAGAGCAGTAATTTTCAGGCGCAGTTGGACTTACTCGACACTGTTGAGAAGAGAATTCGATGTGTGATGCAAAGAGTTGGTGAGGGCGCGAATATTCTGGCTATTCAATGGGGAGCTTGAACAGGGACTCTTTGTTGATAGTCCCCGCCAAAGCTCCCCCAATAGCAACTGGCTAACCTGGCGGAACTCGCGCTCGCGCACACGTGCTGCTACTGTCTGGCGATCATTGTTTCTGCCCAGTTCCGCCCAGCTTCGTGTCGATTTATTCCAACAGCCCGCCAGATACTTCCATGTCCCCAAAGTTCATTCGTCAAAACCTGTCCGATAATATGCCGCCCAGTCTGGTTAACGGTAGGAAGTGAGCTCGTAAGACAGGAGAAATGAGAGCAGTGGACGACGGCATCCGAAGTGTTCTTTGTATAGGCAAAAGGCTGCGCTTGAATAAGACGTGCAAGACGCCCAATGTACTGAATGATGTGCGGGCGTACGCAAAAGAAATCACGCGAACAGATACGCCGGAAGCTCAGTCGGCGCTCACGTCCAGAAAACGCATCCTGGCACATGACATTCTAAACGCGAGAGAGACGCGTATCACTACAGAACTATCGAGCCGTAGTTAAAAGCAGGAACTCCTTGCCCAAAGCATCCGGAAACGTGAAGACTAACCTTCTTTCCTGTTGAGGCCGCCAACATAATGATGGATAGCCAGGTTTTGCCATTCACGTCTCCCTTGGCATCCCAACGAATATCATTACCAGCACATTCGGGGGCTCCAGTGATCAGTGGACCATCTAGAATGACGTAACATGTCCCGTCAAACTTATGGCAGCCGAATGACACTATGTTCCTGGGGCCGGTATCCTCGTCGGCGTAGGCGCACCCTGTAAAAGAAAAAAGTAGCCCAATTACCAATGATCGTAAGAACATGATTATCCTCAATAAATAGTTAATCTGGAAATATTACCATGTGATAATTATTTATCAAAAATAATTATATACAGCGTAGTACACCTGAATATCCAGCTCGTAATGCCAGTAACGCATTTGGCAATGCTGAACCTAGAGGGGTAAATGAACCAAGATAACTTCCTTGGGTTGCCGCGGAAGTAGCGGTGTGTAGCGAAATACACTGGGCCATCATTGGCAGCGGAACATTCGCAAGTTCAATTCCCAGCAAGTTTAGGTTATTTAGCATGAAGAGCGATTGGTGAAGTACCCGTGCCCCATCCGCTGCAAGATCAAGCTTAGCAATAGATGGACGAAAGCGGAAGGCGGGCTCAGAAGGGTCATGTGGATACCGTTAATGTGCGGAAGACTTCCTGTATAAGACAAGTGCACAGTCCAAGGCACACACTTGTCTCCTTGGGTATTTTGCGAATGCGGAACATGTCCAGATCAACCAAATGCAGCATCGATCAACCCGGCCAGAAGACCCTCAAAAGGGAGACTGGATCCGCGCTATTCTTGAACAGAGATGAGAAAAGTTTCCCTGCCAACTTGACGACAAGCTAATGTGGAACGGCAGCATGCGGCGAAGGACTGTCTGATTGAAATTAAATGGAGCTGGATGCTCATAAGACGATGAGCCGAAGAGAGACCTTATCGAAAAAAGCAGTGATGTCAGCTTGCGCGCCATCTGCCGTCCATGCCCCTGCATGGTCACGTGTATGCCGAGCATCGACACATAATCAATGGCATCCTATTGTGCTTGTTAACATGTGCCCATTGACGCGACATCGCGTCGCGCTACGGTCTTTGGCAGATCTGCGATGACTGATTCGTTCGTTGCTCGAGGAGCCGTATTGGGTAGTAACTTCTCAAGGTCATGCAGGCTGCAGCCGACGCGGCCGGCCTTGTGGACTGGCATGGCGCCCCATGCCACTGACATCAAGGTGCAGCGCAATGTTGTCGGAGTGGGAAAGACGCTTCCTGCAGCCGAAAACAGGCGGCTGGAACTGACAAGTGGCTGGGGCATTCGCGCGGGGGGACCACCAGCAAATTCTATGTATGCGTCGATCGGTACGGCTTGCCGCTGTCCATTCTTGTTACTGCTGGCCAGTGCAGCGATGCAGCTTACGTCGGGCAGGTACGCGATGCTATCGGTGTACCTCGTTCGAGCCGTTCCCTCCCTTGAAAAAGACCATCGAGCGTGCGCGTCGAGCGTACTTATGGTGCTCTGCATTATTGGCAACAGAACTAGGCCAGATGCATTCAGTGCATTTTCCACCTGAGTATCAAGATGCGCGACAGTAGCTTCTGGGCGAGGGACGTCGAGGTGGTGCACCGCGTCGCTTTGACGTGTAAGCTTACAAAGGCCGAAATGTCGTCAAACGCGCAATCAACCGCCTAAAAGATATCTGCGCCGTCGCAACTCGCTACGACAAACGCGGACACAACTAAATTGCCATCGTGACGATCACAACAATGATCCTATGGCTTCTCTGAACCCCGTGAGTCAGACCATAGGTGTGCCTCCACACCGGTCTGACATGCCATTGCTGCGGCTATGTGTCGATAGCTAATCGGTACCCATGCTCACTACCTGTGTGACGATTGCGGTTACCCCAGGCTAGGCCGATTTCATTACTGATGACTTTGTCCAGGGCGCGGATACGCCTGTTCGCTTGTGTAGCGCGCGTACGGTCAGAGCGCTCGAAGAATTGTGAATGTGGACTAAAATATCATCGCGCCGCGCCGAAGAAATCTCCTCATTAGTGTGAAAGGCTGCCTGCGCTGGAAGACTTTCAGCGGTAGTATTACTCAGTAATACTGTCTAACCATTTGATTTTAATGGTTATTTATTGAAAATAGATAAGTCGGTCGTTAGGACGACTTAACGGTTTCATCGCAACTTTCGGGACCGCGCATGCAATCAATGATGTGGATGCATCCGAGGCTATTTCCGAAGCCACAGGTGGATGACGGTATGCAAGTGCTGCTATTGCACAGGTGTAATGGCCGACGAGTCGTGTGCGATCGCGCTAGATCGCGCTATTACCGCCTAAGTGAGCAAAGACGGGGCATACGCGTAAACGGCATACACGCGAGCTAGATGGCGTGCCGTGGATAAGCATGGTGCATGCTGATTTGTATGACCCATCATCTGGAGCGGATGATGGATCGCTTGTGCAATGAACCTACATTGCTGCCCATCGCCTTCGATATCGACAGCCAAGCACTGGGAGATCGAGTGCGATTTTATACCACCAATAAGAAAACCCGCGGCCGAAAACGCCATATTGCTGGCGATATGAGGCCATGCCTGTTGATCATCTTCCTGACGCCGGCCGATATCACCGAATTCGGTGACGCTCAACTACCGCTCAATGGTCTGATACAGCGCTTGTTGTAGGGTGTACACCGTTCAGTGATGCAACGTATGGATGCCGCAAATTGCTGGATAAATCGGCGCCTGGTAGCGTTCACTGTGGACGTCTTATCGTGTCTGAGGCCAGCAGAGCTTCGCTGTTCAGCCGGTGCTGAAGCATTCCTATCTGATGCCTTATCGGCGACTCGCATATGACTAGGGATAGGCCCTTGCCATATCACAGACTCTGCTTTGCAGGATGATGAAATTATTGTTGTTCCGTCAGGTAAATTTTCGATTGGTTTTTAAATAGGGCATAGACATTTTTCAATCCACGAAGAGTTACATTTTTTGCTTTTTTATATAGAGTAGAGTTTTATTTGATTAATAGTATAAATGAAACGCATTTTATTGAGTCTGGCATTGGCAGTATCTTTGATCTCGTCGCAGGCCTATGCGGAGAGTTCGGTTATCGGGAAGATCTCGGAAGTACGTATTGATTCCGACGGCAAGGGGTTGGTAACCTTTGTCGACACCATCGTAGGTCCACAGCCGGCTTGTGCCATCACCGGTTATAACCACTCCATGTCATTTGATGCGGCAACGGCTGGTGGCAGGGCTATATATGCCATGGCCTTGCTTGCCAAAGCCAACAGCGCCATTATTTACGGCATGGGAAAAGGAACTTGCGTAACATACGGTGTCGTTGAGGATGCCATGATTTTTTTCTTAAAATGATGAGGATCGGGTGTCTTGGATAAACTTGCCTCATTCCAGATATACCTGCGGCATTGCTACGCGTGCCAGTCTTTATCGAAGGCCTACGTAGTCGACTACGTGCGCTGGCTTGAACAGCTGAGATAGGCAGTTACGTTGCCCATGATAGTAACGGCGCCATGCTGAATTTGAGGATGTCAGCGTCAATGTTGCGAAAAGAAACAGGGAAACGAGCCCTGCCTGAGATCGCGGCAGGGAAGGCAGGAAGCCTGATAGCGAATTGTCCCGAATTGCAGAATGCAATGGCCGCACCTACGTAAGTCGTATGCGCTGCCGTGCTGTATCCCAGGCAGAGTACATTGGAACGATCAGACTTGTCGCTCGTGATATTACTCAGTAATAAGGCTTAACTCTTTGATTATATTGGAGTAATCAAAGAAATGGCGGAGTAATCCATCGGGAATGTGATCGAAGCCGAGCATCGGCCACTGTTGAGGAAGCAGCCGGTCTAAACATCGCAGACCATGGCAACGACGGCCATCGGCATCGATGTCTGTATTGTGCGCGCTTCGCCGCCTTGAGCGATGGCACCTTCACCGCTCCGCTGGCAAGAAACGCCAGCAGGTCTGGTGCGTTCCCCGCGCCACATGAGCGGAAGGTCATGTTCAGTAACAACCGGAAAACGGATAAGGCCAAGGTTCAACAGCTTCGTACCGGAAAAATTCCTGCACAAGATTAGGGCCCCGATCAGAAAAATCGTGCACTCGTCTGCATTGAAGATTTACGAGTGCAGAACATGTCATGGTCGTCAAAAAGAACGGTTAAGCAGCAAGGTACGTCAGAAAGTCGTGCTGAATCACGCTATTCTCGTGCGGGGATGGGCAGGTTCACGCCAGCGGGCCACCGTACCACACCAGCCAGACATGCCCGGCTGGCGGTCACATATCGAAAGATCATCGGCAGACTCAGGCGAAATTACTGTACGTTGATTGCAGTTACGCAAATCACGTCGATGTGGTTGGCACGAAGATTATTGTAGAGTTGGGCTGTCGCTTGTTAGCTTGTGGAGGGATGGTGCAGTCAGGCTGCTGGAAGAAGCGTGGGCGCACGCGCCCACCCCACCGGAGCGCTTTAGAAATTATCGCATAGCGCTGTAGGAATCCTTGCCTTTTAGGACGGGCAGGATGGCAAGCAGTACCGCTTGGTTGTTTCTGAACGTCCACAGCATGGTCAAAATACGGACAAAAAATTCAAACTATCGGGCCAACACCGCGAGCCTTGACATCTTGAAGAGACCGCTTGAAGGCTTTCAAATCCTTGGTTGCAAAAAGCTGATTTCGCCCCATTGCGTTGGAGGCCTTCATTTTCCCATACGCCACGTAGCGGCGGAAGGTGGAGATCGATACGCCTAAATACTCAGCAGCTTCTGCGGCAGTAAACTCATCTCCTGCCAAGTGACCAAATACCTGATCGTGGGAAAAGTTTTGGCCTTGAATACTCGGCTCAGCAAGCATGGCAAAAAATTTTGCACGCTCATTCGTTGCTAGCTGCGTAAAATTTTTATAAACAACTTCTGCGGTAACTTGGCTCATATGGTCCTCACGATTTCAGGTATTTCTATAGGGCAGCATAGAAGTTTTCATGCGTCCCAACTTGATAAAAATCTATAAACAATACTTCAATCTCCACCCCTGCCACCTTCATCTCCTCATCCGTTGGCGGACGATACGCCATCAAATATTCTTGGCGCAGGTGTTTTAACTTGTACACCAAAATACCCTGGAGATCTCCCGTCTTGGCTTCGCCAATTTTAGGGTCAGTACAAATGACCTCTACGGCATCTTCAATCACCAACTGAAATGGCTTGTGCTGCTTTTTTACAAATGCCACAAAAGGGGGCTTATAGTTTGGTTTCATTATTTTGAGTTCTTAATTGCTCAAATATGAGTACATATGATCTCAATTATACGTGCAATAAGCGCTCGAAACATAGGTTCTTGATGAAGTAGTTGCCTACCGGCTGCCATTATCGCTGGATGGGACGACCGGCCAAAACGCACCTGCATGCCACCATGACGCAAGAGTGTTCTGCTTTGCTCTAGCCGAAGCGGGTCTCGCATCGCCCTCTTAACAAACCTGCGAGTGCTGTGCGCACAGGCAGTGAAGAGCGAATAGTCGACAAGCGTGATGTAGATCGCTCCTCGTTTCCCCCATGATTTCATTGCCGCAGCAGGCGTCCTATTTCTACCTTTCCAGGCGCCGGCAGGGCCCCATGCGAGGCGTCCAGGGCGCCGTGATTTCCGGATATGAGCCATGTCATCGCGCCAGGCCCATTTTCCGTGTTACCGGGTAGCGCGCGTCGTGCTCGGAGGGGCGTGGCGCGCCGGCCGGGGTGAGGATTCGCTGCCGGTGAGGGGAGTGCTGAGGATCACCATAGAAGATCCGACACCAACTGTTCAGCAAACTGATGCACCGACCGTCGTCAACGTTTTTGTGCCGCAGGTGAACATGGCAGCGAGTCGCACTTTCTCTGGGTACCGCCGCAGCGTACCTTAAATGCGATCGCTGGCGTACGCCTGTGTTGTCGGCGCCATGCAGGGACTTTTCTTGGTAACTGCTTGGATTGACACCTGGGGAGGGAGCGCATGTTGTCCCAATTTGCAGCCGATTGAAGCAAATAGCCACCACCTTTTCTTTGCGGGCAATCGAATATCATTCGTTTACTTAATCGCTGCTAAGTAAACTAGACGATATTTACAGGTATCTTTATACCGGTTAAACTACCTGTCACGCGGCGCTCTAGCACCCGTCCTGAGTCCGCCCAATACCGACGGCGCCCGCCAGCGCTGCCGCAGCTGGCCCCCACACCTCGACGCGGGAGCGCATGATGTTGTCCGATGTCCCTTTGCAGCCCTTGCCACTGGCGCACGTGGCCCGTGCGGCGCCGCACAATGGCGTGCTCGCCACAGGCGCGCCGTTGCACTACCGCGCCTGGCATGGGGGCAGGCCATGAGCCGCCCGTCCTTCAGCCTGGCCGATGATGAGGCGCGCGCGTTGCTGGCCTTGCTGCCTGCCATCGTGACCCGCCACGCCAATGACCTGCGCAACCACCGTCCGTTTGTACGCGACTTTGTCGCGGCTGTGCACAGCGCCACCGGTCGCACCTATGGTCCGGATGTGTATCGGCGCCTGCTGGCGGCCTATGCACCGGAGCGCCGGCCGTCAACCACCACCCTGGCTGCCGAAAAGACTGCCCTGGAACAGCGCCTGGCCCTGGTTCCCGCCGTTGCCGCAGTCACTGGCCAGGCAGGTGAGGGCGGTGCACCGCTGGCCGAGCTGTTGCGCCAGGTAGTGAAGGAGGCGCTGGCCGGCAGCGGGCGTGACCAGGATGGCACCGAGGCGCTGCTGCAGCAGCACCGTGCGCATGCCGATTACCTGCGCGAGCGGCTGGAGCGTACCGAAGCGGAGCTGGCCAGCGCGCGCGAAATGGCCGCCCGCCTGGCAGCGCAGTTACAAGTGGTGCAGAGCCAGGCTGCCTTGTACCAGGAGCAGCTTGCGCTGGCTCAGGCTGCGGCCGCCAAGCAAGCGCAGGCGAACGAGCAGCTGCCCCAGGCGCTGCAGGACATGCGCCAGTTCGCCCTGCGGGCGATGGATGAGGTGCGCGGCGAGACGCGCGCGGTCAAGGAAAACAACGCCTATCTGGTGCAGCAGCTGAAGGATCAGGAGGCGACGCTGGAGACGTTCCGCCAGATCGCCTACCGGCATGGTGCGCCGATTCCCGGCCAGCGGAATGGCGGGCCCGTCCGATGAGCGATTTGGCCAGCTATGGATCGCAGGACGCGCTGCCGCTTGCGCACCTGTTTGGCAATGTCAGCGACGACTGGGTAGCAGCGGAGATCTGGCTAGGCGAAGTGGCCGATAATAGCCGCAACAGTTCCCGTGAAACGCTGGCAACGTACCGTTTTCACCTAGCCAAGCTGCGCTGGTACTGCGAGCAGATCGCCCGTCTTCCGCCGTCGCGCTGGACGATTCCGGACGTTAAGGCGTTTCGCGATTTTTTAAGCGCCCTGCCGGTGCGGGCCATCTCGGCACGCGGGGCGCGCGCTGGCGACATGGGCTACACGCCGTTCCGCAAACAGCCTTCACCAAGCAGCCAGGCCGACATCATGCGGTTTGCACGCGCGATGTTTACGGCCTTCCATGGCACCGGCTACCTGCGCGTCAACCCCATGATACTGACCCGGACACCAAAGCCGCGCCGGCTGGACACCAGCCGTTCGATTGCGCCCGACATCTATGATTTGGTGTTGGGCGTGATGGAGCGCCAGCGGGACGAGGGACAGGTAGCGTATCAGCGGCATTTACGTGACCGTTTTGTCCTGGTCTTCCTGCGCGAAACGGGTCTGCGCGCCTCGGAACTGGTGGGCGCCAGCATGGGGGCTGTGTATGCGCTGAGCGATCCGGAAGCGGGTAAAACCTACTGGGTGGTGCGCGTCGATGAGGAGGATGCCAAAGGCGCCAATGAACGTTCGATTCCGCTCACCCGCGTGGCGATGGATGCGCTGATTGCCTACCGGCTGGGTTTCGGGCTCCCGGCGCTGCCCGCTCCGAATGAAGTGCAGCCCATCGTGCTGTCTCCGCGCACCCGGCCGCTGTCGATCAACGCGCGCACCATCAAGGGTGCGGCCGACCGGCGCTTCTTTGGCGCCTGGGGCAGCGTCACCACGCGCCAGGGACTTTACAAGATCGTCAAGGGCCGGATCACGGATGCGGCACAGGTGCTGCAGCGCGACGGCATGCATGATGCCGCCACTGAATTGCTGAAGGCCTCGCCACACTGGCTGCGGCACACCTTCGCCAAGGCGACGTTGTTGCACGGGCATAGCGTAGTGGATGTTGCGGCGGCGCTGGGCCACGCCAGTGTCGACACCACGATGATCTACACGGAGCAGGGTGCGCTCGATCAAATCAGGGCGTGGGAGCGGCGCCGGCCGGGAGTATTGGCCGAGGTTGACGCAGTGCCCATACCGGCGGGCGCCGGCTAGTCTTCGTGCGTGCGGCGGCAGAAGTATGTCTGCCAGACGGCAGGGATTGCCTGTGCGTCGCCTGTCACTCTGTCACTAGATGGCGCTGCGTACTGTCCATTGTTTCGCCAACTGACGGATATGGCGCATGATTTTCTTTGCGGGTACGTCTGTTGTGGCTGGCATTCTTCCCCCGCCTGGCAGGTACGCAGCATCCCTGCAAGTTGGTCTGGAGCGACAGCGAGGCAATAGCTGGTGTTGATACTGCGAGCAGCGATCGTCAGCCTACTCATGCGCCGTGCGTTGCGCCGGAAATGTGCGTATATGTTTACTTGCCGCGGGCGCGCAAGTAGGCTGCGGAAATTTCCTTTGGAGTTGGGCTGTATTTGCTTTGGCTAATATGGGGTTGTCTTTTAAGAGGAACTTCAGCAAGCATGGCTCCTTGTCGCACGGACGCTAGCGCTACCTCTGCTTGACTGGTCGAGATGTATTTGCGCGCATCTCGATTGTGGATTTCCTCATCAGGGGCTGCCCCTAGAGAGAGCAAGAGCCGTTTTTGATAGGCGATCTCATCGTCCACATCGAATCGCATGCCGGCAAGGTACAGCAGAGCGTGAAACTTGCTGATTTCGGTTTTTACGTTCATGGCTATGCCCTTTTAGTTTGTTCTTTATCAGACTGGTTTTCGCGAGCGTCCCCGTTGAAGCCTCTGACGTGCTGGTCGCTTTCCTTTATGCATTTGTATTTGCTTAGCTGCGCAGCTAATCGAGCAGTTACAGCTAAACAACATGATCGTCGAATTCTGACGCCACTGCAAAGTGAGTGCGTTAGCGCCGCTATCCCTGGTGGAAGTTACTTCAGATTGCAGCGCTGATTAGCTGCGCCGGTTTTGGGGTTTCCTGGTGTGATGTCTGGCGTTTCGATGTGCATCGATTTATGCCAGCATCAGGCCTAGTCAGGCCGCGATCTTGCCGCGCAATTCAGCCGTGGTCTCGATTGCCTGGCGCTCGCTGGAGCGCGAGGCTGCGAGGTTTTCCCTGAGCGAACTGATGGTGCGTTCTGCTTGCTCCAATCGTGCGTTGCCCGCCTCGATGGCCACGCGTGTCGATGTTAGTTCGGCGACCTGGCGGCGCTCCCGTTCCTGGCTGGTGGTTAACTGACCTTCCAGGGACTCGATGCGCAGCTTATTCTCGGTTACGCGCTCGGCTAAATGCTCCCGCTGGGCGGTGCTAACTGCTGCCGTTTGCTCGGCAGCGGTACGTGCACGCCGTTCAGACTCTGACTCGGCTTTTGCAGAAGCCAGGTCGGCTTCCAGGCGCGGCATGGCTTCCAGCCGCATTTCCAGCTTGGCCAGTTCGGTGTGAACGCGCTCGGCGACAGCGCGTTGCGTCAGGGCTTCTTCGCGCGCGCTTGCCAAGTCGCGTTCCAGTTGGTCGATACGGCCCTGGAGGGCAGCGTTGGCGTCCATGAGCTGACCGATATTGTCCTCGTGCTCTTCAAGCTGCTCTGCTAATTGCTTGTTTTCCCGCGCTAGATCCGCTGCTGTTTCCTCGCTGTTTGCCAGGTGCGATTGCACCTCCGCCGTCGCGCGCGCCACCTCTTGGCCGAAATGCTCCTGCAGTACGCGCATCAGGACAGGGGAGAGGGTGATGCCCGTTGCCTGTTGCGGCTGGCCGCTTTCCCAGTTCTTGAGCATGGGATGTACTGTCCCTGGGCTTCCGCTGCCATGTTCGGCGATGATCAGACGAACGGTCGGTTTTGTTCCTGTGGATTTGAGGCGGTTTGCAATGGCGTTGACGTGATCTTGCGTGATGGTGGCGAGGCGGGGCATTTGTATCCTGAGTCTATTACGTTACGTATCATTTGTTTCGTAACAAATGATACGTTATGAATCCAATTCGTGCAATTGCCGAGCGGTGGTGCGTTGGGCAAGGCTCCTCAAAAATGGCGCCAGCTCAACCGTCTACTCAGCGCGTAGACAATCTTCTCTGCTGCGATTGGCTATCGTCAAAGTTAGGACCACATCGTTTACCAAAGAAATCAATTACTTAGCGTATGTTGGCTTTACTCGATTTTCTGTCCTCGCATCAAAGTTAAGCTGAAAAATGGGAAGCGTTGCGTCAGTCTTAAACGAGTAGTTTTACAAGTCGGAGGCACCTAGGTGTTTAGCTCGCCATAGTTGATGCAAGGCTACTGGGGCTTTTTGACAGAGGTGAGGGATAATGTCGTAGCTCCCCCGTGCCTGGTTTTGGCGCGTTGAGCGAGGAGGGGCTGACCTCTAGCTGGTGCGTTGTATCACTTCTGGGCCGCGTGCGGCGTCACACCCAGGCGGCGCAGTCCCTTGATGAAAGCAGTCGCGTCGTAGCCCTTTTTCAGCACCCATTGTCGCGCAAGCTTTGTTGATGCTGCGCCCGGCCATGATGAACGCCGCGTCGTATTAGGCGGTGCCGCTCGCCAGTATGGTGGTGTCGTCTACCTCCAGGCCGTTGCGATTGTTCAGCAGATATAGGTTCAAGTAGTAAGGATTGACTTTGCATATGATCGAGCAATCACAATTCTTCTACCCTGATGCTTGATTAAGAAAAAAGTGATCGCTTGCTCATATTTGAGTAATTTCCAAAAATAATATGCTAAAATGTGATAGTTCGATCACATTGAGGAAAATATGTCTAGTTCAAATTATCAGACTGTGACTTCAACAGTTCAGCTTGGCAAAATCGCGCGCGCTGCGCGAAAAAAGCAGGGTCTTACCCAGCTTGACCTGGCTGGACTTGCTGGGAAAAGCAATCGCTTCCTCATCGACTTGGAGCGGGGCAAAGAGACCTTGCAGATGCAGATGGTGATCGATGTGCTGGCCCTTCTTGGTCTTGAGCTCGTAATCAAGGAGAAATCGTGAGTTCGAAAGAAGCATCTGCCAAGCGCATCCCCGACGCCCTCTGGGTGTACGGCCCAGACGGGCAGGTCGGTACGCTTCACAATACTGACCCCCTATCATTTAGCTACAGCGACACGTGGCTGGCTACGCCCGGCGCCGAGCCCATCGTGCCAGGTTTGCCATTGGCGCCTGGCCAAGTCAAGACGCCTGCGGTCGCAGCCTTCTTCGAAAACCTTCTCCCAGAAGGTGACCAGCGCAAGGTCATCAGCATGCGAGAAAAGGTCTCAACGGTATTCGGCTTACTCGCGCGCGTCGGAGGGGAGAGCGCCGGCGCCTTCGTGCTAGTGCCTGAAGGCGAGACCTTGCAGCCTCCCGTCTACCAGCATCTGACGTGGGATCAAGTAGATCTTCTAGTCCACGCTGACGGCGCCCAGTCAGCAGAGCGGGATGAGATCGAGCGCGAGGCAGCAGCCTTGCCTGCTCCTCGTATGTCCCTGTCTGGCGCGCAGTTCAAGCTCCTCCTCTACGTTGACGAGGACGGCAACCCTGCTCGACCTATGGGCAACGCGCCATCCACGCACATCCTCAAGCCCGACATCCAGCGTAGCGACATCAGGGTGTTTGCATCATCCGTGAACGAAACAATTATCATGCTCGCGGCAGAAAAGTGCGGACTGCAGACCGCGAAGGTGGTGTATCAGCCAAACACGCGCGCGTGTCTCGTCGAGCGATACGATCGGGAGCGGCAGCCTGATGGTTCTCTCAAACGCATCTGGCAGGCCGACTTCTGCCAAATGCTCGTCAAGCCGTCCGATGTCAAATACGAGGCCGAGGGTGGCCCATCGTTCAAGGACTGCTATGACTTGCTGGGCGCTTCAGCGCTCCCTGCAGTCGATCGGCTGCAGCTGCTGCGCTGGCTCTTCTTTAACCTGTGCGCGGGAAACGACGACTCGCACGCGAAGAACCTGTCGATCATCGCTACGCCAAAAGGACTACGCCTCGCGCCGTTCTACGACATGATGTGCACGCGGGTCTATCCCGGCCTGGCCGCCAAGTTCGCCTTCGAGATCGCCGGTGAAACGGAGCCCGGCAAGATCACCGGAGTGCACGTCCTAGAGCTCGCAGACTCTCTCGGCGTTGCGCCGAGATACATGATGAACCTAGCGCTGAACATGGCTGGCCGGCTGCCGGCTGCGACGTCGGCCGTCGTCGAGCAGCTTCGTCCAATGCTTGGTCCGCAAGAGACGGTGTTGGCCGAGCGCCTGGTGCAGCGGGTTTCGTCGATTTCAACTCGCTTGGCAAAGCGGATCACCAAGCCAGCAGCGCTAGATGAAGAGATTGTCCCGGAGCAGGAATCCGGCGAAACACCTGGTCCATGAGCTAGGCCCACTGGATGTAGCTCAGCCGATGGTGCTGGGCACTGCCGCACGCCAGCTCCACCAGCACTTGGCCGGTGAGGATGAAGGGTAATCTCCCCACCAAATGATCGCGTTTAAAAGTAGAAATTTCCAAATTCAGATTTTTTGAAAGTTCTGCATGAAGACGTCCCGTTTTACCGATAGCCAGATCATCGCCATCCTCAAGCAAGCCGAGGGCGGCTCACCAGTCCCTGAGCTGTGTCGCGAGCACGGCATCAGCAACGCCACTTTCTACAAATGGCGCGCCAAGTTCGGCGGCATGGATGCCTCGCTGATGGCTCGCATGAAGGAGCTGGAGGACGAAAACCGGCGCCTGAAGAAGATGTATGCCGAAGAGCGCTTGAAAGCCGAGATCGTCGCGGAGGCCCTGACAAAAAAGTGGTAACGCCATCTCAGCGGCGGGAGATGGCGCAATGGGCCGTGGCCCAGCGTTCAGCCACAATTGGACTGGCCTGCCAGGCGTTCGACATCAGCCAGACCTGCTATCGCTATCGCGCCAAGCTCGATGCCGAGAACGCCCTGGTGGCCGACTGGCTGGTGCGCTTGACCAACAACCAGCGCAACTGGGGCTTCGGCCTGTGCTTCCTGTATTTGCGCAACGTGAAGGGTTTTAAATGGAATCACAAGCGCGTCTACCGGATCTATCGCGAGCTGTAACTGAACCTGCGGATCAAGCTGCGACATCGCCTGGTGCGCGAAAAACCGCTGCCGCTGGCCGTGCCTGCACAGATCAATGACACCTGGTCGATGGACTTCATGCACGACCAACTGGCCGATGGCCGTAGCATCCGCTTGTTCAACGTGATCGACGACTACAACCGTGAGGGGCTCGGCATCGAGATTGATTTTTCATTGCCGTCTGAACGGGTCATCCGGTCCCTCGACAGGATCATCGAATGGCGTGGTAAACCCCAGGTCATTCGCTGCGATAACGGCCCGGAGTACATCAGCGCTGTGACGCTGGCCTGGGCCGCCAAGCGCGGCATTCGCATCGACCTCATCCAGCCTGGCCAGCCACAGCAGAATGCTTATGTCGAGCGCTATAACCGCACGGTGCGCTACGACTGGCTGGCCCATCATCTGTTTGAAACGCTCGATGAGATCCAGGATTTTGCAACCCGCTGGCTGTGGACTTACAATCACGACCGGCCCAACATGGCACTTGGCGGCATCACGCCAAAACAGAAGCTTGCCTTGGCCGCTTAACCTCTACTTTTAGCGCGCTCTAAAAATGGGGGGATTACCCCAAACGCCGTGGGTGGCAGAGGTTCGTTGCACCAACGCAGCCCCCATGCTTGTTTTCCAATGGTCGGGCGAACGAGGTGACAATCTCTTCGCCGTCAACGGTACTGGCGAAAGCGAACACTTACTTTCCCTCACCTCTGTAGCGGTTACCGTTACTCGTCGGACTGGCGCAGAGCATTTTGACGATGCGCAGAGTTCAGCTTTCCGGCGCGCCTTTAGGAAATAACTGTGTTAATGTACAGTGGTTTCGATCATAAAATGTTTAGCCAGAAAGGATGCGTTGTCTATGCGCTCACTTGTATGCCATCCGTTGCCATTGAGGGCGCGCGTCTTATTTATTCGCTCCAATGGCGTACTGTTCGCATCGGAAGGAAGTCCAGAGATGACGCGCCGCTATGTCTGGGCGCCTGTTCTTGAGGGTCTGCTTGTGCCATATCCCGATGTGTGTGTTGTTTTTCTGCGCTCAGAGGAGGAAGCGCAGGAACCTGAGACACTCAAGGGCAACTTAGGACGGCTCGGACAGCGTCTTATCGATGTCCTGACGTCAGATGATCGCTCCATCGCTGAAACGGTGCGTGGTTGGCGGGAGCATCATCCCGAGGTGATGCAAATGTGTCTGCTGACCTCCACTGCTGTAACGATGATCAATATGGCTGGTATCGTATGTGATGCTGCGCGAGGCGTTAGCGCAATCGAAGTGAAGTCCCAACTGCAGGATTGGCTGGAAGTGGAAAAGATGGTGGCATGATGTGTGGTGGTGGCTGACAGATGTTGTGACTCTGTGCGTATGCTTTTTTCCCGTGGATCACCAGATCTCTTTTTTCGCGGATGGGGGAACGATTTTTGCCGGTGCTTGCATTTTCATGGCCTGTTTGGGCCGACTTTTGGGGGCCTTTATTACACGGGACAGAGTAGGGGCACCCGAGGGCGCTTCCGCAGGCGTGGACTTCATGTCGCCAGGATGATCAGCTTTATTACTGTCGATTAGCACGAGTTCGACACCGAGCAGGCGCAATACCAAGTAAAGCCGTTCAGCACTGGTCGATGCGGGATTGGCCTCGAATTGTGCGTAACTTTGCTGTGTTATGCCGAGCTGCTCTGCTACGGCTTGCTGGGTCAAGCCGGCTTGCTTGCGAAAGCCGACTAGAAGAGGCCGTAGTTGCTGAAGTGTTCTGAGCGGATAGGGCATGAGGTAGTTCCGGCTGTGCTTTTCACAGTATAGGTATTGTATTTTAGATTTACAGTTCTTGACCTGTATTCTGTATTGACGAGATGCTGCTGCCACGGATGTATTGTACGGTCTCGTCGCACGGTCTTTCGACAAGGCGAGCGACGCCGGCCATCACAAAAATCTCCTCGCCTAATCGTTGCGATGCCCGTTCATATTCAAGTGGAGCTTGAGTGATGCGAGGTAATACCTGGGCCGACAGCATGGAACGATGCATCATGGTATACATGCCCAAGAGCCGTAAAATGTCGTATTTTCTGTTAACCTCCTATCTCCATGTTTGCACTGTTCGGAGAGATGCGGTTGGGAGTCATTGGCACAGTTTGCAAAGATCGTTGTACGCCATACGCTTTGATGCAAAGTCGCCAGCTATCATTTATACATGAGAAGTTATCCCCATTTTCGGTGTACAAGCATGTGTATAACTCGTTGCCCTTGCTCTGAAAGGCGCAAACTGAATGGTTTACGGAAAGGTGCCGCTTTTCTAATCAGTGGCAGCCTCGCCGTATTTACCGAGCATTTTTACCGATCTGCATGGCGTCTACCTCGCGCTGCTTCGCAATCGCATGACAGCTCCACCGTCGAGCTTGATTAGCAGCTCACTTCAGGAGGCAGTATTCCGGACCTACTTTTACAGTGGATACTTTGGCCAGGCGGCCACCTCAAATCGTTATTCAAGATGGAGAAAAGTGGCAATAAAAGCGGCAGAAAATTCTCTCAAAAATGCGTCGAAATTAAAAAGTTCCCCATGTAATCAACGATCTATAATAATTCTGAATAGATGGAATAAGTGGCAAAAAAAGTTTAAATTGCTGTGCCCGCTTCATCCGGCATAGCTGCGTGATTGCCAGCTGCAGAAATACAACTGTTTGCGATAGCATCATGGGTAATCCCACCATTTTTAGATCGCGCTCAAAGTAGATGTTTAGCGCCTAGAGCAAGCTACTGCTTTGGCATCATGCAGCCGAATGCCAAGTTGGGGAAGGCTGTCGTAACTAGCTCTGCCGTAATAGCATTCAGAAGCAGGCGCTCTGCTGCTGATTCGGTGGGATATGACATCCTTCACAGTCCGTTATGGCGAAAGACGGCTAGCTTTTACTTGAGCGCGGCGAGAGTCTCTGCCGGGCAGTGGGAATAGACAGGTCAGCCACGATCTCGTCGTGGGATTGGGCTGCGACTAGATCGCACGCCAGCCGTCTGGCAGGATACTCGGGCCCCTAAGGAAGTACTGATCAATTCGCTTTCGTAGCGAGATTAGCGCGCCAAATAGCCAACCGTCGCGCCACTCAAGCCCGTTTTTCGTTCGATTTGACGCGATACTCACGTCTTTTTGTCATCAAGACAGACTACGGGATTCAGTGATCGTAGAGCGCCTGCCGGCCAGCAGCAGATTGGCAAAGGCGAACAACGTAAAGAGCTGTACAGTGTTCTTGACCAGGCCGCGATAACGCGTCTTTCGATGACGAAACAGATTCTTGACGACACGCAACGGACGCACGACTTTCGCCCGGACACTAGCCTTCAAATGCTCCAGATTTTCCGTCAAGCGTCTCAGTTTATTGTTGGGCAGCGCCTTGCGTTTGGAGCGCCTCATGGCCACATGCCACGTCACCGATTTGCCGATGTTCTCGGATTGCTTTCCACGACCTGGTAGCCGGCGTCGCCGTGCAGCAGCGCGTGTGCCTGCGTCACGTCGGCGACATTGCCGGCCGTGCCGATGACCGTATGCACTAGGCGCGAAGCGGCATCGACGCCGACGCGGGCGTTCATGCCGAAGTGCCAGTCATTGCCTTTCTTCGATTGGTGCATCTCTGGATCACACTTGCCGTCCTTGTTTTTGGTCGACGGCGGCGCGGCAATCAGCGTGGCGTCGACGATGGTGCTTTCGCGCATCATTAGACCCTTTTTGGCCAAGTGCCCGTTGATCGTGTCGAAGATCTGGCGCATCAGCCCGTTGGCTTCCAGCGGGTGGCGGAACTTCAGCAAGGTTTGTTGCGTCCGGCGCCGACTCGCGGTCCAGATCGATGCCGACAAAGGCGCGAATCGATTGGCTGTTGTAGATCGCGTCTTCGATGCCTTCGTTAGACAAGCCAAAGCATTGCTGAGCCACATACATGCGCAGCATGCGCGCCAGCCCAATCGGTGGCCGACCGGCGCTTTCGACCTTCGGATACAACGGCTCGTTCAGTCTGTGCAGCTTGCCCCACGGCGTCACGCTGTCGATCTCGGCCAGGAAGCGGTCGTGCCAGGTCAGCTTCTTCTTGGTGGCGTATTCAAGGTCGGAGAAGCTCTTTTGCATGGTTGATGGTTGATGGTGGACGGTGGCGATACCGATATTGTCTCAGGTCAGGCCGCAGCAGCAAACGGTCCCCGATGAATTAATCAGTGTTTCCCTATAGGCGGGTCAAGACTGCGATATGACACCAATGAGAGCTGTTCGCCGATTTTTTCGTACAGAAAACGGGTCATTTTTTTTCGTAATTGTTGAGTGCTGTCGCCTGGTTTTCAGCAATCGTTTTGAATCGAGATTTTTCTCTCGCATCATTTTCGATAGTGAGCAAATAGAACAAGCTTCCAACTCTCAGACAGTTTTGCGTGTCCATTTTTTTCTGCTCTTCAAGAAAATTTAATGTTTGAATGGAAAGCGACGCTCTCAGGGTCGCTACCGTGGACGTCCGCAAGGTTTGGCGATGAAATTACTCATTGGCATAGTCCCAAGGAATTGGCATGTTAAGTGCAGTAATGATGAGAATCGTCATAGAACCAATGATGAAGAAATAACTGATGTAAATTTTGAGATATGCGAGAACAGCACCAAGGATTAAAATCAGTGTATTCGCAATTAGTGCGAGTTTCAGGCCCTTACCTAATAATGGACGGCTTTCTCGATCGATAGCTTGCTGCCGAGTTTCCAATTCTTTGTTTGTCATGTTTATCTCCCAGTGAAGTGAATGCTGTGTTCCGTACTTTGGGGCGCTCTTGAGGCAGATGAATCCAAATATCGATGCCTCTGGTATGCATGGCCATGCAAGTTTGGGAACGACCAACGCTAATGCTGTTTATCGCAGGGGCTCTGATACCAGGCATACTGCGTCAATGGTGTTCGCTGTTTGCACTGGCGATTTTCAAGGAGTTTCCATGTTGCATCAGGATCGCTTGATAACTTCATAGCAACCCCCATCCCATAGCGAGAGAGGGGCTCGGTCTAGGACATGTCAACATAGTCACGGCGACTGTGGTCGTGTGTAGGCCCCGGTATGTGTGCAGTATTGGAAGCGGCCGTGCTGACGGATTCTTCGGCCTCAGTGGTATCGGAATTGTGTGCATCCACCGATTGGATCGTCATGACCTTTGTGTCGGTTGATGGATTACCATGGACGATCTTATCGCTTGCAACCGCATCATCAGAACTCAATGCATTGGCTGCGGAATGGCCGACCTGGTCAGTACTATTTTTTTGATGTGCAGCGTTTTTGTCGGTGTTGGCAAGAGCCGCACTTTTCCTCTGCAGGCCAATCTTGAGCGTACGGACGATGCCGCCAACGCTACGCACCATTCTTTTAAAAAGGTTCTTCTTGATACTGAGCTGACTTTCAGAGATGAGTTCGTCAATGGCCAACGTTTCCAGCATGGGCATCAACTGATCGACTTTAGCAATGAGCTCGAGTAATCGGCGACCAATTTTTCCAAGCATACGTACTTCGAGCGTGAGCGGTTCGATCACATAGGTTGCCAGGGAGCCGATATTGTTCTTGTGAAGCTCCTGCTCCACCCTGACCATTTCCTTGTCGATGCTGTCTATTTTTTCTTCGACAAGCTCAAGTACTTGCTTTTCAACCTGTTCGATATCGGCATCCGGTAAAGAAAGGCGCGCAATTTTGGAGATGTAGTGCATGTGGAGCTGCGTAATATCAAAATAGCGGAGGAACAAACGCTTTCCTTCTGGGCTGGAAAGGCTCATTTTGACGATGCGACCGGCTGACTCGACTGGGGCGAGTGACGCCAGCGTCTGGCGTTGCAGCAATTTTTGATTCATCTCGCCGTGATCCTGACGGATCACGCTGACGCTGCCGTTTGTCGGATTCATCATCTTCCCCTCACTCGTTTGCCACTGCGTAGCCCCATGTTGGTCCATTTCCCGGTATGTCGTTGACCAATAAACTGCCATTTTGACGGGGTATTTGAGTTGGCATTGCTAACCAATGAGCCAGAAAATGCTTTTTGGCAGAGGATCTCTGCGTCGTTTCCATATCCGCAAGTGTGCGGAGAGATGCCTTGTCCGCCAACTAACCCGATCCAGGCTCCTTCGCTGGGTTCACTTTGCTCTAACGCCGGACAGGGGAGATCACGTGGTGCATTTCCCTTTGTGTCTGTTGCCGCGCCATGTGAAAGACCAGGGTTGACTTGGATGCTGTGCAGGTGACCATGGAAGCACAAACCAACTCGTGCGACTGTAAAGGAGTGAATATGAACCACGGCGAAATAGCGTTGCGCAATGCCCAAGCTGCTCCCGTCACCGTGCTGGGGCACCGCATAAAACGTATCCCTACCGCTGGGAAAATTCATGCCGGCATCCAAATCCTGACACCGGCAGCGGCGAAGCACCCCGATATTGTGGCTATATATGAGGAGGGTGTGGCGCAGAACATCTCATTTCAGAAAATCTCTCATCGGATACTTGAACAGTTTCCTCAGATTAAAAACCCCTTGATGCCGAAAAATGTTCCCTGGTTTACCGTCCGCCCGGAAGACTTTCCCAATCGTGACATACCCGGGCAGCTGATGCATTTGTATGGGGAGGACCGTGGCGAAGGGCGGCGTCTGTACCGATTCCCGGTCATTTTTCCGACCGACACGTGGCAGTTGATCGTGCCGCATGAGCTGGCGACCTGGAGTGCCAACGAGAAACGGTACTGGAGCGAGTATTCCGCCGACGGCCGGACACGGCATTGCATGATGTTCGCGCCGGCCAAGGTAGCGGCGGGCAGCACACGGATCATCCGTACCTTCGGCGGACGAGCAAAGCAACTGCGGCCCGACAATCATGGCATTTGCGATCCTGACTGCTGCCCGCAATTCCAGGCTCGGCAATGCAATCTCTCTGGGCGTTTTGTGTTCTACGTTCCTGGCGTCCAATCGATCGATGCCTTTGAACTGGCGACCAACAGCATCTATGCAATGAGCCGTGCCATTGAGCGGTTGGAAGCAGTGTCCTGTCTGCGTGGAGGGAGAATTGGAGGATACCTGGATTCAAATCGATCTACTTTCTACATCACGAAGATGTTGCGCGAGGTGTCGCGTATTGGTGATGATGGACGTCCTGTGAAGACCGCTCACTGGATCATCGAGCTCCAGGCCCCCATTGATGTCGCCGTGCTGCTGACGAATCAGTGCAATGGGGAGGCATTGCGGCTGACGGATCCATCAGCAACCCTGTTGAATGGTACGGGTCCTGTCGAGCTTGAGCAGGCTAACGTCGCTGGAGATGAGCCTGGCGAACTGCCCGATTCCGCCGCGCGCATAGCAGCAGGTGACGATGGCGGCGCGACAGTACAGAATAGTGGTGCGTCGAATGCAGGGGCCGGGGAGGGTAGTTTAGAACCTACCGACTTGGGTGAAATGTGGGGCCTGCTGGGCGAGATGGGGATTGTTCGAAGCGATTTTGAGAGCTACGCTGCTAAGAAGTGGGGGAGCGGCTGGCGTATCAACCCGCGTGGACGCGCACGCGTGTATGACGAGCTGAAGCGTCATACGAGTCACCCTGAAGGGTTGAAAGATCAAATCGAGACGGTGATTGGCCTGGTGTAATCGATGGGAGATGTCCGTAAAACTAGTCGCCTTGATGAGGTAAGAGTGGAGCCATACAGAAAATGACAGTTGAAAAAATCGCCGAGTAACACGTCGGCGATTCTGTAGGGGCGGTCAGACTATGATGTTTTCACACTGCGTTGTTTCTTCGTCTGTCGAACGTAGTGCCAGGTAATAGCTACTGCAGCCACCGCAGCAGCAATGTCGACCGATATAATTATGTTGGCGAATGACATGCTATTCCTCCAGTTCTTTCTCTGTGAAGAAAGTGTAGTTCATTTGCGCATAGCGGCAAGCCTATTCGGTTGTATTTTCTTCACTGCGGCTGCCGGGCTGTTGTGGCATTGCCCTGGATCCTTGCTCTATTTTTGTCTCCGTGTCTTCGATGCCGGCGATAATGGTCGTACAGACACGGCAAACGACAAACAAGCCAAGGGCGACCAGGGCGGTGGCACGAGGACTGGCGCTAAATGCGCCCAAGACGGCGCTGGCGAATGATCCGGTTTCCAGGTGTTTAAGTGCCTGCAGGGCGGTTCGTTGGGCTTTTTTATTGAACGTAAAACGCATTTTCAATGCCTCCATTGAAAAAACGTGGCCCGCCTGACCGGGACACATATCCTCCTTAGCAGGAGGCAGTCCAGGTCAGGCTGGATGCCGGCAAGACACCGGCGTGAAGTAGTCATCCAGTTATCAGATCATGTGCCAGATGGCGTTTGTTGTTCTTCCAAAAGATAACTGGAATTGCCGTCATGAGTTCTGCATTCTGCGTTCGGGGCCGGGAAACTGGCCGCTATCTGCCTGCAGCTGAACTCTATGAGGGCTGGTATCCATGGCCATGCATTCACGCAGCCATCGCGCAAAATGGTGGCCATCCCGCCAGGCATGACATAGTTCGGGTGCGCCGAGCAACATGAGCGGCGGTTGCATGTGGCCACGTACCGCATCGACCATGCCATCAGCTTCGGCATGAGCGGACGCAGCATCCATTGCCTGGCGTGTTGTGGTTGAGTTGAACAGCCGGTTAGTCTGGGCCAGGACATAGCTGACCCGTGTGAAAAAGCTACGCATGGTTTTCTCCGTTGAAAAGATGAGAATCGAGGCGTGAATGTCGATCAGTGGCAGGATCTTGGGTATTGCGATCCAGAATGCACTTCGCCGCACCTCGCTCTCCTACAACAGACCGTTCTCAGCAAACGAAAAAAAATCGACGGAGCCGACAATGACATGGTCGAGCACCTCAATATCGATCAGGGCCATTGCTCTGCGAAGCGCTCGCGTCAAGTTCACATCCGCTTCACTTGGATCGGGGCAGCCCGATGGATGATTGTGTGCAAAAAGAATGAAGCAGGCGTTGTGGCGGAGTGCTGATTTGACCAGTTCGCGCGGATAGACGTTTGTGGTTGTTAAGGTGCCTACTGACAGGTCCTCGGTATCGATCAGACGCATCTTGACATCCAGATAGAGAGCCAGGAAGATCTCCCGCTCAACGCCGCAGTAGCGGATGGTGAGCCATTCACGCACTGTTTTTGGCGACGTCAAACTCCAGGTACGTTTCAATGGCTCAGCCAGATCTCGGAGGAGAATTTCCCGTGCGAGATCCAATTTGCGCCGCACTTTTTGATCATATGCAGGTGTCGCCAGGCAATTTGGCGTCGAGGTGGCATCTGTTCTTGCTGTGTTTCTTCGGTTTTTTGGCGCATCGACGAGCTCGCGGGCGAGTTCTTCGCGCGACATGAGATGTAGAGAGGTCATGACGTTCTCCCAAAATGGATTAAAGAAAGGGAAAACGATGTCCCATTCGGGAACGGTTTTCCCTACAGGGTATAGGCATTACGGGCAAAAAGTGGACTAACTTTGACGCTCCAGAACAGGCCGACGCGTACGCAGGATGGATCCTGTGGATGAATATAGGCGGCCTCAACGCACTCAGCTTGGCTCTTTGAAGAAGACCCGCCAAAAGTACTTCCAATGACATACGGAGGCTTGAATAGCGGTCCGACCGTATCTATGATGAGCAGCATGCGTCCGTATGGCGCTTCTTTGCCAGCGGCCTTCACGTTGCGCGCATATGCATGGAGGATCGGGATTCTTATGTTGAGACTGGGAAACTCTATTCGATTGACGTCGAGAGACGTCGAACGCCTGACACACCTGACTCTGATTGAGCCAGAGGGGGTGAAAAGCATCGACGATCTCGACGTCTATGTCGAACGCTGCAAACAATATTACTGGGGCACATCACCCGACTCGCGGAAATTTCATCGGCTGATCGACGATACCGTCGCGTCCATCTGCAAGTCTGGCTAATTCGTCCCATCTATATGACCAGCTATCTGCCAGCTGGTTGATTACTGGTCGCCTTGGCGTCTTCCGGAGACCTGGCACCATTCGTTCCTGTTGGCTTGGCAGGTTGCCCTTTTCGCGCCACATCGCGCAGGCGTTCGGCTGCAGGTTCAGTGATACGCTGCTGTGCGCATGCAACCAGGGCGCTGCCGATGAGCCCGACAAAATGTCGCGTCAGACTGTACGCCGTGGTAAATGGCACGGTGAAGAGCATGCGCCCGCAGAAACGCAGGGCAACCGCAAGATGTTCCGCACGCAGCTGACGTTGCTTATGCAGGCGAATCGATCGTTTCGCTTGAAGATACAGACCGAGATGGTCTGATCTGATCTCGTCATTGCAGTCGAGTAGACGCAGTACTTCGGCCGCCACGACTGGATCACCGATATTCCGGTATAAGCTGATCCATGCCCGCTGCTCGCATTCTTCCAATGCTGTCATTTTCCGTTTGGCAGGGCGATGCGGATATGTCGGGGTAGGACGATGTACCGTTTTTGACTGTTCATCATATGGCAACTGCCAAGTATCACGCCCCGACGGTTGGTCATCGCGATCGCTTTGTTGGGTATTGCCACGGTATGCTTTGTTGGACATGATGTTCCCCTTAATGAAAAATGGGAACGGCAGGTCCCAGGCGGGAACCGCAACGTTCCCGCAAAAAAAACATGAAGTCAGGACACCGAGCGGCGCCATTGTTGCGACCCTACCGGGGGCGCCATACAAGGAATCGCCTGTTTCTCCGATTCACTGTGATAGAACCTGCAGTCGCAGATGTTTCCAAGCCACAGGCGATAGCGGTAGTGCTGGCGTCCAGCACGAGACAGGCGGTGCTACGTTGCAGCCATGGACTTTTCCTGCACTTACCACCGACAAGCAGACAATGAAAAGAGCTAGAAGAAAAGAGAAGTGGTGTGGACATGAGAAGCCTCCAGAAATACATGGAGACAGACGTGCCCTATATCGGGAACGCTGATCCCCGATTGAGCATGAAAACGCAGGTATGTGCGCATACCGCGTGCAGATAAAAGAAGGCCCGGAACTCGAAAGTCGGGCCTTGGATGGCAACGGCATCGCACCGCTACTGTCGTTCTCCAGATGGGAGAACGAAATGCGTACGGAGAAAAAACCGTACGTTTGATATAACGTTGAACAACACGTCGTCGGCGTGAACCGACAGGTATGGTGGCGGGTAACGACCGCTACGCTTGCAAGATAGAGCTATTTTGCAAGATCTTGTGTTACCAGCGATTGGCGAACACAAGAGCAATGTGAGAACGATTCCCACAAAAAGCATGCTCATTTTAGCCGCACTTGGTGAAACTTCAAGCCGTGGCCCTCTTCTTCCTGCCACGCCTCAACTGGCACAGGTGTTTTTGTTAGGTGTATTGCGATAGGGCGCAGCGGTTTGCTGTGAAGGCTTGATGGCATGCGACATGCACCGGGCTATTTATTTCCTTCAGAGCCGCAGCTGCATTGCTGACGGTATATGCCGGGATTCTGCTCAACCCATTGAAAGCCACTGCATCATCGCTCTTCTACCCGGTAATTGCGCGGGAGGCGACTTGAGACGCCTTTTGACGCTTTTACACTGAACCTCCTACATTTATTTATATCGGAGGCAAGCATGTCGAACAACGCATCTTCCTTGATCGCGCTGCATGGTTTACTACGTGCCGGTGCAGCTCCGGCCACTTCATTCCACAATACTGCCCGGGAACCACAGGCTGGCCTAGCCGAACGGCTCTTGGAAGCGGCCAGCGACCGCCATGTTTTGGCGGCCTTGGCCGCGTATGCCGTTTCTTGCGAGGTTGAGGCGCCGTCGCGGTCCGGCGCCATTCGCGACGCGGTCATCGCCCGTATCCTGCAAAACAACTGTCTGGTGACCGTGCCAGATACCGTTGTCGGCGGCGAGGTAGTGCCGGCATTCCGTGTCGGTGCATTTCTTTGTGGGGAGGGGGCATTCAAAACCATTCAGATTGACCCGTGGACAGCTCCCTGGACGTCGATTTCGTTCTCGGACGCGAAACGGATCAGTGCCGAGTGTGGCATGGCGCTGCTGACAGAGCGGCAGGCATTGGCCATCGCCTGCAACATCATGCGCCAGCCCATCAACTGGACTGGCGGCGCAGTGGGACATGGCAGGCTGTATCAAGGGCTGCACAAGGGGACGTGCGAGGGACCCCAGCCAGGTATCCGCCGCTCAACATGCCTATTTGAGCGGCGCTGGCATGTCCTCTCCAACGGTGAAGTGATCCATGACGTATCTGGAAATGCCTACACATGGATTTTCGACGACGTGCAGGGCGATGCGGATGGTATTGTTGCTGGGCCATTCCCCATTCACTCGCCCACGGTGGATCGCAGTGAGGAGTGGCTGTATCAGAGCGGAGCTGGCGACGGCCCATCCGCGGGAGAAGATTATAGTGGCGAGGCCTTGATCCGGGGCGGCCACTGGTTTTCGGGGGATGTTGCTGGCATCTTTCATCTGCGCGCGCATGAGGTGGATCGCGTTGAGCCAGAAATTGGCTTCCGCGTCACCGTTCCAAGTTGAAACGGACAATGAGATCGCCGCGTATAGGCATCTGGCGGCGATCCATTTCTTTACATTCGGAACTGCTTACTTCGGTTTTAGAGGGCCGTTATTGCCATAGACGGCCCAGTTGGCGCTGTAACAGCAGTTCCAGTAGCCGTTCACCACTGATCAGAGTGAGCCGGCTATTCCCCAGGTGCTGGTAAAGCGCTGCGCCGCTGCGTCCCGAGTGGACGAACAGGCCGGCGGGATACCGATACGTTGCCACCAACTCAGCGAATTGCCGCACATGGTCGGCTGACACATGCTGGCGATACCGCTTTACCTGTACCGCGCACCATCCATGGCGCGGATGCCATGCCTTGCCATCGATGCCGCCATCGCCGGTGTAGCGCACATTGCGCCAGACAAACAGACCGCAGTCTTCCAGTGCTGTTAGCACCATTTCCTCGAATATCAGCGGATCTACCTTGCGCAGGAAGGCGAAGCATCTGGAGTTCAGATACGGGCCCTCCCAGGAGCGCAGCTGCCGCAGCACTGCGCGGGATTTGGCAATGTTGTCGCGGTGACCTGGCCTGTGGCGTAGGCGCCAGGCATTGATATAGCGCGATGCAAGGCGGCAGGCAATGGACCGCAGGGGCATACGACGCAGCTTTTCACCTGACGTACGCGACTGATCACGCCGCGGAATAGGGCGGTGATTTCTATCATCACGGGACAAGGTCACAATCCGTCTCCTGTACTGTTTTGTGCTGAATCGGGGAGCCGAGATAGGCATTGCTGATCTGTGGGCGGTTGTGCCCTAGTTGCAATGCCACCTGATGGTAGAGCGCGCGTATTGCTTCCGTGTCCAGGCACAGTTGCCCGGCGCGCACCGGTGCCTGGCAGTCGGCAATGTCAAAGAAGAGATCCCCAGCGAATTCGTGGCGCAGTCCATGCGGAGTGACGCCGAGGTCGGTTTTAGTCAAGCCAGCCTTGCGCACGACATTGGAAAACAGGTCGAGCGACTGTTTCAGTGTCAAATCCGGGTGCCCGATATGCGAGTGCCGGAAGCGGGCGAGGCGACAGGCTTCGCTCAACGCCCTGCGCTGTGCATCGTTGCGTACTGCCGCGAAACGCAAGCGGCCTCCCTTGGTGCCGCGTTTGATGCGCAGGAAACTAACGTAGCGGTCAATGCCATGTTGCGGGTAACCGGCCGGCAATGCGTAGGCCGGTACTTCAGCGGTGTGCGGGCAGAACATTACTGCCTCCTTGCGTCGCAGTCCGAATGCCAGCAGCATGCGCAGCTGCGTACCGACCCTGTCGTCCATGGCAGTCACAGTATCGATGACCTTGTCCACTTCGACGCCATTCCCAGTCCAGCTCCTGTCGCTGTCTGCACTGTAGTGCCGAGTCACCAAGTGCAGATCATTGGCATATTGCTCGGCACTCTGAACCAGTCCGGGTTTGCCGATCCAACGTGCAAACACCCGCAGAAAGCTCATTTGCTGCTGGATGTAGGCGGCGCTGAACGCCTGGCGCCTCGTCGTCGCCACGCCTTGCCCAGGGGAGCCGATGGGCTTTCCCGTCCAGTGCAGCATGAGTGCGCAGAGGTGTTTGCTGCTCAGGTTATCCGGCGTCGGTTTGAATCCCAGCGCACGTAGGATGGTAAATGCGCGTTGCAGGCCCATCTTGCGCGCTTCCATGGTGTTGTGGGACACCACTTTGTTGCGATACGCATGCTTGCCGTTATGTTCCAACAAAATCATGTCCAATTGGGTTTTCCAGTCGCTGTTGTTCGTCATCATCAATCTCCTTGTTCTGACACTCTCAACGCATAGCCGCATGCCGTCTGGCGCAGACGGATAGTCCCGTTGTACGCTCGTCCTCCTGCTCCTTGGATGTGGTATCACGGAGCTGTGCAGTCCCGTTGAAACAATTTACCGACGTGGCGCTGTCAGTGCCACGTCGAATGCTTGGCCATTTTCCAGGCACGGCGAGACGCGGCCAATATGCGTTCGTCATGCGGGCGAATAGGTGCAGGCAATGCGTGTGCCCTGGGCGCACTGCTTGTTTGGATAGGGTCTATCGCGCGAGCGAATGGTCTCTTAAAAATGCGCATGCCGAAGACGGGTGGATTTCGCCTTGCCCGACTACCCCCGCCTCAAGGGCGGGCAGTGCCACGCACAGTGCGTAGCAAAGGCTGCCTGGTTGACTGCCAGGCCCAACTATTGAATGTCAAGGAGTCCATCTCCCACGCCGATATCCAAGGTCCTACCACCGGACCTTCTGGCGCTACGTGCATACCGATATGCTCGAAGCCTCACGGGCAACGGCGGCATGTCGACATCCGAGGATGGTCGCACGAGGGGAAACGTGTAATGGAGAAGTGCTGAGATGCCAGTCATGCCGGCACGCCCCAGATCATGTCTATGGGCTATCTGCATGCATCGCGTTCAGCAGGCGATCATGCTCCTGACGGCTCACGGCGGTGCAGGAATGATGGGATACGGACGTCGATCTCGCGGATCGGATACAGAGAACTTTGGGCCATGGTTCCATGGCGCCTTCATAAGGGACTGGAGATCCAGTCGACAGTGGCAGGTCACGACTGCGACGGTGGTTTCGCTCACGGGCGCTGCATTGAGACCGCGATGGTCATGGAAGCAGGTCCAGACAGTGCTCCCAGATTAGGCGGCGCCAAAATCGAAGTCAAGGGGATTTTTTACCGTGAAAAATTGTAATTGAACCCCAATTTAAATTGTAAGGCCCCAAAAAACGTTTTTTTCACTTGAGAAGTGAACGGAGAGTGATACCTCTGATTGTAAATTGTATTGACGAATGTCGATGCGGAGCTCGGCATATTGGGTGGAAAACGTTTCCACAACGAGTGGAGAACAGATGGAGAGCGGTTCTTAAGGTCAAAATGAGCGCTGCCTCGGTGCGAAAACCATTCCAGTCGCATTGCAAATGCGATGGAGACGCGGCAAATTGAAAAGGGGCGCATAAAACGCGTTCTGTTTGTCCCCCATTGCATGCTATCTGGCAGTACATTTTTGAAATGAGGTCGGCAGGAGAGGATCATGAATCCAGTGGTACGGGCGGTCGATGTGGGGCGTGGGAACACGAAGTTTATTGTCGGCATCAAAGGGGATGGGACTCTGCAATGTGACATGTTTCCTTCACAGGCGGCGCCATCCGAGTCATTGCGTGACCAGGATGCCTGGGGCGCAAAGCGCAAGACGACGACGGTGCCTATTGATGGCTTGTTTTACGAAGTTGGTCCCGATGTCCATTTGGCAGCAGATGTTTTCTCAGCGAATATGCTGCAAAACGATCACTACTGCCTTACACCTGAATATATGGCGTTATTGCTGGGGGCTGTGCATTACATGCAACTCGAGCATATCGATCTTCTCGTCGTCGGTCTTCCGGTCGCCACCTTCAAGCAGCGGCGCTGGGTTGCTGCATTGGAAAAAAAGGTGCAGGGAGAGCATCAGCTAGGGAACGGCAAGCGGGTCACTATCGCGCGAGTCAAGGCAGTGGCGCAGCCGACTGGCGCTCTCATGTATTACGGACTTGCGTACAACCGGGTCGCCGAGTTACGCAAGGAGCGCAGTCTCATTGTCGATCCTGGCCGGCGTACCTTCGATTGGATTGTCTCTCACGGGATGCAGCAAGTGGAAAAGCGCAGCCATTCAGTCAACCGTGGCATGTTCGACGTGTTGCAGTCGATTGCCGATGGCATTGGTCGGACTACTGCATCACAATACCGAGACTACGATGTGATTGACCGGGCGCTACGGGAAGGCAAGAAGCCGGTGATATTTCAGTCCGACTACGATATTGCGCCCCATTTGGCCATGGCGCTCAAGATACCGGAGCAAGCTGTCGCCGAAATGACGCGCTATGTCGGCGATGCCGCCGATCTCAAGAATATCATCCTCGTGGGTGGCGCAGCGTTTTTTTACAGAAAGGCGCTTAAGGCGGCTTTTCCGAGACATGTGATCACCGAGCTGAAAGATCCGATCTTTGCCAATGTCAAAGGCTTTCAATACGCTGGGACCGCATTTTCTAAAACAGATCATGGTGGTGTCGTAGCGGAGCTGGAGAACCAAGACACACCGCACGGGTTACCCCGGAGTGCTCCATGAGCGAGGCAATACGCATGAGTTTTGTCCTGATGAGCGAGGATAATCCAGCACTCTTCGATGATCTTCAGCGCTTTCCGAAAGGCACGAGGAGAATTAACCGGCTGCGCATTCTAGCGTATGCCGGATTGATGGCGATGGACGCACAGTCGCGCCATCCAGAGTCTGAACGGCTGCTTTCTGCGGCAACGCCCAATGCAGCGGCTGGTGATCTGCTAGGTGACGCATCACTGGAGTTTTTCGGGCCGCCGCTGTGATAGGCAGTCTTGAGTGAATTTGGTCAATTGTCTTCACGTCTGATCTGTCGTGTTGTTACGACCTACGTTGTGTACGAGAAGACTAGCGATGGCCAGGATTGGCGCCACAAATTAGGTGCCGGCTTTGGATTTTTTGAAAAAATTTGCAACTGAACGGATGATGGGGAAGGGAAATGTGTTAATTTCCCAGTCATTCAAACGTTTTAATAGGTGAATTCTATGAATCTGGAAAATTTGAGCATTGCGGAATTGCGTGCGTTACAAGACGATATCAAAAAGCAGTTGAAGGTCCGCGAGCAAAAGGATCTGGATGAAGCGCGGGCAAAAATTCTGCAAATTGCGCAGAGCCTTGGAAAATCGGTCAAAGAGTTAGTCGGTGACGGTGTCCGGGTAAAGACCCAAACGGTTGCAGTAAAGTATCGCAATCCGAATGATGCCTCGCAACAGTGGAGTGGCCGCGGCCGCCAGCCGAAATGGGTCAAAGACTGGGTTGATTCGGGTAAGGCTCTGGATCAGGCAAAAGTGTAATGCTCCCGCGGTAGATGATCGCGTTCAGCTACCGTGGAAAATGATTGGCCGCCGACGGTGCTTCGTCTGGGGCTGGTGCTCGGAGCTTGGTAAGTTAAGTCAATAGGTCGGCTTTGATTTTTTGCAAAATTTTCCATGTGTACATGCCGATCTTGAGCGACTGCCGCTACTAGATGCAGCCCGTGGAGGAGAGATGGCCTGGCAACACCAGACGATAGAAAGGCAAGCGCTTTTTGATCAGGCCTGGGCGGAACCGATGACCAAAGTCGCCAAGTTCTACGCCCTGTCGGATGTCGCCTTGCGGAAAATCTGCGTAACATTGGATATTCCTTTGCCTCCGCGTGGATACTGGATAAAGGTAGTTAAAGGGGCGACGCTCAACAAGCCGACGCTGCATTCCACGAGCGTGGCTCCGACGTATACGCGATCCAAGTACCTGTCTCATGTGGATGAGGAAATAGAAGAGCGGTTCGCTCAAGCAAGGCATGATAACCCTCCGCCACTATTGGCGGACCTTCCTGCGTATTGTCCCACGCGAGATCATCAATCCTTTCAGCCAGAAACCAAGCTGGTCGTGCGAGCGATGAAGGGTATTGACGTTGAAGAAGGGGTTCGTCATTCTTCAGGCGCCACCTGGGCAGATATTTCGGTGTCCGACGGTTTAGTCGAGCGGTCGCTGCTCCTGATTGATCGATTCTCCTATGCATTAAGATGTATCGGTGCCCAGTTCGACAATTCACATCCTCCACTTCCTTCCCTTCCTCGTGGCATGCGGCGGGACACAAGCCTCAAGCGGAACTGTTTCGTCATTCGCAACCAGCTGTTCTTTGTCCGCATCCGTGAGCGTATAACGCAAGAGCTCGTTCCACCTCCTCAACCTAAAGCTCGCCCGGGCCGGCCGCGATTAGCGCAATTGCGGTCAACATGGGAATACCGCCCACCTGAATATCGTTATATTTCGACCGGGAAGCTCCATGTGGGGATCTTCAATGTCAACGGATATTTCGAGTGTTACAAAATGGAAGAAACTCCTAGCGCGAAGATTGAGAACAAGGTTCAGAAGGCGGTACTCTGGATTGAGAACGACACGCTTCGGCGTCATGTGCGGGCCACCGTGTACGAAGACCGGGCACGTGAGCAGCGCGCCAAGGTCGCAGCTTGGGAGCAGCGAAAGGCGAACAAAGAACAGCTACTTGCGAAATTGGCGACCTTTGAGAGCATGTCCAAGGACCTCGATCGTGCGGAATCGCTTCGCCGGCTCCGGGATCGGATTTTGGCCCAACCAGGAATGTCAGCTGAGCTCACTGGAAGCATCGAGCAGCTGACGCTAATGGCTGATTGGCTTGATCCCCTCGTCAAAGCAGCCTGGCCAGAGGTCGATGATGTAGGTGACAAACATCCTGACAGCGGCCTCTGGTAGCCAGGAGAATTGGAAGTTAGAGCTAAGCCAAGTGCTGTAATACCGGACCTAAGCTGGCGATCGAGTACGCGTGCGTTGCAGTTTTGCTCTGTAGCTTCCTTCATGTGCCAATGGCGCGCCACATCATTTTCTACCCGCCGCAAGGTGCGATAGTGGAGCCAGCTCAATTCGCGACGCAGTGCGTCGCGAATTGGGAACGCCAGATAAAAACCGCGTATATGGCGCAAGTTGGTCGGATCCAAGCCTTTTCCAAACTCTGCCGACCAGGATTCCGCCAGCGTATGCAAAAGCCGCTTGGCATAGACCGCGCGTGCCTGCTCATCTTGTTCAAATTCGCAACGGCTTTAGTAAATATGGGTACTAGGGGAGAAACTGGATCTCTCGAAAATCCGCCAAGCCCCAACTTCATCCGCGAGTTTTCAGACGTTATGAGTAAGGCACGCAAAAATCTCATTCATGTTTGACAGTATCTTACACAAAATATGGGCATAGGTACTCATTTCGTGGTGATGAGTAACTTTATTGCAATGCAGGATAATCTGACAAGATATTCAATGTAACCGTGTACAGGAACGGTTCTGGACTCCACAGTGAAATGCTTTCTAGGCCGGCCTGCTGCTATCAAACCTGATTTAGTTGATGGGGTCAACCTGGGTAACTGTACAGAATCCCGACACATTGCCGCTGGTGTATACCATCACGCGGCGATTGCCGCTTGCAATGGACATTAAGGTGACGGCGATGAGCGTCTTGTTTGCTTCGGGAATGAACATCCAGGTGGCGCCGGCACAATTGTCGGGCGATGCTGAGGTGGCGGGATTAAAGCGTATCAGCAAGCCGCCGGCGACGGCGGAGTGGTCCCATATCTCGCCCTCTTGCCATGTTGGGCCGGCATGTGCCGACGTCAGCGACAGGGAACTGCAGAGGAAAACGGTGGAAAGCAAGAATTTGCGCAGCATAGTGTCCTTTAAATCAGTGTTTGTTTGAAATGATTTTATGTATAGCTGCGCGATAAGGCGGCGCAGAATGAGCTAGTGTCGGCATCGCGGTCGATGCGACGCGGTTACTGAATGATGTAGAGCGAGCGAGGCGTTGTGTCCCACCCCGCGCGGACATGGACTTGCATTTGTTTTTTTTGCCGGCCAGCAAGGCTGACAAGGCAGTAGCGTACGCTTGCCTTAATTCAGGGTGCGTATTGTCGATCGAAAAAACGTTCGTCGCCCAGAAGGCGTCACTATCCACCGAGAGGTAAATCCGTGCTTCGCCGCTGGCGGCATCAGCCATATATGGCTGTAGTGCTTTAATAGCAGGTGGTATGCTGTCCAGTCCGGCAAAGGCCAGCGGCGCAACCATGCACATTGTCGCGAGGACGAACGGATATTTGATATTCATTGCCAAAAATGCTGCTTCGTGGAAAGTATATTTTATAGCGATTTGTGAATAATGCAATATCTATTCGCCTTTTTTGGATGGCGCGCCAAATGGTGGGACCGGCGAGCCGCTCAAGCCCGCTCTTCGTTCGGTTCGACGTAATGCTTCGCGTCTTTCAGCAATCAGGACGGACTCGGGGATTCGGTAAGGGTAAAGCACCTACTGGCCGGCACCCGATTGGTAAAGGCGAACAGCGAAAACAGTTGCGCAGTATTCTTGGTCAGGTCGCGATAGCGGGTTTTAAGATGAGGGAACAGGCTCTTGACGACGTGCGATACATGCTCGACTTTCGCCCAGCACGCTGGTCTTCAGATACTCCAGTTTTTCTGTCATCCTCTCCAGTTTGTTTTTGCAGCGTCTTGTGTTTGGAGCGCTTTGTGGGCACGTGCGACGTTACCGGTTTGTCGATGTTTTCGGGCCGCTTTTCCACTCCCAGGTAGCCGGCATCTCAGAATGCGAAGGTCTTATCGCCATGCAGCAGCACATTCGCCTGCGTTATGCAGGCGTTACCGACCGTGCTGACGAACGTTGTGCAGCAGTCCCGACGCTGTCTACACGCCAAAGTGGGCCTCCATGCAGACGTGCCAGTTATTGTCCTTTTTGGTCCGGTGCATTTCCGGATCGTGCTTGCATTCCTTGATATTCATCGATGGTCGCGCGGCAATCAAGGTTACATCGACGACGCTGCCTTCGCGCATCAAGAAGCCTTTCTCAGCCAGGTGAGCGTTGTTTGTGTCCAAGGTCTAGCGCGTGTGCCCATTGTTCTAAGCAAGTGCCGGAACTTCAACAAGGTCGTCGCGTCCGGTGCCGATTCACGGCCCAGGTGGATGTCGGCAAAGGCACAGAAAGCCTAGCAGTTGTGGATCGCATGTTCGTGTCCTCCTCCGATAAGTCAATGCATTGCTTGTCCACGTACATGCGTGCCATGCATACCAGTCTAATTGGCCTCAACCTTCGGGCGCGAGGGTTAATGACGTTGTGCCGTTTGCCCATGGCGTCACGCTATCGATCTCAGTCAGAAATTGGTCGCACCATGTCAGCTTCTTCTTCGCGGCGCATTTGAGGTCGGAAAAGCTCTTTTCCATGATGGATACTGAGCTGTAGTTATAGCAATATTGTTTCAGGTCGGCCCGACGTAGGGAACGGTATCCGATAAATAGATCAGTAGTTCCTTAAAGAGGGGACGTCTAGTCTTTAACGAATTATTGCAATGCCGGGTGGCGATTAATGATAAATAACTTCCCCACTTCCTCTTTGAGGATACTATAATTTTCGAAATAGTTTTTTCGATGTACGGTCTGAAAAGACAAGCCTGTTTCGTAGGCTCAGATCAAGTCATGTCATTTAATATTTCCTGGAAGTGCTAGTAGAGCCAATGAAGAAAAAAATCAGCACGCTTTTTATTCTCTTATTTATTTCCATGTTTTTCCTGAGCTGGCGGGCGGGGGCTGCTACGTTGCCGCCCATGGCGAACGCAAGTGGGCAATCAGGTGTAGCCCCGGGAGTAATTTCTGCAATACTAGGACTATTGCTCGATGATGACAGTGCACCAGGAGGACCTGGTGTGGAACCTGATCCGGGGCCCTGGAATCCTGATACGCAGCCCATCGCGATTGGCACCGTGCCTTTTTCTGGCAACCGGGATGCTGGCACTTTGCCTGGGAGCATGGACGTTAGCAATGGTGCGGCGATTTATAGTATGCCGCTCACCTTGCCACCGGGCGTAGAAGACGTGACACCGATACTCAAGCTTAATTACAGTGGCACCAATTCGAGTGGCGTGGCAGGCCTTGGCTGGAGTATAGGTGGTTTGTCGAAAATTGACCGCTGCGGGCGCTCTTTCGCTACGCACGGCGCTACCGATGTGGCTCGTTTCTTGCCGAGAGATCGACTGTGCTTGGATGGCGCGCCGCTTATCCTGGCGAATGGCGACAACAATAATGACAGCGCATACTGGAGCCATACTGCTCAGTATCGTACTGAAGTCGATGGATTCAGCCGCATTCAGGCCGTTGTGATTAATGGGCGCGTTAGTTTTCGCGTAGAGACCAAGGCCGGGTTGGTCCTGACGTACGGTGATCGCGATGATGCTTATCTGACGGGACAGGGCCGCAGCGATGGACTGGCTCATCGTTGGTGGCTGTCATCGAGCACGGATCGCTCGGGCAATCGCATCGAATACACCTATGTTACCAACGCGGCCACTGGCGAAAGCCAGGTGAGCAATGTACGTTGGGGCGGAAACCCCGCCGCAGGAAAGCCGATGCTCGTCAAGGCCGAATTCGCTTATGAGGCGAAGCCTGACGCGCGTAGCGGCTATGTCAGCGGTAGCCATTTTGACGAGCGCTTGCGCTTGAAGAGCATTACGACACAGACCGACACGCAGACCGATGGCAGCGGCGGCAAGGTGGTGCTGCGGTACAACTTGGCTTACACGCTCAGCGCTACGAGTGGTAGAAGCTTGCTCGATTCAGTGCAGGCATGCGATGCCGCTGGCGCATGCGTGCCGGCTAGCCAGTTTAAGTGGGGGAAGAAAAACCCTGCGGCCACGGCCGGTTTTGTCAGCCTCGGCGGCATGCGCCAAGGCCCGAACCTGACGTCCATTGCCAAGGAAGTTCAAAACTACGCGCGTAGAGCGCAAGACATGGTGGCCATTGGCGACTTCAACGGCGATGGCAAGAGCGATCTGCTGGAACGTTATCGAAATAGCGATAACGGCTATCAACAACGGTTATTCCTGTCGAATGCCGATGGCAATGGCTGGACTATTTCACGTCCCATGACAGGAATCTCTGGCCACGTGATGGAAATCGCCGATTTCGATGGCGATGGAAAGATCGATCTGCTGGTCGCTGACCAGGCAGCAGGATCGTATTCGACCGGCAACTGGCGTTTGTGCCATTCGCGCCTGCGCACAGGCGAGGGATTCTCCTGCAGCAGCAATCTGAATCTGCCTGCCGATGCTTCCAGTAGCGGGGCACTGGATCCTGCGCGTGTCATACTCGATATTGACGGCGATGGCCGGGACGAGCTTTTTCTATCGTCCAGTGCCGATGCAAACCTCGGCAAGCGCTACAAATGTAGTTTGACCGGAGGGGTAGCCAATTGCATTTCGGTACTGCGCACCAGTGAAGACATCATGATGGAGGAGCCTGGCCTTACGCCTCCTTCTCCATACGGACGCAGAGTGCGACATCCCTATGCGGACATGGATGGCGATGGCCGTCCGGATACTGTTACCTTGAGTAGCTGTCAGGCTTACAAGGCCCCAGGCCAATACCTTCCCTTATGGGATTGCCCCATCGAGGGTATCGACGTTTTCACACCACATGCTTCTGGGCAACGATTTTCTACAGGGGGTGCTTACCTGCCCGATAGGAAATCGATCATGCTGGAACCAGCCCGATCGGGCACCTTCGCCGGTGACTTTAATTCGGATGGCTTGTCGGATATGGTATTTGGCATGGCCTCGCTGCAAGTCGCACCCATGCTCAACAATGCTACAGTGGTCGCGACCCACCCAATGGTTTGCTATTTTATGGGAAATAATATTCCTGGTACTGGTAATTCGGACTGCCGCGCGCTGCCCTTGTCCGGTGGCGGGTTCGATCACGATGTGGTGACGGTCGGGGACTTTGATGGCGACGGCGTGGTCGATGTCCTGCGGCCAAGGCACGATACCTGGAAAACGGCCAATATCACCGCGTATCAGCTATGCCATATTGGCCCGGACGCGGCCTGGCACCGCTGCGAAAATTGGGATGGCCCGACATTCTATGGTGTCTCCGGCTATGAAAAATATAGTCCCAAGAAATACAGCATCTACTACGATCCCGCCCCTTACTCGCAGTTCTCGGGTGATTTTGACGGCGATGGCAAGACCGATATCGTGAGTCACCACGGAAATGGCAACTGGGAGATTTCGTCGGCGGCTGACCAAGCTATGCCCGGGGAAGCAATCGACAAGCTCATCAGCGTGAGCAATGGCCTGGGCTTTGTCGAAAAAGTGGAATATGGCAGCATCAACGATGCCGACGTGTATCAGGATGTGGCCCTTGATATCAACGGGCGGCCCTTAACAACGTCGTATCCATTGACGCGTGCGCCCAATCGCCGTCAGTTGGTCAAAATGATCAAGCGCAGCAATGGGCAAGGCGGCTGGCTGGCATCTCAGTTCCGCTATGCGGGCAATGTCAACGACAGCAGCGGCCGCGGAAATATGGGTTTTGCACGCCAGGAAGTCACCGATATGCAAAGCGGACACGTGACCACCAGTTGGTATCGCCAGGACTTTCCTTTCAATGGCATGCTGAGCGCCTCCCAGACCACGCGCTATCGACAAGCTGCGCCGGTATCTGCTGATAATTTGTTGAGTGAAACCGTCAATGCGGTGAAAGTAAAGCAGATTAATCTGGCAAGTGGGCGCTATACCTATTTTCCATATGTCTTCTCCACCAGCGTGGCACGCCGCGATCTTGACGGTAGCGAGCTTGGCAGCGTCAGTACGACCTATGATTATGATAATTATGGCAATTTGATACTAGCGGATAGTTTGGCTTCCGTGACTGGCGGTAGCAGTCATTCGTCACGTGTCGTGAATGTCTATGATAGCAGCGAGACGACGTGGCGTTTGTCCGATCTCAAGTCAGTGAAAGAGAGCAGGACGAACGCGGCCGGTACCATTGATCGGCAAGTGAGGTATGAATACGATGCCGTCGGACGTCTGTCCAAAGAGGTTCGCCAGGAGCACGATGTCCGGCTGAAATTGACGGTTAGCTACGATCGCAGCCGTAATCCTTTCGGGCTGATTAACAAGATCACACAGGAATGGCAGGACCCGCTCGACAACAGCGCGAAGAGCCGCGTCATCTCCGATATTGAATACAACGGGGATGGGCGTTTCCCAAGCTGGAAGAAAAATGCACTGGGGCAGGTGGAGATGTTCCTCACCCATGATGCCGGCAGCGGCGCCTGGACCAAACGCAGCGATATCAATCAATTAGTCCATTTGCAGGCCGTTGACGGCTTGGGACGCAAGCGCGGCGTGACGGGACCCGATGGGCAGGAAACACGAACCGATGAGAAACAGTGCGATTACCGCTGTCCGGCAAACGCGGTTTCAGTTGGTATCGTCGATTATTTCAAGCAGGGCGTACGCAGCCGTTTGCCGGTACTGGCCTACCGCGACAATGCTGGGCGTACCTTGCGCACGCAGAGCTGGGGGTTTGATGGGCGTACGGTGGAAGTCGATACGCGCTACGATGCATCCGGGCGCGTGTACGAGCAGGATCATCCACATGTGAGCGGTACCGCGGCCGCGCTGGCCAACCGTTTTTCCTATGATAATCTGAACCGTATCACCAGGACCGAGACCCTGGGCGAAACGGGCAATACGCAAGTGGCGACGACCGAATATCAGGGTTTGACGACGGTATTGGTCAATGCCAAAGGGCAACGCAAAACCGACCTGCGCGACGTGCAAGGCTCGCTGGCTGTGTCGACCGATGCAATGGGGGGCGTGACGACCTTCAGCTACGATGCGTATGGCAATTTGATCGGCACTGTCGACCCGATGGCTAACGTCATTCGTGTGGACTATGACGTCCTGGGCCGGAAGACGGACTTGTACGATCCCGACCTGGGCCATATCAAGTATGACGTCGATGCAGTGGGACAGGTACGCCGCCAGGTCAGCCCCATTCAGCGGGCAGCAGGGACATCGACGACGAGCGAGTATGACGCGCTGGGCCGGATGATTGCGCGGGATGAGCCGGATCTGCGTGGCCGCTGGTTGTTTGACGTGGCGGTTGGGCAAAACAATTGCTTCACGGCGAAGAGTTGCGGCCAGTTGGTGGAGGCGTATACAGTCGGGTTGGATGGGCGGAAAGATTATCGCCGGCTACAAGGTTTTGACAGCCTGGGCCGGCTGGTACTTACCACTACCCACCTTGACGTTGTCTATACGGCGAAGACCGAGTATGACGCGTGGGATCGCCCATTCCGCGTGGCATACCAGCGCGGCAATGAGGGTGTCAAAGCATATGAACAACGGTATAACGCACGCGGTTATCTGGAAAAGGTATCGCGTGGCGAGCTGCTGCTGTGGCAAGCGATGCAGCAGGATGCGGCCAACCGCGTAACCGTAGCGAAACTGGGAAATGGTCTGACGGCGGGTCACACCTTCAATCCGTCCACCGGTCGCTTGTCGCACGGCGCACTGGACAAGGCTGGTGTGCCGCAACTGCTGGAATCTTATAATTATGATGCGCTGGGAAATGTCAAACAGCGCGTCCAGTTCTGGCCAGGTACCGGATTTGCGGAAGACTTCGACTATGATGGCCTGAACCGCCTTAAAACTGCCACGGTAAGCGGCCAGGCAATGCAGGTCTTCAATTACGATGCAATCGGCAATCTGGTGGATAAAACCGGCCTGGGGGCCTACACTTATCCGCGACAGGGCGCTGGCAGCAAGTGGCCGCATGCAGTGAAGAATATCGCCGGGATTGGTGATTTTAACTATGACGAGAACGGCAACCTGTTGAATGGAGCCGGCCGGACTATCACGTGGTCCAGCTTTGACATGCCCAAGGCGCTCGTCAAGGGCACCGAGAAAAGCACATTCGTCTACGGTCCCGACTACCAGCGGGTCCGTCAGTGGCGCAGCGATGACGCAAATATCTACTATGCCGGCGGCATGGAGGTGGAAGTCAAGAATGGTGTGGCCACAGTTAAGACGTATTGGCCGATGGGGCTTGGTATGGAGACGGAGGTCGCCGGGGGCGATGCAATGTTGCGCTGGACGCATATGGACCGCCTGGGCAGTGTGGTGGCCATCAGCGACGCGAACGGAGCCTTGCAGGAACGTCTGGCCTACGATAGCTGGGGTAAACGGCGCAGTTTGCCGGGCGATGCAACGCCAGACAATCTGGACGGTGTGACGGATAACCGCGGATTTACCGGGCACGAAATGCTCGACAAGCTCGACCTGGTGCACATGAACGGGCGTATCTATGATCCGCTGACAGCGCGTTTCCTCAGCGCCGATCCGCTGATCCAGGATGCCCAGCACAGCCAGAGCTATAACCGCTATACGTATGTGTGGAATAATCCTACGAACCTGACCGATCCTACCGGTTTCATGGGGCAGGGAGAAAGTTCCTGGCAGCAGGTCACGCCGGACACCAATAATTGCAAGGAAGTTGCAGGTAAATGCCCACTGGCTGGAACCGCTGAACCCGATGCCAACAAGCGTTCCAACAGCAATGAACATTCTGGTGACAAGGGGCAGAATACGCCGCAGGTAAGAGGCTCGGCAAACAATGGGGGCGGTGGCGCGGCTGAGAGATTTGTAGAGCGCCACCGAAGCGACATGGAAGCTGGTAACGGCGCTGTCTATGAGCCGTTACAACCTGTAGCAGTTGCAGTGACTGGCGCAGCCACCTTTGGATCCGGAGCCGGCTGGTTGGCTACTACTGCTACGGGAAGGGCATTCTTAACATTGTTCGGCTTCGGGGCTGAGGTGCAAGGAATGGCCGACGGTGTTCCTTCTGCTGGTAGGGGCATTGCTGGAGCGGAGGCGAAAGCTGCGACTGCAGAAGTTTCCTATTCGATGCAGCAGCTCGACAAGAAATTTAAGCATGCGAGTGATTTCGGTCTTTTGACGACAAAGAAGAACCCGGAAACGTTGGGGCAGTTCCAGTCAGCTTTGAAGGCTCACGCTAATGACCCCGCCACTATCGGTCATGGTACGTACGGTTTCGTTAATGGCTCACGGGTTCTGTTTAACGCAAATACTAACAATGCTATGGTCGTCGATAAAGCCGGCCAGTTTGTGACCGGATTCAAACTGGCCCCTGGTACTCCACAGTATCAAAACTACCTGGCGAATGGGATACTGCGATGAGTGACAAGCTATTAGCTACGGTTGATTCCTACCTGGCCTCAGAACTGAGTCCTGAGGATTTTGTTGAACAGTTTATTTTGCAGTGGAAGGTTGAACGCGACAGTGGCTTATACAAGGCTGATCCAGCGAATCTGAGCGAACTTCTTTCCACCATATTTTGCTTGGCTGATCTGTTCAATGCTGCAGATGATAGAGAGGACTACGAATTGGATGACGAAAACCTGAGGCTACGGATTCTAGCTTTGTTAAAGGCCGGTGAATGGCGTTGATTAGTGCTCGACTATTGTCCGGGCTAATTGAAGTATCGGGGCCGCGTCAACGCTGATGCTTGGCGCGGATCACCGGCCGCCGGCCAGGTGAGCAAAACGATTGCAAGAAGATTACATGAAGTGAACACGGCGATTACAAAACGGGCACACCGGGATAACAAAAAAAGTACATGCTGAGTACAAAACGGGTATGTACTCAGCGCCCAGATGCCTTGATCACCTGCCACACGCCATGGGCGTCGGGCAGGTCGAAGTAGTACCGGCGCTGGTGGGCGGCGTCTAGCGATACGATGTCGGCGGTGATGGCTGGTGGCATATCCGGCATGGTGAAATTTTCTGAAATAGTTTGAAATTCGCTGCTATTAAATGAAGTTATCTGCAATCCTATGCAACTATTTGGAATTCAGTGAAATTTCCTGCAACAAGGTAAAATTCTGCTGCAATTTGCCAAGGCGCTTTTAATCCCGATGAGCTGGATACGCTCTTTGGCCCGTTTTTCGGTGTTCCAGAGCCGTGTCTTTGGCTGGAAATCGTGGTAAAAAGGCCGTCCTAAAAGCTCCACACCATACGCACATTACACTGGAATACGAGCTGGTGAATGACGGCGAGGGCGATGCGGGTGGGCGCTTCCTGATGGGGCTGGCCGACATGGCGCAGCTCGATGGCAAGGCGGTCTTGCCTTACGACGCGCAGCGGTCGGGGGTAAATGGCGAGTGGTCGGCCCCCGGTCGGGGTGTGGTCGGGGTGCAGTCGGCCACTGGTCGGCATGATGAAATTGCCTTGATCGCCAATGCCGGCGCGGCCTGCAATGGATCGGACGAGATTGATGCGCAAAAGCCGCGTCAGGCCATCACGGCGCGCAGCCCGTCGTACCGTAGCGCAAGCGCCGTGCTGGCCGCCAGTGCGACCGGTGACGCCTGAGGGCAGCGACCATGGCACGTAAAGGCCAGTCCACCATCAAGCCCGTGATCGGCGACATGCGCGACCGCGACAGCCTGTACCACCACCTGCTGCGCTTCAACGTCTGGCAGCACGAGAAAAACTACTCGGCGGCCACCATCGAGACCCGCGAGGTCTACCTGCGCTACTTCTTGCTGTGGTGCGACGAGCGCGGCCTGGGCCGGCCGCAAGACATCACCAAGCCGATCCTGAAGCGCTACCAGCGCTACCTGTTCCTGTACCGGAAGGAGGATGGCCAGCCGCTCACCACGCGCAGCCAGCACACGCGCATCACGCCGCTGCGGGCCTTCTTCAAATGGTTACGCGCACCGGTGGACGCCTTCTATTTCTAAGGCCGGCAGCTTACCGATGACGACCTGACGCGGCTACGCGATGCCATCGTCAAGGTCTTCGGCACACAGCCCGAACAGCCGTCTCGAGAGCAAAAATTCAATCAGGCTAGACTTGCGTCGTCAGACTACAGTCAATGGTTACGCGATGGTCTTGCGTTGACACTGCTGATCATCGCGTCAATGCATGAGGTGGCAGACCTGCACGTCAAGGGTAAGTCGCCGCAGAGGTACGTCGACGATGTGATTAATGCGTTGCCCGAATGGGGGAGACTGCACCATTCGATAGTACGCCTTGGCGACCAGACCGCGTTGATCGCGGAGGCCGCCCCAAACCCTTTTTTGCAGGCCCTCGAGTCTATGCTCGCGGGCGCCCCGGAGCAGTTGGCACAGATCTTTGAGTCAGAGGAAAAGCACTTTTTCGGCCCGTCTAGTCCACATGTACGTTTTCTTTGGGCGTTGGAGACTATAGCCTGGGACCCCCGATATCTAAACCGTGCCGCAGTGGTCTTGGCCAAGCTTGGACAACTGGATCCGGAACCGGACTCGAATCACGTCAACCGACCCATCAACAGCCTGCGCGACATTTTATTGGGGTGGGCGCCCAACAGATATGCATTGCAGCCTCAGCGCATCGCATGCCTTGATGCAGTCCTGGCGGCATGCCCCGAGGTCGGGTGGCAACTGCTAAAAAAGCTTCTACCCTCAAGTATGGACTCGACCACTCCTACCCAGCATCCCAAGCTACGTGACCTGGCGCCGGAAAAGCTCGAAGAGATTACTTACGGATTGGTGTGGGACTTTGAAACTGCGGTCGTCGAGCGAGCGCTTGCCGCAGCTGGCGATGACGAGGACCGTCTAGGAACCTTTGTCAACAAGATCGGCAAATTACAGCCGTTAAATCGGGCGAAGGTGCTCTCCCACATCGACAGCTATCTCGTTGCACACAGTGTTGCTGAGCCTTTCATACTACGTCTCAACACACGGTTTCAACAGATTCGGCGACCAATGGATGAGCCGCTTCCAGGATCGTGTTCTGTCGCAAGTCCCAGATAACACGGCAAAGGCCAAACTCCTACTAGGTTGGTCAAGCACTCGGGATACTTGGGCCTATGTCGAGGACCTCGGCGGCGAGGTAAGGGAACAATATTGGCGTCACCTGAGTATGTTGCCCAACGAAGGATCCGTGGACGATCTTTTGTTTGCGATTGACCAATACCGAAGCGTAGGGCGGGACATTGAAGTACTGGGCTGGATGCAGAGGAGAAGTAAAGACGTACCGTCGGGCCTGCTGCTGGACATGCTTGCCTCGGGTGTTGGCCAGGCGGCCGAGGACTTCGAGCGTATGGGGAACATGCTGTCCTATTACATCGGCCTGGCATTGAAGGAACTGCGAACGCGCAGTGATGTCGAAAAGAGGCAGATCGCCAATGCGGAATACGCCTACTTGCCACTGTTGCGTCAAGAGCGAGAACCATTGATCATCTACGATTTGTTGGCATCAGACCCTGAGATGTTTGTCGATGTGCTGTCCCATGTTTTCAGGGGCAAAAGCGCGCCCGTCGATCAAATCATCACTCAGGAGGCGAAGGCGCGGGCAAATACATCGTACGACTTGCTTTCGGAATTCAAGATTGTGCCTGGTTTTCTTGACGGGAAGATCGACGCGAACATGCTATCCGATTGGGTGAGGAATGTAAAAGTTCTGGCTGCAGCCAAGGATCTCGTTGATATTGGGGATAACCAGATTGGTTTCGTTCTGGCTTATGCTCCTCAAGACGTGGACGAACACTTCTGGCCTCCTTCAGCAGTATGCAAAGTGATCGAGGTCGCCACCGCCCGAAAAATGGAGCAAGTCTTGCCAGTAAGGTACTGCTACAACGATGGCGAGCCATTCACTGAGGTTGGAAGCGACCTTACCCGCCTGGCCTTCGGACGTTACATAAAGTATTGGCATTTGGTCGAAGTCGCCGTCGCCGTACGCGAGAAATGCGCCGCCCGTCCTTTCGCCTGCGATCACAAGGAATCTGTGTTCCGGAGTGATTCTTATCCACGACTAATCCCGGGAAGCGCGGTCGATGTCGAAATCATATGCCTGTGCAAGGTCGTCAACAACTGCGCGAAAACTTTGTAAATCTGTAAGCTTGATCATTAGTTGAGAGTCATTTTGCTCTAGGTGCTGGCTGTATTTAAAGGTCCGCTTGTGGCCGTATCCCGCCTATAAGCAACAATACCATGTTGTCCAAATGAAAATCTAGTAAATTTCCACATCACCTTCCTCACGCCGCCGATGCTCTTTAGACGCATAGTAGAGTTCCATTCAGGAGGTCTTTCATGGAATATCAAGCACAATTTTTTGGTCAACCTACACCATGGAACAAGGGCAAATTAGTCGGGCAAAAAGCACCGCTGCGCGTAAGCGAAATCTGGGCAATTCGCGTCCGCCTGGAAATCTACCGGAGAGTGCGCGATTTGGTGCTCTTCAACTTGGCCATCGATAGCAAATTGCGCGGCTGCGACTTGGTCCAGTTGCGTGTCAACGATGTATGTCAGGGAGGGCATATAGCAGCGAGGGCCATTGTGATGCAGCAGAAAACGAAGCGACCTGTCCAATTCGAACTTACCGCAGGGACCAGGAAGAGCCTTGGGGAATGGATTGCGGCCGCAGCTTTGCGGCACGGCAATTTTCTATTCCCCAGTCGGATTTCCGAATCGCCGCATATTTCGACCAGGCAGTACGCGCGCATAGTTCACCAATGGTTCGACGAAATCGGATTAGACCCGACGGTATACAGTACACACACGATGCGCCGGACGAAGCCAACCCTCATCTCCCGTCGCACAAAAAATTTGCGGGCGGTGCAGCTATTGCTGGGCCACACGCGCTTGGAAAGTACGGTGCGTTATCTTGGCATTGAGGTTGACGATGCGCTAGAAATGGCCGAGCAAACCGATGCTTGAGAACAAGGGCGACGCCAGCAGTCGCCCCGTAGCGGACTGTCATTCGCTGGCTGCAAATTGATGCGGCCTAGGAACGCGATTAGAAAACCACTAGCGTCCCATCAGGTAACAGACCACATGGCCAATTACCGTCGCGATAAATCATCAAAGCGTCAAGCCAAAAATTTGGTTGGGCATTCAAGACTTCCAAGGTAGCCATCCGCACACAATAAATTGCCGAATCTTTGGCGGCTTGTGTGAAGTCGTTCGCCCCAGAGAAAATCGTCCTGTCGGGCACCCCCCTTAATGATTGCAAGGCCAACTTGTAGGATTTCATGACTTCTTGCTGGTATGCAGCTCCATTTCCCTTCAAGTTGGTCCTGAGGTACTCTCCATGGATCGGGTCGGGTTGATCGCGGGAGCTGGGCAGCCAGTCCATATCTGAAGCAATTTTTGCTAAGCTAGTGTCTAAATCCGCTTGGAAGCGTGGCCTGTCCCATGCACTCAAATTTGGGAGAGCTATTTGGCCTTCACTAGGGTGGTAGCTACCTAGTGTGCTAAACCACTCGGCGCTAACGACTGCATCTCTTATTCTGTCCATCAATCAACCAGTCTCTTAAGTCCAAGCATTTTCTATAAGGCCTGTTCCCGCAGCGATAGAGTCATGCTCTGCGCTTACGTGACTGGCCGGTTTTGGTCGATTGCGCCCGTTCACATCATCGACCGGCCCGATGCCTTGAAGCCGGATGCCGAAGAGCAAACTGCATCGCCTAACTCCAAACATACGCGATGTGCTCTTTCTTCCTGTTATCGAGAACATACGCGCGAACATACATTCGGAAATTTTCTGCCACATACACTTCTGTACGGAATTCAATAAGTGCTGCAACATCAATGCTATGACGCCTTAGATACTCTGCCAATCCGGTCCGATAGGCGAGTACGCAATTTCTAACTCTTGGAGGAAATCCGAACAATTCCTCGCTTGTTGCAGGAATCCAATTAATGGTTACCTTTGCACCGCGCCGCTCTCGCGCCATCTGATACACATCCTCGAAGACAAAGCCGCCATCCAAATAGTTCATGCCACTCATGAACGAGTGTGACCAGTTGTGGGCCATCGAGCGTATTAATTTATACTTCATTGAAATCCACTTCTTGACTGGCCGCTTCTGGCTGCGGACTCAATCGATCAACGCAACACTTTAACTTAAATGCATCGTTGCAGAGCAGCAATGATGCGAAAGAGAACTCGAATCGATTGCGCCGCGCGGCGTCAAACCCAGGATTATTGTTGCAAGAGGTTTAGCCACGGAAGTGTTTATGGAGGAACCCGCCCAAGCTCAAGCGGCTTTTGCTTGAGCGCGGCAGTAGTCTTTGCAGGGCAGGGGAGATAGACCCAGACCCGCTCTCGTCGTTGGATCAGGCAGCTACGAGATCGCACGCCAGGACCCTGGCAGGATGCCCAGGCCCCTGACACGATCCATTGGTTTTTCATCTTCAAAGTACTATGGATCAGAAAAGTCTAAGCTGGCGAGGACGTTTTGCACCCAATGACACCGTCCGTTTCCGCAGCACATTCAGTCATTGACTATTGCCATGCAGGTGCAATCGAATGGGATATCTTCGCTAAACTCATCATCCCAGAACACGTCACACTTCCCAGACCACTTGAGTTCCAGCTGGCCCCCAGATTGATTGCCAAAAGTCACGATGCACGACCTGACATCATGATGCCCAAACACACACATGTAACCACCTTCGGGGTGGGGATATCCTTCATCGTTTGTGGCGATCCAAGAAGTCCGCTTTCCCTCTAGACCCACATCTTCAAAAGCGCTAGCTAACAAACCCTGATGATATAGCCTGGGCTCCCAGCGCTCGCCTTCGTATTCTTCACTTTCCGTTTCAACTTCAATTTCCCATAAGTGTTCTCGACGAGAAATAATTGCACGTCTGATATTGAAAGGTCTAGTACCTAAAGTAAGAGTTCCAATAATTGACCTCATTCAACCGCTCCTGAAATTTAGCCAGACCCGATCTTGTCGTTGGATCAGGCAGCTACGAGATTCCACAGGAGGCGCCTGGCAGAACACCCAGCCCCTAACACGATCCATCATTTTTTCGTCTTTCAGAACTATGAATCAGGAAAATCTAAGCTACTAGTGGCGATTCAAAGCGATCGTTACCGTGCAACAGCCCTCAACTCAGAGCCCCAAAAAAATGGATCGAGCGATGCAATTTTTCGATATGCATTATGAGCTCCGTGACAGAGCCACATTTTCTCATCCCGCGTTCCCTTGATATCGACGCTCTATCCCATATAATGAAATATTGCATTCATATTGCCACCTAACAAATCTAAAAGCGTATGTTCATCCGAACCGAAAAAACATTGTTAAGCCCGCTGCACAGTTTGCTATCCAAACCCTTTGAATTTAATGCATCAAACAGCTTAAAGAATGGCCCATTCAGCAAAGGTCGGCTCAAAGATCGCTCCGACATGGCCGCGCTCGCCGCGCTGTGTGCCGTTTACGATAGCAGCAAGATGGCACTATTACCGTACCTATCTAATCTTCGTATTGAACTGGAAACCATTTATAGTGTCCGCTTGACATTAGAAGGTCGATTTCGTGATATCTGCCAAGTTATCTTTCGTCACGCACCGACCGCCTTCAATTATGATATGGACCCCTCCGACTATCTGATATTCGACCATGGACAAATACAGCTGGAACGACTTTACGACACCTTACAAATTCGTCGCATGGGGCATGTCAGACCATGTGCCAGCGACCTACTAATCCGCATAATCCGCTTCCTACTGCTCAATGACGCTCTTGTATTTGCCCTGTCTGGATTAGCAAAAGTGGAGCAACCGCAACCGAAACATTTTAGCCTCCGCGTATTCGATGAAGCGGCTCTTCATGACATGCGCCGACTGTGGTTTTCCCGATCAATATCACAAGAATCAAGCGTAGCTGACCTTGCAAGAATAAAGCACGCTGCTGATATGCGTGCAGTACCAGGGCAAGAACTCTGGGAGGCTTTGATCGACAGCTTACTGGACAAATATTTCGCCATAGCATATAACAACCTAACTACTGAAGGTCGGGTTTTACGTACAGTACAACACTTACGCGGGTTGGTCGGTGTTGTCGCGATGATACTGACCCGACAGGCTCACCACCAGGACGTGACCATGAACCGCAGCTCTTTAGCGGAATGTGGGCTCGACTACTCCTTTGTTTCTGGCATTCTAGAGCGATTACAACGTAGTCTTGTCACCGACGTTTTTTTGTGGCGCGAAGGGAATAAGCTAATTTGCAATCCTGGAGCGAGTTCGACTGTCATGCGCAAATACGCCGTTGATCTTGCAAAGGAGTTTGACGAAGTGCAGGCACTACGGGACCACGTTATCGGCGACTTTTTTGAAAAGCAGACTATTATCGAGCGCCTACGTACCGATCCGCAATTCAACAGCCGATATAATGTCTTTGAACATTTTGATCGAGATAAGGTACTTGATGACGCCGTCAATGAAGCCGATGTAGATTTGATCCTATTTGACCGACTGCTTCAACATTACTATTTCATCCAGGTGAAGTACACCTTACCAGGCCAGATAGCTGGGTTTGCGAATGAGATCAAACAGCTTCAAAATGATATTAGCGGTGGCTTGCACCAAATTCGAGAAGCCAAACGCCTACTAGAAAGTGGACAATTAGTGAAGACCCTAGCCCATCGAGGTATTCATGATGCACACAACGGCAATTGTAGTTTCTTACTACTTCACAATATTGCCACCTATGACTACCAAATAACCGAAGACGGGATAGCACTCTACGAATGGGCCTCATTCCGGAATTTATTGCGCGATTGCGAAATGTCATTTGGATCAACGGACAAACCGCTACGAGTCATTAAATTACCGAAGCCAGTACTTTTGTCGGATCCACAGCACGTGATCGATGCACTGTTCAAATACCATCCAGTGTTTCAACGTCAGCAGGAAAACATCTGGGCAAACGAACAAGCTACTACTACATTTACGGTGGAAAATGCGCACATCCGAGTGGAAGGGCTCGGCATCTGAAAGAATTGGTAATTCCCCCATTTTTAGATCGTGCGAAAAGTAGAGGTTTAGCGCCTAGAGCAAGCTACTGTTTAGTTGTCCTGTCCCATTTGATCATAAACGCGCTTCACGAATAGGGGCGGCTTCTTTTGCTGCCATTCCTTGAGCGCCTGGATGGGAGTTTTTGCGCCGATGGCCCGTTGTGGAATGTGGTGGTTGTAAAGCTTTAAATAGTTGAGCAAGATCGCCTCCAGATCGACCCGGCTGTCGAGTCGGGTCTGCCGCAATAGCCCGCTGATCCGGCCGTTGGATCGTTCGACCATGCCATTCGTTTGCGGATGCTCGGGCGGTGCACGGCGGTGTTCGATGCTCATGCCGGTGCAGACTTTATCGAAGGCGCGCTGGCCAATGGGCTTCCTGTCTTTTGTTGTGAGGCCGTCGGTGAATTGCGAACCGTTGTCGGTCAGCAGCTTGATGATCCTGATCGGCGGGGCCAGCTACAGCCGGCGCATGAACCTGCCGAAGCTAAAGTACCTATTACCTGCGCGCTGTAGCCGCCGCCGCAGGGTAGGGGGATACCCAGGTCAGAATCGACCTCTTCGTTGGATCAGCCAGCTACGAGATCGCGCGCCAGGAGCCTGGCAGAGCACCTAGGCTCCTGCTGGTAGCAATGGCTGAATCAGCGCCCACAGGTCGTCAGGAAGAAGGGCTGTGGCCATGGCGCGGCTCCCGAAAACAATGTCAGGTGGGTTTGACAAACTTCGGGGCCGTTTGTTTCTCTGGACGACGTTTTGTTAGGCGTTCTAAATCAGTGTCCGAGTACATTAAACCACTACAAGGAGAGTCTAAGCTACTGGTGGCGATTCACAACGTTATGCCATCCTCTTCCGGTTTGCTTCGATCGCGTTTTTGATGGAGGTCCGAGTGGCTGACTTAATGCCGCTCTCTTTTGCATCAGTGGCGAACTGGCCCGCCACGGTCGTGATGCGCTCAATCGTTTGGCGAGCCCATGTCTCCGGCAGGTCGACCGCAGCCGCCAGCTTGAGCAGGTGTTGCAGCCCCGGGTGACGACCTTCACCGCTGACCGTCATCTGATGCTCACCGCCAACGCCGACGTTGTACGTCAGGTCGTAACACGGCGCCAGCTCCCACTGCATCGATGCGTTCATCACGTAGGCGAAATTCTTGGTGTGGTCGTCACGGTTGTGGAAGACGACGTTGAATACACATCGCTCGAAAGCCTTCTTTACCTGCCGCTCGTCCTTGGTCAGGGTCCTGGTCGCTTTTAAGAACACCGTATAGTCCCGTGTCGGCAAACGGAAATTGTCGTCGAGCAAACCAGCCAGGCTCAGGGTCGGCACCCGCATGCCGCCTTGACGATCAAAGCGCTCGATTCCGAAGCCGGCCAACTTCGGAGACAAGTCGAAGTATTTCGTGGCGGGCATGTCCAGGTCGCATTTCTCCGCCAGGGTAGCGTACAGCTTCTCGATAGCACATACTTCCTTGGTTTCACCCTGAGCCTGGAATTTCACCAGCCATGCCGCGCCAGGCGCAGCGCGGTCGGTACTAACCTGTCCCGTAGCGCCGTTGTACTGAACCAGAACCTTTGGTCGCGCGCCGTGGGGCGAGCCGCCAGTCAGTGCCAGCTGTTCGAGGGTCGCGGTATCTTTGCCTGCCAGCACCGCCTGCGCGCCTTCGGCCAGTACGCGCAATTCCTGATATTCAGGATCATGGCTCAACGCATCGGGCGGCGTAAACACCATCGCACCCATCGCGCGATCATTGATGAACGCCAGTCGATCCAAGGGTGAAATGCCAGTCGGGTCGCGCCCATCCTTTTGGAAGCAGCGGTCCATCAGAAGCCGGCCCCAGCCGTCAGGCAACGAATCGGCAATCAACCCCGGCAGGTTCTCTTGGCTGTTCGGAAAATCCGAATAGGCCACTTTGCGCAGTTTCAAGTAAATTGGAGAGAGTTCAATACCCCGCTGCAGTGCTTCATCAGAGTATTCGAACAGGAGAGCACGCCCTTCGTGTGCAAGCGTGCCGAGATGCCATTGTTGACCCCATCCGCAAAAATTGACGTTGAGCTTTTTCATGACGCCCTTTTATTTTTCCGGGGAACACGTTGGCGAACTGGCCTGCTGGCCTCTTCCAGTTCTTTGATTGACGTCGGCTTTTGCAAAAAGAGCGATTCAAGTTCTTTTGTCAGGCCCAAGGCAACGACAAGGCGCAACGACGTTTCGAGTGTGGCCTTCCCCGTCTTTTCAAAACCAGACACCGTGCCCAATGCGACGCCCGCGCGCTGTGCGAGTTCAGGCTGAGAGAGTTCCAGGCGCATGCGTTGTGCTTTGAGACGCCGTGCTATCTCCATGCACAGTTCGGTGGGTGTAGCGAATGTAAAATCCAACATATTGAAGTTAGCGCTCTATATGGAAAGTAATTTCACTATTTTAGCATTTAAGGAACTTAGAACGAAGTACATATTCTACTAAATTCATATAAGTGAAATTATCATCTTATTTGAGGATTTAACTTCAAGTTATTGATCTAAGCTGGTAGTAAGTCAGGGAAGCACATCACGCCGGGGGCGTTTCTGACCGTCACGGAGATCACCCTCAACTGGCATCCAAATGGCGAGTTGCCGTGGCGGGCAGGCTCAATAGACCGGCTGGCCTCAGTGCCTTCGTGTCGGGTAATCCCCCATTTTTAGATTGCGCTAAAAGTAGAGGTTAAGCGGCCAAGGCAAGCTTCTGTTTTGGCGTGATACCGTCAGGTGCCATGTCGCGTCAGCCGTGATCGCAACTCCACCGCCAGCGCGCAAAGTTTCCGATCTGGCCGAGCGCGCGAAGCAGATGACGGGCTAGTTTATCGTAGCCAACTGTGCCGCTATCGCGCGTAAAAGCAGGCGCTCTGCTGTTGGCTTGGTCAGGTATGCCATCCTTCGCCCGCAGTTATGGCTAGGGAACGCTTGCTTTTGCTAGAGCGCGGTAGGATCCTGTGCAGGGTAGGGGCGATAGGCACGTCAGACCCGATCTCGTCGTTGGATCCGGTAGCGACGAGATCGCGCACCAAGTGCTTGGCAGGACGCTGGGCCCTAACACGATCCATCGGTTCCTCATCTTTCAAGAACTATGGATCAGGAGTGTCTAAGACCCCAATGGTACCGTCCGCTTCCGCCCCAGGCTGTGTGAAAACTCCAAATCTCAAAATATTCGTGGGTAGGATTATCATTCCCAACACCGAGAAAACGGCGTAGCGCGCGTTTTTGAGAGGCCGATTGTTGAGGGACCAGAATTTTTCTGCGTTTTCACACAGCCTGGCCCCGAAGCGGCCACTCAAAACCTGCAACGTAGTGCTCCCTGAAGCTATGTGTTGTCCCTCGTTCCCGTAGCCCAGGATTGAGCGAGACGCCGGCCATCTTCGCTACCAACGATACGGTCGATTGCCGTCGGCACCGGCGGTGCCGGGGCTGCAGCGCACGGTCAGCTTGCAATACAACGCGCTCGGCAGCGTGCTGTACAAGAGCGATGTCGGCACCTACAGCTATCCGGCATCCGGGCCCGGCGTGGT
>Ga0182005_1000073_pt1 | contig 80498 bp, 55 predicted proteins | sample Sormic07211103_1_FD_123021 | JGI IMG/M metagenome (GOLD analysis project Ga0182005, IMG submission 123021) | Rhizosphere microbial communities from Sorghum bicolor, Mead, Nebraska, USA - 072115-103_1 MetaG | ecosystem: Host-associated > Plants > Roots > Rhizosphere | place: USA: Nebraska... | reverse complement strand
TAATTGGCCTGAGAAGTAACTAACGAGGGATTCCTTAGGCATTCCCAAACATTGCGTAATTTGAGGTTTGTTTCTTCATTTCTGACTACCTGCAATGGCACCGGTATAATTCCCCCTAACAGGCAAGTCCAGAACAATTCAATGAATAAGCGGTTATCATCTATCTGCAACACCAGTTCATCCCCCTTTCCTATTCCTGCCTGTCGTAAACGGGAAAGCCATTTCCTGGCATTTTCCATCAGTGCGGCATAAGAAAGGAAGCTTGTCTGGTCAACACTTTCAATAAAAAAAATTCCTTGATTCTTCTTGTTTTCCTGATGCAGCAGCACCTCCACGAGTGTTTTGTGACCCATTATTTTCAATAATTTGAGATTAATCAGGATTTTAGGGTTCGCATATGCGAGATGTATTATTAGCGGAGTTTTCCACTATTACGCAGTAGGAAATATCAAAGGCAGGGTGTATACATCTGCTGAAATAAGGGTTTAACCAGCAACGTTGGACCTGCTATATATCTAACCAGTGATTTTCAAAAGTGCAACGCAGATGGTTAGTTAAATTGTTTCTGTGGAATTTCATGTTCAAGGTATTGCAATGGAATATCTGCCATAACGACCCTGTTCAAAATACTAATCCTTACCATCGCTTTCAGTTTGTTCTTGTACTCAACCATTTCACAGGAAAAGTTAGAGAGTATACCATGTGTGATAGTCAATTCCTGTCCCGCTTCAAACAGATTTTCTGCCACTTCAAAATCCCGGCCATTGTCCACCATAAATCGGAGGTCATTTAAAACTTTGTCGCTCACCCGCGCTAATTCTTTTCCAAAGCGCACATAACTCAATGCGCCATCGACATCACGGGAACGATAATAGTTTTCCATGTTTTCCAGATAAACAAAAATATAGGAAGGAAACAAGGGCATAGTTAGCTGCTTTACTCTGTCATGCCATTTCCTTGCTACCTTGGTCGTAGGGCAATACAAAAGGATCTGCTGTTTTTCCAAAGCCTGGATAACCTTTCTTTCATGTTTGGGCCGGGTATACAGTACATACCATCCTTGTTTAAAACTCATCTGCTGTAATTTTAAAAACTGAACAAACAATTATTATTAAGGAGAGGGGAAAAACACGTTCGCAATGCTGCCAACACTGGCACATAACATGCTGGTACTCCTGTCAGGGGAGTAAAAAAATGTTCCGCAGCAAAGGATTGTTGTTTGTTTTTTTTCGAGAGAATACAGCTAGCGCTATATTAAGTAACATTCAGCACTTAACAAAAGTAATCGGGTTAATGACAGAATTTAAATGATGGTAACAGAACGCATTGATACTTACATGTACATAAATTACTTGTCATAAAACGTGGTCATACAGAAAGTATCGGGCCTAGGGTCATTCAAATATAACTTAGATAATGAACTTTATGAGAGGGCATTCAATCAAGGTTATAGTTGACAATAAACTATCATCGTAACGTTGGCTATTTGAGTCTCACTTCCAAAACTGATTGATTAAATTTATACCAAAAAAACGAAAAACAAAAAAAAACTGCAACATTATCTCATTAAAAAATGTGTTTCCAGTTGTAAGCTATAGCTGGTATAGATTACACCCTGATAATCGTTTTTTGATTATGAAAAATTACCCCACCCCTATGCGCGAGGTTTTGAAGTTGTCTGGGATATTGCCACATCGGATTTCAGCTTACATACCAAAGTAACCATTAAACAGGAAATAGCCACCGCCAATGACCAGGAGGTCCACAGCCACCGATAGTAAGAGCAACGCCCCCCCTAAAATATCCCGGTAATTGAGCGGCTTTATCGTCTCCGGTTTGCCTGGTTCAAATATAAACAATGCAGTATCACCAGTCTGCCACCTTGTATTAGTTGAACCGATCCAATGTTTATAGGTGATTATTTCTTTCCGGCGGTAAGGAATATTAAAGACAGGAAAGTAGAAAGTACCATCATCATCCTTTTGTTCAACGAATTCTATAAAGGTACCCATTGCGCGTTCCCCATGCCTTAGAAAGGCCAGCCTGTTCATCAGCTTTGCAGACGCAAAGGCCAGCAACAAACCACCAACGATTATAAAAATGAGATAAATGATCATCTGCACGGTATTAAAAAATAAAAAAAATCCCTTGTTTTTTAGACAAACGGTTGTCCTCCTTGCCTATCAGCCGGCTAAACAACAAATAACCGGCACCGGTAATTATCAGTGGAATGGCCACGGCCATCAAATTGATTGCCCAACTGAAAAGCCAGAAATACTCCATCATTGTAACGGAACGCAGATCTGCCGGGTCGTACAGAAAAGTCGCCTCTTCCCCAACGTCCCATGCCGACGGACCGGTGTAAGCAGCATGGTGGTAAATCAACTCCCCATGTTCCTTTGTCATGATGGTAAAAACCGGAGCATAAGTGCCATCACTTTCGTCCAGTGAGGTGACAACCCCGGAAGCGAGCTTGCTTTTGCCAATAAAGTCAATAGACTGTCTCAATTTGTATAATGAGGCTGCCAGTAAAACAATACCGGTTAACAAGTACAGTTTGTACCACATAGGTAATTTGAATTAAATAAATTATCCAATGGTTAATATAATTAATAAAACGCAATTCTTTTGCAGGAAGCAGGCAGAAGCGTACTGGCCGGCAGGGCCGGTGGTTTCATACTTGCCGTGGCTTATAAAATAAGGTAAATATATAGGGGTTACACAAAAGAAACTAAACTAAAAACAAGCCAAAAAAAACCTGCGACCAGCGCAGGTTGTCAAAGTTGTTTGTGATCCCGTTGGGACTCGAACCCAAGACCCATACATTAAAAGTGTATTGCTCTACCAACTGAGCTACGGAATCTAACCACGTTTTTGTCAAACGGAGCGCGAAGGTAGCTAAATATTTATTTCCACCAAATAAGTCTTAAATTTTTATTTAGTAGGGTCATCAACAACAATGATATAATGTGTAATTGGAATTCCACCATCCGCCAAACAAATAATACTATCATCCACTACACCAGAGCCGGTTGTTACAAACCTCCCGTCATCCTCCTTCATGGCTTAATGACAAGCGGTTTGGGTAATGGTATACGATTCAATTAGACTAACCCGAGATTATTTTAATCTCTCTATGATCAAGGATGAAAGACTGTTACCCCCACCTGAATACAACTCCTCATCTTCTTTGAATCCTGGAGTATGAAAGAAAACTTCCTTACAATAAAGTGACTATATTCCTGTTTACGCCACTAGATTGCAGGAGTTTTGAAATCCATACCTCAACACGTTGCTGATCTATCCGGTTCTCTGGAATTTTCCTTGAACAATATAAAGGCAGGAAAGAAAAAGAAAGAGGGGTACAGCGATTGAAGCAGCTTGAAACTACCTTTACTCATCATAACCGGTTTGGACAGGTACTTTTCGGAAGCAAAATAAGGGGTAAAGGGGGATTCATTGTTGACCACTAGCCACAATTACCAACCAGCATGACGGCCATCAGCCGCCATGCAAATTTTCTAATCCATCTTCGGATGTTGCTATTCTGGCAACCCAAATGAAACTTTAAATATCAAACAGCTATGTTACAATTTGACTGGATTATAGTGCTCCTGTACTTTGTACTGGTATCGCTGTACGGTTATTGGATCTATAAGCGTAAGAAAAAGGCGGAGACCAGTTCAGCCGACTTTTTCCTGGCAGAAGGTTCCTTGACCTGGTGGGCGATCGGCGCTTCCCTCATCGCTTCCAATATTTCTGCTGAACAGATGACTGGTATGAGCGGTTCAGGTTTTCAACTGGGCTTAGCCATTTCTTCTTATGAATGGATGGCTGCACTGACCCTTATCATTGTGGCAGTGTTCTTTATGCCGGTGTACCTGAAGAACAAGATCTTTACGATGCCGCAATTTCTGAACCAGCGATATAATGGCAAAGTAGCCATCATTATGGCGGTGTTCTGGCTATTATTATATATAGTCGTAAACCTGTTATCGATTTTGTACCTGGGTGCAGTAGCAATTTCCGGTATCACGGGCTGGGACTTTACTCTTTGTGTTTTCCTGCTGGCCATATTTTCGGTATTCATTGCGCTGGGCGGCATGAAGGTGGTCGGTTATACTTCGGCCATACAGGTATTTTTCCTGGTGGTGAGCGGTTTTATTGCCCTGTATATTTCGCTGAACATGATCGGCAATGGCGGTGGTATGGTAAAAGGCTTTACTATCCTACATGCGGAGGCGAAGGATCACTTTCAAATGATATTCAATAAGAAAAGTCCTTTTTATGCAGACCTGCCGGGTATCAGTGTACTGATCGGCGGTATGTGGATCGCCAACCTGAACTACTGGGGCTGCAACCAGTATATTACACAACGTGCGCTGGGCGCTAGTTTACCAGTGGCCAGAAGAGGGCTCCTGTTTGCGGCCTTTTTGAAAATGCTGATGCCCGTTATCATCGTTATTCCCGGTATTGCTATTTACTACCTGTACCAGCATAATATGATAGACAATTCACTGATCAATATTACCAAAAACGGACAGTTGATTGCCGACAGCAACAAGGCTTACCCTGTCCTGCTAAAACTGTTGCCAGCAGGCGTAAAAGGTGTAACAGTAGCTGCCTTTGCGGCTACGGTGATCGCTTCCCTGGCAGCCAAGGTAAACAGCATCAGCACAATCTTTACACTGGATATATATAAAAAAGTATACAATGCTGAAGCCAGCGAGAAAAAGCTGGTGTTTATCGGTAAAGTAGCGATCATCGTGTCTACCATTATCGGTATTCTGCTTACCATGGAATTGGGCGATGCGCTGATGGGTGAAGGCAAACAGGGATTCCAGTACATACAGGAGTACACAGGTTTTGTTTCACCGGGCATCTTCGCTATGTTCCTGCTGGGATTTTTCTGGAAGAAAAGCACCTCCAATGCAGCGCTGTTTGCGACCATTGGTGGTTTTATTTTCTCCGTTATCCTTAAGTTCCTGCCTGGTCTGGTCAACCTCGATGCATTGTATGCTATCGGCTTTGCGGTGCCTGATTCTCAGGGTGTGTACCAAATACCTTTCCTGGACAGGATGTCTATCGTGTTCGTGCTGTGCGTGATTGGTATGGTTATCATCAGCCTTATCGAAAACAAAAAAGGCGTTCAGCCAAACGGCCTGGTTATCGATACCAAGATGTTCAGGACATCCACAGGTTTTGCAGTGGGTTCACTGATCATTATTGGTCTGCTGGTAGCCTTATATATGGCTTTCTGGTAACAGCCTTTTCAGGTTATATAAAACAGGCTCCCAAACCGTTATGGTTTGGGAGCCTGTTTTGGTATACATTATTAATTTGTCGTAAATTGCCTTTTCAAGACGGAGCGGGAAGATTGTAATTTATTTTCACCTAATAAGTCTTACAATTTATACGCTTTATTATTCTCATCAGGCTGCAATAAATCCCAAAGGTTCCCATACAAATCTTCAAAAACAGCGACCATGCCATACGGCTCTTCTTTCGGCGGGCGAACAAACTTCACATCGCGGTCAAGCATCCTGTTATAATCCCGCCAAAAATCATCTGTAAATAAAAACAGTCCAACTCTGCCACCTGTCTGATTCCCAACACTTGCCAGTTGCCGGTCATTTGCCGCTTTAGCCAATAACAGGCAGCATTCAGATGCTCCCCGCGGAGCAATCAACACCCATCTCTTATCATCGGAAAGCGAAGTGTCTTCTATTAATTGAAAATCAAGTTTCTCCATATAGAATTTAATAGCATCATCGTAGTCTTTTACCACTAATGCTACATGTGCGATGCGTTGTTTCATAATTTGAACCGGCGTTATAAGGTCCTCCTATATTAAACTATTTTAGCTAAATTTTATTTCTCAAAAAATCATTTTAGAATCCAATAGCATACTCAAACCAATCATAATAAGCTTTCGCCTTACTCTCCTTCCCATTTGAAGAAGCATACAAACCAATCATCACACCCGTAAAACCGCCAGCTACTTCTGAACTTAAATACCTTGTATCCAGCGTACCCAGGCTATCATATTTCCCCTTCTCTGTTGCTGAAAAATAAAAACTATACGTATTCGGTTCACCTTTGACCTGCAGATAAAGCGTTTCTCCTTTCACCTGTTTTTCTGCCACCACATAGGAAATTGCACCCAGCCGCACCCTTAACTGAACCACCGCTTTACCTGCCACTTTTTTTGTAAGCAGGTCATAATGGTGCCTGTTATTCTGTAACAGGGTCATACCCGCTTCATCTGTTTCATTGCCGGCAACCAACGTTACTTTTGTAGTGGCTGTAAACTCATGCTGCGTTTGCCTTCTTCCTATAAAGGATACAGTGGTGGCTTCATCCAGCGTAGACGGAGCTGCGCTGATCCTTAATTGTCCCCTCCTTTCGGTGAGGGAATAATTTTCCCGCACAGGATTACGTAAATACTCCCATTCCATCCCAGGCGCCGCATCCTCAAATTCATTTCGTACAGGTGCTTTTTCAAAAGGATGCAAGGGCAGCGTTGTCACCTTCATATCCAGCGCAACTGTACCATCTCCATTTACCTGTGGCCAGCCATTTGTTGGCCAGTCTACCGGGGCCAGGTAAGTTTCTCTACCCAGAATATGAAAATTAGACCAGGCTGTAGTAACCCGAAAAGCTAGGAATACAGCCCACCAACTACCATCATGTGCCTGTATCAGGTCAGCATGTCCTGTGCCCTGAATCTGGCTGCTTTGGCCTTTTCTGTTGGCATGTGTCAGGATTGGATTGAGCGGACAGGATTCATACGGGCCATAGATGCTTTTACTTCTACCAATAGTCACACCATGCATATATTCAGTTCCACCTTCCGCCAGTAACAGGTAGTAATAGCCATCCTTTTTGTACAGATGTGGTGCTTCGGGAAAACGCCCGCCAATACCACCCCATACCAGGCGTTCCGGACCTGTTACCTTACCCGTTTTTACATTTATGGGCGTGACACGGATACCTGCATCACCCTGTGTTATAAAATAAGCATCATCATTTTCATCCCAGAAAATATCGGGGTCTATGCTTTTAACATCTACCCATACCGGATCACTCCACGGACCAGCAGGATCAGTAGCGGTACAAAAAAAGTTGCCCCCTGCACTTACATTCGTACAGATCACATAGAATGTACCCTTATGATAACGTAAAGAAGGTGCATAAAGTCCACCAGAGGCACCCGCTTTCCGTAAATCCAGCTGTGAATCGCGGTTAAGACAATGGCCAATCTGTTGCCAGTTGACCAGGTCTTTACTATGGTAAATGGGTAAACCCGGAAAGTACTCGAACGAAGAAGTGGTAAGGTAATAGTCATCCCCTACCCTGCAAACACTTGGATCAGGATTGAAACCGGGAACGATTGGATTGTGATAGCCTTCCTGGGCAAGCATCCGGGAAGTGATAAAAAGCAGAAAAAATAAGAAAAACGTGGGTCTCATTGGTATATGTTTATTAATTTTTCTACGTGGGCAAGTGGAGATGGAAAGGTAGGGAAAATCCGGAATAGTTGCACATAGGTAAGGTATGATATTGGTACCGCAAATAATAACCTGCGGCACCAGTATGATGAAGATCAGCTTTTCTTTGCAGCCAGCGTTCCTTCGGGCGCCGCTTCTAAATTGGTGACAAGATTCACATGCTGTATATTTTTACTTTTAAATGTCTCAAGTACTTTCCTGATGACAGGGTAGGGTGTTTCATTATCTGCCTTGATACAATATTTCAACAGCTTGATATTATTTGTTTGTGCAGCTCGGCCATATTCAATCCAGGACATTAACTCATTATTGGTAGAGTCGGTCGGAATCCCTTTTTCTACAGGTGATTTCTTCCTGTCTGCAGCAGAAAGAGAAAGGTATTGCTTTAAATGCTGAAAATCTGTTCCTACAGATGCGCCCATAATAAACCCGGCCATCTGTGATTCAGATAATCCTAATTTAAATTGTTCATTGATATCCTGGATCAACTTTTGCCTTTGTGGCTGGCCCTGCATATCAAAGAACACACGTCCATTTTTGTCTACACTCACCAATATCACATCAGCATCCGGCAAGAGGGATGTATTAATGGAAGAGGGCGTAACAATCGCCACCGGTTCGTTCGGTTTAAAAGTAGTCGTCATGATAAAGAAATTCAGGATCAGGAATACCATGTCGCACATAGCAGTCATGTCAACAGCAGTAGACTGCCTTGCCAGTTTTGGTCTCGCCATAAAATTATTTTTTTGAATTAAATACTATCTGGATTTTTAAGAAAGCATCTCCCTTCCTGCAGATGATTGAAGAATACTGTTTTCAGGTTTCTGACATTGGCACTTGACCTTATAGTTAATAATGCCAAACCCTCTGCAAATTTGCAAATAACAATGGGCACGACAAATGGATAGAATGCTCCTATATATGTCTATTTGACGCCTAAGTATTCAATAGGCTTCTGTATTCGCTGGGGCTTACGCCTGCTACTCTTTTGAAGAACTTACTAAAGAAAAACTGGTCACTGAATGTCAATTCTTCTGCAATATGACTGATAGGATCAGATAAATTACTCAGCATGATTTTGGCCTCTACAATCACCATCTGGGCAATTATTTCACTGGAGGATTTCCCAACTAATTCCTTTACGCATTTAGTGAGATATTTGGGGGTAACATGCAATTTCTTCGCGTAAAATTCCACGTCGCGCCTTACCTTAAAGTTGGCAGTCAGTTCACCGTAAAACCGCTTTACCAACAGTTCTTTGCTGTTTAATTGGATTTTTTGGTTGACAATTTCATCATTGAGGGCGGCGGCAATCTCGAAAAAGAATACCTTAAAGAGGTTCAGTAATAATTCACTTATAAACGGATGATCCTGGGGTAGCTTATTTTTAACATACAACAGCTGCATAATAGCTTGTATGTTCTGCACGTCTTCGGGCAGCAGCTGGTAGACAGGCATATCATTCCTGGTAAACACCCCAAATGCCTCGATGTACTTATTATTTAATGCACTTTCTGTGAGAAGTTTTATGCTGAAATCTACCGCAAAGAATGAGGTCTTTCGGATATCGCTTAAAAATTCAAGCGTGGTATTCGGCGAGCAGACTATAAGGGAATTAGCAGGAATGACATAGTCAACCAGATTCAGTCGCATATCTACCTTACCACTTGATACAAGAATAATTGTAAAGTGGTCTAATCGAAAAGGAATTGAGATATTCGGCTCTATCCTCAGTTCCTCATTATTAAAAATATTGAATTCTTTGCCGTGCTTGCTGTCTGCCGCCTGGATAATTTCTTCAATAGTAAGTATCCGTAATGGTTTCCCCTTTGAAACTTTCTTTTTCATTGTCTTTATAAAGCAGGCTTAAAGATAGGGCAAACCACCGTACAGCAGGCAAATAAGGCTAAAAAGAATAACCTAGTTTCAGGGAAGCTTCCGGATTGATGATCGGCAAAGTGAAACTCTTATTGTCAACCGCCACGTTCTTATCACCCGCTACCCGCAAGCTTAAACTTCCCCATGGTGACAGGTATAAACGCTTGTACAAAGTAAAATTGTAACCCAAACTCCCATTCAGCAGCACGTTATTAAATGTCGCCGTCTGTATCTTCGCATCTGTCTGAATAGTGCTATGCCAGTAAACGACTCCCGCTCCTATCCACCATCCCTTCCAGTCCTTTTTCAGAAAACGGTCTACCAGCAATGCATAAGCATGCACCTGGTGATTGGAAAAATCCTTTGCTATTGACCAGTCAGGCTTTTTTACAAAGGCAGTCAGTGCTCTCATTCTCCAGACGTCTTTCCCAATCCATGCCGCGCCGAAATACCCTCCTGTGGCATAGGGGAGTGCATCCAATTCAACGCCGAATTGTAGTTTATTCGATTTTTTTTCCTGTGCCTGTGTATACAGGCAAAAGCAAAGCGCGATGAGTAGCAGGTAATACTTTACCATGATTTGTATTTTAGAAGGTCCAGCCCCAATGTATTAGGATCATTAAAGGTACTATCCGGTTATATCACAATTACTGACCACAATCATGATAGGACCTTTCTAATACTGGCTTCTGAAACGTTTTATTTTCGTAGTTAATTATACCATCTTTATGAGGAGGTTCATTTTGACCTACCCTTATTATAAAAATGTTTGGGAGTTCTATCGCATTTTCAAAACAGATGATCCGCCTGTTTAGTAAAAGTACTTATCAGATAAAGGTCAACACATATCAGAAGAAAATTGTTTTACCTATCCTTTTACTTACATTCCATTTTACCTGGGGTTACGCTAAAATCAGCAGTCATACCCTGATGAAAAAAGCCGCTTTCATCTTACGATAAAAGCGGCTTACTTTCCTGTGATCCCGTTGGGACTCGAACCCAAGACCCATACATTAAAAGTGTATTGCTCTACCAACTGAGCTACGGAATCATTCCGTTTTTGTATCAAACGGGACGCGAAGATAGTAGATTCTATTTACTCTCCAAATATTTTTTAGGAATTTTTGCAACAGAAGACCCTCTCACCTTCATTTTTGTCTTCAACACCACCTCCTTGGGTTCCGCTGAAACCTTCTCAGCATCCAGCCTGTCAAGCAATAACCCAATTACCTTATGCGCGATTTTTTCTATCGGTTGTGCGATCGCCGTTACCGGTGTCGAGAACAATTCAAAGATATCATGGTCATCAAAAGAAATTACCGCCAGGTCTTGTGGCACCTTCAATTTCAACTGGGTCATGGCCTTGAGACCACAGGAACCTGCCTGAATAGCGCCGAACAGGATCGCATCCAGTTTAGGATTTGCTACCAGAAAATCACGTACAGTTTGCACCATTACTTTTTCTTCCGGCGTGAAATCTATTTCCAGCACATAAGGTTTCAGCCCCTCTTCTTTTATGGCATTCCTATACCCCTTCAACCTTCCCTTCATCTGTGTAAGTGAGGAGGAAAAGGTGATCAGGCCAATGTTGGTATACCCTTGTCTGATCAGGTACTTTGTCGCATTCTCCGCGCTCGGCTCATTGTCTATTACAACATAGTCAGTCTTTACCTTAGGCAGATAACGGTCGAACATCACCACCGGCATTCCTGCCTTAATAAGTTCATTCACTTCCTTCTCTACACCTGGGGGTGGAGAAATAATATAGCCATCCACGTTTCTATCCTTCAGTACGTTGATCAGTTCCTTCGTTTTCTCAGTATCATTGTCAGTACTGCAATAGATGATCCTGTACCCTTCCTTATACGCCTCATTCTCAATTAAACGGGCAATAGTGGCAAAGAATGGGTCAGAGATGCTTTCCACCATCAAACCAATAATATGCGATTTACCCGTTCTCAAACCACGGGCAATAGGACTTGGCCGATAACCTACCTCCTGTATGTATTTCTCTACCCGCTCCACCAGTTCGTCGCTGATCCGCTTTTCTTCCGCTTTTCCATTCAGGATAAAAGAGACCGCCGTCTTGGAGATCTTCAGGTCATTCGCAATATCCTTGATTCTTAATTTCTTCACAAGTGGTTATTTAAGATCAAAAATAAATTAATTTCAGCCGGTAATAATGTTGTTAGATTAATACCGGGGATTGCACGTCAGTGTGCTTCACTCAAAGGCCTCATTGTAAAAGATGCCTGGTATCGCAAAATATCAAGGTTAACTTTTCGCCAGCCTTGGATAATTATAGCCGAATAATAATATCACGATATAGCAAATAATTGGCAGATAGTATGCCGCAGCTACATTATGATTCGCAATCAATCCCATCAAAGGAGGAAAGATACCTCCTCCTACCACACCCATCACGATGAACGAAGAAGCCTGCTGCGTATGCTTTCCCAGATTTTTCAACCCCAGACTAAAGATGGTCGGGAACATAATACTGAAAAAGAAATTAATCATTAACAAGGCTACAAACGAGATCCAACCCCACTGCTGCGCGACGATCAAACACATCATGATATTCATACCCGCAAACAAAGCCAACAACTTATATGGGCTGATCACCCTCATCAAACCCGTGCCCACAAAGCGGCCTATCATTAACAGGATCATACTCAAAGAGAAAAAATAACCAGCCTTTTCATCTGTCAGCCCCATTACATCGTGGCCGTAGTTGATAAAATAAGCCCAGGTACCTCCTTGTGCCGCAGTATTGAAGAACTGTGCCACCGCCGCAAATATAAAATGCTTTTGCCTGATCAGGGGCTTCGCTTGCCCCGGTTCCTCATGCGCAGCATACTGTACGCCAGGAACCCGGATAAATAAAAACGCCACTGCCAACAAGGTAATCACGCCTCCTATCACCATATACAAGTCCCGCACCGCCAGCAGATCATTCGACTCTTTCAGGATCACATAACTTCCCAGCGCTGGCCCTATCACCCCTCCCAGCCCATTGAAAGACTGGGCGAAATTGATTCGCTGATCACTGGTACGCTGATCACCTAAAGCTGCGATCAGGGGATGTGCCACCGTTTCCAGAGTTGCCAGCCCACAAGCCAGCACAAATAACGCCAACCTGAAATAGTTAAATGATACGGCTTCTGCTGCCGGAATAAATAAAAATGCGCCCGAGGCATACAACAACAAACCTAATAAAATGCCCCGCTTATAACCAAACCGCTTCATGAAAATACCCGCCGGTATGCCCATCACCGCATACGCCCCAAAGAGTGATAACTGTACCAACCCGGATCTTGACTTTGAAATATGCAAGACATGCTGAAAATGCCGGTTCAATACATCCCCCAGGGTGAGTGCCACCCCCCAGCATAAAAACAGGGAGGTCACAAATAAAAAGATAGTCAGGTATTTTCTTTCCGTGAAATTTGGTTTGCCGCTCATTATTATTCCTTTTTACCGGCGACCGCGACAGCTACTCTCGAATCTGCACAGCCGTAATAAAGGAACCATTTATTCCTGAATAACACAAGTCCTTCTATAAAAACAGTACCCGCAGGGTACTGACCGCTCTTTTCAAAAGCCTCCTGCGGCACCAGGAAAGGCTGATCCAGCCTGTCTAACAGCTGGTCCGGGTTATGCAGGTCAAATAAAGCCTGCCCCGCAGCATAGGTTTTGGCCGTATATCGTTTGTCACCATGACCAGCATTGTTCTTGCCATTGTACAACAGCACAATTCCCTGAGAAGTCTTTACTGCCGGCGGCCCACACTCGGTCAGGTCACTATCAAAATATCCCCTGCGAGGCGACATCAATTCTTTTAGCTTGCCATCCGGTGTTGTAAGCGGAGTCCATTCATACAGGTTATCGGAAGTAGCGGCATATACATGGTACTCTCCCCAATACATCCAGTATTTACCATTTACTTTGGAAATTACCAGCCGGCCATTCTCTTCCGCTGTTAGGATGGACGCAGATTTGGAGGCGATATCGCGGAACGCGCCTTTAAATACCGGGCCTTTTTTCTCCCAGTGAACCAGGTCTTTAGATAAAGCAGCACCCAGACGAGGCACTTTATTATTCCATTCTGTATATAAAACGAGATAAGTACCATCCTCCGTTACCGCCACCCGGGGATCTTCACAACCACCCTTCCATTCAAACTCCTTCGCATTATCATTGTCAGGAAATAATACCGGCTGCTTTGACCTGTCCTTAATTGTCAACCCATCCTCACTTGTAGCCAGCCCAATTCGGGAGGTACGCATCCCAATGCCTGTACCTGACCGGTCTTCCGCACGGTAAAGAATACAGATCTTCCCATCTTTCATCACCGCTGCCGGGTTGAAAGTATCATTCGACTCCCAGCCTACGAGCTCCCCCGTCATAGGATCCCGAAAAGCTGTCGTCGAATCAGGGCTTATTAAAGGGTTTACGCCCGCAGGACGGGTAAATGGACCCAGTACCCAGTTCTTTGCAGAAGACACCGAAAACGGCTTATCTGACGCCTGTATGCCCCGTTTCAAATTAGGTTGCGGTCCCATCACCAAATGCAATACACCGCCGTTCATAATTGCCGCATGTGTGATATAGTTATGTTCAAAAGGCACCCCATTCAATGTCGCCGATTGGATATATACATTCTCCGGACTATTATTCTCCGCTTCTACGATAAACGTACGCCCATTTTCCAGCGAAATTGTCATCTTTGGAAACAAGGGGCTCCCAATCACATATTGATCCGTACCCGGGCACACACTATAAAACCCCGCAGCACTCAGCACATACCATGAGGACATCTGCCCCTGATCCTCATCTCCCGGATAACCATTCTCCGTAGCATTGTACATGTTCTGCATGATCTGCCTTACATGCCACTGGGTCTTCCAGGGCTGCCCCGCATAATTATACAGGTATACCAGGTGATGGATCGGCTCATTCCCCTGTGCATACTGCCCCATTTTAAATGCCGCCATCTCCGTCATTTCATGGATCACCTGTCCGTAGCCACCCACTTTGATGGTGCCAGGTACAGTAAATACGGAATCGATCTTTTTCGTAAACTGCTGTTCCCCTCCCATCAGGTTGATCAACCCCTGTACATCATGAAATACGGACCAGGTCCAGTGCCACGCATTACCCTCTGTATAAGGGCCACCCCAATCCAAAGGATCAAACGGCGTGATCCAGTTGCCTTCTTCATCCTTTGCCCGTATAAAACCAGTAGTTGGATCATACAGGTTCCTGTAATTATACATCTGCCGGCCAAACACATTTTCATAGAATGGCTGGTTGGTCATCTTTGCGAGCTGGTAGCCGCAAAAATCGTCGTAAGCAAATTCCAGTGTCCAGGAAGAAGCTCCTAACGTCTTTTCTGAATAAGGGCAATACCCCATTTCATAATATTCCTTAAAACCTGGTCTGCCATTGGCACTACCCCAGGGTCCTTTGTTGGTGGCCTCGTGGAAATAAGCCTTCAGCGCCCGTTGCGGATCGAATGTGCGAATACCTTTTGCCCAGGCATCTGCCAGTAATGATATCGCATGATTGCCTAACATTCCTCCCGTCTCTCCCGGAAATGACCAGGCAGGGAACCAGCCACATTGCTCCTGTGCATCGAGCAATGCCTGCGCATAGCGCCCCTCCATCGTTGGATGCATAATGGTGTTCAAAGGGAACTGTCCCCTGAAGGTATCCCAGAAACCATTGTCCGTATACATATACCCCTGATGCACTTTGCCATCATAAGGGCTGAAGTAATAAGGCTTACCGTCCTTATCATATTCAAAAAACTGGTGTGAGAAAAGATTGGCGTGATACAAACAGGAATAAAAGGTGGCTTTTTGTTCGGCTGTACCTCCCTCTACTTTCATCCTGGAAAGCAGGGTATTCCAAACCTTATCCGCCGCAGTATGGGTGGCTTCAAAGCCTCCCGTCAACTCACGGTGCAGGGTAAGCGAGGCCTGCTCCGGACTGATATAGGAAGAAGCGACTTTAGCCTCCACCTGTTTTGCATGACCAAAGTCAATATAAGCGCCCACACCCTCGCCTTCTGCTTCCGAGGCTCCCTGCTGAATTTTATGCTGCCTGTTCTCCCACGTACCAAAGGTTTTAAACGGCTTATCAAAAATGATTTCAAAATAGTTCCGGAAATTCTGTGGCGCCCACCGCGCATTATTTACATATCCGGTGATCTTACGATTTGCAGCATCGATCTTCACACCACTCATTTTTGTATACCCATCCAATAAGATGAAGGATTGCTTAGAAGGAAAGGTAAACCTGAAATGTGCGCCTCTTTCTGTTGGAGAAAATTCAGTCTTAATGCCATTATCAAAAGTTACTTTATAGTAACCAGGTTGCGCTATTTCATTCTCATGCTTAAATGCAGCTGCCCGCTCATCTTCATTCACCACCAGTTTACCTGCCTCCGGGAAAAGGGAGAATACCGCATAATCATTCACCCATGAACTACACTGGTGTGATTGCTGAAACCCTCTTATAGAATGAACAAAATACTGGTACTTCCAGCCATCCCCATTCTTCCCTGTCTGCGGCGTCCAGGTGTTCATACCAAAGGGTAAGGCCGTAGCAGGATAAGTATTTCCATAGGAAAATTCATACTTGCTGTTGGTGCCCTGCCTTGTATTCACATTATTCACCTGGCTCCTGCCAGGTAGGATAGCTACAGTACACAATAACAAGGCTAATATTAATTGCTTCATCAATGAGTTAATTTAAGTCTGAGAAACCGTGGACGATATAAATGTGGATGTTTTTGTAAATCGTTAAAAAACTCTACTGAGTTTACATTATAGCTTATTAGCAGTTCACCGGGCGCAGAGATACCCGGATGCGCCTTGGCATTGTACATAACATAGGTCTTTTCTTCTGCATCCTTACTACAATCCCAGAGTTTGATCACCGGGCCAAAAGGACCAACAGGCGAAGCACCTACACGCATACCAATAGTAGTACCCAACCCACCTTCCTGAAAAATAAGGGCATACTTACCATCCGGCAGTGGAGATACACTGAGTTCGTTAGACACCTTGTCTGTCACATCTGCTGCCTTATTCATCTCCTTCACCCATTCCCTGCCATCATAAAAACGCCATTGATCAGAATGATCGAATTCCGCAGGCTTCACCCTGGCCACTACCATACCCTTGCCCATGCCATGCACGCCATATATGTACACATACCCATCAGGCGCCGGGGCACCTGCTTTTTTAGTGTTCACATAGATGCCTGCCCCAAATGAACCAATCTGACCATCTTTGTCTGTAAAAAAGAAAGGCGTGTCCTGCTGCTCGTATTTCATAAATGGCGGTTTTGTACCCTGTTTGATCTTAATCAGGGTATTGCCCACCTCCCTGAAGCCAAACGCCTCCTGCGATACATTGCGAATGCGATATCCAAATATATAAAGGGTATTATCCTGTTCCTGGTTCACGAAACCGTCCCCCAACCAATAGTAATCATTCTTTTCGGTGAGCGGTGTGGACGGCTCAAATACAGAAATAGCTTCATGCTGCTCATTCTCCGGCCAGTAAAACTGCAATTCCTTCCCATTCCAGATGGCCACACTATTGTGAATCATACGGGACCCCGGTTGCAACGAATCGTTCTCTATGGTGCCAATCATAGAATCGCTGAAAATGAAAAGCAGGCTGTCTGAACGCCGATTCTCCACCCCATTGAATGGAATGGAATAAATACCATCTCCCCCAAACCAGCCATTATTCCTGATGAAACGTGCAGACCATTCCGGCGCCTCTTCCACCTTATATTGCGCCTGTAAATTGCAAAGCTGTAACAGACCTGTGAGCGTCAATAGCCATCTCTTCATAACTATGGAATTTGTTTTGTAGGTGAAAAATAAGATCTCCCCGTTAACCAAACAAATCCTGCTACCCCTCCAGCCATAAAAAGTAAAGCAATCATCTGCGCCTGACTCAGCTGGAAGACGGTATATTTTGGTGTTATTCTTATTATTTCAATATAATAACGTTCAATACCGTTTAATAATAAATATAAAAAAAACATGGCCCCCGGCACCCGAAGTCGCTTTCTACAGACCCACATTACTCCAAATAATAAAATACATATCACCGCCTCATATAAGGGCGTTGGATATACTCCCAGGGGCAATTCATAATACCCCTGCTTAAATACGCCGGCGTTGATTGCATTGTGCGGGTAGGTATAGGCCCACGCCCATTGCGGCACCCAGTCAGGTTTTATATGCCTGTTTACAATGCCCCAATCTCCATCACCGGACAACTGACATCCTATCCTCCCGATGCCATATGCCAGCATCATACCCGGAGAGCCGATATCAGCCATATGGATCAGTTTGATTTTATGCCTGTACCCAATATAGAGATAAGTCAGTGCCCCGAAGATCAAACCGCCGTAGTATGTAAAACCGCTACGTGCAAAAAGAACAGTTACCGGATCATATAGCAGCTCCTGAAAATGCTCTACCGCATCAAACAACTTAGCACCTAAGAAGCCCCATACGGCCACCATAAAAACAATGTACGGCATCAGCTGATAGGGATGCAAAAAGGTGGAAGCCGTTTCCTCTTTTGAAACATACGCCCATATTCCCCATACCAGTGCTAAAAAACAACCGGCTATCCAGTTACCCCGCAAAGAAAACAGTAAAGCAACAGGATCATGTCCCTGAAAAAGCGCCAGCAAAATCGCTACTACTTTATACCCTATCAAAAATCCTATACAGGCATTCACAAGTACTTCCACCGTCTTGCTGGCGGTTTTTAGCTGCACACCCGCAATGGTTCCATCCTTTTCCCGCCGCTTAAACTCCGACACAAATACCACATAGGCCCCGGCAAAAGCCAGGGCCATACAGGTACCAAATGTCTGAAGGTTGACCTTCACATGAACGTGGAATATGTAGCTGATAAGATCTCCGATAGTAGGAAACATAAGCTTATAAACTTAATTGTATACCCAAATTCACTACCCGCTGATTAATATACGCATCTCCCGCAGTATTTGTACTGATCTCTGGATCCTGCTGATATTTACGGTAGTTATCCCAGGTAAACAGGTTGTAAGCACTTACATACACCCGCGCACTGTTCAGTTTGAACGGCAGCATCTTCGTCGGGAACTGATATCCCAGATCCACCGTCTTCAGACGGATATAATGTGCATTCACTAACCAGTAATCAGATGGATAATAAGTAGGACTGTTTACAGATGATTTATTTGTAGTGAGTCTTGGATACATTGCACTACCCGCTGTCTCCGGTGTCCAGGCCTCCAGGTGAATAGGCTGGAACTGACCAATGAATGGTTCAATACCCGTACCGGTAATGATAAAGCTGTAGTTGAAAGACCCCTGCAACAATACACTCACACTGAAACCTTTGTAAGATGCCTGCAGGTTCAGACCCAGGTTCGTATTCGGCAAATTAGGATGCCCAATAGCACGCTGATCAAATACATTGATAAAACCATCTCCATTCAGGTCCTGGTATTTCAGATCACCGGCATGCAGCGGCAAACCATTGTCCGGTATCGCTACGTTCTTATTGCCCGCATTACTACCACCATTAGATGCCATGTAGGTGTTTACATTATCTATATCATCCTGTGTATAGTAACCCAATGAATGATACCCAAATGGCTGATTCAATGGCTTACCCGTATGCGCTAACCATGGATAAGCAGGAGACGCTTCACTCTGGTACAGGATCTTATTCTTTGCATAAGAGAAGACGAAACTTGTTCCCCACTGTACATTCCCAATACTGCTATGATAACCGATCTGCCCGTCAAAACCCTGGTTCTGTGTACGTCCTACGTTCACCGCAGGCAGTCCCACACCAATGATGTCAGGTACATTGTTCGGAACAATCAACTGGTCATAACGGATATTCCTGAAGACCTCGATCGTAGCAGAAAGCCGGTTATCCTTCAGCATATTGATATCCAGCGCCAGGTTGGTTTCCTTTTGCTTCTCCCATACCACATTGCTGTTCGCCAGATTTCCTTCGTAGAACATGGTGTAGTTGGAAGGGGACTCGCCAAACGGATAAGTATTCCCATTCTGAATATAGTTCTGTGCATAGATATACCTGTTATTTGGCGCCACATCAGAACCTACTATACCATAAGAACCACGGAGCTTGAACAATCCAAATACCGGGAATGCTTCTTTAAAGAATTTTTCACGGGATAAATTATAACCCAGGCCAATTGCAGGGAATAAACCAAACCTATGGCTGGCAGCAAACCTGTCTGTACCATTATAAGCTGCTTTCAGATCCACCAGGAACTTGCCATCATACTCATAATTTCCAGAGGCAGACACGCCCTGAAACTTTGCAGGTACCCCTACTGATGCCGGATCCAGGAAGTCATAAGCATCATAAGTCTGTGACTGTTGATTCATTAATAACAATCCTGTCACGTGGTGCTTCTGATTAAATGTGCGGTCATAGTTGGAGAAGAGCTGTAAATTGACGTTGGTGGTGTAGATATTGGTATTACCTGAATAGTAAATATTAGGGAACACATACGTACCTGCCGGATTCAGTGTATAGGACTTATCTGTAGGATTGTAATGATAAGAAGGAATAGGACCAAAGTTACCCGTGCCTCTAGTATACTGTTCCTGACTGCTATAAGCGATACGCGCACTGATAGACAATCCATCCGTAATTTTATTCAGTTGCTGGGTAGCATTGAATACGATATTATAATCCGTTCTCTTCGCATTCTGATAACCTCCTGTAGCCAATCTTGCATTCAGGGTTGGCAAATGCGCTGTATTGAAACGGGAATACGCATAGGCATAAGAACCATCAGGATTCAGGAAAGGTGCGGTAAATGGAGTCAGCTTACTAAAATCAAATACTTCTGACAGCGCACTGTTTGCAGACAGGTTCGGTGAGTTCGTTGTAGAGAAACGGGTAGTCACGTCCAGTCGCATAGTCAACGTCTTATTAGCTCTCAGATCCAGGTTGGACCTGAAGTTATATCGCTTAAAATTGTAGTTGGTATTCACAGTACCACGTGGATCCGGGAAACTCCGCACCAGCCCATTCTGATTCATGGCACCTCCGGAGATGAAGTACTTCACGGTTTCATTACCACCGGAAATATCAAGATTTGTATTCTGCTGGAAGCTGAATTTTTTGAAGATGGCATCATACCAGTTTACATCCGGATGACCGTAAGGATCAGAATGATCTTTATACAAATCCAGATCCTGCTGTGTGAATTCGGTAGTAAGTCCGTCGTTGGCTTCTGCCTGATTGATAAGGCGTGCTGACTCATATGCATTCAGGAACTTAGGGATCTTGGTAGGTGTTTGTGTACCACCTTCTACACGTACGTTGATCTGAGGTTTACCCAGTTTACCACGACGGGTAGTCACTACCAGCACACCATTCGCCCCCTTGATACCATAGATGGCAGTTGTACTTGCATCTTTCAATACAGATATAGAAGCAATTTCATTTACATTGATCTGCTGCAACTGATCGTAGGTATATTCCACGTCATCAACAATGATCAACGGTTTATTACCAGCAGGGTTCAGTGAACTCACCCCACGGATATAAAAGTCAGAAGCATCTTTACCCGGCTGACCGGAAGACTGCTGAGAGAAGAAACCAGGTAATCTGCCAGAAAGCGCATTCTGCACGTTGGCAGTAGGTACGTTCCTGATTTCTGTAGCATTGATGGTGCTTACAGAACCAGTGGTAGTGATACGGGTGGTCTTACCATAGCCCACTACTACCACCTCATCCAGTGCCTGGTTATCTGAAGCCAATGTAACGTCGATCCCGTCATTCTTACCTGCTACACTCAGCTCTCTCGTCACATACCCCAGGTAGCGAAATATGAGCACATTGGAAGACCCTTTCAAAGTAAGTTTGAATTTACCGCCCGCATCTGTGATGACACCATTCGTAGGCATTCCTTTTTCCGCCACTGTCACACCAGGGAGAGGCCCCTGTATATCCCGCACAGCGCCGGATATAACCCGGTGTTGCGCCAGCAGGACTCCGGGGAGTACTGTTATTATTATACAAATCAGCAGTATTATTTTCCGCATATCTGATTGTTTGTAATTTTTAAGAATTGAGTAGCTCACCATCCCGGATTTTGTTTCATAGCCGGGTTCTTCGCCACTTCATTGTAAGGGATGGGATACAGGTACTCGTTGTCCCTGAACACGGTGGTTAATATATTCGCCGTATTATAGGTATAGGATCCGCCATTTTTAACAATAGAGATGCCTGTACGTGGCTGATTCATCACGGTACCAGCAATCTTCCAGCGTCGGATATCGAAGTAACGATGTTCTTCAAAGGCAAACTCAATTCTCCATTCATTCTGTATCACCGCTCTCATTTCAGCCTGCGTCATATTTGGCTTGAGGCCATAATTGCCATCATCCCCCGCGGCAATACCAGCCCTGGCACGGATGGCGTATAATTGCTGATATACATCTGCCTGTGGTGCAGACTCCACTTCATTGCGGGCTTCCGCATATCCCAGCAGGATCTCCGCATAGCGCATCACCATCCAGTCAGAAGAGTGATTGCTATAAGTCGTTGCTCCTTCAAAGTCGCCCATGAATTTGCGCATGTAATACCCACTCTCTGTCTGTTGTAAGGAAGTATTCGGCTTGCTCTTCCCACCTTCATAGGTATCGACAGTGCTACTCAACCAAACAGCCCCATTGTAAAAGATAGTAGCGTCAAATCGTGGATCACGCTTTACAGGGTTCAGTAAACTGTAGGGATCGGATACCAGGTACCCGGAAGCAGGATCCGTGATCGGCAATCCGTTCTGCATAGGGAATGCATTGACCAGTTCCTGCGTAGGACTTGTATTGCCAGTACCACCCGCCTGAAAACCGATAGGACCATTCCTTGTTTCAATACCGGTAGAGTTATTGCCCGGGCGAATAAAGATCCTTTCACTGTTATTCTGATCCAGGAAGATATGTTTGAAGGAAGGCAGCAGTGAATACACACCCAGGTTCATTACATCCTGCGCTGCCTGTGCGGCCAGTGTCCAGCGGTTTACGTCGTAATTGGTATAACCGGTCAGGGCGTTGCCGCTTTCTACATTACCACCATTGAAGAGCGGACTCGCTGCGAGCAACAGTGTCTTTGCCTTCAATGCCAGTGCAGCACCGCTGGTAGCACGATAGTTATCAGCATCGGCAGCAGGTGCGGACGTGAGACTATCTTTGATCGCATCACATTCACTCACGATATAGCTGATGCAATCGGCAAAGGTGTTACGTGGAATCTCCAGGTTGTCTTCAATATTATATACCTTATCACCCAACAATGGCACACCACCATATCGTCTCACCAGCTCAAAGTAAAAATACGCCCTGAGGAAACGTGCTTCACTTCTCCATACCTGCGCAGTGGTAGTACCATTGGGTAAACCTCCTTTTACAGGTACTACCCCGATTCCATTGATGAAGATATTTGCATTGCGGATACCTGCCCAGAAGGCGTCTGGTACACCAGAGCTGGTTGGTGCCTGTGAGAGATTCGTTCCTTCCCAGAAATTCTCTGATCCGGGGAAATTGAATGATGTCACTGCATTCGTTGCGAGCAAAGTCACAGGGATATTACTACCCGTCTGTGAAGACACCGCGTCATCAGTAGCCGCATCGAGGTAATCGCCCCCTACACGGTTATTTCCATTCTTCACAATGGCATATATGCCATACAGGTAAGATTGTGCATTCACACCCGCAGAATCCAGCGGATCGAAGACATAATTGCCTGTCACTTTATCTACCGGGAACTGCTCGTATTTTTTACAGCTACTTACGATGGCAGCTATCAGCAGTATACTATGAATATATTTTTTCATGGCTCGATCTCTTTTATAACTTAATACTTACACCTGTGCTTACTACCCGCTGAATAGGATAGCTGTATGGTTGTACCTCCGGATCCATACCTTTAAATCCTGCGATGGTGAAAAGGTTTTCTCCATCCACGAATATTTTCAGGCCGGAAATGCGGATCCTCTTCAGCAGACTATAAGGCAGTGAATACCCGATCTCTGCATTTTTGAGTCTTACATAGTTGCCATTCTTCAGGTAGAAAGTAGAGAACATGGTATTGTTAGTCGTAGCGGATACTGCCAGTCTTGACAAAGTGGCCTCACCTGCGGTTTCCGGTGTCCAGCGCCCGGTGGCATTTTCAAATACCTGCCCGTTAGTGGTGTTATAATCCATGCCAAAGTGTGTAACTGCATTATTCAAAGAACTGATCTGCCGGTTGCCTACTCCCTGTATCAGGAAACTAAAATTGAATCCCTTGTAATTACCTCCCAGCGTGATACCGAAAAATGCCAGTGGCTTGGTGCCACCAATGGTAGACTGGTCAAAGGCATCAATCACACCATCACCATTTAAATCTTTATACTTTATATCGCCCGGCTGCGGATTATAACCCGCTATGTGCGCACTACCTGCAGCATCTTCGGCATTTTGGTAAAGCCCCAGTGAAGTGTAGCCATAGTAGGTGCCTGATACCGGTAAACCCGTTCTTCTGTTCCAGGCATAAGGCGTAGCCAGTTCATCGTTGAAGAGGATTTTAGAGTATGCAAGGTTACCATTGGTAGTCACAAAGTAGTTGAAGTTGCCCACGTGATTATTGTAAGTGAGTGATACTTCAAAACCATGGTACTGGTTCTTTCCAATGTTCTCCAGTGGATACCCTGTCCCCAGCAATGCAATTGAATTACCACGATAACCCAGGATATCTGAATACACATCATGGTAGTAATCTGCTGTAAGTTGTAAATGGTGCTGTAAGAAAGAAATATCTGTACCTACATCAAACTTGTTGGCCTTTTCCCAGGTGATATAAGGATTCGCCAGGGTACCTTCGTATTGATAATATACAGTTGTGTAACCTGTACCTACCTGGTAGTTCTTACCATTGTTATTGGAAGAGTAAGTTTGAGAGTAAGCGTAGTATAAGGATGAATTCAGATCAATATTCGCATTCCCTGTTCTGGCATAAGTGGCCCTCCATTTCCAGCCACTGATCCATGGAAGGTTTTCTTTGATGAAGTTTTCATTCGCCATTTCCCATCCCAGGCCAGCACCGTAAAATAGCCCCCAGCGCTTGCCATCAGGATAGCGGTTATTGCTACTACCAATCAGCGTCGCGTTCACAAAGTATTTCTTATCGAAGTCATATCCTACCCTGCCCCCTGCATTCGTCGTAGTAGAAGCCAGGTCATAGTTTGCGACGATCGACTTACGGTCGTACATCAGTTGTGCATCTACATTGCTCTTTTCAAAGCTCCTGTTGTAGTTCAGGCTACCCTGTGCATATGACTGACGGGAGGTAAATACAGTATGGAAAGAATTGCGCTGTGAGGTAGTAGAACCGTAAATGACATAGGCGCTATCTATATATCCGTAAGATGGATTCTGTAAACTTCTATCCAGAGCGGTGATAGACTGATATGCCAGGTTCCCTTTTATTTTAAAGGTCAATCCTTTTAGGATACTGTTCAGGTTATAATTCAGGTCTAAATTCGCCAGGATATCGTTGGTGTTGTTTTGGGTATAGCCTGAATATTGCGCTCTTGACAACAGGTTGTTGCTGTAAGGGCCACCATTACCACCGATGTTGTTACCACCATAAGTACCATTACGGTTATAGATAGGGTACGCATTATTCGGAGTAGAGAACAATGCATTCAACACGCCATTGTAATCATTGCCCGGCTCACGGGTGTTTTGTACACGTCCGAATAATTGCAGATCCACATTCAGGTTCTGGTTCACCTGCACACCGATGTCGGAGTTGATGACATAGCGCTTCAGGCTATTGTTCGTACTGTAAGGCACTGCCGGACTGGTTTTGAATATTCCTTCCTGGTCAAAGTAACTAAGTGACACAGAATAGCGGGCTACATTAGAACCTCCATTCACATTCAGCTTGTAATTAGATATGGGTGTATAATCCTTCAAAATCGTCTTGAACCAGTTCACATCAGGATGGCCGTAGGGATCGGTGTGGTTCTTATAAGCATTAAAATCCTCTGCGGTATACAAGGCAGGCTTACCATCATTCATTAGTGTTTCATTCAACAGGTAAGCATATTGATAAGCAGGCAATGGTTTGGGTAAACCTAATGACTGCTGCATCCCTGTCTGGGCAGTGAAAGTAATATGCGGACGGCCCATCTCTCCCCTTCGGGTAGTCACCAGCATCACGGGGCGGGAACTATTATTCCCTAATAATAAGGTAGACAATCCATCTTTCAATATAGAAATAGATTCTATAGATTCGGGATCTATAGAAGAGATCTCTCTTTGTACTCCGTCAATCACCGTCACCGGCGTTTGACCGCGTACACTCAGACTAATTTCAGAGTTGTCCGTAGAGCGATTGTTATTAGAAGTGGCGTTTACCAGTGTTTGTCCGATGACGGCAGCAGATGAGATATCACTTACATTGAAAGAAGTAAACCCGCTATTCTGCTTGGTATACACGCCAGACAACTGACCGGGAAAGGCATATACATATAAGGATGCAGGTGTGGTAGTCAATTGTTTGGTATAGATGGTAGACACAGCGCCTAATACTTTGGAACGATCTACTCTTTCATACAGCATATCTACCTGCTGCGGAGATTTTAAGAAAGCGTCTGTCAATTGTACACTCATTTCCGCCTTCGCATTCAGTTCACGGGTATAATAGTTCTTCCATGAAAACACCAGTACTGTACCGGGAGGAGTATCTACATGGAACTCGCCGTTTGCATCAGTAAATATCGCTTGCTTTGTATCTTTCACCATGACCTTCACACCGGCCATTGGTTCACTGAATTCGTTGACAACGGTGCCATTGATGCCCTGCTTCTTTGTATCCTGGGCATAGATCTTTTGTTGCGTGATGGCATACAGACAGATCAGGCAAAATATGTAGCGCATAATCATCCACATTTAAATTTGTAAGTGAAAGGAGCAGTGGTGTTACCATATCCCACCTGTTTTGTGCCGGTCTTATCTGTGATGAAGTAGGTCATGTTGGTAACGGTTTGACTATCGCTCACGCCGAAGAATGCCCTTGGCCAGAACGTGATTTCATAACGACCACTGCCTACAGCCTTCATGAGTGTTTTGGATGTCTGTTCACAGATATTGATAGTTTGTCCGTCACTGGTAGTACCCGTCGCACAGAGGTATACTTCATCACTACCAGACAAGTCCGTCTCAATTACATTCGAGTCGAATGAGATAGTCACGAGGTCATTGTCCAGTGATTTAGGCGGAGAGACCGTAGTGAGCTGTGGATTGCAGAAGTCAATCAGATCACCACTACCACCTGTTACCGTGAAACAATCCCCTACATACTGATTATAATATTCAGCAGTAGGACCATAACCTTCATCGAAATAGGTATCGGAGGTAAAACCATTGGTAGTATTTGCCACTACATAAGCCAGTTTTACAACAGTTGGATTATCATCTGCCCCTACTTTCAGGTTGATGAAAATAGACCCTGTGATCTTGTCGCCATTGGCATAGGTGAATGGATTATCACTTTGCATCACTACCCATTCCATATCATCGATGAGGTTACCGGCAATGCCAAAGGTAGCTCTCATGTAATCGGGCCAGTTCTTACCCTCTCCGTGAGCAGCAAGGGTTGTGAGTGGCACCATAGTGAAAGTACCATCTCCCTTGCTGCTCTTGTAGGTAGCGGACATGTTCTGGGTACCTTTCCAGCCTTTAGGCATCAGTACCCCGAGAATGAGGCGGTCGCTACCACCGGAGTTGCAGGATTCATCAATATCCAATTGGATGGGAACAACATCACCTACCTTGGCGGACGCAGGGATGGTAACTTTAGAGATCTTTATATGACAGAAGCTGAAGACTATGCCAATAAGGAGTAATGCGGACAGCATCCAGATCTTACGCCCTTTGATATTTAAACGTGGAAGCATAAAATTATCAGTTATCTTTTTCCAGTGTGTAGATATATGCATTCAGCGCACAGCCAGGCACAAAGGTCAGGTTCAACTGCCGGATACCAGCTGTGGTGATATAATTGAAAGAGGTTGCGACAGCAGATCCTCCCTGTGGTGTGAAAGTAATTTTGAAAGGATATGCAGGATCATCCAGTGCATATGTTCCGTTAGCATTCACGAGGAAAGGAACCCTGTTTACGATGGTATAGTTACCGGCAGAATCGAACTTCACGCGGAATTGTGTGAAGTCGAACGCGCTGGTAATATCAGTTCCGTTTCTGGTAGCCTTCAATATTCTCCAGCTACCGGAGATATTCTTGGGCGCTTCCCCTACAGGAGATACTTCTTCTATCTTGCAGGAAAAGAGCAGCAGACAAAATACTGATAGAATAAAATAGCGATTCATACATGGAATGATTAAAGATTAGTAACCCGGATTCTGTACCAGTTCTGAAGATTTACCCGTTTCAGATAAAGGGAATGGCCACAGGTACATAGCAGGACGGAAATTGTGTTTGGTCACATTGAAAGTACTGTAGCCTACGGTGCCATTAAAGCGGTTGACCTCCATACCTTTCGATTGTATATTTTCCGTTTGCGGAGCTATCTTCCATCTTCTTACATCCCAGAAACGATGGCCTTCGTAAGCCAGTTCTATCCGTCTTTCATTTTGAATATAAGTTCTCATTTCTGATTGGGAAAGGCCGGTAGGCAGCTGATAAGGATCCAGTCCGGCACGCTCACGAATGGCTTCTACGGCAGCATATACATTACCGGTAGGCCCTTCGAATTCGTTGGCGGCTTCCGCATAGTTGAGCAGTATTTCAGCATAGCGCATCAGCGGTTGTACCCTGTCAGAACCATGGTTGATCGTAGCTGCAATGGCCTCAGGGTCCAGCATTTTATTATTGTAATAACCAGTAAGCGTACCCTGGTGCACGGCATCCTGACCAGTCGCCACTCCATTGTAATTGCCTACATAAATATTTACCGGAGCCATGCCATTTGTCTGACCATTACTGGTACGCACCAACAATACTGTCTGATCATGGATGATGCTATAATCCAGCCTGGGATCGCGATTTTTATACGGATCATTTGGATCATAGCCGGAAGCCGGGTCAGTAATGAGTTTACCATTCTTCATCGGGAAGGCATCTACCAACCCCTGATAAGGGAAAGAACCCTGACCATTACTCCCCCTGGAAGGAGGCAGGAATAAGTTCTCAAAGTCACTGTTGCCGGTAGGGCGCATGAGCTGGAAAATGTATTCCGTGTTCACGCGTTGTGGGAAGAGGCCCTGGAAGCCGTATCCGGGAGAAGAAGTTTGGTAATCGTTCTTTGTGTTCAGGGTATAGGTACCGAGTGTAATCACTGCCTGTGCGGCATCTTCAGCCAGTTTCCAACGGTTCAGGTCAGCAGTAGGGTACCCAACAAGACTTGGATCTACTGCCTGTCCTCCACCGGGACCCGCATCGGCAGGTAAGGTGGTGCCATTGAATAAAGGACTGGCAGCATACAGCAGCACCCTTGCTTTAAGGGCCAGACAGGCTCCTTTGGAAGCACGGCCATAATTGAGGCCGGATTGCGTAACAGGTAGAACAGCCCCTGCAGCATCTAATTCAGAAAGGATGTAGTTCACGCACTCCTCATACGTGCTTCGTTTTGCAACAATAGGCTTATCATAGGATAGTAAAGTATCGCCAACAAGCGGTACACCCGCGTAGTGCTGTACAAGCATGGCATAAAACCAGGCACGCAGGAAACGGGATTCCGCAATCATTTGTGTTTTATAAGCCTGTCTCAGTGGTGCATTGCCAATGTTCTTAAGCAGTATATTGACAGCTCGGATCTGGGAATAGCAGGTTTTGTAAGGCTCTTCACCAATGATACCTGCGTTTACAGTCCCCGTGGCAAACTGGGTAGCAGGCGTGGAAAAAGCATGTGATGGCTCGGCTTCATCGCAGGCAGCCTCTAAACCACCGCATACGATGAAGTTGTAGGAAAAGCGACTAAGGCTGGCGCTCAATCCTACATTAGAGTAAATGTTGGCAAGGAATCCCACCGTTCTGGAACTATCGCCAAATACACTCTTTTCATCCAGGTTCGTGGTAGTGGTTGCTGTCAGGAATCCCTCCTTCCGGCAGGAAGAATAGATGAGAGCTGATGCCATTAGTATAAAAACGGGAATACAGCGTTTTATCATAAATGGGCGTGATTTATTTGTATCAGAATATTTGTAGTGATAACGTGGTATAGTTTCTTAAGGTTCACCATGTTTAATAGTTAAACCGATTTAGCAACATAAAAACGTGAAATCCTTGTTCCCCCTCTTTTCCGTAATATATCAGTTCTATTTTTTCCCTGAGCATCTCCCTCGTTCCGTGGACAACTATACGGGAGGCGCTGCTGGCATTAATAAATTCAAAGTGATACGCTACGCTTATTTCCTGTCCTGTTCTGGTTGATTGTCTGTTATGACACTAAAATACGATTGTTAAACCGGTTTAGCAAATTAAAATTGTTATTTTTTCCGTTCAAAATAATTATGAAAGAATAATGCCTGGTACTGAATGGAATTCGACCAGTACTCCCATGTATGACCACCGGGTCTTACGGTATAATCATGTGGGATATTTCTTTCCAGCAGTTCCTCATGGAGCCTGTCATTACAGTTATGGAAGAAGTCCTCTGATCCGCAATCGATGGTCAGGTCCAGCAAATTCGGCGTAAGGAGGTAGAGCATATTAATGACACTGTTTTTCTCCCAGCGCTCCGGACTTTCACTATACTTGCCCAGCAACTTCTCCAGGTCCCAGTTCAGCGGAAATGGCCGAAGGTCTACTCCCCCACTCATACTTCCCGCAGCACCAAAGGTATTGGGATGACGAAAAGCCAGGAACAACGCGCCGTGCCCTCCCATACTGAGGCCGGTAATCGCCCTGCCGGTACGGTTGGCAATGGTAGAATAGTGCTGATCAATCCAGTTGATCAGCTCTGTTCCTACATAAGTTTCATACTTAGATCCTTTCTTCACTTCACTATCTATGTACCAGCTGCCAAAGTCACCATCAGGACAGACAATGATCATATGATACTGATCTGTCAGCGTGGCAAATGCCGGGTCTTTGGTGATCCAGTCCCTGTAGTTGCCGCTATACCCATGTAGTAAATACAATACCGGATAATGCTGGCTGGTATTATAATCAGCAGGGGTGATGACCACTGCCCTGATCTCCTTGTGCATCGATGCACTATAGGTATTCACCGTATCTACTTTCGCGGCTAACAGACGGGTGGTGCACAGTAGAAAAAGTAACGATAAGAGATGTCTCATAAGTCAGGTTATCTGGCTGCAACAATGGCTACTTTGTGCAACTGAGGTTTATTGATTTCATAAATTTTATTGATCAGTACATCCTGCTCCTGCTGCCATACTTCGCGCAGTGCTTTATAGCGGGAACGGGTGTAGTTATCCCTGTTGCCAGCTACAAAGATGTTGCTGGCAGCAAAGGCATTCACAGCATCCATCGCAGCGTTGTTATCTTTGAAGAGCAGGCCTTTTTCTTTCAGGAAGTCATAGTTCATCCACGCATACATTCTCGTTCTTCTTTCAATGTCCCAGCGCTCCTCGTTCATTTCACGGATCTGGATTGCCTGCTGGTATTCAGGAGTACGGGTATTTTCTGCGAGGTTAATACCGGCTCCCAGTTCGCTGGCATCATAAGTGCCTACGTTTTCGCCATCCATGAGCAGATTGTATGTTCCTGCTTTCAGACCGCTTACCTGTAGTATTTCCTGATTGAATTCCTTATTGAAAGGCACGACTTTCAGTGCATCAGATTGCTTGTGGAGCTGGCCCCATCCACGTGGAATGGTATCTAATGGATAAGGCAGTGACTGCGCCAGATAGCCAAAGCTTACGCCATCCGCAGTAGTGGCAACGTTTGTGATCTGGCAATTGGTAGCCGTCTTTACCTGTCTGGATGGTGCGTCCACATGAATGACTGCCACAGGTTTGTCTCCCAGGCCCTGTGCTTTCAGGAACAGGTAAGCCATGACCATATGCCCGTCATTATCCGGGTGAATACGGTCACTGGGGGTCAGGCTGAAAGTAGAATCCTTTTGTTGCTCACGTTGATTGATGGTCATCATAGGATGGTAAAAGTCAACAAAAGCCCAGCCATTCTTCCGTGCCGCCTGTTCCTGGAAAGCCACTATTTCAGTAAGGGCTTCGGTTTTATTAGGGAATCGGTTTTTATCGTTGAACTTAGACGTGTAATCGTAAGGAGAACCACCGATGAAGATCTTTTTCACATCCGTCCGCTGCTTCAGTTTTTCTTCGATCTTACCATAGTACAGGTAAGAGTTGGCAATCCTTTGCTGCATAGTATCTTTTCCATCTGCACGGTACCATTCAAAATAACCTGAATCGTTCATCCCCCAGGTCAATGTAAGAACAGTGGGCTTTTTTGCCAGTACATCCTCATCCAGACGTTCATAGATCTGCCTGGCCACATCCCCACCAATGCCAGCATTGATACAGGTAATGCGTCTTTCAGGAAAATGCGTCATGTAATAAAGCCAGATATAGGAATGATAATGTCCGCCATCTGTGATACTATTGCCAACGAATACAACACGGTCTCCTTTCTGGAAAGGTGCTGCTTTTTGTTGTGCATTTGCCGTTATTGCGCCGGCAGCCATGAACAGAATCAGTAATTTCTTTCGCATGTGAAATTTAGTTATTTAGTGATACCCCATTGCTCATTGGGAGATGGGCCCATTACAAGTTCCAGTACGCCACCTTTCACGATATCCTTATAGTCAATATGACATTGATTGAAAGGCTTGCCGTTCAGGAGTGCACGCTGTATGTATATATTTTCTGGTGAATTGTTGGTGGCCTTGATGGTAAAGTTTCCAATGACTGTTTTGTCAAATACCGGACTGGTAATCTCCTGACGGGTGTCCCCGGGACATACGGGGTGGATACCTACTGCAGCCAGCACATACCAGGCTGACATTTGCCCTACATCTTCATTACCGACCAGCCCTTCTACCCCATCGTGATAAGCACGGTGACAAATAGCCCGGGTCCATTTCTGTGTGAGCCATGGTTTATTCAGTCTGTTGAAAAGGAAAGGTACATGGTGCACCGGTTCGTTCGCATGATTGTAATAGTCATTCCACATCATGTTGTCAGGTGTCTTATCGAAGAAGTTTTCCAAATCCTTTACGACTTTATCTCTTCCACCCATCAGCGCCACCATGCCATCTACATCCTGTGGTACAAACCATCCCTGTTGGTATGGGTTGGCTTCAATACAGCCATACCATTGTTTCAACCTTCCTTCCTCCGGCCATGGCTGCCATTGACCATCTTTGTTTTTAGGTCTGAACCAGCCTTTCTCTTTATCGAATATGTTTTTATATGCACTGCCGTCCGCTGCATATTGCTCATGGAGCCAGTTGGCCAGCTGACCTGTACACCAGTCAGTGTAAGCATATTCCAACGTATAGGCAATACTCAGATCTCCGGGGGTATAACCCAGTTCACTATTGCCGAAACGCTTTTGAGAATTGACAGATAAGCGGTAGGCTTCTTTGATATTATAATTACGGATTCCTTTTGCATATGCATCTGTGATCACTGATACGGCAGGGTTCCCCAGCATACAACCGGAATAGGCATTAAGCAGTTCCCAGCGTTCCAGGTAATCTTTGTTCTTTTCCTTTGCCAGGGTGACAAGGGAATTGATCAGGTCATTGATGAGGGAAGGATTGATAATCGTCTGCAACGGCATCTGACTACGAAACACATCCCATCCGCTGAAAATAGAGCGTTTGTGAAAAGTACTGCTGGTATGTACCTTGCCATCACCACCTGTATATTTACCGTCTACATCGGCTACAATGCGGGGATCGATCATGGTATGATACAAGGCAGTATAAAATACTTTCCTTTCTTCGGTAGTACCGCCGGATACTTTAATTTTAGAAAGTGCCTTATCCCAGCTGGCATGCGCACGGCTCTTTACGCCCTCAAAACGCCAGTTGCTGATTTCCTGTTTTAGATTATTTTCGGCGCCCGCCATGCTCACAAAAGAGATCCCTGCTTTCATCAATACCTGCTCTCCTGCTTTGGTATCGAACTCAGTGTAGAAGCCGAGGTGTTTCCCTTCCTGCTCTTTGACCCCGGGTAGCACAGATGCTTTAGCGATCTGTTGTTGATACCGTTCACTGGTTACGTCTTCGAGTTTACGGGTCCAGCTATCGGGAATATCTGCACGCCATACACCGTAGTTGCGAAGTGGTTTGCTGAATACCGCATAGAAATACACCGTATAATCAGCATGACCTTCTCCATCTCCCCAGCCACCACCATCTGGCGTGCATTGCATCCAGCCCCTGATAGTACTGTCGTTGACAACTTTGATATATTGTCTGGTAGCAGTGCCCCCTACCCTGCGGGCAAGGTCAATCTGGATACGGGATTGTTGACTGGCAGGGAATGTAAAACGGAGCATGCCACTATGCGGAGCCGCCGTCATCTCTGCCTGGATATGATTATCGAGTTCCACTGAATAGAACCCTGCAGCAGCCTTTTCTGTTGATTTGATATAAGCGGACCGATACCCGCCTTTGGCGGTCTTTAAAGGGCCCAAAGTGGGCATTACAAGGAAATTACCCAGGTCTCCATTCCAACCGATGCCACTCATCTGGGTAAATGCGAAACCTTCTATACTGGTATGCTCATAGCTATAACCTGAACCATTGTCGCCTCCGGTAATGGTATTAGGACTTACCTGTACCATGCCATAAGGAGTAGTAGCACCCGGGAAGGTTTTTCCAAGACCATGATAAATACCTGCAGCTCCTACACTTGTACTGGCCCCGATAAATGGATTGACATAGTCAGCAGGCGTCTGGGCCATGGTCCTGCCGGCAATTAATAAACATAGTAATACGTGCCTGAGCTTCATTATTGTGGATTTATTGAAAGTGTACGAATAGCAAAACGCGGTAAATCTACTACTACCTGCTTATTGTTCATAATTGCTTTCGTTTTCCCATTTAGTTCTATTAGTTCAGCACCAGCTATTTTCCTGGTAAAAACCAGCTTTGCATGACTCGTTGCAGTTGAAGGATTGTACAACCTCACAATCAAACGACCGTCTTTCCATGTCATGGAAGTTACCTGTACAGGTGCACCTGTGAGTGTAAAAATTGAATTATGATCTATCAAAGGCTCATTCCATTGCATATTCTGCGCAGGGATATTCCCCTGTTCCCAGTTGCCGATATGTGGTACAATGGCATAATGTATTTCTGAAGGACCATCTATTGTATAATTTCGTCCCCACAGCCCCATGCCGGAATATTGCAGGTCCAGCCCTAAAGGGAACTGGCTGCCATGCGTATAGCTGGTCGTATGATCTGTAAATAAGGCCATACCATATTTACCATCAGTAATATCCACCCAGTTCAGGATGACGTTATTTTTAATGCTGTCCCAGCTGTTGAAAAAAGTATTGTCCAACCTGCTCTCTGTTACATCAAAAGGAGCATCCTTGGCTACATGTACATGCTTTAAGGTAGTTGGAAAAACTGCTAGCAGTTTACTGCTGTCATTATAAAAAGGCTTCCTGGCCTTCTCCCATTTATATGCTCCGTTCAAGGCCTGCCCGATACCTGTATTTTCTGTCCAGTCAATCTTTAATACAAAATCAATCAGGGTCGTTAAAGTGATCCGCTGTGTAAATGACGCTCCTGCAATGATCCCTTTCATTTCAAGGCCATCAGGTAATATAGTAACGGCAACGGGTGATTCCATAGAAGAACGGTGGCCTCCTTTCTCATAGAAGTTACCCCGCAGTTCATTAAAACCATTTACAGCAAAAGATTTGTTATGAAGTTTTTTAGCAATCAGGGAAGTGATCACCCCACCATGTAAAGTATCGATCGTGATGCGATACAGGTCATTTTCCAACAGGTAACCATTCTTAACGACTGATATACGTGCCAGTCCATTTTGCTTATGTGTTACAGCTATCAGGCTATCACAGATACGGTGGGTTTGTTTAGTCCATTCCCGTACTTTATCCGCCCAGGTATCACCCGGCTTTCCATTGTAAGGTACGATCCAGCAGTCATGGTGCTCCGCTAATAACAACGTCCGCCATGCCGTATCAAAAGCCGCCTGTGGCCATTGCATTTTCCCTTCCCACACGGCCATGGATACCAGTTTTTCTGTTTGCAAAATCCTGTTCTCGGCAGCACGCACCTGTTGCGCAATTCTCTGTGTCACTTGCGAACCCCATACCAGATTTACCAGGATGTCTTCCTGTGAAAGCCGCCATTTTGTAGCACTATCTTTGTTGACCACCTGCTCAAAATAATTCCGCCAGGTGGTATAGTTCGCCTGCTGACCCAGAAAAGGACCACTCTTCCAGCCAGCATCCTGCAATGTCATCCCAATAGGATGTAAGATGCCGTCGTTATGCGCACGCTGCAGATATTCCGGACTATTATTCCACCCAATCGTTTGCCAGGTAGACTGATCGGAAAGGTCCTCCCCCAGATACCTGGGAGAAGTAAGAATCACACTGCCATCCGGCCCTGTCCAGTATACTTTCTCTCCGGCATGCGCACGGGTATACCCACCGAAACAGGTATTCGGATTCTTTAAAGAAGCATATTTAAAACCAAATGAAGTCAAAATCTGTGGCAAGGCACTTGTAAAACAAGGCTCCTCTGAAGAATAGGTGGTAAATTCAGCATCCGGGAAATACATCTTCAGTGTCTGCATCCCATACTGGAACTGCCTGATAATGCTTTCTCCGGAAACATTATACAAATAAGGCTGGCCATAAGTAGGATTCACATATTCAATCCGACCGGCATCAAAGAATTTTCTAAAGTCATTAAATGCCGCCGCATCCACCTGCATAGCCCTTGCCCAGGTTTCCGGCTCTATTTCTATATTAATATTCCAATCCGGGTGCTGCGCCAGCTGATCGGCCATAAACCGGGTATTCCAATCAGGATAATGCCCCCAGACACCGCCATGGTATCCATCAATATACCATGCCTCCTGCGCCGAAGCAGATCCGCATATAACCCACGCTAGTAGCAGGAATAAGGTACTTTTCATAAACGTGAAATTCGCTAAACTGATTTAGCAAATAAAGAATAAAAGAAATTCTCCCGCAATAACATTAACATATTATTTTTATTATAATACCTATTAGGCTATTTATTATACAATTGAAAATTTCACCTAAACCGGTTTAGCAAATATTTTTTATTATCACCGCTAAACCTTAATCTTTGCGGAAACATTATACCACTTATGAAATCAATTGCATTGTTGCTATTATTCCATGTTACTGGTACCATGCTCTATGGTCAGCAACTTCAATGGAAAATTAGTCCGCAGGCTGAAACAAACGGGCAAGCCGCGGAAATTGCCACAGCAGGATTCAACGACAACAACTGGGTGCCCGGTATCGTTCCCGGCACCATATTCTATGCCTATGTGAAAGCAGGACGCGAATCGGATCCAGATTATGGAGAAAACATCTACAAGGTGGACAAAGCGAAATATAATCGCCCATTTTGGTACAGAACGGAGTTCAATAAACCACTCCTGAAAAACAGGCAACGGGTATGGCTGAAGTTCAATGGTATTAATAAATACGGTACTATCTACCTCAATGGAAAACTATTAGGTACCACCCATGGCCACATGCAAAGAGGCATCTTCGATGTCACTGATCTGTTAAAGGCTAAAAATGCCATTGCAGTGCTGGTATCACCTCCCAGATGGGATCCTGACCATGATCATCCTTTGGCCAACTGGGAAAGCCCTACCTATATCTGTAGTGGCAGCTGGGACTGGATGCCGGCAGTACCCGGCCTGAATAGCGGCATTATTGATACCGTAGCCCTTGCTGTAAGCGGACCTGTTACTATCTCTGATCCATGGGTACGCGCCGAAATGCCCGATACCTCCCGGGCTACCTTACACATTGCCGCTTTGTTGACGAACTCCTCCCCTGTTGCCATCAGCGGTACGCTCAAAGCTGTGATCACACCCGGCAATATCACGATCAGTGCTAAACAGGTGACCTTAGCACCCGGTAGCAACCAGGAGATCTCCTTACCACAACAGCTGCTGCAACACCCTCACCTCTGGTGGCCCAATGGCTATGGCGATCAGTTCCTGTATTCCTGTAAACTCTCCTTTGAAAACGCCACCCCGGTTACACAAAGCTTCGGTATCAGGAAAGTTACCAGCGATACTACTGCGTTAAAAGGCCCTATGCGCCTGTACATCAACGACGTACCTGTACTGGTAAAAGGTGGCAACTGGGGCATGTCCGATTACATGCTGAAAGTAAGAGGTAAAGACTACGAACCACGCATCCGTATGCATGCTGATATGCACTTCAATATGATCCGTAACTGGACAGGCGAAGTCACCGACAACGACTTCTACGAATATTGTGATAAATACGGTATCATGGTATGGGATGACTTCTGGCTGAATAACATCGGTGGTATCGATAGCCTGCAAATGTTCTCTGACAACGTCATTGAAAAACTTAAAAAACTTCGCAACCATCCAGCTATCGTCATCTGGTGTGGTGCCAATGAAGGTACGCCCGGCAGCAATGCCCATGGGGATATCAGCAATGCCATCACATCTGCTATCAAACTATACGATGCAGATGATAAACTCTACCTTCCCCGCTCCAATGCCAGTGTAGACAATCCCAACTTCTCTATACACGGTAGCAGTAAAACCCTTTCCGGCAGCGGAATCTGGGCAAATGTGGATCCAAAGGTATATTTCACTGATCCACACAATGGCTACCTTTTCTCCAACAATAGCTGGGGTATGCGCAGTGAATTAGGTACCGCTACCTTCGTGAATGTAGAGAGCTTTAAGAAGTTTATGCCAAAAGAATACTGGGTAGCACCTACACCGGAAGCAGTGAACAGCAAGGATAATATGTGGGCAAGGCACTTTTTCTGTACAGACTTTGGTTTAGGTGGTGGCGCAGATCCGGTGAAGTATATCAATGATATCAACCGCCAGTATGGACCGTCTCCTTCTCTGGAAGACTTCTGTAAGAAAGCTCAACTCCTGAACCTGGCAACCATGAAAGCCATGTTCGAAGGCTGGAATGACCATATGTGGAATGATGCCTCCGGGATGCTCATCTGGATGAGCCAGTCTGCGTATCCTACAATGATCTGGCAGACATACGATTATTATTACGACCTGACAGGTGCTTATTTTGGTGCGAAATCAGCTTGTGAGCCTATACATGTGCAGTGGAATCCAGCCACTAAAATGGTGAAGGTGATCAATAACCAGCCCACACCACTGCATAATATGACCGTAGAGGCCAGCATCTACAACACAAAAGGAGCACTCATCACCACTAAAAAAGCAACCATAAATGTTCCCGCCAGCAATCTGAGTGATGTATTTACTACCATGGAAGACTCCACTGGATTATCATTCCTGCGGTTAAAACTATACAGTGGAAAGTTACGCTGGTCAGAAAATGAATATCTGGTAGGTGACTATACCTTATTAAACAAACTGCCTGCTACACAACAGGATCTCATCATCAAAAAAAGCGACAAACACACCTACACGATTAAGAACAACTCAACACACACGCCAGCAGTCGGCATCCGCCTGCAACTACAGGATGGCAAAGGCAATCAGATCCTGCCAGCCATCATCAGTGACTCCTACTTCTCCCTGATGCCAGGTGAAGAAAAAATAATCAAAACAGATGTGGACGGACAACTGGTCGCCACTCCTTACAACTAAATAAAAAAGCCACACCGTAACTGGTGTGGCTTTTTTTATCGTTATTCGTATTTCTCAAATTTTTCTCCATTCCATCTGAACAAGGTAGTCGATATATTTTCCACCCCGCCCATGTGCACACACTTTACTTCCTTCTTCACCCATTCAATTCCTTCCGCTTCTTCCGTACCCGTTACATATACCAGGTCAGGATAGGGAATCGCCACAATAATATCTCCCTTCACATCCACATTTTCCTTCATCCAGCGCTGTGGCATTAAGATCATACTCGCCAGGTACTGTGATTCCGTAGTGAACAAATATCCCTTTCCGGACGGACTATTCACCTTCTTCATCTTAGGCAGTACGGTCGTATAAAAATTCTTTATAGCCACTTCTTTTAAAGTATCTGTTGAGAGTCGCATGCTATCCAGAACAACTGTAGGAAGATAACTAAAGCCATCCTTTCCCTCCACTGCATACAAGATCATCAACTGGTCATTATATCGCTCATTTACCAGCGGAAAAGGCTGTTTTCCGTCAAGATATTTAGCCGATTTAATTACCGGTACCACCTTAGCCAGATCAATATTAGCCGCCAGCAACCCGGTGGCCTTCACACAATGTTCAATAGCCAGCTCTATCGCTGCCGGGTTTGCCTCATACTCCTTGTAAAAAGGAGACAGACCGAAGTTGCTCCTCCTGGCACTGTTCTCTATAAAAAGTGTTTTCTTATTGATAATCGTCACCTGCACCCCCGGGCATTTTTCTTGTAATGCATGCTGGCATTTGGCGGCAAAATCCGCTTTGGACATGAGATTGGAACTACATGATACCATCAGGATACAGCATAGGGAAATTAATACATAACGCATTGGGTCAAATTTGCCCAGCAAGGTATCAATACTTTTCAAACTTTGATCCGTTCCAACGGAAGAGATGATCAGAAACAGTATAATTGCCAGAAGCATAACTCTCTGTCGCATAACGCCTTAGCGTATCCAGGCCCGCTTTATTCCGGCTCCCGGTGATGAAGATCAGGTCTCTGTTAGGAATCGCCACCACAAAATCACCGTCTACGGGGCAGTCATCCATCCATAAAGATGGCAGCAAAATCAGGCTCGCCTCATAGTTACCACCCGCTCCCAGCATATACCTGCCATCTTTGCTATACTTCTCAATCTCCGGCACCTGCTTATAAAAGTTCGCAATCGCCAGTTCATGCAGGCTATCGGCAGAGATCCCTATGCTGTCAAAATCCTTTTTAGTGAGGTATTTGAAGCCTTCAGGCAGGTCTTCTGCATAGACGATGACCAATTGATCGTTGTAAGACTTTGTCGCCATTTCGATCGGCTTATCCCCCTTATTCAGGGCGGCGATATAGTCAATCGGCTTGATGATAGGCACAATGGTCGAAAGATCCAGCTTCTTCTTTTCGCCATACAGCAAAGTAGACGACGCCATATACTGTTTCAATACCTTCTCCAGCGAATCTGGTTCCAACTGGTAGGACTTGTACGCATTATCCAGATAAAAGATATAGTTGTCGTCTTTGTTTTCAGAGGTGATACTGCCATCCTTATTCAAAACAAAAGAAACACTGGGATGTTTGGCCTGCAGGGCCTTTAAATAAGCATGAGCAAACTCAGCCTGACTCAGCACATGGTTTTTAGCCGTGCAGGAAACAATCATTAATGCCAGCAGCATTACTACAGTCAATCGCATATGGTGTATTATTCTATTATTCAATATTCCAGTTTTCCAGTCTGAAAAGATCCAGCGTTTGCCAGTACTTATCCTTATACACATCCCATTCTATTTCTATTTTCTGCTCATATTTCTGGTGGATCGCATCTGCACCTTTTACCGCGCCACGGAATTCCCTGCAGGCAAAATAAATACTCCGGCGGTTTTCGGCCGTCACGCGGCCAATATCCATATAATCATCTCCTGCTAACAAAGCCCTTAAATCTTCCTCAATCGTCTCCATAAAATCCATAGTTTTTTCATCAGGCAGACCAGCATTATCGTCACCGGGATATTTGATAAGGTACTCCAGTATCCATGGATAAGATGCCGGGTATTCCCATTGCATAGCCCCGACATTGACCACCAGCAACATCGGAATGCCATTGGCATCCTCTGCTGACAACGCGGAATAACTATCTTTCTCCTTATCAAAACCGACACCATCATACTTCTCTACAAACTCCTTCTCCCGCCAGTCAATATACGCTTTCAGTTTATGAATAGGTATCAGCTCTTTTTCGGCCCCTTCCCTGCCGGTTATTTCTACGGCATCGATCACGGTTGCTGATTTGATCTCACCCAGGTAATTATCAAGGAAGATGTACACCCCCATTACCATCTGCTCCCGCTCTTCCGGTAAATACTGATCATGTACAACGGTAATACTAATCTTGTCAGGATACCGCTCATCCTCATTCGCATAAAAAAACAGGGTTTGGTAGTCAAACCGGAAATTCCCCATGCCAATGGATTGAGATTCCGTCAGGGTAGCCGGCTTGGAGGCTATAAATGTCCATCCCGGAATTGCCGGTGCTGCCGCCACCAGGTCTTCTATAAAAGGAATGTTCTTTATCTTACCATCAGCAGTTAAAATCAGTTCTGCGGCCCCCTTGTGCATGCCTGCCAGGAAAAAATATCCTTCTCTGATTTTCAATAACCTATCGGCAAGTGGGTTAAAAAACTGTCCCTGGATGTCTCCTTTATCCTGCAATACCTTGAAAAAGTTCTTTTCATGCTTCCTGAACCAACTCCAGAAATCGGCATTCGGATTGGGTTGCTTTAGAAAATCGAATAGTCCCATGGGGTCACGAATCTTTTAATTAAGCCGAAAGTTAATGTTTTGTCCCCAAAATATCTACACCGGTGTCATCAATTGATCTTTCCGCTGGGGCCTGCTGTTATAAGCAAAAAGGAAGTGGTATAGATCCCTGCCACCATCCCCATATGGTGTCAGGTATATTACATATAGCCGGCGCCGTACCGGAGCCTCCCTGGTCATTAATTTCAGGGAAAAATCGCTCTGCGGAGGCCAGGGCCGAAATACATAAATTACTTAGCTTTGCAACACATCATAACATAGAGGATGCATACCCTGCGTCCTCACCATAACAGGAACTAAGATGAAGATTGCTTACATCACCTATGCAGGAGATATCAGGTATTCCGCGGCCAATGGATTCAACGAGTATAACGATACATTACCCTTTTTACAAAATAAAGGTCTGGATATCGAATCTGTCATCTGGGATGACCCGGCTGTAGACTGGACCAGGTATGATATCGCATTATTAAAAACACCCTGGGATTATCACCAGAAGATCGATGCTTTCAAAGCATGGCTGGATAAAATCGAATCTCTCAACATCCGCCTGCTGAACGACTATAAAACCGTTCGCTGGAACCTGGATAAACACTACCTGAAAGAAATCATTGCAGATGGATTTGATGTGATTCCCTCCTCATTCCTGGACCAGGGGTGGAAGGGAGACCTGTTGCCTGTCTTTGATGAATTAAAATCTACTGCTATCATCATCAAACCCTGCGTAAGCGGTGGCAGCAAGAATACCATTGTGGTCAACAAACACGAAATTGCAGCCAACTATGACCGTGTAGTCGCATTATTAGCTGACGGCGATTACATTGTACAGCCATTGATGAATGAAGTACAAAACGGCGAATGGTCTTATACCTTCTTTAATGGTCAATATAGCCACACCATTCTAAAAAAACCCAAGGCAGGTGATTTCAGAGTACAACAAATCTATGGTGGTTCTATTGATACCCTCTACCCGACTGCTGAAGAAATTTCACATGCGGCCACTTATGTAGCGCGGTATGCAAAAGATTGCCTGTATGCCCGCGTAGATGGTCTTATGGTCAACGGCCACTTCGTACTCATGGAACTGGAATTGATAGAACCATACCTCTATCTGTCCTATGGCAAAAATGCCGTGGAAAACTATTATCAGGCAATCCTGGCACAGATCAACTAAACTTTTATTTACATGGCGGAGTAGTCCCCACATTAATGAATATCGGCCCCCGCCGGTTTCAGAAAATACGGGATATAGTTATAATAGTTGAAAGGATATATTAGTTTATGTCAGACTCAAACAGTGGATTTTCAAATAATTACGCTACATTCACTGCACCAGATCCCAAATTACCATTACCTAACTATTTATTCTTTAACCTCATTCCACATGAAAAAACTATTTCCTATCTCAGGGAGACACGCTTTGCTATTATGTATGCTGATCGCCCTCTCCGCCTGTAAAAAAGAAGTCGTGATCCAAACCTTATCACTGGACGACGCACCTGCTGCTACCAATTATTTCAACCGGTTCTGGCTTGACACTTCGCACAACCGGCTCTACCTGAATGACACTATCAATATGACCATCAGTGGCAACACCATCACAGGCAGAATTCCTTATTACACAGACCTTAGTAAGTTAATTCCTTCATTCGAAACACCCGGTGCCTCCGTTACAGTGAACGACAGCCTGCAATCCAGTGGTATCACCTCTCAGAACTTCAGGAAACATCCCATTTACACGGTAACCGGTTCCGATGGCACTAAAACCGCCTACACTGTCAACCTGGTTAACTTTACCGGACTCCCCGTTATCAAAATCAAAACTGCCGCAGCCGTTACTTCCAAAGACACTTACGTCAAGGGGTCCGTCACCATCGATGGCGCCGGTCAGTACGATGATCTGGGCGAAGTCACCATGCAGATAAAAGGCCATGGCGGCACTACCTGGGGCAATCCTAAAAATCCTTATAAAATAAAATTCGATAGCAAAACATCCGTTCTTGGCGAACCGAAAGCAAAAGACTGGCTCCTGATCGCTAACTACTTCGACAAAACCATGCTGCGCAATGCCGCCTCCTTTTACATGGGTCAGTTGAGTAACCTGGACTGGACACCCCACGGACACTTTGCCGAAGTATTCATGAACGAAGTTTACATAGGCACCTATCTCGTGATGGAAAAAATAGAAACAGGCAGCAACCGGGTGAATGTAGGGGACGATGGATACGTGCTGGAAATTGATCAGATCAGTAAACTAGCTGCTGACGACGTATTCTTTCAAACCATGGGCATTCTCTGCACCATCAAAAACCCAACCGTCAGCGCCGGTGATGCGAAATACAACTATATCAAAAACTTTGTCAGCGCAGCAGAAATTGCCCTGTACAGTCCAAATTTCACCGATACGGCAGAAGGATACAATAAATACCTGGATGTAAACAGCTTTGTTGACTGGTACCTGATCAATGAGATTACCAAGAACAATGATGCGATCTTTTATTCCAGTTGCTATATGAACCTGAAACCAGGCGGCAAATTAAAAATGGGGCCTATCTGGGATTTTGATATTTCTATGGGGAACATCTATTATAACAATAACCAGGACTATACTGGTTTCTGGATCAGGAATGCGGTATGGATCAACCGCCTGTTCGAAGATCCGGCCTTCGAAGCCAAGGTAAAAGCCCGCTTCCTGTATTTCAAATCAAAGGAAGATGCGATCCTGGCATTCATCAATAAAAGCGCGGCGGACCTGAAATGGTCAGTGGTCGAAAATAATAACAAGTACAATACCTTATATAATTACACCTTCCCTAACTATGCAATCTGGGGCTCGTACAATAATGAAATTATGTACATGAAGACGTGGCTGCATAACAGGATCATGTGGCTGGACCAGGCATTCGCAACGACATCATTGCCCAATTAACGGGCGTGTATCATTACCCGCACGCCGGCCCCAGGTACCACTCAATTGCCTAAAGTAATCATGCTGGTAATTGGACGGAAACCAAAATCAATACCAGATGAATCAAAATAGCCTGTATCCTAAAAAGATACAGGCTATTTCTTTAATCAAACTGCCAGTAAGATCTATTTCTTCACATTCACACTATGTGTTACAATGTGTACGACTGATTTATAAGGCTTATCATGATGCGTACCTTCCGCCTTCTCATTATAAGAAGCTTCTACCAGGTACTGTCCTGCCTGCACAGGCGCAAAATCCACCACACCATTCGCTCCACTCTTCAGTTCCTTCACCCTGCCATCCGGAGAAATCACTTCCACCTTTGCTGCTGCCAACGGCGCCTTATCTTTATATACTGTCAACGGTACACTACCAAAGCCTTTGGGCTCTTCTGTACCCGGTACTACAGACAGGAAAGTACCTGCTGACAACCGGGAGGCACTTTCTTTACCTACCACCACCGTAGCGCTGGCATAGTATTCTATCTTCGTCTCTCCGTATATCGTTTCCACCGTATGACTGATCGTCAGGGTATAAGTCCCTTCCGTAGCGGGAGTAAACTGGCCATTCAGGCTCCTTCCGTCTGCCTTGAGCGCAATCTCCTCACGGCCGCCGGCAGGTGTGGTGACAAACAATTTGACATCCTTCATATTGCTGAACCAGTTACTCACTGAGTCCCTTTCGTTGGCGGCATATTCTCCCAGAAAGACCCGTACATCCTGTGCCTTGTTCTTAGTGCCTTTCAGGGCAGTTTCAATCCAGACTGCATGGGCAGATGCAAAAAAAGCGCACAACAGAAGCGCAACGCTGAGGGTAATTTTCTTCATTTTGAGTGAAATTTTGCCGCAAAATGCATAATTGATAACGGATGAGATACGCCAATCCGAAATATTATTTACGCAAAAGGGAAACTGCCCGCCCATCAAGGCTAAAATTTTTTTTTCAAAACGAATATGACCTTTTCAACCCTTTCCTGTCTTTAACATATACCACCACCAATGAAGGAAAATCAAAAACTGATCGAACTACTTGAAAAATATCGGGCAGGCAATATATCTGAAGAAGAAAAAGCATTGCTGGAATCCTGGTATAACACAACAGCTGCCGCCAAAGACGCCGCTATTGACGATGCCGGAGTACAGGAAAGCCTGCAACGCATCAAAGCCAGGTTACCTTTGCCAAAGCCTGTCAACAGGTGGCCCAGAATGGCCGCTGCCGCTGCCATAGTATTACTGGCAGGTGGTGCGTTACTTTATTTCACCCACACCAGGTATTCCGCAAAGCCCCTGGTGGGCAAGGCAGATACCGTGCGTGCCGGTGGCAATCATGCCGTATTGCAACTCGCTTCCGGTCAACAAATAACACTGAACAGCCAACAAAAAGGCATCGTGCTGAAAGGAAAACAAATCCTATACAACGATGGGCATGAAGTGACCGCAGCCAATAACAACAACCAGCTACAATTCATGCAGCTGATCACGCCAAAAGGCGGGCAATATCAAATTACCCTGCCAGATGGCACCCAGGTATGGCTCAATGCCGCCAGCAAACTCACCTACCCCGACCATTTCGAAGGGACATACCGACAGGTGGAACTGGAAGGAGAAGCCTATTTCGCTGTCAGCAAAGATACACACCCCTTCATTGTGAAGAGCCGCGGGCAGCAGGTACTGGTACTGGGTACCGAATTTAATATTATGGCCTATGCCGAAGAAAGCGACATTCAGACCGCACTGGTAGCAGGTGCCGTCAAAGTAAATGAAACGTTACTTAAACCGGGTTTTGAAGCGCATTACTCACCTGATGGGGTGCAGGTAGTACCAAGTGACCTGAAAGTAGTAACCGCCTGGAAAAACGGCTTATTTTACTTCAGGGATGCCAGTTTACAAACCGTTATGAACCAGCTGCAACGCTGGTATGATATAGAAGTCGTTTATCAATCAGAAAGAAAAGGAGATGAATTCAATGGACAAATACCAAGGGACAAACCGCTGAATAAGGTTTTGGAGATTTTAACACTATCAGGTATCAACTTTAAAATGAATGGCCGGCAATTAATCGTATACTAATCTATTGACTACATGAAAATCGTATTTCGTCCTCCGTGATAAATAGTTTATTTATCCGATATCTCGCGTACCACAACGAAGAAAAAGCTGGTAAGTGCAGCAACACCTACCAGCGGAAAACAATGCCTTGCTATCCCGCATATCGAAGGGCCGGATAGCGACTGGCTATGCTTTTATTAAAATCAACCAAAAGTATGCATTTTAATCATTGGGCTAAAAATTTTATTAGCCGGAAATCGCTGTGTAACAGGGTTTCGCTGCTCCTGGTACTCATTTTTGTAAGTATTCAGACCTATGCACAGGTCACTATCTCTGCCAAAAACATTTCACTCGATCAGGCATTTGACCAACTCAGCAACCAAACAGGCTATACTTTCTTTTACAACAACAAGGACATCCGCAAACTCGGGAAAGTAGACGTAGCAATCAAAAACGCAAGCCTGGAAACAGCCATGGGACAACTGTTGAAAGGATTACCACTCAACTGGCATATTGTAGACAAAACTGTGGTGATCAGAGCGACCACCCCTACTCATGTACAGGATACCGTCAGAGAAATCAGCGGTATAGTCAGGAACAAACTCAATGAACCCCTTCCCCGTGTAAGTATCCGGGTAGTAAATGAAGTATACCAGACTAACAATGAAGGGGAATTCAAATTGAAAATCACAGACGAAGATGCCCCCATCTCCTTTAGTTTTATTGGTTACCAATCCGCTACTTACAGGGTTTCGCAGGCAAGAAATGGAAAACTCAACGTAGTTCTTGACGATGCTAAGATCGGCCTGAATGAAGTAGTAGTAAACGGCTACCAGGAAATACACAGGGACAATTACACCGGTACCGCAGTGGTGGTGAGCGGGGAAAGACTGAAAGAACTGAGTCCGCAGAACGTCCTGCAGGGTTTGCAGGTGGTAGATCCTTCTTTCAAAATCCTCAACAATAACTTCAACGGCTCCAATCCGAACAGTATGCCGGTTATCAATGTGCGGGGTTCTTCTGCCCTGCCCACAGGCAGCGATGGTATTCTCCGGAGAGATAACATTACCAGCTCTGTGAACCTGCCAGCCTTCATCCTGGACGGGTACGAAGTGAGTCTCGAAAAAGTGATCGACCTCGATATGAACCGTATTGCCTCTGTCACCCTGCTCAAAGATGCCGCTGCGACTGCCATCTATGGCTCCCGCGCAGCAAACGGGGTATTGGTAATCACCACCAAAGTGCCTGCCAATGGAAAGCTGCAGGTCACTTACAACCATGAAACCAATATCAATGGTCCTGACCTTACAGATTATCATGTATTGAATGCGTCACAGAAATTACAGTATGAACAACAGGCCGGTGTGTACGATGGCGTTCAGCAAAAGGTACCACAGGATGCACTGGATGAACTCTACTATAAGAAATTAATGAATGTGGTAGGTGGTGTCAATACCTATTGGCTCTCACAACCATTGCGCACCGCCGTGGGGCAGAAGCATGGTGTTTACCTGCAGGGAGGCGAAGAACATTTCAGGTATGGTATCGATCTCCGTTATCAAACACGCCCCGGCGTCATGAAAGGCTCTTCCCGTGATCAATATTCCGGCGGCATGAACTTCAGCTACAACCTGAGTAACAGGATTAAATTTCAAAACGAACTCACCATCACCCAGGTAAAAGCCAAAGAATCTCCCTACGGCAGCTTTGCCGATTATGTAAAGACCAACCCTTACTACCGCATGACGGATGATGAAGGCATGACGATCCGGGAGCTGGAAACATGGAGTGACAGAAACGGCGACGGTGGAGCTTATCAATATGATCACGTGCTAAGTGCATTGTACAACTCCACCCTAAGTAGCTTTAACAATAACAACTATGCGGAGATCATTGACAACTTTGCAGCTGAATTCGAAGTGACTAAAGGCCTCCGTATTCGTGGACAAATGAGTCTTACCAGCAGACAAACGAACGGCGATAACTTCCTGTCTCCCCTGGCCAACCAATTCTACTTCTACGCCGCATCAGAAACAGATCAGAAAGGTTCCTACACCAGCAACAGAACAAAAGAAACTTACTGGGATGGAAACATTCGCCTGAACTATGTGAAACAACTGCATGATCATAGTATCAACCTGGTAGCAGGTGCCAATATCAGAACTGAATTGTCCGACTATGCATCCTTTACGGCCGTTGGCTTTCCCAATGACCGCTTTACCAGTGTAGGATTTGCCAAGGGCTATGCAGAGAATGCACGCCCCAGTAGCAATATTGAAAAGTCAAGGTTGTTTGGTGACTTTGTCAGCACCAACTATTCATACAAAGACAGGTACCTGATGGATGCCACCGTACGTACGGATGGTTCCTCTAAGTTTGGTACTGACAAGCGGCTCGCTCCCTTCTGGTCACTGGGTGTAGGCTGGAACCTGCACAAAGAAGCGTGGTTCAATAACACCGCCATCAGCCAGTTAAGATTACGCTTTACCACGGGCCTCACAGGTTCTGTACAGTTCAGTCCGTACTTATCCCGCACAACCTATACCTACGATCAGACCAACTGGTACTCCTCCGGTATAGGTGCAACCGTTGATAATTACGGTAATAAAAATCTCGGCTGGCAAAAGACACGCAGCACAGACCTGGGCTTTGATCTGGGACTCTTCAATGACAGGATCTTCCTGTCTCCACGTGTCTACTACAAACTCACAAAAGACCTGCTGGCAGATATCAGTATCGCTCCCTCCACCGGCTTCAGCTCCTACAAAGAAAACCTGGGAGATATGGAGAACAGAGGTATTGAACTGAGCCTGCGCGCAGTGGTCGTACAAAACAAAGAATGGAGCGTGAACGTGTATGCGAACCTCGTACACAACACCAACAAGATCGTCCGCATCTCCAATTCACTGGAAGCATATAACAACAAGGTGAACCAGGAACAGGCGAACAATGACAAATATAAAGGTGTACCCCTCCTCCGCTACAAAGAAGGTCAGTCTTACGATGCAATTTATGCTGTACGCTCACTGGGTATAGATCCGCAAAACGGGAAAGAGATCTTCGTAAAACAAAACGGGACCCTTACTTATCAATGGGACGCCCGTGATGTAAGAGTAGTAGGTGATGCCACTCCATTTGCACAAGGCTCATTTGGTGGCACCTTTCATTACAGAAAATTCATGATGAGCGTAAACTTCCAGACAGAATTTGGAGGTGATATGTATAACCAGACATTGGTGGACAGAGTGGAGAATGCAAATCCCCGCTACAATGTAGACAGCCGGGTATTTGCAGAAAAATGGAAACAACCGGGGGACAAAACCTTTTACAAAAGTATCACTGATTGGGGGCAAACACAGGTATCCTCCCGTTTTATTCAGCCGAATAATGTATTGTCACTGCAATCCATTTATTGCTCTTACGACCTGCGGGTAACGAAGAGAATGGTACGCCTGGGCATGACAGCCAACGACATCCTGCGCTGGTCTTCTGTAGAACAGGAAAGAGGGATCGACTATCCATTTGCGCGGAGCATCACCTTTTCATTACAAGCTCAATTCTGATCATCATGCGTTTATTCATAACAACACTCATACTGACCCTGACATTTACGTCCTGTAAAAAATGGCTGGATATTCAGCCCGAAAGCGAAATCTCTGATGAGGTGTTATATTCCACTGAGGAAGGTTTTCAGGAAGCACTGGTCGGGGTATATACCAAATGCTCACAGGAACAGCTCTATGGAAAGGAACTCACTGTAGGTACGCCGGAAGTACTGGCACAAAACTATACCCTCACCGACAATGATAAGTATAATTACCTGAAGACAAGCAAATACGTTTACACCGATGCTGATTTCATTAACAGAAAAGACCAAATCTGGGTAGGGCTGTACAATGCCATTGCCAACTGCAATCTGCTTCTTGCCAATATCGACAGTAAACGGAAGTTATTTACAGGTAATAACTATGCATTGATCAAAGGAGAAGCGCTGGCACTCAGAGCCTATCTGCATTTTGATCTGTTGCGCATGTTTGCACCTGTTACCGCTACAGCTACAGGCATTCCTTACGTGACCAAGTATTCCAAAGATATTACGCCGATGTCTACCGTCGGCGCCGTACTGGACTCTGCTATCAACGATCTGACTAAGGCAAAGGAATTGCTGACCATCGATCCTATTCTCAGTGCCTCTTATGTAATAGGCTATCCCACTGAAAAAGATACGACCTTGAATACAGAAGAAAGCAGCCCACAGTTGTTCCTGCAAAACCGTCGTCACCGCCTGAATTACTATGCAGTATGTGGTACACTGGCGCGCGTATATCTCTATAAGAACGATAAAGCAAACGCCCTCACCAATGCACTGGAAGTGATCAACTCCCATAAGTTTCCATGGACGAACAACAGTGATTTTCTCGCAGTGGACGATGACAAGAAAGATCGTATCCTGTACAAAGAACTGCTGTTTGGCTGGTATATTCCTACCATGGCAACGACGTACAAGAATTCATTTTTCCTGATCAGTACCAGTGGTATTCACCTTTCTGAATACGCGGGCCAATCCATCTATGAAACCGGTGGCGCCGGTGCCGATGACCTTCGTTACAAAGAATGGCTTGTATCCAGCAGTGGTACTGCAGGCAATACGCTGAACGTTGTCAAGTACCTCCATAACACCGACAACACCGCTGATGATGCCAACCTTCACTACATGATGGCACCTGCTATCCGGTTAAGTGAGATGTACTACATCGCAGCAGAGTGTTCCAACAATGCAGACTACCTGAATACAGTACGTACCCATCGCGGTATTGGCAGCCCTGTCACCGGGGACCTGATTACTGAACTGGTAAAAGAATGCCGGAAAGAATGGTATGCGGAAGGACAGATCTTTTACATGTACAAAAGGTTGAACCACGACATCATCAACCAAAACGGTGGCAGCATTCCTGCTTCAGATAAAATATTTGTATTACCACTTCCAAACGACGAAATACTTTATGGCGGAAGATAAAAAAGACTACACCATGAAAGCGATCTATATCATCTTACTGATGAGTCTATTGGCAGCATGTAAGAAAGCAGATGAACTACATTTTGATCATTCAGCCAATATTCATTTCAACCTGGACGGTACCGACAAAGATAGTATTGTATACACCTTTGCCTATACCCCTACCCTTTCGCAGGATACTATCTGGCTGCCCGTGCAGCTGGCAGGTATACAGGAAAATACAGACAGGACCTACAGCGCCTATGTAGATACTGATTCTTCTACCGCAAAATCAGGTGTTCATTTTGAGCCACTGAAATCCGGGTATACATTGCGGGCAGGTACCGGTGTAACATGGTTACCCGTGATCCTCTACAATGTAGCTGATCTGGAAAATGCATCGGTCTCCCTCATCATCAAACTCAAAGGAACCAATGATCTCGGTATTGAAATCCCTACAGCAGACGATGGCAGGAATCTCCTGAGAGCGAAGATCGTTTTCTCTGCGACGCTGGAACAGCCTAACTGGTGGAATATGTGGCTGGGTAGTTACTATTCCCGTACCAAGCACCAGCTATTCCTGATCGTAACAGGGGTAACGACCCTTTCTACTAACGGACTGGATGCTCCCCGTAATCTCTACATAGTGAACCTGCTCACTACGATGCTCAATGATCCATTCAAATGGGTTGCCAATAATCCAACGAAGGGATATGTACTGGAACCCAGTGGTAACGATTACTACTTCTACAATACAGAGAATCCTAACAGGAAAATATTGTTGCGCAAAAATGCAGCGGCTGGTAAATATTATTTCATTGACGAAAACGGGGAGGAGGTAAATTAATATGAAAAATCATCTGACAATCATCATATGCTTTCTGCTGCTGACAGCGTGCTACAAGGACAAGGGGAATTATGATATCAATATGCCACTCACCCCTACGGTCAGTGGGCTGGATTCCATTTACAGTGCCGTCGTTGGCGATAGCCTGATCATCACGCCGAAGGTGACCATTGGTAATACAGACTCTTTGGTATTGGAATGGCGGATTGGTGCACCGGAAGTGGAATCAGGGTTCCTCTATTTTACAGGACCTTCGCTGCGCATGCTCTTTGGCCTGCAGGCAAACCTTTATACTGCAAGGCTTTCGGTGTACAATAAGAAAACTGGAATCCGGTATTTTTATCCCTTCGAGATCCAGGGTGTAACGGAATTCACAGCTGGCACCACCGTACTCAGTGTGGATAATGGGGTAACCAGACTTTCATTTATTACTCCCGATGGCCAGTTAAAACCAAATATCTATGAAACGGTCAATGGTCATAGTCTTCCTCCTGATCCATTGAACCTGTATTATATGAAAGACAGGTTGCAGGGAGATATGGCACTCGGCTACTGGATCATTTGTAAGAACGGCGGCGTACGACTAAATGTAAGCAGTCTGCAGGATGATCCTACTTACCCCAATACCCTGGCAGCTAATTTCTTTGCTGCGCCGGATAGCATTGTAGTAGGTTCGATGCAGCAGGGATACAGAGGTGCACTGACGGGCATTATCAATGATAAGTTTTATGTCGGCTTTACCCTCACGTGGAACCAGGCTACCACCTATGGGATGTTTGGCGACTACGCGACCGGTACTTACAACCTGGCGTCTTCCTTTATCTCCACTTATATCAATGGGCAGTACTCCTACATTGCATTTGAAAAAGATAAGCAACAGTTTGTACGCATCAGCGGTACACCTTACTATTATGGTACACAGTATACCACAACCAGTACGGCTGCATTTGATCCTACGAACGTAGGCATGTCCCTGATCCATATGGAACAGATTAACAGTGGCGATTGCTTTGCTTATTGTAAAGGAGCTGACGGCACCTTATATGAATTAAAATTCACGGTCAGCTTCACGAATAGCCCGTATACTTTCACACCGGTTTACAAGCGGCCATTTATACAACCTTCACTGATCGATGAAAACACCAAATGGCAGGCAGCTATCAACGGGGTGTTATATATCGCGTCAGGAGAAAAGGTGTATCGATACAATCCTTTGAATCAGGAAATACGTGCGCTGGAAACAACCTTCAATGGCAATACGGTTTCAATGATCAAGCTCACCGACAAGCAGGATACACTCATAGCAGGTGCAGGCAATTCACTGTACTACATGGACATCAGCACAGGTAAATACGGTGTGCTGGCAAAAACAATCACAGGTATTCCCGGACAGCCAGTTGACATAGCATGGCGTCCATAAATTTATTAATTATTCACTATGCGCAAATTCATTTTCACCTTGCTGTTGCCTGTAATTGGTGTGGCACAGCAAAAAAATTTTGACATTCAGGGTACTGCACCAGCAGCTAAAAATGGTTGCAGGGTATACCTGAATTACCAGGTCGAGGGTAAGTTACTCTTTGATTCTACAGTAGTAAAAGATGGTCATTTCTCCTTCAAGGGTATCGTGGATGAGATATCTTATGCCCGGATGGTATTCGACCACGAAAACAAAGGAAGTTACTGGGTATTAAACATAGGAGATCGTTTCTATTTCTATCTGGCCAATGAAACCTACAAAGTAGCGGTGAAAGACTCTCTTAAAAAAGCGACCGTCACCGGCTCTCCTACTCAGAAGGCTTATGCGGCTTACCTGTCACAGATAGGTGGTGGGTTTATGAATATTATCGATTCTGCTAACAGGGAAATGAGTGCAGCAGATACAGCAGCAATTCCTGCTATCCGGAAAAAATACGATAGCAAATTTGTTGCCATGCGTGAAAAAGAAAGAAAATACATAAAGGCCAATCCGGGTTCTTACTTTTCTATCGTAGCATTGACGGATGTATCGAACACTGCCCCGATGACGGAAGTAGAACCAATGTTTAATAGTCTCAGTGAAAAGGTACGCACTACCACGCCCGGCAAGGAAATGAAAGCCCGCATAATAGCGACTCATACCATTCAGGTAGGTTTGATGGCACCCGATTTTGAGCAGCCGGATGTAAACGGGAAGCTGGTAAAACTCTCTGACTTTCGCGGGAAATACGTGCTGGTAGACTTCTGGGCCAGCTGGTGCCATCCCTGCAGAGAGGAAAATCCGAACCTAAAAAAGGCATATGGTGTATTGAAAGACAAAGGATTGGAGGTGCTGGCGGTATCACTGGATGACAAACAGACCCGCAATGCATGGATCAAAGCCATAGAAACCGATGGTCTGCCCTGGATCCACGTGTCAGACCTGAAGGGCTGGCAGAACCAGGTGGCGGTGCAGTATGGTATCAGGGCCGTGCCGCAAAATTATCTCGTGAACCCGGAAGGTAAAATTGTCGCGCAGAACCTCAGAGGTCCTGAAGTGACGGCCAGACTGGCAGAATTTATACATTAAATTATCCTCGCAGTTTCCCTATTTCACCGGTGTATCATATTAATCTATGATACACCTTTTTTTTTATCGTTATTTTTTATACTTTTCTTTCGACAATATTATAATACTTGGCGAAACCGGAAATTGCACTAGAAAATCAATCGGACCAACAATTACTGCAGCTGCTTGCGAAAGGGAACCAGGCGAGCTATACCGTTATTTATGACAGGTATAGCGAAATACTGTTCAGGCATGCGTATAATATGCTTGAAGACCGGGCTGAGGCGGAGGATGTGATACAGGAGGTGTTCCTGATGCTGTGGACAAAGAGGGCCGGGGTGGCGGGTGCAAAATCGCTTTCTGCTTATTTATATACCAGTGTGCGGAACCGGATATTGAATCATCTTACACATCAGAAGGTGGTGGATAAATACCTGGATAGTATGCGTGCTTATGTAGAAGTGGGTGGGTATACGGCGGATGAACTGCTGCGGGAAAAGGAGCTGGCAGCGGTGATTGAGAAGGAGATTGGGGCGATGCCCCCTAAAATGAGGGAGATCTTTCTGATGAGTCGTGATGAGCAGTTGTCACATAAATCCATTGGAGAGTTGCTGAATATTTCGGATAAAACGGTGAAACAGCAGGTGTATAAGGCGGTGAAGCAGCTGAAAGGAAGAGTGGAGAGTTTTATGAAGGTTATTCCTTTTCTGTTTTAATTTAGCCAGCAGAAACTCCTTATAAATAGTGAAATCTCATTTTTACACTCCGGCAGGATTTCATCGCTTTTCGTCTCCAGACACTCATATTACAAATTTTATTTCAAAGATAATCACCCCCTTACATACTTTCTCCTCTTCCCCCCTCTCCACTTTCAAATTTATTCTATATTTGACCTCAATTCCTATGTGTGTTTTTTCTTTCCCTATCATTTAAAAACCACATGAAAACTAAATCAGGCATATCCTATGCAGGTTTTTTCTTCCCATATCATTAAAAACCTCATACGACTGTAGTGGATATCCTATGTCTATCAAAATAACCTAAACAAGCAAAATGAAAAAAACAGTTATCCTATTGATTAACCTGCTGCTAGCGGTGTATGGCTATGCACAAACACCTGTATCCCTCAATGGCCAGTTGAAAGTAGTCGGTACCAAACTCTGTAACAAGAACGGCTACCCTATCCAACTCAGGGGTATGAGCACCCACGGTATCCAATGGTACGCCGGCTGTATCACCGATGCCTCACTGGATACCCTCAAAAGTGACTGGGGTGCCGACATCGTCCGTATTGCCATGTATGTACAGGAAGATGGTTACGAAACCAACCCTTCCTACTACACTTCCCTCGTTAAATCGTTTGTAGACAAAGTCACCGCCCGTGGCTTATATGCACTGATCGACTTCCATATCCTTACACCCGGCGACCCAAATTACAATACCGACAGGGCGAAAACATTTTTCACCGACATTGCGAACACCTACAAAAACTACAACAACGTGTTGTATGAAATATGCAATGAACCAAATGGTGTTACCTGGGCCACTATCAAAAATTACGCGGATCAGATCATCCCACTGATCAGGGCCATCGATGACGATGCTGTTATTTGCGTAGGTACCAGGGGTTGGTCTTCACTAGGTCTTTCTGAAGGCAGTACCTCACAGGAGATCCTGAACAATCCGCTCACTTACGCCAACGTCATGTATAGCTTTCACTATTATGCCAAAAGCCACCAGGATTACTATATCAATCATCTCGACTGGGCATCTGACCGGCTGCCTATCTTCGTGACAGAATTCGGTACCCAGGAAGCATCTGGTGATGGCGCCAATGACCTCGCCATGGGTCAGCGTTACATGGACCTTTGCAAGAATAAAAAGATCAGCTGGACGAACTGGAACTTCAGTGATAATCCTTTAAGCGGTGCGGTATGGAACAGTGGTACCTGCGCTGGCAATACCTGGACACCCAGTCAGCTGAAGGAAGCAGGTGTATTCATCCGTAATAATATGCGTACTGCTGATGATTTTGGTACCACGAATAGTGGCACTAACATCGCACTGGGTAAAACAGTCACTGTATCTTCTACCGAAAGCTCCACAACATCACTCATTGGTGCTAATGCGGTCGATGGTAATTCCACTACCCGCTGGGCAAGTGTAGCAGGTACGGATCCGCAATGGATCACCGTTGATCTGGGCAATACCTATAGCATCTCTGAAGTAAAGATCAATTGGGAAGCCGCTTATGGCAAAAACTTCCTTGTTCAGGTATCCGCTGATAACAGCACCTGGACCACGCTGAAGGATGTGCAGGGAAATGCAGCGCTCAGTAACGATTACACAGGATTGAGCGGTACAGGTCGTTATGTCCGTATTTATGGTACCGCACGTGGTACGACCTATGGCTACTCTATCTACGAACTGGAAGTATACGGTACAATTGCGAACACTTCCAATCTCGCGCTGAATAAAACAGTCACTACATCATCAGTAGAAACAACAGGTCTGGAAGGTAAATATGCAGTGGATGGAAGTACAACCAGCCGCTGGTCTTCTACTCTCTATGCAGATCCGCAGTGGATCACAGTAGACCTGGGTAGCTCCTATATAATTTCCGAAGTAAAACTGACCTGGGAAGCAGCGTATGCAAAAGACTACCTGGTACAGGTATCATCAGACAATACCAACTGGACAACTGTAAAAACGATCTCAGGCAATGCCAGTACAACCAATGATCACACCGGATTATCATCCGCAGGAAGATATGTGCGTATCTACGGTACTGCCCGTGGCACTGCTTATGGCTATTCCTTGTATGAGCTGGAAGTGTATGGTACCAGTGCGACTAATCCAAATCTGGCATTGAACAAAACCGTAACGACGTCTTCAGTGGAAACAACAGGTGTGGAAGGTAAGTATGCGGTAGATGCCAATACATCGACCCGCTGGTCATCAACTTTGTATACAGATCCGCAGTGGCTCACAGTAGACCTGGGTAGCAGCTATAGCATCGGAGAAGTGAAAGTATCCTGGGAAGCTGCTTATGCAAAAGACTATCTGGTACAGGTATCTTCAGATAACACAAACTGGACGACAGTAAAAACCATTTCCGGTAATACCAGTCTGACGAATGATCATACTGGTTTATCAGCAACAGGCAGATACCTGCGCATCTATGGCACGGCCAGGGGTTCTGCATATGGTTACTCCATCTATGAACTGGCGGTGTATGGTAGCAGCAGTGCGAGGCAGGCAGCGGTTGCGGTTGCCACCACCAATAAGTTGCATGATATCGTCGTATACCCTGTACCTGCGCACGATCAGGTAACCATTACATTGCCTGTAGGTACGCAGAAAACATACATCAGTCTGGGTGATATGAGTGGAACAAAGTACCGGACGGTTACAACTACTGATAAGGTATATAATATGAATATAGAAAAATTACCCGCTGGTATTTACTACATCATGATCCAACAGGGAGATCAGAGAACGATTAAAAAAATAGTAAAACAATAATTAAAAAGTGGCCGTATCAAAAGTAATTTTATCCGATTTTATTCGGGTACCTGCTGGAGAGAACATTCGTTTACGCCGTTCTCATAGCCTACAGATTACTTTTGATACGGCCTATTGTATTTTGCTAAAGTTGCCCTTATTTCAATTCCGCAATCTTCGATTTTGCATAATCAATATCTTCCTGCTGACCCACCTTCACCATTTCTTCATAATATCTTTTAGCATTCGGACTATCGTGTTTCCTGCGATACACCTCTGCTATATTATTCAGTACAACTACATCCTTACTATTCAACTGTTGTGCTTTCAGGAAATAATTCAGTGCTGTATCATACTGTTCTTTCACCAGGTAAGAGATGCCTACATTCGAAAGACTCTCCACATTATTGGGATAATACTTCAACACCGCCTCTCCTATTTTTTGCACAGACTCATAGTCTTCCCCTTCAAATGCCATCGCGGCATAATCCTGTATGGCTGCCAGAAAACGGTCATCTTTCACAGGTTCATCCATGGACCAGTACCATACATGTTTTCGTTGCTGATCTAGCGTCAATGCTTCTTCAATAGAAGTCACCACAAGTGGATAATTACCTTCCAGCGATAATAACCGGATATAATTAAAACGGAGATCCAGTCTTTCAGGGTGCAATGTAAAGCCCTTCAGGAGCATCTCTTTAGCCTGTTGAATGCCTTTATCATCCATAGGAACATGAATCAATTTGCCTTCGCCATTGCTGGAATCTCCTTCCAGTACCATCACTTCAGACTGACCCTGCATCATGTAAAACTGGGCGTAGGCGGCATATAACTCAGCGTCGTTGTTGTCAGCGACGGCCCATTCTTTCAGCAATTTCTCCTGTTGTTTAGGATCTTCCGTCTGACTGTATTGTATGCGAAAATCTTTCTTTTGTGCACAGGAGGTGCTGGTATGTGTCAGGGCTAAAAATAGGGCTGCTATCAGCAGGTTTCGGGACATGGTAAAGTTTTTACAGGATATAGGATATATTCAGGGCGTGAAATTATATTTATTTATCAAGTATCTCTGAAAAATATTTATTTTGGACCGAATGGTTCAATACAATAACTTTGTGCCATGCCAAGAGCAAAAGAATTTGATTATGATGAAAAGCTGGAAGCAGCACGAAACCTTTTCTGGGAGAAGGGGTACCATGCTACGTCTTTGCAGGATATTATGGAGCGGATGGGATTGAATAAAAGTAGTATTTACGATAGTTATGGCAGTAAGCATGAACTGTTTATCAATTCATTACTGAACTATTCAGCATTTAAGCTCCGGCAATACCAGCAGGCGGGGCAATCTGTGCAATCTCCTTTTAAAGCATTGGAGAAGACGATTAAAGATGTGGTGGCAGCAACGCTGAAGGATAATAAGTCGTGCCTGATGGTCAGGACGATATTTGAACTGGCACCAACAGATGCGGAGGTAAGGGAATTGATTGTGAAGAAGGGGAAAGAGCTGGAGAATGTGTTGTATGAGCTGATTGTGAAAGCTCAGGAACAGGGGGAGGTGAAAAGCAGCCTTCAGCCAAAAGTAGCAGCGAGATATATACTTGCTACGTTTAGTAGTTTCTGGAGTCATTATATCCTGTCACAGAATAAAAAAGAAGTGAATGATATGGTCAATTTTTTGATTGAGAGTCTGAAGGCTTAATATTTTTTTGTTTAATTCAGGACCGATTGGTCCAATACTAATATTAACAAACATGAATGACATGCGTAAACAGGTTGTACAGGCCTATTTTGAAAAAGCAGGAAGGGGTGAGTTTGATAATGCTTTTTTTGAGCTTTTTACGACAGATGTAGAAGTGTATTACCCGAAGTTTGGGTTTGCTACGGGGCGGGAAGGCATTATCCAATTTGGGGGTGTAATTGGCAGGCAGTTGCAAAGTATTTCATTTGAGTTGGATCAGTTCAACTACATTGAGAGCGGGAATCATATCGTGGTGGAAGGTCGTGAGAAGGGGGTGATGTATAATGGGGTGAGCTGGCCGGATAATGAGATTGGGTATGGAAAGTTTTGTAGTGTGTTTGAGTTCAGGGGGGATCAGATCAGCAGAATGCATGTGTATGTGGATCCGGATTTTGCTTCGCTGGATAAAGATAGGATTGCGCTGTTTAAGGGGAATGTGGAGTTGCATACGAGAGAGGTGGTGGAATTGTATTATGATCTGCAATTTGGGCGGAAAGAGGGCAATATAGTGGATTTATTTGCGGAAGAGGTGGATTGGGATTTGCCGGGGAATGAGGGGAAATTTCCGTGGGTTGGAAAGCGGAGGACGAAGGGGGAGATTATGGAATTTTTTAAAGTGTTAGGGGAGAATATTCAGCCGGAGCGATTTGAGTTGGATTTTATAGCGGTGAATGGGGAGAATGCCGTGGCCGTTGGGGAGTTGACTTCAAAGATTGTGAAGTATGGGCGGTCATTTTCGACGGGTTTTACAGTAAATTTTAAAGTAAAGAATGGGAAAATTGTGAAGTATCATTTTTTGGAGGATAGTTATAAGCTGAATGAGATGATGCAGTAACTGGTAATGCGCTGTCTCATCTCAATTGTTATTGTGACAGCGCATTACCAGTTGTCTCTTTTCCAACTCCATCCGAGCTGTTTGTTTCAAATATAAAAATATGTATCATTATTGCACAGTATTTGTCCGCAACCGGACAATTGCACGCCAAATCGACAACATAACACCCTAAATTTTAACCACTTATGTTCCGGCACTGCCTTTGAAGCCGTCCTTACAGACTTTATAAACATTACATGTTTAAGAATTACTTCAAAATAGCATGCAGGAACCTGCTGCGCACAAAAAGCTTTTCGCTGATCAATATTACAGGTCTTGTACTGGGCATTGGCTGTTGCATGCTGATTTGCTTATGGATCTATAATGAAGTGAGCTTTGATCAGTTTCACAAGAACAGAAAATATTTATACCAGGCATGGAACAGAGGTACCTTCGACAATAAACTGCAATGCTGGAACGTCGTACCCAAACCATTGGCAGCTGCACTCAAGGAGGAATATGCAGGTATTCAAAATACCTGTCGTACCGATTCCCGTTGGTTTGTAACAGTGGTAGGTGATAAAAAGCTCTCTACCCAGGCTCTCGTTGTAGATCCCTCTTTCCTCTCTATGTTCAGTTTTCCGCTGATCAGAGGAAATGCCGCTACCGCACTCAACGACGTTTTCTCTATCGTCGTTACAGAGAAGATGGGGAAAAAGATGTTTGGGGAAGCCGATCCTATGGATCAGATAATAATGATCGATGGGAATCGTTTCAAGGTTACAGGGATTTTAAAAGATCTGCCACTGAACAGTACATTCAATTTCGAATACCTGTTGCCCTACAGGTATTACGTTTACCTGTCAGGATCTGATGATCATTCATGGACAAACAACTCCATAAATGTATTTGTCCAGGTCACGCCCAATACAACAGAGACGGCCATCAATCAACAGATCAGGGATATTACCAATAAACATATAGGAGGCAAAGAAAAGACGGAGGTCTTTCTTCACCCGATAAGTAAATGGCACCTGTATTCAAATTTTGAAAATGGTAAAATCACCGGGGGACGTATCGAAATAGTAAGGTTGTTCGGCATCATAGCTGGTTTTATACTCCTGATCGCTTGTATCAACTTTATGAACCTGAGTACCGCGCGTAGCGAAAAGCGGGCAAAGGAAGTAGGTATTCGCAAAGCGGTCGGTGCGCAAAAAATATCACTGGTATTCCAGTTCCTGCTGGAATCTCTCCTCCTGGTAACGATTGCTGGTATACTGTCAATCATCGCTGTATTCCTGGTATTGCCGATCTTCAATGTGCTCATTAACCAGCAGTTGGCACTTCCTGTTGCCAACTGGATATTCTGGGCTACGCTCATTGGATTCTTATTACTGACAGGTTTACTGGCGGGTAGCTATCCTGCATTCTTCCTTTCCTCATTTCATCCTGCCGGTATATTCCGTCGTAGTTTCAAAAAAGGACGTGGCACTATCAATCATAGGAAGATCCTTGTAGTATTACAGTTCTGTATTGCTATTACGCTGATCATCTCTACTATTGTCGTGGTTCGCCAGTTACAATACGCACGTAACAGGAATACAGGTTATTCAGGAGATTTACTGATGTATCACTGGAGTAACACTACGCTGGATAAAAATTTTCAGTCACTGAAAAATGAGCTGCTCTCTCAGGGTATTGCCACTTCTGTGACACGAACCGCCTCACAGTTGACAACGCCCTTCAGTTCGTCCACCTCCGTGAGCTGGAGAGGGAAAGATCCGGCTGACAATACAGATTTTGAGCGTGGTGCTGAAGATGAAGGGTTGATCCGCACGGCAGGGATGAAACTGTTACAGGGGCGAGACCTTGATCTGACGAAGTTCCCGGCAGATTCAACGTCCGCTATTATTAATGAATCGGCCATGAAGGCAATGGGATTTACTGATCCAATTGGACAGGTGATCCGTGATTTTGACAGGGATTATCAGGTAGTCGGTGTATTTGGTGATTATATCTATGGTTCTCCTTACGAGCATACGCACCCCATGGTTATATACGGTGCAAAGGATATGTTCTTTAACGTGATTCATATGCGGCTGGCCGGGGGACATGACATGGTGAAGCAGGTACAGGCCGTAGAAAAACTCTTTGCAAAATACAATCCGGATTATCCTTTCGAATACCATTTCGTAGATAAGGATTACGAAATGAAATTCCTGGATATGTCGATCGTAGCACGGCTCACGACCTTATTTGCTGTGCTGACAGTGCTGATCTCCTGTCTGGGATTGTTCGGACTGGCCAGCTATATGGCGGAAGAGCGGATCAAAGAAATCGGGATCCGCAAAGTGTTGGGAGCTTCGGTGGTCAGGATCATTAGTTTGCTTACAAAAGACTTCTTAATACTGGTAGGTATTGCCCTTCTCGTGGCGGCGCCTATTGCCTGGTATGCGATGCATGAGTGGCTGCAGCGATATGCCTATAGAACGATGATTGAATGGTGGGTGTTTGTAGCCACCGGTTTACTGGTGATAGTTGTTTCCTTACTGACCACGGGGTATCATGCGTTTAAAGCTGCTTTGATGAACCCGGTGAAGAGTTTGAAAGCTGATTAAATAATTCCAGTATACTTTTCCCGGCTTTGTTGAATGAACCCCGTGAAGAGCTTGAAAGCCGATTAAAATAATTCCAAAATACTTCTCTCTGCTTTGTTAAAAAGGAAGGTGTCCCCTTCCTTTTTTCCGTTTAGTAATTTTGCCAGCGGTGATAAAGGGGAAAGAAAAAATACGGTCTCTCCATTGATGACTTGCTTGCCTAAACCTGCGGCAATAAAAAACGATTCGTCTTTACATCTGATAAAAGTACCCGGTTGAGCAGTCGTATAGATTTTCTCTGCATTTACTTTTTGCAGCTTATCCAGTTCCAGTTTGTTCTCTTCCTGCTGGCGGGTATGCATATCTTTTTCCAGGTGCCCCATGGCTCTGCCTGTCTCATATTTATCTCCTGCGGAACTTTTCTCTTCGCTATTGGCAGCCTCCTGTGCATTGGCTATCATTTGTTTGGCCAATGCGATGCGTTGATTAATAAGGTCTAATCCCGTTTGCTTTAAAGTAGCTTTAAAGGTCAGCATTTCCTGACTTGTCATATTTTATTTTAACTTTTAACAACAAGAATAAATTAATAAGTACAAATACCTTATCCGGCAATCACTTCAATAAATCCCTCTGTTCCATTCACCCGGATCCGCTGCCCATCTTTGATTAACCTGGTGGCATCTGCCACCCCCACTACCGCCGGTAACCCATACTCCCGGGCAATAACCGCTCCATGCGTCATCAATCCCCCAATCTCGGTAACAAGCCCTTTAATAGAGACAAATAAAGGTGTCCAGCTAGGATCCGTAAAAGTTGTAATCAAAATATCCCCTTCTTCCAGGTTCGCCTCTTCCATTTGCAGAATCACACGCGCCCTGCCTTCTATTACACCTGCCGAAACCGGCAATCCTACCAAGGCATCAGCAGGAAGATCGTCTCTCTTATAGGCCGAATGAATAATCTCCCCATCAGAAGTCATCACCCGCGGTGGGGTCAGTTTCTCAAACATCTTAAATTCCTCCTTACGGGCACTGATCAGCGCATCGTCTAATTCATGCGTACGTACTACCTCCCGCAACTCATCAAAAGTGAGATAATAGATATCCTCCTTCTCTGCAATTACACCAGCGGCCACCAGGTGCTCCGCTTCTTTTAAGATCGCCTGCTTATAAAAATAATAACGACATATTTTACCGTACTTAGGAAACTCCCTATAGCCAATAAAATTCCTGATCAGACTGATCTTCTCCTTTGTTTCAGCGGCCTGCGAAGGATTCAGACGCGCCAATAGCTCCCGTTCCTTATTCTCCGCTTCAATTTTCCCCTTCTCAAATTTCCGCTTACTTTCTCCCGGAGCAAAATTTTTAATATTACTCAATATCAATGGAGCCAACATAGCCGGCTGTTCACGCCAACGGGTTTTCGTAATATCGATCTCCCCTACACACCGCATACCATATTTATCAAGGTAATCGCTGAGCGCCTTAAAAGCCACCTCATTCAACACCTGCAACTCTTCTAAAAAGCGCGCATGTTGGCCCTGTTGCAAAAACGCAATCACTTCCGGGAAAGGTCGCATCACATCTGCGACATCCAACAGCGCCAACCCCATCTCAGAAGTAATATTATTAGGCACCGATTGAGAAATCACATCCGCCACTCCCTTTTCCCCCAACCACTCACTCATCTTTTCATTCACCCAGGCAGAAGCCTCCATACCCGCCATAATCACTGCCAGACTTTTGGGTTTAGATAAGTCTTGCTTTAAATTTTGCAAATCCTGCTGAATAAAATCAAATACCGCTACCCCCTGCTGCGATTGTATATTCCGCCTCATTTCTTCAATAGAGGCCTGCGTGGAAGCAATTAATTCAGCAACCAACGCCGGATCATTCTCCACCTGCACCTGCGGACGAGGGGGCATTGTATCGGGTGATGATTTAATAAACCCGGCCCTGTCTACAATAGTCTGCAACGCATCTCTAAACAAAGGATCATATTTCCCGAAGGTGCCAATCAGCATCTCCCTGCCTGCCGGTTGTGACAATTGCTTTGCTACATCAATATACAAACGGCCGCCTGCTGTACACATTCTGGCTGGAGTAGTCATCAGGAAGAAAGACAATCCCAACGGCTTCATTGCATCCGTCATCATCTGGTTATGCCCCACAGAAAGATACACATGATTGTCGGCATCATCCGCAACCGGAACAGGATATAAGGTGGTAATAGGCCTGCTCTGAACAATATAAAACTTCCCACCTTTTAAACACCATTCAATATCCTGTGGTTTGCCAAAATAAGCCTCTATTTTCCGTCCAAGATCATTTAATGACATCACCTCTTCATCTGATAAAACAGGCGCATATTGCCGGTCTAATTCAACTTCCAGCTGCATCGTACCACTACCATCGGAAGCCGCCACTATTTCTATTTGTTTAGCTGCAATCTTCCTTTCAATGATCTCCCCCTCACGTACCTTATAATTATCTGCATTCACCAACCCTCCTACCAACGCTTCTCCCAGCCCAAACCCTGCATCTATAGACACCACCTTTCTATTCCCCGTTACAGGATCTGCTGTAAACAGGATACCTGATACTTCAGGCAACACCATTTTCTGAATAATAACAGACAACGCAACCTTTTTATGATCAAACCCATGCTGCTCCCGGTAAATAATCGCCCTGTCCGTAAACAGCGAAGCCCAGCATTTGCCGATATGCGCTACAATATCCGCCTTTTGTATATTCAGATACGTATCCTGCTGCCCCGCAAAAGACGCCGTTGGCAGGTCTTCTGCCGTAGCACTGGATCGTACCGCATAGGTATACTCATTACCCAGGTTCGCAATAACCGCCACAATCTCCTCCGGTACCGGCACCCTTTCAATAGCCTCCCGGATCTTTGGCCCCGGAGCTGCCAGATCTATATGCTGAATGATGTCCTTGTATATCTCCGTCGTAATACAAAACCCTTCCGGCACCTGTACTCCTTCTATCCGGCACAACTCACCCAGGTTCGCCCCCTTGCCTCCAACCAATGGCAACTTAGTATGATCTATTTCCTTAAAATCCAGTATCATAATTTATTAGTTGTCTCGTTCATAATATCAATGGCTTTCGAAAAGTACTTCTCCAGTACTTTCAACTCCTTACCCGAAAAGGAGGCAATCAGTTGGGCAGACTGACTTCGGAACTCTCTGTACAGCGGCTCCAGCAATGCCATGATTTTCTTCGTATCAGGTACTATCATCACCTTCCGCCTGTCATCAGCTGCAAACTGCCGCTTCACCAGCTTCTTCTTCTCCAGCCTGTCTATCAACCCGGTCACAGCCCCCGTCGTCAAACCGGACAGCGAAGCCAGCTCTCCTGCCGTCATTTCCCCCTGCTGCAATAAAAACCCCAGGTACTTATGGTCGGTCCCTGATAAGCCCGCCTTACGGCCAATGGCTTCATGCATCTGTATGGAGGTATACGCATATACCTGGCTAAGCTTCCTGATCTGAGTGACTACTTCAGCATCCATATTTTTATCTTATCTGGTAAATATCTTAGCCACTAAGATAATATTTATACAGCAAAAAAGACAATCTTTTTAAAATTGGAAGCGAATCATTTCAAATTAGTTTGGATTTTCCTGAAAGGAAACACCACTAAAAATTTGTATTTTCAGCCAAACCTATGCCTCCAAAATGAATTACCAGATTATCAGGGACGAAGCCGTACTGCGTGCATTTATCGACTGGCTGCCAGTACTGGAAGAAAGTGAAGTATACTATGTATCGTTACTTGCCAGAAGCAAGTATTCAGACGTGATCAGGTCGGACAAACAACAATTAAAACGGTTCACCAGCCGGAAAGAAGATCTTTATAATAAGATCTGGCAACTGGAATGCCCCGTTGGCGCCTACACCCAAAAAGGTGAACCTATCCCTCAGGAAGCATTGGCTATCTACATTACCACCAATCCCAGGAGTATGTACGACGCCATGTTCAGCTCCCTGACAGCCCTCGCCAAAGCCATTCAGCACCAGCATAAATCTGCTAATCCACACCAGGAAGTGATGAATGAAATTCAGAAATCCAAAAGCCGGAGTTGCTATGTAGATTTCGACTTTGACTATAAAGGAGAAAACTTCGGGGAAGAACTGAAAGCAAATATTTACGAACGCGTAGGCCAAACCGCTAAGGTACAGTTTGTAGAAACCAGGGGAGGATTTCATGTGCTGATCGATCCTACCACTGTAGAAGATCCGTTCAAAAAACGCTGGTACCAAAGCATCATGGAATTGCCTCATGTTGATCAATCCGGCGATCAGCTGATCCCTATTCCCGGATGTACACAAGGTGGCTTCATGCCTAAATTATTATAGGTTTCAAAAGCAATCTGAAGAATGGTTTTAACTTCTGAGAAGTCCACCGGATCACTTTGGAGCGATGTTCAGGGAGAACGAATGAACTTTCTTCCTGTTGTTTCCTTTTGGGATTTCGGACGTAATTCAGTCAGCGCTTAAGGGCAGATAAATAGAAGGAAATTGTCGATTTAGGTATTGAGGTGGAGGTTTTGTTCCCGTTTCCATATTTTTACAAAAATGGCTTGCGCTATTTCCTATCAACATATGTAAAGTAACTATCGGAAACCTGCCTGTAAATTTGTAGTAATGAAACCAGAACAACGTAAAATAACAGCCATCGCCGCATTATTAGCCGGCTCGGTCATTGTCGGGTTTTCTTTTGTGGTGCTTAAAGCCGGGCTTCCGTTCGCTTCCCCCTTTACGATTCTTACTGACAGGTTGCTGATTGCCCTGCTCGTCCTTTTCCTCTTAAAGAAAACTGGGATGATCGCCATCGAAACTATCAGCAAAGGCCAACGGATGCGGGTATTTTTTTTATCGCTGCTATACCCCATTGCGTTCTTCCTGTTTCAAAATTTCGGCATTAAATATATCTCTGCATCGGAAGCTTCTATAATCTATTCCCTGATTCCGGTTCTTACCACAATTGCTTCGGCAATAGTATTGAAAGAACGAACTTCAGGAATTCAGTGGTTTGGTATCCTGCTTTCATTTTGTGGCATGGCATATATTTCTATCCGCATGTTCAAAGGGTTTTCTGATAGTGCGCCAGGGTATTTACTGGTGCTGTGTTCCACGCTTTCAATGGTGCTTTACTATGTGTTTCTGAAAAAGAATGTAGCCAGGGTATCACCTGTCAGTATTACCTATTATTTAATTTCGTACGCAGTAGCATCGTCAGTGCTGGTCTATTATGCCTGGGAGCTGATCAACTTTCAAACCTTACCAGATCTTCATCGGCTGGAACATACGCGTTATGTGATGGCTATCCTGTATTTAAGTATCTTATCTACACTAGGCACCTCCCTGCTGACTACGATAGGTATTAAGAATTTGTCTGCCGTGCAGGCATCTATTTTCAGTAACATCAGCCCGTTCTTCGGTATCCTGGCAGGCGTGCTGGTGATGGGCGATGTATTGCAAACTTACCAGATAGCCGGTGCGATCTGCATTTTCACAGGCATGTTCATCAGTCTAAAAAAACAGTGATCTTATGCAACAACAAAATATTGACAATCTTACATCCTTATGGTTACTTGCGGCGGAACCGTTTAATGCATATAAAAATACAGGCCCTTTCAATGTGATTGAACTGGATTTTTCAGAATGGCCTAACAGAGTGTGGGAGAATGCAGGGAATTTTGAAACAGCACACGTAAAAGAGGTTTTGTTACAATCCACTACCGCGCTTACGTTTTCAAAATGGAATGCGTTGGAGGTAGAAGAGCATAAAGAAGCCGCCCACTTGGGTTTACAGGTGAAATCTATCCAGATAGGCATGTCGCTTTCTTTGGAACAGTATAATATAGAAAACTTCAGCCACACCATTATCCTTGAAAAAATTAAGACCAGCGAAAAGGCGAACTTATGGAGTGAAGTGTTCCGGCAATGTTTTGGTTATTCCATTTCACCTGAAGTAGTTGCCGCTATTATGGAAAAAGCAAACTTTTCCCTGATCACCCGGAATCAGGAAACCGTAGGCTGTGTACTCACATTTATAAAAAACAACCAGATAGGCATTCACAGTTTAGGCATTTTGAATCAATACCGGAAACAGGGCCTTGCCGAAATGGTCATGCATCATTTACTGCGCGCCGCGAAAAAGAATGGACTGGAAAACGCCCATTTGCAATCTTCTATGTTAGGATTGGGGATTTACAGAAAAATTGGATTCACCGGAATTTTTAAAATGTGTAATTATAAAATATAACCGTCTTACTACTTATATTCGTAATAAGCATAACACATGTAACCCATGACACCACTTTTCAAATCCTTATCCCTTGCTGCGGCAATCGTATTGTTTGCCTGCAAAGCGCCATCAAAGCTGTATGAATTGCATAAAATGCAGGACTTCAATATTGCAGCAGGCAATGCTTTTGTCAATTACATCCGGCAAATGCCAACTATTGAAGCAATTTCTGTAATCGACACAAAGAATAACGGGAATGATTTTTATGTAAATAATCAATTCATTTTCCTCGACACTACACAGGCAGATAAGCCCAATTATTACAGTTATAAGCGTAGAGCGGGGGAAATCAATATCTCTGCCGACAGTCTACTCAATTGCGTGAAACTATTTGATAAAATTGGTGTGAATGAATTCAACAGGGATGAAGATTATTACCGGTTCCGTGTAGGGGTCGGATTCACCACAAACAGGGGTTATCTCTACACGAACAATGCTGCTATCCGGTCGGGAGATACATTAACAGCTACCAGTGTCAAAAACAATGACTTTCAATTTAAAGTTATCTTAAAAAGGCAGGTAGATAAGAATTGGTTTGAATACTATGAATTGCCCTACTAGAAGAAAAAATGACTTCAAAACTTTCAATAAACAAAAAGCCCGACTTCGATTAGAAGCCGGGCTTTTCTGTGATCCCGTTGGGACCCGAACCCAAGACCCATACATTAAAAGTGTATTGCTCTACCAACTGAGCTACGGAATCATGCCGTTTTTTCTGTAACGGGTTGCAAAGGTATACAAGTGATATAATTCACAAAAAAATTTCACTGAGTACATTCCCATTGCAGTTATACATGGTAACTTCAATGCAGAACCTATTTGTAATGTACTGATACCTGAAACCCTTTTATTAATTACCCCAATACAAAACCATGAGTAACTATTCCATCTTTGCCACAGGCGCCGTGCTCCTGCTTCTAGCCGCGTGTACCAAGCAACAGAAGTCTGACCTTCCAAATGCTTCTAACGTTAACCTCGCTGCAGCTGCAGCTGCTGATCCCGACGGATCAAAACTACACGAATTCCTGAGATCAAACGGTCCCGCAATGGAATCTTATACCGTGAACCTCCAGAATACAGCGACTTTTACCACCAGAAGCGGTAGGAAGTATACCATTAACCGCAACTCCCTGATAAGGAAAGATGGCAGTCCCGCAACTGGTACCATCAACTTCTTTGTAAAAGAGATCAGTGATGCTGCAGGGATGATCTTTGCAGACAGACCTACAGCTACGAACACCGGTGCTCCACTGGAATCATTTGGTGAATTCTTCGTGGCAGCCTCCCAGAGCGGGTCCCCACTCCAACTACGCAAAGACAGCGCCATTAAGGTACAGGTACCGGCCAAAGCCGATAACCGCATCCCTATGTGGAATGGTGATACCACTATAACCGTCAATACCAGCGGTTATGATTATATCAACCAGCTGATCACAGTATCTACTTCCTATAGCGCGAATAAAGGTGTCGACTGGCAACAGGTAACTAACCCCGCATCCGCTTATGCCTTGTTTGACGGTAGCACCAGCACGCTAAATTTCAGACTGGATAGCCTCATCAAATGGACTAACTGCGACAGACTGATGAGCCTTTCAAATCCCAAAACCACTGTGCTCGCTTACTTCAACACCAATTATAACCCCGCTACCAATACCAGCTTCACTGGCGAAGAGCCAACAATGCTCTACTTCAAACCTACTGGTATCAATAGCATCATCAAATTCTATAACACTATTTTCACGCCTCCCGCAGGCTTTGAAGGCTTTCTGAGCTATCAGAATTCCATTCCTGTAGGCCAAAGCGGCACTTTCCTGGCCATATCTTCCATTGGCGGGCAATTCTATGCTGAGCAAAAAACAGTGACTATTTCAGCACCAGCAGCAGGCAATAACTATACAACTATCACTTTTAACCCTGCCCCCATTACCGCTAGTGCATTAGTTTCCCTAATCTCAAGTATGAATACGAAATAATGAATCCATAAAAAAATCCTCACAGCAATGTGAGGATTTTTTGTGATCCCAAGTATCCAAAGCCCGAACCAAATCATTGTTGAATTAACTACGCCAGATAAGATTTAACTCAAATGGATATATTGCACGGCAACATACTCAATAGATGGTCTAATATCTATTAAAAGCCATTCGCATTTTCAATAGGCTTATTTCAAAAATATGCCCCAAAAAAAAACGCTCCAAGTTATTGAACTTGAAGCGTTTTTTCTGTGATCCCGTTGGGACTCGAACCCAAGACCCATACATTAAAAGTGTATTGCTCTACCAACTGAGCTACGGAATCATTCCCTTTCTTTGTGATTGGGAGTGCAAAGATAGGAATTAATTATTTTCTTCCAAATCCTAATGCAATTATTTTTTAAATTAATTTAAAATCATTCTATACTTCACCGCCGGATCCTCCCTCTGGTCGGGCTTAAACAGGTGCAGCAAATAATATTTGCCATTCACCCAATCCTGCACCGCATTATCATAATACGGACTTCCTGGATTTCCACTTTCCCCGCCAGGGTAGATCCCATAAGCTTCTACAGGGTCTCCCATCTGCACAATCATCCTCCATGAAGGACCATGATTCTCCTTGATACAATTCACAACATGTCTGCCACCGCCCGTGTACAGATGGTATGCGCCAAACGGAACAATAGTCCTAGTGATGTGCCGGATGTCTGTACCACGGTAACGCCCCCACTCTAATTTATTTTTCCCTTCCAGCACCTTTGCGGTGTCCGCTGCTTTGGCCAGTGCGGCATACATCAGGCCGGACAAGGTTTCTTTTTCAGGCGTGTTGATGTTGTCTATAAAATGAAAAGATGAATCCTTTATCATCAGGTTCAGCGTAGTTTTCTCCCACACATTCTGATAAATTTCATCTCCGAACTGTGCCATATCATCTGCCCAGATCAGCTGCTGCAGGTTATCCCACATCAGCTGAAACACGGTAGCGGCTTTACTATCAGGTGTACTTTGCTGATTCCAGTTCGCGAGCAGTGCCCAGTATTTTTGTTGATCGGCTGTGAGCAGTGACTTTGGCAAATGCTTGCCGAATACAGGAATAGCAGCCCTTGCCAGCAGGTTTGTGTAATCATTTTGCAGCGCCATCATATCCTGAATAGTGATCTGGCTATCTGCTGCCAGCACTTCGTTGATACGCTTGCCACGAAACAGATCATAGCCCCCCACAAAATGATATGGATACGTATCATCTGTCGGATTCTGATTAGCCGAGCTAACAAAACCGCGGGCAGGATTATGTAAATGTGGTAATTCGTTTTGAGGAATATATCCTTGCCATGCAAACGTGCTGTCGTCGCCGGGCATGATGAATTTTCCCTGATCCTGCCAGCGTAATGGAAAGGTGCCATTGTGCCAGATAGCAATGTCACCGGCTCTCGATGCGAACGCGAAGTTCTGTGCCGGGCATTGGTAATCTTTGATGGCAGCCAGGTAGTCGTCGTAATTCTTTGCCCTGTTCAGGAGCAGGAAGGTACGCAGTTCATTGGATGGATCATGTGCTTTCCAGCGCATGGCAAGGAATTGAAACGCCGCTTTCTGGTGCTCCGGAAATGTATTATCGTAGGCCACTGGTCCCCATACAGTGTAAGCGACGGTATCGTAAAAAGGTTTCTGTCCCCTGATGTCAATCTTCTCTACCCGCAATTGTGCATCACGATATGCACCGTTGAAAAAATACTGCTTGCGGCCATTGCGGAATTTCATTTTGTAAAAGTCCTTCACGTCTTCTTCCCCGTTAGTGACACCCCAGGCGATATCGTTGTTGAAACCAATAATCACACCGGGTGCACCAGGCAATGAAGCACCATAGGTATTCATTTGCGGTGTATGCAACTGTATCTCGTACCAGAGTGAAGGCAGGCTCAGACCCAGATGCGGATCATTACAAAGGATCGGTGCACCGGAGCGGGTTTTAGAACCAGCTACTGCCCAGTTGTTACTGCCGTTATCCGGATCGGACTTCTCCTCTTTGAAGTGCTGTAACGCCCCTGCCAGTTTGATGATACTGTCTGGCGGTGCCACTGCTTTCAGGGTGGCTGCATCGAAATGCGTGTTTTTAGGCACGATCGGATCCAGACTATCATTGAAATCAGGATACATAAGGTCGAAATCCTGTTTGCTGAAGATATGACGGGCATTGGTGTATTGAAGGTCTTCCGATTCACCGGCCAGATCATTTGCCATCAGCTTGAGGAGGATGGCTGATTTCAGGGTGGTCCACTGCTCTGGTTTGTAATCCAGGAGTTTATATTCTATAGGCAGTGTTGCCTTATTCAGCGATTCGATGTAGGTGTTTACACCAGCAGCGTACGACTCGAGAGCGGTTTTGGTGAAGGGATCCTTCTCCATTTCCTTTAATGCGATCTCAGCACTGTAAATCATGCCACGGCGACGTTGCAGCCGGTCGTATTCCAGCATCTTAGGGCCTAAAATTGCCGACAGCCGACCCGAGGCAGCAAAGATCTGGAGTTCCATCTGCCAAAGGCGGTCCCGTGCATGGATGTAGCCCTGGATATAGTATGCGTCTGCATCTTTTTCGGCAAAAATGTGGGGGACCATACGGTCATCCAGCCACACTTCGGCTTTGCCGGTAAGGCCTGGGAGGTCAATGGTTTCATTATAGTCTTTACTGATGGGGGTAGCGTTTTGCCAGAAGCCTTCCTGTGGACTGAGTAGTGGGCCTACGGGCGGCAGAGCACCCCATTTTTGGGACAAAGCGAAAATGAGTAAAGCGGTTATTCCGGTCGAAATGGCAAATGGTAGAATTCTCATAGCAAGGAAGTGAATAGCTAATATACATTTTTTAGGGGAGGAAGTAGGAGGTGACAGGGTAGTAATAATGAAATAATAAGGATAAACCGGTCATGATCCGTAGATAACCCGCAGATATCCCGCCTCTTTATAGATGCGGGATATCTGCGGGTTATTGGCGGGTTATCTGCGGGTTATTGGCGGGATATCCCTATTCAAACACTGATGGAGCGCTAAGGTTGCACAATTGCAACCAGCCAAACCAGCCACTGTTCAGGGAAAATAAATGAACGGGAAAGAAAATCCTACTGAGTTAGTACAGAAATACACTTATCTACCTCTTCTTCCGTATTAAAACTGTGTAATACGATCCGGAGCCGTTCCTTTCCTTTTGGCACCGTTGGATGCAGGATAGCCCGGATATCCAGCCCTTCCTTCTGCAGACGTGCTGCCAGTTCACGGGTAGCAGCATTTCCAGGGGTCAAAACGACCTGAATAGGCGTTTCGCTGGGCAACGTATCCAGTGCAGCCACTCCCCGCCGGAACCGGGCGATTAATGCGGCTAAATGGGCTCGCGCCTCGTTCATGTAAGGAAACAGATCGTAACTGGCCATAATCGCTGCCATTGCTGTAGGTGGCAGGGCCGTGGTATAGATAAATGAGCGGGAAAAATTGATCAGGAAATCGCGTAAATGCCGGGAACCTAATACAACGGCACCATGACACCCGACCGCTTTGCCAAAGGTGTGGACCCTGGCGAAACATTGGGTTTCCAGGCCAAGGTGCTGTACAAGCCCTTCGCCTTTTGCCCCCACGACTCCGGTGGCATGGGCTTCGTCCACGATGAGGTAGGCCCCTGCCCTGTTGCAGATCTCCGCGATGGCGGATAAGGGGGCGAAGTCACCATCCATGGAGTAGACTGACTCTACCGCCACGAACACCTGGCCGGCGGCAGGAGAATGGTCTGTTTCGCCGTTGCCTGTAGCAGACTTTAGTTCGCCAGCGGCATACGCCAGCTTCTTTTCCAGATCGAGGGTATCATTATGCTGAAATGAAAATGCCTGTGCTTTGGAAAGCCTGATACCGTCACGGATGCTGGCATGGATCAGGGCATCATAAATGATGGTATCCCCTTTCTGCGGCACGGCACTGAATAAACCCAGATTTGCATCGTAACCGGAATTGTAGATCAACCCGGCTGGGCTCTGGTGAAAAGCCGCCAGCATGGATTCGGTTTCCTCTACCCAGGGGTAGTTGCCAGCGAGTAAACGGGAACCTGTGCTACCATGTGCAAAAGGACGGGCGGCCAGTAAGCTGTGTACCGCCTCCTGCAGGGCCATGCTCTTTGCCAGGCCCAGGTAGTCATTTGAGCAGAAGTCTACCATACCGGGGGCTGGTAAACGTAATTCCCGAAAGGAGTGTTGCTCTTTGCGAGCTGCTAATTGAGATAAAAGAAAATCTTCTTTCATTTTTCAAAGCTAAGTAACTTTGCGGACGATAATTAATGAAAAGCAACTTTGCCTGCCCCGCAGGCAAACCCATATAAACATCGCGCATGAGTAAAGTATCTATCCTTGGTTTGCATCTTCCTTCTGACCCACGTTGGGTAAATCTGGCGGCTATTTCTCTTGAAGAAGTGCTGACGGATCATGCTTTTTGTGAGCAAAAAGCGGCGACATCCTGTATCTCACTCATCCAGCGGTACCCGCATAGAGATAGACTGGTACAGGAACTGGCCCCTATTGTGACGGAAGAATGGGGGCATTTCAGACAGGTATTGGCGGAGATGCGGAAGCGGGGGTTTCAGTTGGGCAAACAACGGAAGGATCTATACGTAAATGAGCTGTTGGCACATCAGCATAAAGGTGGAGATCCGGATACGGTTTTCCTGGACCGGTTGCTGACTTTTGCGTTGATTGAAGCGAGGAGCTGTGAGCGTTTCAGATTGTTGAGCGAAGGATTGGAGGATGAGTATCTGCGGGAATTTTACAGGAAGTTTATGATTTCAGAGGCGGGGCATTACCGGTTGTTTATTGATCTGGCCAATGAGTATTTACCGGAGGAGAAGGTGAAGACGAGGTGGCAGGAATGGTTGACAATTGAGGCGGATATTATGGATAAGATGGAAGTGAGAGGGGATAGAATTCACTAGAGAATATTGAGAAAGTATGCACTAGATTACAGTGGGAGGTAATGCAGTAAATATAGTGAGAAAACATGCATTAAATGAAAGTAAGAAAGCCAGCATAAAATGATCGTGAGAAAGCAGGCATTAAATGATAAAAAAAGAGCAGCAGGATACATCTCCTGCTGCTCTTTTTATTTTAAGCAAATGCTCATTTCTTTTTTGAAAACGAGGTATTTTACTAAAAATTAAATCCAATATTTACATAGAAGCGTAAACGCCCATCCTGGTCACAATACATCATCGTACCTTCTATCGGCCCCATAATGGTAGCGTAACCTGCTGACACACCATATCCACTCAGGTACTTATACCGGTCTTCCACATTTCCCATAAAGTCATATACGGCTGCACCTATTCTTGGTGTGGTAAAGATATTCTTAGTGATCTCATACTGGAACGCCAGCTGAAATGTAGCGGCAGAAGACGTACTCACTTCCCCTTCCAGGATTCCTACAAAAGGTAACTGGTTTCTCAATACGTTGCTCAGACCACCGATCTGGAATGCATTGATCGGCCCCTGCCTGTGATTAAAGTTCACACCGCCACCAGCCTGTATTTGCAATGCTCCTCTATACCCAAATGGAATATGATATTTTGCCTGCAACATGGCACGCTGGTAATCGGCAAAATTGAAACCCGTAGAATCCAATGGCTGCTGCACCCCATCACGGAACACCCTGAAACCCGGGTTTTCATTGTACACCCATCCTGCCTCAAATTGTAGATCCATGCCTTTGCGGGGGTAGATCTTTCTATCGAGAGAGTTCATACCTGCATAGAGATAACTGTTCAACTGCGTACTGTTTCCGCGTATCTCCTGCTCATCGGCATAGCGAGGGTTCAGGTTCAGGAACTCCCAGCGGGTACCGACACCTATTGCCATAATACTATTCAAGGTATACTGGAAATGGATATCTGTGCTTACGTATTTACTATGAAAATCCTGTTTTGCTTTCAGGTTATCATACTGTGTCATAGAGTTATCTTCGAAGTAGAAACCCAGCCCCACACCAAAGTTCCGGTCATGCCCGGTGTATTTAAAATATTCTGCCTGCACACGGGGATGCTCGCTGATGGCGGCGGTTACGAATGCACGTGAGTTAGGTACGATGAAGTTGCGTTGCGTGATATTCACGATGGCACTGGCATTCGTAAAACTGTTATAGCTCAGCGCGAATTTCACGTACGTGAGCGGGTTCTCTTCTACATTTACGTTCATGATGGTCTGGCGATTGCCATTATATACCAGGTCGTAAGTGATCATTTTATAGAAGCGGGTACCGAATACATTCAGTACGGCTTCTTTAATATGCTCAGAAGTATAGCAGCCACCGGTTTTGAGACCGAGTCTACCCAAAAAGAATTTCTCGTCGGAGTGTTTGAGACCATTCACGCGAATCTCTGCCAATTCTATATCGGCGGTAAAAGGCAGGCGATCCTTTTCGAAGGGAGGCAATGGATAAAGCGCCTGCAGGGAGTCTGCGAGGTGTTTAAAAATGGGGTACATCTCTCTCCCCTTTCTTTTACCTATTTCAATGATGGAATCAACGCTGCCAAAGCTGGCGGCACTGTAGTTTTCCAGTTTATGCTGAATGAAGATATCACAGAGTTGTCTTTCGTCTTTAAAGTCGTCTGCGTCTTTGTAAAAGCCAAGTTGCTGGATGATGTCCAGAGGTGTCTGTAACTGATCTGATTTGCGCAGACCTCCAGATACGTTGGAACCGATCATGATATCAGCCCCCATTTCTTTGGCAGTGATCACGGGGAAGTTTCGGACTACACCTCCATCTACCAGTTTACGGTCGCCGATATTGATGGCGGTGAAGATAGACGGAATTGCCATGCTGGCGCGGATAGCGGTCACTACATCGCCGGTATCGAGGGTCACGATGGCGCCATTGGACACGTCAGTGGCGATGCATTTAAATGGGATATTGAATTTGGAGAAATCCCTCACCCCATTGGCAGGCCAGCACATGCGGGCAAGTTCCAGCCATAGTTGTTCGCCGGAGATTACACCGGAAGCAAGTTTAGGCTTGCCGTATTCGAAGGGGATTTCGATGATGTATTTATTATACTCTTTCTTTTCTTCGTAGGAAATGTCGGTCAGTACGGGCTGGTTGGAGAAGAGGTTGTTCCAGTCAAGTTCCCGGGCCATTTTTTCGATGCTGGCGCCGGAGTAGCCCATGGCATAGAGGGCGCCAACGATGCTACCCATACTGGTACCCGTGAGGTAGTCAATTTTTAGTCCGGCACTGTCGATAGCTTCGAGGATCCCGATGTGGGCCAGGCCTTTGGCACCGCCCCCGCTGAGGGTGAGCCCCATTTTGGGACGACCTGCCCCTGACTGCTGTGCAAAAATGACGGCAGGCAATAAAATGATCCCTAACCAACAAACAAATACCCTTCTAAACCGCATATATCTTAACTATGTAAACCCTTATTTGACCCGAAGGTACCAGAATAAGTTTAATAAATGAGTTTTCCCGGAATGATCTGTAGCAGGTGAAAAAGGCTCCAAAATGGCGAATAATGGAACTGGCTGTGGCAGAATAGGAAGATTCGAATTTGTTCAAAATCTACGGCGAAACCGTCTCTTCAAAAAATATAATATTTACGATTTTTTTATTATTTTATACAACTATTTGTAGCATTTTAAACTATTAGGACTACATATATTCTCACGTATGAATAAACAAACGACCGCGCACAACATCTGGCAGGTGATCCTGGCTTCTTCCGCTGGCACCCTGATAGAATGGTATGATTTCTACATTTTTGGCAGCCTGTCTGCGATTATTGCTGAAAAGTTTTTCCCTCCCAGCAATCCGGATCTTGCCTACATTATGACATTGGCAACATTTGCGGTGGGTTTTGTGGTCCGGCCTTTTGGGGCGATTGTATTTGGAAGATTGGGGGATATTGTCGGGAGGAAGTATACTTTTTTACTCACACTACTCATTATGGGAGGGTCTACTTTTGCAATCGGGTTGGTGCCGGGGTATGCGAGTATCGGGGTATTGGCGCCGATTATTGTGTT